>MDTE01004241.1_pt1 | contig 106515 bp, 112 predicted proteins | sample 811231 | NCBI WGS metagenome assembly MDTE01 (sample SAMN05326651, study PRJNA326480) | marine metagenome | isolation source: seawater | place: Indian Ocean: Red Sea | collected 2010 | reverse complement strand
GGTGATGACGGTTCCAGTAATTCCTATGACGACAGTAGACTTGATTATAGACATAGTCTGAATTGTGTCTCTAATACCTAATGACCATCCAAACCATACCTCGAGTGCATTTAGTAGAGAGAAGATAATGAAACTAAAAACCCAAAAAGTGACAGGGACAAAAACATAAACGTCATTAGGAATAACAGAAACGTCTTTTCTGAATGAAGCAAGAAATTCTCCCGTATTTCGATAGAACCAAACTCCAACCATTATAAATACTGACATTACGCCAGCAAAAACAGGTGTTCTTCCTTCGAATAAAAAATAGACCAAGAATGCAAGCGGAACCAAATAAAACCATCCAGATCGAAGTTCCATTTTCCAATCAGGGATTTCACTTTTGGCTAACGGTTTCATATTTAGTGCGCCAGAGGCAAAGTGAATATTAATACCTACGATGACGAAATAAAGTATGGCAGGAATAGTTGCATACAGGATGATTTGAAAATAAGGAACCTCTATTAGTTCAGCCATAATAAAAGCGCCAGCACCCATAACAGGCGGCATAATCTGACCTCCGCTACTTGCAGCAGCTTCTGCTGCACCTGCAATATGAGGACTAAGACCAATTCGTTTCATAAGTGGGATTGTAAATGTTCCTGTAGTAACAACGTTTCCAGAAGCACTTCCAGAAACCGTTCCCATCAGTGCGCTTGAACCAACTGCAGCAAGACCAGCACCAGCCCTCATTTTTCCAAATAATCCTAAAGCTAAATTTACGAAAAATTTTCCTGCTCCTGATTCATGCAGAAAGGCGCCAAGAATAAGGAACATGATTATAAAAGTAGCAGAAATAACAACAAGGAATCCTAAAATTCCTCCGATAAAATCTGTAGTTAGCTTAGCCAACATTTCCACCCAAGTGTGTCCACCATGTCCGAAAGGTGAGGCGAATAAATTGCCCCAGATTCCATAAGAAATCGAGATGATAGCTAAAATAGGAAGAGGAGGACCAAATGAACGTCTTGTGAGTTCTAATGCAACAACCATCATAATAAAGCCAACACGAGTATCTGCAACTGTAGGAGCAGATACCCTATCTACCATTTCTTCATGAAAATAGAATAAGTAGAGGCATGCAACTACAACGTAAAGAAGCATTCCTGAGTTCAATCCGATCGTCAGCCCTGCAGGGTATGGGTATGAAGGAGTTTCTGAAAATTTTTCCCTCATTTTTCTTCTTGCCCAGATTAAAGGAACCATAAGAACAAGAAGAGGCCATAAGTAAGTAAAACTTCTTATAGCATCAGTTTGATTTGCCCATAGAAAAACACGCCAACAAATTAAGAAGAGAGAAGCAAAAAAAACTATAATTGAAACTCCTGCATTTTTAATACCAGAAAGAGGTCTATAAAAAACACCAAACAAGGTCCACATCGTTGGGATTGCTGAAGCTAAAAGGAACCACCATAAAGTTGGTTCTTGTGTACTTTCAGAAAGAGAACTCCAGTTTGACAGTAAAAGGAAAAATGGAACGAAGCCGAGAAACCACAAAGTGAGAGCATACCAAGATTTCTCGATAACCATCATCGCTGCCCAAATAATAAATGAAAGAGCATATATCCATAACAAATTTTGTTCTGACCAGCCCTCTCCTAATTCCTCAGCAAAATAAAAAAAGAAGACAGCTGGAAAAAGAGAAGCAACATATAGGATAGGGAGAATATTTAGTTTTTTTATTTTTTCTCCGTAGACATCTGGCATAGCACCGGCACCACCAACTAAAAGAATGATGTAGGCTAGGAGCATATGCATGTTTGGGTGCATCTCTCCTGGAAGAGGACTCAAGTAAACTGCCGCGATATGATAAAGAGCAGATATAACTGCAACCCATGCAGATACAAAAATAAGTCCACGAACTAGAGGGGTTGATGTATTATCAGATTGAGACTCGCTGGTCATAAAATTCCTTCCGTTGAGAGTGCAAAAGTCATAAATATAGTACTTGACGACTGGGCGTAGTTTAGATTTAATTGAAAGAAACTATACTACATATTTAACTTTTTTTTAAATACATTAGTTGTTTTTCAGCTTTCCTAGGAAAGCGATTTTATATGAGCTCATTTTGCTCATCCCTTATTTAGTAATTAGAAGGAGAATTTGATGAAGAAATTAATGCTGTATGCAGTTTCGACTATCGCTGTCTTTGCTCTTATAATAGGTACCTCTCCTATTACTAGCGCTGGTCAGAAAATTCTATTAGGAACATCTCAACCAGGTGGTGCAACCTTCGAAGTAGGAGTTGCGATGTCAAAGGTTATTAATGATGGTTCTGGTGGAAAATTAAATGTAGAAGCTGCTGTTACTGGTGGTTCTACAGGTAACGTTCGTACTTTGCAGAAAAAAAATAAAATGCAGCCATTCCGTGTAGGTATGGGAACTGCTCCAGCAGTTTCTTGGGGACAAACTGGAAGAAAGCCTTTCAAAAAGCCTATGGATGTTCTTGCGCTAGGCGCGCTTTATCCTTTAACAGTTGTTTATGCTACTCATAAGACTTCTGGTATTAAAAAATGGTCTGACCTAACAGGAAGAAAATTTGTTGTTGGTGGACGTGGTGGTTCTATTTACATAGTAACTCAACTTGCTCTAGGTATAAGCGGAGTAAAAGCCAAAAAAGAATTCTTTAATAATAATCAGAATTCAGCTGCTATCAAGGATCAACGTGTGGATGCAGGTTTCTTCTTCCTAAATGGTGGAATTCCAGCTCCTGCATACATGGATCTTTCCCGAGTACTTTCTGGAAAGCTTCACTTTTTTGGACCTGATGAAAAAACTATTGCTACTTTAGCAAAAAATGAAGCTGGTCTTGTTCGCGATGTCGTTGCAGCAGGTTCCATTACAGGCTACAACAAGGATATCGTAAGTTGGGGTCAGATGTGGGCATTAATGGCTAGTAGCAAAATGAGCAATAATACTGCATACACATTTGTTAAATCTCTTTATGACAATGCTTCTAATATTAGCAAATATCATCCAGTAGGAAAACATGTAAAGAAATCAACTGGAATGAGAGGTTTGGCAAAACTAAAGATTCATCCAGGTGCAATGCGTTATTGGAAAGAAAATGGTGTAAAACCTTAGTTTAAGATTTTGTAATTTTAAAAAAGCCTCCCTTTTGATAGGGAGGCTTTTTGTTTTTTGTTTGGAATAAGTAACTAGAGTGTTTAACTTTCTTCGAAGCCAGATTCAAATCTTGCCCCATCTGCTTTTCCATCAATAGGATCTGCATGAGTTATCTCTGCAGAGGTATCTTTTGAAACATAGAAAATAACGTCTTCATCTTCAGGGTCAGCGATTATTGAATGGGGAGTATTTGCTGGAATATGGATTACGCTTCCAGTTGGTGCTTTAAACTCAACACCATTAATTTCACCCATTAAGGTACCTCGCATAACTAAATTAAACTGCTCATTAGGATGTTGATGAAGTTTTGAACCAGTTCCGCGAGCTTTATTGACCATGCCGACGTGTATACGCTCACCCGCTACTGCAATACCAAAAGATGTAGAAACTCCTGGAGCAAGAGTTGCTCCGTCATTTGGATTTAGTTGATGTACATATTCCATTTTTTTCTCCTGTTTTATTTTTCGCTTACGGTAATAATATAATCTATAGTCGTTTCGTTTTTGTCTATTTCTTCAGTTTTGTAGGTGATTGCAGGTTTTCCAAATAAAAAACCTAAAAGTGAAAATAATTTAGAGATTTTCCCCGCGTTTTTTCTCCACAATGTTTTTTCTGAGAATTTAAATACTTTAGCTCTATCTCCAAAATCTGAAATTAACGAGTTTATATCTATTTTCTTATTCCAGGTTTCAAAAATCAGGATTAGTTTGAAGTTGTTTGGTGTTTTTTTAGCTATAGCCTTAATTATTGCTTCCTCTAATCCCTCTGTATCTATCTTAATTATACCTTTCATAAGCTTCTTTTCTTTTAAAGAATTAAATAAATTTTCAAGTTCGTTTTGTGCATTCTTAAGTTTTACGTGCTTATGAGAATAAGAATTTTCTTTTAGGGTCAAATTATTAAGTATTGGATTAGAATCATGATTGATAAAACCTCCTCCCCAGTTTTCGGTTGGTACAGATAATTCGAACGTTCCATCTTCCTTGCCAAGACCAAAATTATTTAAAAAGTAGTCAGTGTTTTTTAGTGAAATCATTGAGTTTACTTCTAGAATCTTAAAACAGTCAGGGTTTGGTTCAAACATATGAACTTCTTTAAAGCTTTCCCCATTTTGACAGGAAATAAGCACTATGTTTGCTCCAATATCTATTAAAAAATCTTTATATTCTTTTGAATAATCAGTTATGAAATAGTTTAGATGTGCGTCATATTGACCAGATGTAGCAGGATAGGGGGTGATTATATCTTTATTTCGAAAGAAAAGATCCAAGCCCTTTTTAGTTATTTTTCTAAAAATTAAAAATCTAATATAATCTTTTAAAAATTTTCTTACAGATATTTTGTAAGTGAAATCCATCCCTATTTCTTTCATGATTTAAAATAAAATTTTTAAAAAGCAAAGATATTTCAATTTATGAAACTCTAAATTTTAGAGAAAGATTTTAAACTGCTTTCCAATCGTCTTTTTCATCCCATTGATCGAAGACTTCTTGTGCAGTTCTTAATGATGCGTTTGTCCTAGGGTAGCCAATGTAGGGTGCGCAAGTTGTTATAGCTTCTATAATTTCGTCTTGAGTTGCCCCTTTGTTTAGGGCGCCTCTGACTTGCCTTTCTACCCCATCATATTCACCTTGAGATGCACAAACAGCGATCAGAATAAATTCTTTTATCTTTATTGATAGGTTGGGTTGTGCCCAAACAGTACCGTAACAATATTCGAAGATTGCTCTTCCATGCATTGGTGATATTTCTGATAATTGTTCTATTCTTTCTCCTCCACTTTTACCTAAAACAGATAGTGCGATTGCTTTTCCCTGTTCGTATCTTTCGTTATCCATTTTATAATTCCTTTATATGAGGTCAAGAATATTTAAGAATCCAGTATCCTAGATAACATCTCGTCATGATTTTCTGCTAATACAAAATCTTGGTCCAACCTCCCGTTTCCAGATGGACTTTTTACTGCAAAAAATTTAGCTGAATCACTTAAAGTCATTGCGCAATGAGGAGTATTTCTTGGTATATGCACTAGGTCTCCAGATTTCAAAATCTTCATTTCATCTCCGAGAACCATTTTGATTCTTCCTTCTAAAATTAGCATATATTGCTCTTCATTAGGATGAAAGTGAGGAGAGGGGTCTTTTTTTTCCTGTGTTATTACCCATCCTCCTTTCATGAGTTCACCATTAACCACATGATTTACATTAGAACCTTGACCTTTCCTTTGAGTGACATTTTCTATGTTATAGAATGGCATATATCGTCCTTTGAATAATTGTAAGTGTTCTTTCCTTTTTAAGGTCTAGGAATAGTACTTAAATCTCTTGCTGGACTATAAATTGAAACAATTCTAACATTAGACAAAGTCTCAATCCTGTGTGGAATATCCCCTGGGATTTGGACAGCATTACCAGCCTCTACAATATTTTCTTCTTCTCCTTCAATTTTTACTTTCAAACGACCTTCTTGGAGATATACTACCTGTTCTTGCGGGTGACTATGTTCCTGTACGACGTTAGCCTCTCGTTCGAGAAAAAAAATTGTTAGATTGTCTCCTTGTAATATTTTACGATTTGTACCTGTCAATTTTTCAGAATCCATTTCATTTAAGTTTACAAATCCCATGAACTTCTCCTTTTTGTAGTGATTTTTATTGTGGATCAGAAGTTTGCTTTCTACTTTTCTTTATTTCCTCAAGTAACAGATTTTCATAAGTTATTCCCCATTCACAAAACGGTTTTTGTGTTAAATGAGAGTTTAGAAAACGATTCTGTTGTGTTACCTCTGGTCCTAGCCAAGAGGGATATGTAAATTTATCATCGATACTGTTTAATTCTATTTCTGCAACAATTAAATGTTGATTTTTTCCGCTGAAAACATCAATTTCCCATCTTTTATCATCATGATAAACTACATTCCTAACTTTTGAGATAATATTTGAAATACAGTGTTTTTCAAGTAATAATTTCCCATAGTCTTTTTCTATTTTGGATTCAAATTCAAATCTTTCATTTATGTTCTTTTCTATTTTGACAGTTAGAAAATAGTCTTCATTATGACATCTTACACGGAGACTTCTGTCTTTTTGGATGAAGAGATATCCTTGTTCTATTGATGAAATCGAAAAAGATTCACCCCATGAAGCGCTTACCAAAAATTTTCTCTCAATCTCTATCAAAACCCGCTCCTTTTTTTTAGAAAGAACTGGTTTTAAATGGGAGGGTAAAGTCTTTTAGCTACATTTGGTGAACCAGGAGCATGTACTAATTTTCTGACTACCACATCTGTCCATTCTTCTCTGACAGGGTCATGTTTTTCATGAATTGGAAAAAATTTATTTCTTAGTTCAAGTGAGACAAATTCATAAAGGACGGAATGTTTAGCCCAAGAAGAAGCGGAAACAAGTTTTCTACAACCAATGCAACCTTCAAGTGTTTCCATGCAGGGCAATCTCCATTGTGCATACCAAGCCCCAAGTTCATCTTCGTCTTCAACTTTTCCGGAATTAAAACTTCCCATCTGAATCCAGGGCCCAGGTGTAAGATCTGAACTTCTTTGTGAAACGTCAGGTCCATTAACCCTGTCTTCTTCTACGTAAATTCCTGATCTTTCACCGATTCTTTTTGCAAGCATTTCTTTGGTTTCGGTTGAATATGTTTCTTGTAATTCTGCTGGAGTAGGATAAAAAAAAGGTTTTGTAGTTTCTGCTCCAATCAAAAGGATGTATCGGTCTCCATCTGGAACTGATGGATCGTTGGTGTGCCCCAACCTGCCTTCTACATTATTAAGAATATTTTTTTTCTCTTGTGACTGATAATGAGCAATCCATAAATACCCATCTCTTTTTTTTGCTTCCGGAAGATGTACTTCATGCAGCCAATCAAGATATTCTTGTTTGCCTTGTTCTTCTAAATTATACCAAGTAGCCCAAATAGAACGGTCCATGAGATTCTCCTGTTGATATATGAAATTTTAAGAAGATTATATTATTTTTATTTCTAAATTCTCAATAACAATCGGATATTTTTGTCTTAGCTAAAAGATTTGCAGAAAATAAGTTCTCCTTTAAAAAGGAAAATTAAAATTCGTATTCAATTATTAATATATTGAAATCTTTTAAGAGATAATCTATGATTTGAATTCTAGTCTGCAGTTAAATGAAATTTTTTGGTTTCTGATTTTGCCTAAATGTATTCGAATCGCGGAGCAAACTTGAGCAACAAATTTGTTCATCTACATTTACATAGCCAGTATAGTTTATTGGACGGAACTACTCGCATTAATGATTTAGTAAAGAGAGTAGAAGAGCTTGGTATGCCTGCTGTTGCTCTGACTGATCATGGAAATATGTTTGGAGCATTAAAATTTTATAAAGAAGCAAAAAAAGTAGGAATAAAGCCTATTATAGGTTGTGAAGTGTATGTAGCACCTGGAAGCAGGTTGGAGAAGGGTCAGGGAAGAAGTTCTGCAAGTAGGTCTTATCATATGGTTTTACTTGTGCAGAATGAAGTAGGATACAAAAATTTATGTTCTCTGGTTACTTCTGGTTTTACTGAGGGGATGTACTATTTTCCAAGGATTGATCGCGAGATTCTTTCTAAACATTCAGAAGGTTTGATTTGCACAACGGCATGTTTGCGAGGTGAGGTTAATGATCATCTTCTAAAAGGAAATTATGAGTCTGCACAAGAGACGGTTTCTTTTTATAAAGAACTATTTCCAGAAAGATTCTACATAGAATTGCAAGACCATGGTCTTGAAGAAGACAAGAAATTAATCCCAGAAGCTGTGAAAATTGCTAGAGAATTTGAATTGCCATTAATCGCTACAAATGATGTTCATTATCTTATGAAAGGAGATCATCAGGTACAAGAAGTCCTAATCTGTGTACAAACTGGTAAAACGTTAAGTGATCCTGACAGAATGAAAATTAAAAGTAATGAGTTTTATCTGAAAAGCGCAGAAGATATGGAACTTCTTTTTAAAGATTATCCTGAAGCATTAGAAAATACCCTTTTGATAGCTGATAATTGCAGCTTTGACTTTAATTTTCATGATACTCATTACCCAAATTTGAATTTGCCAGATAGTCAAACATTAAAAGATAAAATTTCTTCTCTTTCCAAAGAAGGATTGAACAAACGTTTCCAAGAACTAGAATTAGATAAATCTCAAATTCAAGTTTATAGTGATAGACTTGCTTCTGAATTAGAGGTTATTACTTCGCAAGGATATGAAAGCTATTTTCTTATAGTTACAGATTTTATCCAGTATGCAAAAGAGAACGGTATTCCAGTTGGTCCAGGGAGAGGTTCAGCTGCAGGGAGCCTTGTAGCATTTGCCTTAGGAATAACCGGCATTGACCCAATTTCATATGGATTGTTGTTTGAACGTTTTTTAAATCCTGAGCGTGTTAGCCCTCCAGATATCGATATTGATTTTTGTGTTGAAAGAAGAGACGAAGTTATACGATATGTTCAAGAGAAATACGGATCAGACAATGTTTCTCAAATAATCACATTTGGAAGTATGCTTGCTAGGGGTGTTATTCGTGATGTAGGTCGTGTAATGGGAATTCCTTATGGAGAAGTAGATCGTATAGCAAAATTAATTCCTAACGAACTAAATATTACCTTGAAAGATGCGGTCGATAAGGAACCACGGATGAGGGATGCATTAAAAAAAGATCCATTAGTACGTAATTTAATGGATACTGCCCAAAAATTAGAAGGGAATATTCGTCATGCAGGCACTCATGCTGCAGGAGTCGTTATTGCACCAAGTGAATTAACTGATTATGTCCCTCTGTACAAACCCTCAGGTGGAGAGATTGTTTGTCAGTATGACATGAGTGATATAGAAGCATTAGGTTTGTTGAAGATGGATTTTCTTGGATTAAAGACTCTAACGGTAATAGAAAAGTGTATTAATTTAATTTCTTCGCAAGACAAAAAATTTAATATTGAAGAGTTGCCTCTTGATGATAGTCAAACATTTACACTTCTTTCTGAAGGCAAAACTACTGGGATTTTTCAACTTGAAAGCGGTGGTATTAGAGAGTATCTAAAGAAACTCTCCCCCTCTAGTTTTGAGGACCTGATTGCGATGGTTGCTTTATATCGACCAGGACCTTTGAATAGTGGAATGGTGGACGCTTTTATTGAAAGAAAGCATGGACGTGTCGAGTTTGATTATTTTTTTGAAGAATTGATACCAGTCCTTGAGAGTACGTATGGAGTTATGGTTTATCAGGAACAGGTAATGCAAATATCAAATATTCTTGCAGGTTTTTCACTTGGCCGTGCGGATATTCTGCGGAAGGCAATGGGTAAGAAAAATGAAAGTCTTATGACTGAACAAATGAATGATTTTGTAGAGGGTGCCCTTAAAAGTAATCATGACAGAAAAAAAGTGGAAGAATTGTGGAGTCAAATTGAGAAGTTTGCGGGATATGGTTTCAATAAAAGTCATAGTGCAGCCTATGCATTGATCGCCTATAGAACCGCCTATTTGAAAACACATTATCCTCAACAGTTTATGGCTGCTTTATTAACCTGTGATTCTGATAATCCCGATAAAGTAATTAAAGATATCGCTGAATGCCGTCAAATGAATATCCCTGTTCTCCCGCCTGATATAAATGTCAGCATGAAAGATTTTATTGTTGAAGATAATTCAATTAGATTTGGATTGGCAGCGGTAAAAAATGTTGGGACATCTTTAGTTGATTCTATTATTAAGAATAGGGAGTTTGATGGCCGATTTAAATCCTTAGAAGAATTTTGTTGTCGGATTGACTATAAAGATTTTAATAGAAGATCTATAGAAAGTTTAATTAAGGCGTGTACATTTGATTCGGTAATTGAGAATAGAGCAAGGGCAGTAGATTCTCTTGAACAAACTCTTGAAGTTGCCTCTAGAAGGCAGAAGAGTATAGCTGTTGGACAAGGGTCTCTTTTTTCATCCGATGGTTCAGAAGATTTTCAAGTTCAAGGTTCTCAGATAGAAGATTGGTCAGATAAAGAACGTCTTGTTTATGAGAGAGAAGTTTTGGGGTTTTATGTTTCAGGCCACCCTTTAGATGATTGGGAATCTACAATAACTCGATTTACTAATTCAAACTCACAAAATCTTAGTCAGATTTCAGGAGTAAAAAAAGTACGTATGGCTGGCTTAATACGTTCTTCAAAGACGAGAACTACAAGGATGGGTCGGCGGATGGCTAACTTTACGCTTGAGGATTGTGATGGGACTTCTGAGATGACAGTTTTTCCAGACGTTTTTGAGAATTGTTATAATTTTTTTGAGAGTGAAGAGCCCGTTTTAATTATTGGTGATGTCGAATCTTCAGATGAAAGAGTACAAGTTATAGTCCAATCTATTGAATTTTTAAGTGAAGCAGAGAAAAATCATGCAAAAAAAGTAGTATTACAAATTAACGAAAATAATTTTTCATTTAATAAACTAGAAGCGGTTAAAGAGGTTTTATCTCGTTTTCCAGGTGTTTGTCCTGTTTGTCTTTCCGTATCTTTGTCAAATCAAGAAGTTTTAGTTGAGGCAGGTCCTGATTTTGTCGTTGAGCCTTGTGAAAAATTAAGTGCTGAACTTATTAGTCTTGTCGGTTCTGGCTCTGTTTATTTTGAATAGTGCTGAGACCTTAGTGATAAAAGCATTTTATTTAGGGAGACAAGAGTTTTCAAATTCTTGGAATATGCAAAAAGAATTATGGAAAAAACGTTCGTCGGGTGAGTTGGGTAATGATGTTCTTTTGTTTTTAGAACATGACCCAGTCTTTAATTTGGGGATTGGTGGCAATGAAGACAATGTTCTGTCTAGGGTCTCTCCTTTAAATGGAGATATAGTACCTCTTCTGAGAATAAATCGAGGAGGTGAAGTAACATATCATGGTCCAGGTCAACTTATGGTTTATGCGATTTTTGATCTAAGAAATTATTCGAAAGATGTTCATGCACATTGTAGGAAATTGGAGGAGATTTTTGTTAGATATTCTTGTAAAATTGGTATTCATGTTACTAGGAGAGATAAAAATCCCGGGCTTTGGAAAGATGAATTCAAGATTTTGTCTTTGGGGATCGGTGTTCGAAGATGGATAACCATGCATGGGGTTTCATTTAATGTTTGTCCTGATTTGGCATTTTTTAAGATGATTAATCCGTGTGGATTTGTAAGCGAGAAAATTGGATCGTTAGAGTCTTTGAAACTTAATGTTCCTTCAATTGATAAATTAATTTCTGATATTATTCCCATTTGTGAAGAGGTTTTTGGAAATAAAGTAATGTATTGCGAACGTGATGCTTTAGATGAAATTTTGCTTAACTAAAATTTGGAGAATGAGTTGGATAATACTTTTTTTTACGTTCCCATCAAAAAATATTTTTTATTTTTTATTTTAATTTTCGTTTTTTTAGTCGATGACGTTTTTGCTGAGGATGTTTCTGGATTTGTTGAATTTCCTGCTAGCTTTTTGTTCTTATTCAAAAAGGGCGGCTATGTAATGATTCCGATTTTTCTTTGTTCAGTAATCGCTCTTGCTCTTGTATTAGAAAGATTCTTATCTTTACGCAGAAGTAAAATTTTTCCTCGTCTTATGATGCAAGAGATTAATTCTTTGAGTCTTTCGTCTGATTTTGCGGATATTAATTCTATATGTAAAAAATATGATGTGCCACTTACTCGTATAATTACTGCGGGATTCTCTAGGAAGACACTAGGATTAGGCGAAATGGAAAAAGCAATGATTGGATGTGGACAGCAAGAATCGAGCATCCTATCTCGCAATTTAAGAGGATTGGGTGTAATCGCAAATTTAGCACCAATGTTAGGTCTTTTTGGAACAGTAATAGGAATGATTCGTGCTTTTGATGTAATTAGCAAGGCAGGAACCGGTAATCCAGGATTAGTTGCTGAAGGGATTTCGCAAGCACTTTTAACTACAGCTGCAGGATTAATAGTTGGGATTCCTTCTTTGGCTCTTTACCATTTCTTTCGGTCACGGATAGATAAAATTGTTTTTGAGTTGGAGAGTATATCAGTTAACCTTATTAATTCTTTGGCAGACAAATTAGCGAAATAGTTTAAGAAGGAAGAGTGTATGCGTTTTAATCATCTTAAAGAGGAAGAAGATTATAGTTTGCAGTTAACCTCTTTAATAGATGTAGTTTTTTTGTTATTGATTTTTTTTATGGTATCGACAACTTTTGTCGATTTCACAAGACGTCTTGATATCCAGTTGCCTGAGGCAAAGAAAAGCAATGAAGTTTTTGAGAAAAAAACAATTTTGATTGAAATTGGTCTAGCAAAGAAAATTCATTTAAATGGGAAGCTGGTAAAATTAGAGTCTATGGAGTCTTTGATTCGTTTGCTAGTAAAAGAAAAAATCAAATCTACAACAGTGACTATAAAAGCGGATAAGCGGATTGATTATGGTTTTGTTATTAAAGTTCTCGGGAAAGTTTTTAACCTCGGGATAAAAGACATTGCTGTTGCTGTTAAATAGAAGGGTTTGTTTCTAAATGTCTATTTATGGAAATTCTACTCATAGATTAATCCTAATTAGACATGGGATTTCTGAAGGCAGTTTAGAAGGTAGATTTTTTGGAAAAACTGATACTCCATTATTAACTGATGGCAAAGAACAAACAATACAAATTTCATCGAAAATTTCTCCTTGGTTAGAAGAATTTCCATCAGTAAAGTTCTATTCGAGTCCATTATGTCGTGCAACTTCTACATTGCAAATTTTAATTGAATCCCTGAAGTTAAGGAGTAAAATCTTATCCTCTGAAATTGTAAATGAATTTTCCGAGTTAGATTTTGGTGAATGGGAAGGAGAAACCTCATCTTCATTAATGGAAAAATGTCCTCAACTTTTTACTGAGCATTGTCGAAATATAGTTACATCAAATCCACCTGGTGGGGAGTCTTTGAGTGATTTGTGGAATCGCGTGTGTCCTTCACTTTCAAATATCTTATCTTCTGCAGGCGGATATACCGTAGTTGTAGTTGCACATTTAGCAGTAAATCGAGTAATTTTATGCTCTATTCTTGGAATTCCAATATCAAATTTTTTCTTTATATCCCAGAATAATGCATGTTTAAATATTATTGATTTTAAAGAAGAGGTCCCACAAGTTCGTTTAATTAATGGTTAAAAACCGAAAAATGAAGTTTATTGATTGAATTTTTTTGACTTTTCTAGTTGACATGATAGGCTCTTTAAAGGTTTAGTTACTTTTTTGTTTTTATGTTAACAATTTTTTAAGGGATCTTGTCTTGAGAATGTACCAGAGCACATCAATGTTAACTAAAGAGGCGGCTCCTCTTTTGAGGAAATGGGTATTGCTAGATGCGACTGATCAGCCTTTGGGCCGTCTTGCTTCTAAGATTGCTTATATTCTGCAAGGTAAACATCGTTCTGCGTGGACTCCTCATGTAGATTCTGGTGACTATGTAGTGGTTATAAATTCAAAAAAAGTGTCTCTTACTGGAAATAAAATTGAGCAGAAAAAGTATTATAGACATTCTGGATATCCAGGAAGTTTAAAAGAGTTTACTGCTAAAGAAGTGTTAGAGACACATCCAAATCGTGTTATTCAATCTGCTGTAAGGCTTATGCTTCCTAAGTCTAAGTTGGGAAGAAAGATGTTAAGTAAAATGAAAATTTACGAGGGTGATGAGCATCCGCACACAGCTCAGCAACCAGAGATTCTAACTGACCGATAAGTGTTTTGAGGATTATAAATGAATAATGCATCAGAATCATTTTATGCGACTGGAAAAAGAAAGTCTTCCGTAGCTCGAGTGTGGATAGGAGCCGGAAACGGACGAATTTTGGTGAACGATAAGCCTTTTGATGAATATTTTCTTAGGGATACTTCTCTTATGGTTATTAAGCAACCTTTTGAATTAACAGAAACCTGGGGTTCCTATGATGTTAGGGCTACTGTTAAAGGTGGTGGATTGACTGGACAAGCTGGTGCTGTACGTCATGGGATTTCAAAGGCTTTGCTGGAGGTAGATCAAAATTTCCGTTCAGTTTTGAAGAAAGCCGGTCTTCTTACAAGAGATTCTAGAGTGAAAGAACGTAAAAAATATGGTAGAAAAGGTGCCCGAAAGAGTTTTCAGTTTTCTAAGCGTTAAATATTTCAATAAAACTTGATCTTTGGGGTGCATTTCATGCATCCCTTTTTTTGTTTGTTTTTATTTCTGACATGATAGAATTATGATCTAAATGTCAGTAGTCCAAACTTTTTAGATGTTTTAATTTATTTGAAAAGGGTAATTAGATGCAAAAAATAGGGGTAGTAGGCGCAACGGGATATACAGGATTTGAATTATTGCGTCTGCTGTCAATCCATGACTCGGTGGAACTAGTTATAGCTACTTCTGAGAAGTATTCTGGAAAGAATGTGTGTGAAGTTTTTCCTTCTCTAGAAAAGTATTCTTCATTGAAATTTGACAAATTCATTGTGGAAAATTGCAAAGATCTTGATTTGGTTTTTTGTTGTCTCCCTCACAAGGTATCGATGAATATAGTTCCGTCTTTACTTGATCAAGGAAATAGAGTTGTCGATTTCTCTGCTGACTATAGATTGAAAGATCAAATGATTTATCAATCATGGTATGAAATTGAACATACGAGCCCTCAGTTAATAGAAAAAGCAGTTTATGGGATGCCAGAATTGTATAGGAAAGAGATACAAGAGAGTCAATTGGTTGCAAATCCTGGATGTTATCCTACAGGAGCCATTTTAGGTCTTGTTCCGTTAGCAAAAGAGGGATTAATAAATCCTTCTTCTATAGTAATTGATTCAAAATCTGGAGTTTCTGGTGCTGGAAGAAAAGAGAGCCTTCAATTCCAATTTAGTGAAATTGAACAAGGATTCAAGGCTTACAGTATTGCAAATCACAGACATACTCCAGAGATAGAGCAAGAATTATCTAATGCATTTGGCAATGATGTGAAAATAACCTTCACTCCACATTTAATTCCAGTTACGCGAGGGATTTTTTCTACGATTTATTTTGAAGCTTCAAAAAAAGTAGAACTCCCATTAATAAATGAAACACTTAGTGAATTTTATGCTGAAGAAAGTTTTGTCAGAATTTTTGAAAATCAAGAAAATCTTGATATAAGTCAAGTAATTGGAACAAATTTTGTCGATATAAAAGTTAATTTTGATAAAAGAACTAATAGATACATAATGGTTACAGTAATAGATAATCTGGTGAAAGGAGCTTCGGGGGCAGCGGTACAAAATATGAATGTTATGTTGAAGATTTCTGAAACAAAAGGGTTGCCCAATGCAGGTTTTTGGATTTGATAATGGATAATTTAATAAAGAAAATACAGGGAGGCGTTTGTGCTCCTCATGATGTGCTAGCCTCGTCTTTAACTGCTGGAATAAAGGAGTCAGGACGTCCGGATATGGCTTTCCTTAAATTTCCAGTTGGAACGAATTCATCTGGAGTTTTTACTAAAAACTTAGTCTGTGCGGCTCCAGTTGTAATTTGTCGAGAAGTAGTGCAAAAGAATAAGTTGCGTGGGATTCTGGTTAATAGTGGAAACGCAAACGCTTGTACAGGAGAAAAAGGAGAGAAAGATGCTCGATTGTTATGTTCATCTTTAGCCGATTTAATAGACTGTAATTCAGAAAATATTGCTATGTGTTCTACAGGTATTATTGGCGTACAATTACCAATGTCAAAAATGTTGTCTGCTTTAGAGCATTTAGTTTCAGGTCTATCTAGTAATAATGGTGGTCCTGCTTCAGAAGCTATTATGACTACTGATACATGTCCGAAGGAATATGCAGTAGAGGTGGATTTTCCTGAAGGGAAAGTGCGAATTGGCGGAATGGCTAAAGGGGCTGGAATGATTGCTCCTAATATGGCTACGATGCTTGCTTTTCTGACTACAGACGCAAACATTTCAAAAGATATAATGGATCAGATTTTGGTAGATTGTGTAAATCGAACTTTTAACGCGATTACTATTGATGGTGACACATCAACAAACGATTCAGTGATAATAGCGTCTACAGGTTCCTCTATTGAGATAGATAGTAAAGACTCAATCTCACTCTTTCATTTTGCTTTACATAAAGTTTGCAAACAACTATCACTTTCAATCCTAAGAGACGGAGAAGGAGTTAGTAAAGTGGTATCTATAAACGTTTCAGGAGCAAATAACAATTCTGATGCAGATTCAGTTGCAAGATCAGTTTCTGAAAGTTTGTTAGTTAAAACTGCTATAAATGGTGAATTGCCTAATTGGGGGAGGATTTTGGCTGCAGCTGGTTATAGCGGAGTAAAGTTTGATCCTGAAATTTTTGGTCTTGCAATTGGTGATGTTAGTGTAATGGAAGGTGGAAGTCCAGTTGGCGGTTGGGAAAATGCGCTTTTAGACGTATTGAAAGAAGATGAATATAATATAGATATTAATTTAGGTGATGGTGAGGGAAGAGCTACTGTATGGACAACAGATTTAAGTTCGGATTATGTTCGCATTAATGCAGATTATCGTACTTGATTTAGTTTTTCTAAAAGGAGTTGAATCATGATTCTTCTTGTGAGACATTCTTCTTTCTATTTATAAGCGGATTATTAAAAAAAAGGTTTTTTGCTGTTTTCTAGTTCACATACAATGTCTTTTCCGCTAAAAGACATTATGTCGCTTCACGCTATACACGGTGTTGAAGTAAGGAGGGAGTTTTTTGGATCAATTGTCTTTACGTGAATTACTTGAGTCCGGTGCACATTTTGGCCATCAGACTACGCGTTGGAATCCTCTTATGCAACCTTATATTTTTGGTGCTAGAAATGGGATTTATATCATTGATCTCCAAAAAACATTGGGTCTTTTTAATACTGCAAGAGACTACCTTAGACAAATTGCTTCGGAAGGTGGCAAGATTCTTTTCGTTGGTACTAAACCACAAGCTCAAGAAATAGTTGCAGAGGAAGCAAAGAAAATTGGTATGCCCTATGTTACGCAACGTTGGCTTGGCGGAACTTTAACAAACTTTTCTACAGTTAAGAATTCAATTGCTCGTCTCGTTGATTTGGAAACAATGAAAGAAGATGGGACATTTGATTTGTTAGCCAAAAAAGAAGGTTCAAGGAGAGAAAAAGAACGATTGAGATTAGAAAAATTTTTGGGTGGAATTAAAGATATGAAAGAATTTCCTCAAGCTATGTTTGTTGTAGATGCAGGATATGAATATAACGCAGTTCGTGAAGCTAGGAAATTAGGAATTCCTGTTATTGGTATAGTTGATACAGATGCAGATCCAAGAGGTATTGATCATTTGCTTCCTGGTAATGATGATGCTTTAAGGTCAATTCGTTTTTTTGTTTCTAAATCGGCTGAAGCTGTTGAAGAGGGAATAAATATTAGAGCAGATGCCGGCACTGAGGAGATAGAAGCCGTAATGAAAACAGGAGATACTGTTGCGGCAGAAATCCTTGCAGAATCTTTCAAAGATGATATAAAACCTGAAGCTGAGGATGAAGAGAAAAAAGATGATCCTAAGGATAATTAGGTTTTAAATTCCTTTTAATTTCTATTTAAATAGATTGTGGGAGAATTCAAAAAAATGGAAGTTAATGCACAAATGGTTAAGGAGTTACGTTCAAGAACAGGCGCAGGTATTATGGATTGTAAGGAAGCATTAAAAGAAAAGGATGGTGTTCTTGATGAAGCTATAAAGTTCCTACGTGAAAAAGGTCTTTCGAATGCTGCGAAGAAAGCAGGTAGGGAAGTTAGTGACGGACAAATATATGCATGCATTAATGCAACTGGTACAACAGGTGCAATTATTGAAGTAAATTGTGAGACTGATTTTGTCGCTAGGACAGAGGAATTTCAGTCTGTTTTGGATACAATTTCAAAACATGTAGTTGAAACAGAGGGTTCTTCTATAACTATTACTGAGGCAGATGATTTCCTTGAAGAGGTTGTTAAAGTGGCTATAGCTAAGCTAGGAGAGAATATACAGTTTGGTCGCGCAGACAAATTATCGTTAGGAGATGAGAAAGTAGGTCTTTTGGCATCTTATATACATCCAGGAGCAAAGATTGGAGTTCTTTTGGAGTTGTGTTGTGAATCAGTGGATGTAAAAGATTCAGATGAATTTAAAGAAATAGCTCATGATCTTTGTATGCATATTGCTGCAACAAATCCAAATTATCTATCACAAGAGGATATTCCTGATAGTATTATTAGTGCAGAGAAAGAAATTTTATTTGCACAATTAGCAGAGGAAGACAAACCTCAAGAAATTTTAGAAAAAATAGTAGAAGGTAGAATTAAAAAATTTAAAAAAGAAATATGTCTTCTTGATCAGCCTTTTGTTAAGGATACTGATATAGATATAGATACATTTATTAGTAATAAGAGTGAAGCCTTAAAAGAGAAGATTTCGTTGTCAAGTTTTAGGTGTTATATCCTAGGTGACTCTCAAATTGACAATTCTAATACTTAGAAAAAGTTTTTGAGCTTTTTAATCATTTCAAGTTTGTCGAGGTATCCTTTTGAGTTCATCAGACCTGCGTTTTAGACGAGTATTGTTAAAACTCTCCGGAGAAGCTCTGGGAGGTGAAAGTCAATATTCGATTGATCACCAATTAGTTGATGAAATAGCAAAGGAAATTTCAGATGTTCATGAAATGGGAGTTGAAGTTGCGATTGTTGTAGGTGGAGGAAATATTTTCAGAGGAGCAGCTGCAGCAGAATCCGGGATGGAACGGACGAATGCTGATTATATGGGTATGCTTGCGACAGTTATAAATGCTCTTGCACTCCAACATGCGCTTGAAAAAGTTAATCTTGAAACACGTGTTCAAAGTGCGATTCATATGATGGAACTTTGTGAACCATATATACTTAGAAGAGCAGTTCGTCATCTAGAAAAAAATAGAGTTGTTATTTTTGCGGGTGGAACTGGCAATCCTTATTTTACGACAGATACAACTGCAAGTTTAAGAGCAAGTGAAATTAAAGCAGATTGTATCCTAAAGGCTACGAATGTAGATGGGGTCTTTTCTTCTGATCCAAACATAAATTCAGATGCTGAATTCATTCCTAGACTCTCATATATAGATGTCCTAAATAGACAACTTGGAGTAATGGACACTACTGCGGTGAGTCTTTGCATGGATAATGATTTGCCAATTATTGTTTTTAATCTTTTGAAGAAAGGTAATATTTGTAGAGTGGTAAATGGAGAGAACGTAGGTACAGTTGTCGCATCCAAGTAGGACATTGCCTTTCAGGGGAGGTCTTAACTATGAACGATATAATTAATGAAGTAAAAAAAGGGATGAAAGCAACTATCGATTCTCTGAAAAAAGAATTGTCTCGTGTCAGGACGGGGCGGGCAAATACTTCACTCGTGAGTCATATAAAAGTGGAATATTATGGAACTCCGACAGATTTGAATCAAATTGCAAATTTAAGCGTTCCCGAACCGCAGCTGATAGTTGTCCAACCATTTGATCCTAATTCAATAGGCGAAATAGAAAAGGCCATCATGCTTTCTGATTTTGGATTTAATCCAATTAATGATGGGAAAATTGTGAGAGTTCCTATTCCATCGTTAACCGAGGATAGACGCAAAGAGATAGTGAAACTTGTTAAAAAATCAGGAGAAGATCATAAAGTTGGATTACGTAATGTTCGTCGCGATGGAAATGAAAATCTAAAAAATGCAGAGAAGAAAAAAGAAATTACTGAAGACGATTCACGCAAAGGTCAAGATGATATTCAGAAAATAACAGATGACTATGTCTCTCAGATTGAAGAAATTATTTCGATTAAAGAAAAAGAAATTTTAGAGATTTAATTCTTTTTGAGTATTTTTTATGGAATCTAACATTAAAGATATAGATTTAAGACGTTTACCAAAACATGTTGGTATTATCATGGATGGAAATGGTCGTTGGGCTAGACGTAGATCATTGCCAAGGATTTCGGGTCATAGGGCGGGAGTGAAGGCAGTTCAGTCTGCAGTAGAATTTGCCCGAAAAATCGGAATTTCCGCTTTAACGCTATATAGCTTTTCTTCTGAAAACTGGAGTCGACCTAGAAGAGAAATCGATTCTTTGATGGATATATTGTCAGAATTTCTCGAAAAAGAATTAAATCGTATGTTGGCTGAAGGTATTCGTTTTAACTGTATAGGACGAATTGAAGATTTGCCTGATTTTGTGCAAAAAATCATTTTACGTTCTATTGAAGAGACAGCCGATCGTAATGAAATGGTTCTTACTCTTGCGCTGAGTTATAGCGGAAGGATGGAAATTACTAACGCTGCAAAGTCAATTGCAAGGAAGGTTAGTGTTGGTGAGATATCTGTTAGTGAGATAGACGAGTCTACCATTCAGGAGCACTTATATACAGCTGATCTGCCGGAATTAGATCTTCTTATAAGAACTGGGGGTGATCTGAGGTTGTCTAATTATATGCTTTGGCAAGTTGCATATGCAGAGCTGTTTTTCACCGATTTGAGTTGGACTGATTTTAGTGATTTAGAATTTCAAAAAGCTATTCTTGCTTTCCAAAAACGTATTCGTAAATTTGGTCTAACTGAAGAACAACTACTGTCAAAGAAGGTTTAACGTTTTGGTGCGTACTGTAAGTGCTCTTCTCTTAATTTCTTTTACTATTCCTATTGTTCTTCTTTCTCCCAGTTGGTTTTTTGCTCTGTTTGTGTTCTTTATGTGTTCAATAATATCTTATGAATACAATAAACTCTCTAAAAAAATATTTCCTAATATTTTTTCATGGGATATAACCTTAGATGTAACCCTGCTTATCTTTTTCTTTTGTTATACTAGTTACTCCTGGTATCTACTCTTGATTTATTTATCTTTACAAACCTTTTTTAAATTATTCTTTTCTGATTCTATAGTTTCAGGATTTCTGTCATTAGGTGGAGTTTTGCTTGGTGTGGTTTGGATAGCTCTGCCAGGTATTGTAATTATTTTTATTGAAAAAATGGAATTTGGAAGATTGTTAATTATTTCTCTTTTAATTATTACTTGGAGCAATGATATTTTCGCATATTTGGTTGGAAAAAATATTGGGAAGACTAAACTGTTGCCTAGTATTAGTCCGAATAAGACTGTTGAAGGTTCAATAGCAGGATTAATAGGGGGAGTCATATCAGGAATTTTACTTTTTAAATTTTTACCTTTATATAGATTTGATTTAACTTATATTTTTTTTATTTCTCTTATTCTTTCTATCTTTGGACAGTTTGGAGATTTGTGTGAATCTGCATTTAAGAGAAATGTTAAAGTGAAAGATTCCTCTAATCTTATTCCAGGACACGGTGGTTTTTTTGATAGGCTCGATAGCTTTCTTTTCGCTGTTCCAATTCTTTACATTTTCTTGAAAATATTATGATTAATAATTTATAAGGAAAATATTATGAGTCGTAAAAGAATTTCTATACTTGGTTCTACTGGAAGTATAGGGAAGAATGCGATTCGTGTTATTCGAGAAAATAAAGATAAGTTTCAAATTATAGCACTTGCAGCCGGAAAAAACTGGAAAGAGTTAGCAAAACAAGCTATTGAATTTTCCCCATCTTTTATTTCAATTTCTGATCGAAAGGATGTTCCTCATTTAAAATCTGTTGTTCCCTCAAATGTCAGAATTTTGTGTGGAGATGAAGGTCTTCGTGAGATTGCAAAAAATCCGGACGTAGATGTTGTTCTGTCTGCGCTTGTCGGATCAATTGGTCTTATTCCAACGATTGATGCGATTAAGTCGGGGACAGCGATTGCAATAGCGAATAAGGAAGTACTTGTGATGGCCGGGGATTTGGTTATGACTCTTTCTGAATCACTCGATGTTCCTTTATTGCCTGTAGATAGTGAGCATGCAGGTATTGCACAAATTCTTGCTGGGCATGAAATCAGGGAAGTTCAAAAAATCATTTTAACTGCGTCTGGTGGGCCATTTAGAGAATTCGATAAAATTTCCCTTGAGAATGTAACACTTAAACAAGCTCTTTCTCACCCTAACTGGGATATGGGGGCAAAAATCAGTGTCGATTCTGCTACTTTAATGAATAAAGGTTTCGAACTCATAGAAGCTAGGTGGCTCTTCGGCTTAGAACCTTCTTTCATAGATGTGATTATTCATCCTCAAAGTATTGTGCATGCTTTAGTTGAATTTGTAGATGGTAGTGTTATCGCACAGATGAGCGTACCAGACATGCGTTTTTCAATTGCACAAGCAATAAGTCCATCAGAAAGAGTTAGAAATAATATTAAATCACTTAATCTTGCTGATTTAGGAAAATTAACCTTTGAGAATCCTAAAGAAGATCTCTTTCCTTGTCTTAAGTATGCTAAAGAGGCAATGAAAGTCGGCGGAACTGCACCTGCAGTTCTAAATGCTTCGAATCAGGTTGCAGTTGACGCTTTTATCAGAGGAGAAATTAATTTTTTAGATATTTCCAATGTTATTATTCGTGTTTTAGATAAACATGAAGTATTAGACGTTCACGATATTGATGATGTGTTGCAGGCTGATCGTTGGGCAAGTGAATTGGCAGATAAATTTATAAAGAAAAAGAATTTTTAAATCTATGGATAAAGTTTATGAAAGCCAAAAATCGCTTTTCTCTTGATTCTAGAATAGGATTTTCTCAAACTGTTTTTTGTACGGTTTTTGGTATTGGTTTTATTCCTTTTTCCCCAGGGACGATTGGTTCTCTAGCTGGCATTTTATGTTATGTCGTAATAGAGCAATACATTCAGTATGGGTCTGTATTTATTTTATTGATAGCAATTCCTTTCGGAATTTATTTCTCTGGTATTTATGAAAACAAGAGAGGAGTATCAGATCCTCAAGAGATTGTGATAGATGAGTTTTGTGGGCAGATTTTATGTTTGTTAGGTTCTGGTATAACTATTCAAAGTTTAGTTTTTGGTTTTTTGATTTTTAGGTTTTTAGATATTTTAAAACCTCCTCCTATAAAATATCTTGAGACTTTTCCTCGGGGATGGGGTATTTTTTTAGATGACTTGTTTGCAGGTTTGATTGGTTTTTTTGCGCTGTTTTTTTTGAGGTCTTTAATTTTATTTTAGTCCTTTGGTAGGAGAATGTGATGACAGAAAGATTTGAAGTCAAAGTAGCTTCTATTTTGATTTCTCGTGGGTGGAGGCTCGTTACAGCGGAAAGTTGTACAGCGGGTTTGATAGCTAGTACGATTACAGATGTTCCAGGAAGCTCTGCATATTTTGATAGAAGTTATGTCACTTATAGTAATGAAGCAAAAGTAGAAATGTTAGGAGTTCCAGAAGAAGTTTTAAGGGAGCATGGTGCGGTGAGTGAATCCTGCGCTCGACTGATGGCAGAAGGAGCTCTTTCTACTTCCGGAGTTGAAGTTGCATTGTCAGTTACTGGTATCGCTGGTCCTACAGGCGGGTCTATTGATAAACCTATAGGAACAGTTTTTATGGCCGTTTGCTCGTCCTCATCTACTTCTTGTTGTCTTCATGAATTTACAGGTAATCGTTCTGAGGTTAAAAGTAAAACAGTTCAGGCCGCATTAAAGATGCTTCTTGAATTTTTAAGTTAAAAAGTAAAACAGTTTTCTAATAAGCTTTTACAATCGGAATCTGATCCCATTGGGTTGTATAAGCATTAGATTTCTTGAACGATTTACTTACCCAATTTTTTTTTATGCCTTCGCTTGCATATATTAGTGTTCCTCTTCCCATCTTATGATTTAATTCGTCAATTGCGCTCATTAATTTTGTTGACTTATCTCGTTCTTCTTCAGGAAATAATTCTTGTTGATATTCATCCTCCGGAATTAAATCTTGTAATATTATACCTGCCTTGTGATATAGGATTTTGTCTTTGAACATCTTTTTGAGTATTGAAAAAGATTTTCGAATAAAGAATCTCGTATCATTTGATGGATTAGAAAAATGATAAGTTATACTTTCGTGGTGTTGAGTAACTGATCTTCTAAAGGGATTTGTGTGTAGGAAAACTATCATTGTTGTAGCTAATAAACGGTTCTTTCTTAATTTTTCTGCCGCAGTTGTTATGTAATTTGTTAGTGCTTCTTCTATTTTCTTTATACATGAAATTTGTTTCTTAAAGGATCTTGATACACAGATACTTTTCTTTTTCTTGGGAACGTTTTCAAGATTTATGCATTGGATTCCGTGTAATTCGAATATAGTTCTTTGAATATTGATGTTAAATTTTCTGCTTATTTTTTCTTGATTTAAACTCATTAGTTCTGAAATAGTTTTTATGTTCATGCTTCTAATTTTTCGACCTACCCTTTTTCCGATCCCCCATATATCTTCTAATTCTATTTTTTCTAAGGGTACTTTCTCATTATCTAAGTTATGTATGACGTACACTCCGTTTGAAGATATCCCCTTTTTGACAAATTCGTTTGCTAATTTTGCAAGAGTTTTTGTTTTCCCTATACCTACTGAAACTGGGATCCCAATCCATTGTTTAATTTTCGTTCTTATTTCAGTTCCATATTTGAGCAGATTTTTATCCTCTTTTGATATATCTAAGAATGCCTCGTCAATTGAATAAACTTCTACATGCGGAGTAAATTTAAAAAGACTGTTCATTATCCTCTGAGAGATATCACCATAGAGAGTATAATTTGATGAAAATACATGGACATTAAAATTTTCTATAATTTCCTTTGCCTTATATAAAGGGATTCCCATTTTAATCCCAATTGATTTTGATTCTTGCGATCTAGCAATGATACAGCCATCATTATTTGATAGTACAACAATTGGCTTATGCTCTAGATTCGGAGTAAATATTCTCTCGCAAGATGCATAGAAGTTGTTACAGTCCACAAGTGCAAACCACATATCGGGATTTGTCGTTTTTTTATAATTTGTGAATAACATTTGTTGCTATACCCCAAATATGAAAGTTCATCTCTTCTGTAACTTTAATCGGGTCAAATTTTTCATTATCTGCATCAAGCCATATTTCATTTTTTGAAAATCGGAGGCGTTTAACAGTTAATTCTCCGTATAAGACAGCGATAATTATTTTTCCGTTAGATGCTTCTAACGATCGATCAACAATTAATATGTCATCCGAGTTTATTCCTGATCCAAGCATTGATTCTCCTTGTACACGTACGAAAAAGGTAGAATTTGGATTCTTAATCAAGTATTCATTTAGATCTAAATTTTTTTCTAAATGATCTTCTGCAGGTGAAGGGAAGCCAGCTGAAATACGATCATCGTAGAGAGGAATTATTACATTTTTTTTAATACTAAAAGACGATATTTTTCCGTATGAATTTATGTTCATTATAATCTCTGAGAATATAAAAAACTTGTTTTATACGAAAAAAATACGAAAGTCAATTATTTTTTCTTTTAAATATTTGCTTGACTTTCGTTGTAATTATGGCGTATAAAATACGAAAGTAATGTTATATTTACTGTAATGATTTTTAGTTTGGATGAAAATTTAGATCAATGTATAATTAAAAAGCCCGTAAATATTATTTGTGAGGAGTGAGTTTCGTGAGTTCTAAAAATGGCAGTTCAAAAAAAGAGTTAAATAATGGAAATCAGAATAAAGCCTTAGATATTGCATTTTCGCAAATTAACCAACAATTTGGGAAAGGGTCGATCATGCGATTGGGCGAAGGCCCGGCGTTAGAAAGAATTCCTACTATCAGTACTGGTTCCGTTTCATTAGATTCTGCGTTGGGTACAGGTGGTGTCCCTAGAGGTAGAATTGTTGAAATTTATGGTCCAGAGTCATCTGGAAAGACGACAATAGCGTTGCAAATAATTGCGGAAGTTCAAGAACGAGGTGGTACTGCTGCTTTTATAGATGCTGAACATGCCTTAGACCCTGTTTATGCGAAAGCTCTTGGTGTACATACTGATGGTTTGATTCTTTCTCAACCAGATACAGGAGAGCAGGCACTCGAAATAGCTGAAATTTTGACTAGTAGCGGTTCTCTAGATGTTGTTGTAATAGATTCAGTAGCTGCTCTTGTACCAAAAGCTGAACTAGAAGGAGACATGGGAGACCATCATGTGGGATTGCAAGCACGTTTAATGAGTCAAGCTCTAAGGAAGCTTACGGGTGTAGTACATCGGAGTAAAACATGTTTTATCTTTATCAATCAAATTAGAATGAAGATAGGAGTAATGTTTGGGAATCCTGAGACTACGACTGGAGGTAATGCTCTCAAGTTTTATTCTTCGGTTAGATTGGATGTGCGAAGAATTGCTACAATTAAAAATGGAGAGGATAATGTTGGAAATAGGACCAGAGTCAGAGTAGTAAAGAATAAGTTATCTCCGCCATTTAAAACTGCTGAATTTGATATTATGTTTGGAAAAGGAATTTCGAAAGAGGGAGATGTGCTTGATTTAGCAGTTGAAAATAAAATCGTAGAAAAATCTGGTGCATGGTATTCTTTTAATGGAGAACGTATTGGACAAGGTAGAGAAAACGTAAAGAGTTATTTCTTGGAGAATGCAGATATTTTAAAGGAAGTAGAATCTAGAGTCAGGACGAGTATGGGAATTGTAAGAAATAATTCTACAGAAGAAACTGAATCAGTAATAGAAAAAAATGAAAATACAGCGAGTAAGAGTACTTCTGTACCTAAATAGTAAGGTTAAAATCCGTTTGAGCAATTTATCTTAAAAATTTATATACTCAAACGGATTTTAATTTTTGAAGTTTTGTATAGCTAGCTTTTTTTCTCCCTGCCGTATATAAGTAACTTTTGACTCCTCAGAATTGCATTTTTTAATAAACTCACGTAGAAGAAAAACACTTCACTGATTTTGGTAGTTTTCCAAATTCTCAAAGGAATTCATGATTATGAGAATAGTTTTTCTTGGAACTCCCGATTTTGCAGTTCCATCATTGGAGGCATTGCAAAAATCTTCTGGAGAACTAGTAAGGGTGTTTTGTCAACCTGACAGAAAATCGGGTAGAGGTAGGAAACTACATATTTCTCCAGTCAAGGAAACATCCAATTGTCTGGGACTAGAAGTAAAACAACCAGAAAGAATCACTTCAAAGGACATATCAGATTTAGAACCCGATCTTTGTGTAGTAGTAGCATATGGACAGATATTGAGTAAGAAGTTCCTTGAGATCCCCAAAAAAGGAACTATAAATCTCCATGGATCATTGTTGCCACGTTGGAGAGGAGCTGCACCAATACAACGAGCTATTCTCCATGGGGACAAAGAAACGGGTGTATCTATTATACGATTAATTCCAGAGATGGATGCAGGTCCAATTTTAGCAGAAAAGAAAATTTCTATTCATGAAAGAGAAACTGCTGATTCTTTATATGAGAGAATGTCAACTATTGGAGCTATTCTGTTAAAAGATACTATAGAAAAGATATCTAGTATTGAGTTGAAAGAGAAAGAACAAGATGAATCGAAAGTAACTTTTGCAGAAAAAATACATAAAGATGAAGCAAAGATAGATTGGCAAAAGAGTGCTGTAGATATTGAACGTAAAATTAGAGCTTTTAAATCTTGGCCAGTAGCAGAAAGTTATTTGTCAGAAGGTAAGTATAGAGTAAGAATCTGGGATGCATTTGTTATTGAATCTGAAAGTAAAGTTCTTGCGAGACCCGGAACATTTTTAGGCCTAGCGAAATGTAAATTAGGAGTTGGTTTAAGAGTAAGAACAGGAAAAGGTGATTTGTTGTTATTAAAAGTACAATTATCAGGAAAGAAGGTTCTAGATGCGGAAGATTTTTTGAAAGGATTTCCAATAGTAAATGGAAGTATATTTGTAAATATCTAGGTATTTTAAAATTAAGAAGATGATTTTGTCTAAAATTAAAAAAAATAAGGAAAGTGTAGATATTAGAGAAATAGCATTTAAAGCATTAAATTATTTTGAAAACAATCCGCAACATACAACTGACCTTTTCAAAAAATTCTGTCCACATGATCTTGATAATAGAGATAAAACACTTTTGCGTGAGATTATTTATGGAGTTTTACGTTGGAGAAATCGTTTAGATTGGACATATGAGATTTTTTTAAATAAACCAATTGATAGATTAAGCCATCAAATTAAACAGGCTCTTCGAATAGGAGTGTATCAGTTAATTTTTCTGGATAGAATTCCAAATTATAGTGCAATAAATACTTCAGTAGATTTACTGAAAAATACAAAAGACATCTGGGCAAAAGGTTTAGTGAATGCTGTTTTAAGAAAAATATCAAACTCTAAACCTTTTCCATCAGAAGAAATAATTAAAGATTTATCAATTTGGGAATCACATCCAAAATGGTTAACAAGAAAATGGACAAAAGAATTAGGTCCTGAACTGGCTAAAAATCGTTGCCAAAGTAATAATCAGATTCCTAATGTTGTTTTGAGAGTGAATCTAAAATGGGGAAGCGTAGAAGATTTGTCGGATAGATTAGTAAGCATGGGTTACAATCTTACCCCAGGATTGTTTGATCCTGATTGTTTGCATTTAGCTACTTCTCCAAATGTAAGAAATAACTCTCTAACGGATAACGATTTGTTTAGGGAAGGAGCTTTTTGGATACTAGATGAGGCTTCAAGCTTGGTTACGCGTTATGCAAATCCAAAATCTGGCAATCTCATTTGGGATAGTTGTGCTGCCCCTGGAGGTAAGACAGTAGGTCTTTATCTTTCATTAGGAGAAAATGGGAACGTTTTGGCTTCTGATTTTTCTGTTAGTAGAATTGATAGATTAAAGATTAATTGCTTTAGAATGAATGCTAAAGTCAATATTTTGATAGCAGATGTGCTGGATGAAATTTTCAATGATGTTTTTGATCTAGTTTTATTAGATGCTCCTTGTTCTTCTTTAGGCGTGCTAAGACGACATCCTGATGCAAGATGGCGTTTGGAAAGAAATAAATTAAAAGATTTTTCCAAACGACAAAAACATCTTCTTGATGCAGTTTCTAAATCTGTTAGACCAGGTGGCGTTTTAGTGTATTCTGTTTGCAGTAACGAACCAGAAGAAACGGATTTAGTAACATCTGCATTTACATCTAAAGAATTTTTTGTAAATGTAGATAAATCAAATTTTCCTGATAGTGCAATGCAATTTATTCAAACAGATGGTTCTTTGCAGATAAAACCAGAGGATGGAAATATAGATGGTTTTTATGCTATGAGGTGGAAAAGAAGAAAATGATGACAATTGAGATTAAGACGGTTTTAAAGTATTTCATATGTTTTGTTTTGATAATGTTTACAATTGTCGTGGGAGGTATTTTTGGGCTTTATCTTTTTAGAACTGGAGGTTCGGTTTATCTCCCAAATGTAGTTGGTATGGATGTAGGTAGAGTGTTGGAGAAGTATGGTAGTCTTGATATTCCAGTGACAGTAAAGAAACACTCCTTCAGTGATTCTATTCCTAGGAATCATGTCATTGAACAAATACCTACTGGTGGAAGGAGAATAAGAAAGGGCAGAAATGTAGGTCTAATTATCAGTCTTGGTTCTCGTGATGTTGAAGTTCCAAAGGTTGTTGGTGAAAATGTTAACAGGGCAGAAACTTTAGTTCGTTTGAACGGATTGCGAGTTAAGTATTTAGGAAGAGTTTATAATTCTGATGTCTCTTTTTCTCAGGTTATGGGAATATGGCCAAGTCCTAAGACTAAGGTAAGAAGAGGAGAGGGTGTTGTTTTGATTGTAAGTCAAGGTTCAAGAGAAAGAGCTTACTCCATGCCAAGAATAGTTGGGACTTCAGTAAATTCTGGATTAGATATCGTACGTAAGTTAGGTTTAACAGTTGGGAGAGTGAAATATGTAGATACTCAAGGTATTCCTAGAGGCTATATTATTTCTCAGGTCCCTCTGTCTGGGAAAAAAGTTCTGGCAGGTCATAGCGTACATGTTAAAGTAGCTAGAGGTTTGGACCAGATTGCAGGTAATTTTAGTGTTTTAAGATATACGGTGCCATCAGGTTCGTTTGAACGTAGAATTCGAATTGTTCTATTAGAGAAAGGTCAAGAAAAGGAAATTTTTTCAAAAAAAGTAAGAGCGGGAGAGAAAATTCATACCTTGATTCCCTCTACGGGGTATACTAGAGTGAAAATCTTTTTAGATAACGAACTTGTTGAAGAACAAGATCATTGACAGGGGAAAAATGCCAAGTCTAGATTTAACGCGTGGTAAAATAAAAATTGCACCTTCAGTACTAGCAAGCAATTTTGAAAATCTTAAAGATGAACTTCTATTGGTTGAGAAATCCGGTGCTGACTGGTTACACTTGGATATTATGGATGGTCATTTTGTGCCAAATATTTCATTTGGACCTCAGTTTGTGCATACTACAAGAAAATGCTGTCCAAATATAGTTTTAGATGTTCATTTGATGATTTCTCATCCAGAAATGATGATTAAAGAGTTCATTGATGCTGGTGCCGATATTATTACCTTTCACATAGAAGCAATTTCAGATTTTCAAGAAACGGTTAAGATGATTAAATCTAAGGATGTCTTAGTAGGAATAAGTTTAAATCCTGAAACTCCATTTAGCGCAATAAATTCTATTTTGGATCAAGTTGATATAGTCCTTTTAATGAGTGTAAATCCCGGTTTTGGTGGTCAGTCTTTTATTCCATCTTCGTTAGAGAAAATAAAGCAGATTCATTCTTATATTGAAGAAGAAAACCTAAATGTTCTTTTAGAGGTTGATGGAGGAGTGAATATTTATAATGCTGAAGAAATTCGAAAATCTGGAGCTGATGTTTTAGTTGCAGGGACAGCTATTTTTGGTTCTAATGATTATGCAAAAACCATCAGTTTGCTTAGAGGATAAATCACGGTTTTACTTTTCTGGTAATTGACATAATACTTCTTATTACTCTATAAGACACTTTTTGTGATTTTGGGGGGTTGTGTGTTTGAGTCTTTAACTAGTCGTTTGACAGGTATTTTTTCAGATCTCCGACAGAAGGGTTTGTTGAGTGAGGAAAACATTGACGTTGTTTTGAGAGAAATCCGTATGGCTTTTCTTGAAGCTGATGTTAATTTTAATGTAGCAAAAAAATTCATTGAGAAGGTTAGAGAGAAATTAATCGGTGTTCAAAAAGCCGCTCATTTAGATCCCTCTCAGCAAGTTATAAAGGCTGTAAAAGAAGAATTGATAAATTTAATGGGGATGAAATCAAATCCATTTAAGAGAGTTGAATTTGGGCCAACTGTTATACTATTAGTAGGACTTCAAGGTTCAGGTAAGACTACTACAGCTGGGAAGGTTGCTAAAAGTTTTAAAGATAAAGGCATGAGAGTATTGTTAGTTCCTGCAGATCTTGCTAGACCTGCTGCAGTGAAACAATTGAAGGTTCTATCACAACAAGCAGAAGTTGATTTTTTTGATCCAATTGATTTTAAAAGTCCTGTTCCGCTTGTGAAAAATGCTTTAGAAGAGGGAAAAAAGGGACATTATGATTATTGTATAATTGATAGTTCAGGAAGATTAAGTGATGATGATGATTTAATGGCAGAATTAAAGGAAATACATCAGATATCAAAGCCTGATGAATCTATCCTTGTAGTAGATTCTATGGCAGGTCAGGATGCAGTTTCACTTGGAGAGTCATTTTCTAATAGAATTGATCTAACAGGAGTGATTTTCACGAAATTTGATGGAGATTCTAGAGGAGGAGCAGTTCTTTCTATACGCTCTGTCACAAATTTGCCTGTAAGGTTTGTTGGTGTTGGAGAAAAAATTGCTGATATAGAGGAATTTGATCCAGAAAAAATGGCTTCTCGTATTTTAGGAATGGGAGATATTTTTTCCTTAATTGAAAAAGCAGAGGCATCAGTACCCATTGAAGAAATGGAGATGATTTCTGATGATGTTTTTAATCTAGAAACTATGAAGGAACAATTAAAACAAATGAAAAAAGTTGGATCCATAAATGATATGCTTTCTTCATTGCCGGGTGTTCCTTCAAAGATAAAGGATGTAGATTTTGACGAAAAACAAATTTATAGGAATATTGCTATAATTGATTCTATGACACATAAAGAAAGAATTTTTCCTGAAATTATTAAGGGTAGTAGAAGAAAAAGAATTGCAAATGGGAGTGGAGTACTTGTGCAAGACGTCAATCGCCTGTTAAAACAGTTTATGCAGACTAGAAAGATAATGGGTAAGTTTTCTAAAACTAAGAATAAAGATAAACTTGGGTTTGTTAAGAAGATGTTTAAATCTTAAGGAGATTTCATTTGGTTGTTAAAATTAGACTAGCAAGACGCGGAAAAAAAAAGGATCCCCGCTACAGAGTAGTTGTTCAGGATGAACGTATGCCAAGGGATGGTCGATTTCTAGAGTGGATTGGTCGTTACGATCCAATGCAAGATCCCCCATTGATAGACATCGATGAAGAGAAAGCCAAGCACTGGTTAGGGAAAGGTGCAAAACCTACAGTGACGGTAAGAAGTATACTCAAGAAAAAAGGTATTGACTCTTAGGCCTTAAATGACCGAAAAGAAAGATAAAATAGAAGTTGGGGTTATAGTAAAGCCTCATGGCTACAAGGGTTTGATCAAATTTAAGCCGTGGTTGGATTATTTTGAGGATTATTCTCTTGTGGAAGAAGTTTCCCTTAAGGATTTAGATGATTCGTTTTTTAAGGTTCTTTCGGTTGTGCCTCATGGGAAGAAATTTCAAATTTGGAAATTGGACGGAATTGATTCCTTAGAAAGAGCTGAGTTTGTTTCTGGAAAGATAGTCTCAGTAGAGAGAAAATGTCTTAAAGGTAAGGATGAAGGTGTCTTTTATTGGGAAGACTTTGAAGGTTATAAAGTTTTTGATGATGAAGGAAATGAAGTAGGATATTTTACAGATTTAATCGGTAGTGGAGGCAATGACGTTCTAGTACTAAAAAATCTTGATGGTGAAGAAATTTTAATTCCTGCAGTAAAACAATTTGTCCTCGGTTTTAAAGATAATAAGTGGATTATCAAAATACCTCTTACTTAAATTTCTATGGCTGTGAAAATCATATGTCTATTCATTTCGATGTTTTAACTATTTTCCCAAATTCATTTGATAAAGTTTTTCAACAAGGTGTAGTTGGAAGAGCTATAGAAAAAGGATTGATTAAATTAAATGTTTGGAATTTGAGAGATTTTTCTGAGGGGACATATAAGAAAGTTGATGATGAACCCTTTGGGGGTGGAGCAGGTATGGTTTTGAAAATTGAGCCAATTTTTAAGGCTATCGAAAAAATTTCAAGTACAAACTCTAAGGGTAAATTGTGGAAAGTTTTAATGACGCCCCAGGGTAGAACTTTGAATCAAAAAATTGCGAGAAATTTAATAAAAAAAGAACGATTTTTACTGATTTGTGGAAGATATGAAGGAGTGGATGAGCGTGTTCGGGAGTTTTGTGTTGACGATGAGATTTCCGTTGGTGATTATGTTCTATCTGGTGGGGAAATTCCTTCGATGATTTTTATTGATGTCTTATCTCGTTTGGTTTCAGGGGTTTTGTCAAACAAAAATTCTTTAGAAGATGAAAGTTTTTCAGATGGTTTGTTAGATTATCCTCATTATACACGTCCTGCAGAATACAATGGGATGAAAGTTCCTGATGTTCTTTTGTCAGGTAATCATGATGAAATTCAGATGTGGAGAAAGAATGAATCATTAGTAAGAACAAAAATTCGCAGAAAAGATTTGTTTGACGAAAATAAGCTATCAGATAAAGATATAGAGACAAAATAGATCTTTTATTTATAAAGGTTAAAAAACTGGGTAATTTATATATTGCATTAGTTCATTATCCTGTTTTGGATAATCTAGGGAATGAAGCTACATCTTCAATTACTAGCTTAGATATTCATGATATTTCTCGTTCTGCTCGAACTTATGGAGTTTCTAAATATTTTATCGTTCATCCTTCGGAAATACAAAGGAAATTTGTTGAGAGGGTTGTAAACCATTTTGTTATAGGAGAAGGAAAAAAGTTCAATCCTGATAGAGCAGAGACTCTCCAGTTGGTAGAAGTTTTTAAATCTTTAGAAGTAGTTATAAAAAGAATTGCTGAGATAGAAAGTAAGAAGCCGTTTGTAGTCGCAACCACGGCAAAAGATGATCCGACTCAAATAAGTTACGAATTTTTACGAGACAAAGTTACAAAGGAACCGGGTCCATTTTTGTTGCTTTTTGGAACTAGTTGGGGTTTGTCTAAAGAAATTATTGACAACTCTGATTTTGTCCTGTTACCACTAAGGAGTGCAAAAGATTTGAAATATAATCATCTTTCAGTACGCTCTGCTTCTGGAATAATTTTAGATAAAGTTTTAGGTAGGAATTGATTTAGTATTCAAATCTATGTATAAGAGTCTTTTTTTGGAGATTTTACTTGAATCTTATAGATGCTTTAGAAAAACAGGGTATGCGTAAAGATGTTCCCAGAGTTCAGTCTGGAGACACAGTACGTGTTCATGTCAAAATTGTAGAAGGTGACAAGGAAAGAATACAGGTTTTCGAGGGAATTGTTATTGGCCTAAGTGGCGGTGGTCTTCGAGAAACATTCCGTGTTCGTAAGGTTTCTTATGGAGTAGGAGTAGAAAGAATATTTCCCTTGCATTCTCCAAGGTTAGATCAGATTGAAATAGTGAAGAAAGGTAGAGTAAGACGCTCTAAACTATATTATTTGAGAGATAGAAAAGGGAAGGCTGCTCAAATAAGAGAAAAAAGAAGAGTGTAATTTTATCCTTCAAGGAAGCTTTGTACCTCACCCATAAATTCCTTTCTGCACCACTCATATTGAGCAAAATGTGTTGCATCACCAAAAATTATCATTCTTTTTCCTTCACTATTTCTCAGTGCCTTATATAAACCAAAAAACTCAGGATCAAGAGAACTTCTATCATGGTCACCTTTTATTAAAAGAACAGGACACTTGATCTTTTGAGCGTCATATAAAGGAATATTCCTTGCTCTGTCATAACGATCTGCCATAGGTCCGTTCGGAATTCTAACACCTGGAGTGGTTCTTTTTTGTCCTTCATTATCAAATTTTAGCTGTTGTAGCCAAAATTGTTTAATTGCTTTTTCCGATCTCCATTTTTTATGTTTTCCTATCGGAATACTACCATCCCAACGTTCTCGTTGTTCAGATTCTGTTACCCACCTCCAAGAACCAATTTTTGGATTCCATCTGCCTGGTTTTTTAGGGTCTTCACTTTCTGCAGCTCTTTTTGGGTCATCATATGCATAAAAGGGTGCATAAAGTGCCAGACGTTTTATTTTTTTTGGATTAAGAGAAGTATATGCGGCAGTTGTTGTTGTTCCCCATGAGTATCCTAAGAGTAGCAATTTTTTAATTTTGTTTTTTTTGCATATATAATTCACAGCAGCATCTATATCCTTTACTGCAGTCATACCCCTGACTATAGGTGACTTATTATTTGGTGATTCCTTTAATTCAGGAATTCTCGTTGATAATCCGTAACCTCTAACAGATAAAGAGAAAACATTCATTCCTCTGTTTGCAGCAAAATCCATCCAAGAATAACCTGGGAGTGAAAAATCAAAAGCAATCGGACCGGGAACACTTTGTCCATGGACCATCAGAAGAGTTGTGTCAGAATCTTTTTTTTTCATTCCCTTGGGCTTTTTTTCTCGTAGATGAAGAAAAATATCGGGATCGTTTGATGGGACAAAGTGTTCTATAACCTCAATTTTTTTGGGCATCATCTTTCACCTTTTGTTTTAGTTATTTTCGTGAATAAACCATAGATTGTATTGTTTACGTTTTCAAGTTTACGATCTGATTTATATGAGAAATTTGTTAGTATTGTATGAGAACTTATACATGGAGTTTTATGTATTCTTACGAGAAAAAATTAGGTAAAGAATTCAACCATATAGCTGGAATAGATGAAGTTGGCAGAGGTCCGCTGGCAGGTCCTGTTGTAGCTGCAGCTGTCATTTTAGATCCTTTGCGCCCTATTGACGGTATTCAAGATAGCAAGAAAATAACACCAAAAAAAAGAGATGAACTTGTGTATGAGATACTAAATAAATCTGTTTCTGTTTCAGTTGCATCCATAGGACCGCGGCAAATTGAACGTATAAATATTCTAAATGCTTCATTAGAGGCAATGAGAGTTTCTGTTTCTCGTTTAATGCTTCAACCTGATTTTCTTTTGATTGACGGAAACAGAATGATAGATTCCATAATTCCTCAAGAAACTATAGTAAAAGGTGACTCACTCTGCGCAAGTATTGCTGCTGCGAGTATAGTAGCCAAAGTTTGTAGAGATAGAATTATGGTTAGGATGAATTCACATTATCCTGGATATGGTTTTGAAAAGCATAAAGGCTATCCTACTAAAGAACATCTTGAATGTATCCGGAACCTAGGAGCAACTAAAATACATAGACGCACATTTAACGGAGTTAATTGAAGAATCTAATTGGATTAGTTTAAATCTGCGATAAGTCTAAGGCCAATAAGAGTTAGATTTGTGTTCTTTTCATCGTAAAAATTTTCTTCCTCAGAAAAAATCGAACTAAATCCACCTGTAGCAACTATCTTTGTTTGAGGTCCAAGTTCCTTTTTCATTTTTTCCAAAATCTCTTTCACTAAACCACGGTAGCCAAAAAACATCCCTGCTTGAATACTGTTTGTTGTATTTTTGCCAATTACATTTTGTGGCATTTTTGGTTCTACCCTCGGGAGTTTTGCTGTTCTTTCTGTAAGCGCTTCCAAAGTTATACCAAAACCTGGAGCGATTGCTCCTCCTAAATACTCGCCTTTATCTGAAATTGCATCAAAAGTTGTAGCGGTCCCATAATCTATAATAATTAAAGGACCCTTATAAAGATGGAATCCTGCAACTGCATTTACTATTCTGTCTGCTCCAACTTCGGCTGGATTGTCGTATTTAATCGTGATCCCAGTTTTAATACCTGGTCTAACGAATAGTGGCTTAGTTTTAAAATATTTTTGAGTCATATCTTCTAGAATTGATACTAATTGAGGAACGACACTAGAAATAATAATTTTATTGACAATTTTAATATCTATTTTTTTACTTTGAAACAATTCTTGAATTAGAATTCCAAGTTCGTCAGTAGTTCTGTATACAGAAGAACTGATTGCCCAGTTTTCTAATAAAACTTCTTCATCGAAAAGACCTATTTGTGTCTGGGTATTACCAACATCTATTGCCATAAGTAAATTTGAACTCGTCATCTTTATATGATCTCACTCGAAAAGATTTCTAACATTACACCACCATCACTTTTGACTATTAAGTGTCCCTTTGAATTGATTTTTATGATTTTTCCTTTTATTTTTCGATCTTTCACAAAAACTTCTTCTCCTAATGAATCACAAAATGACATCCATCTGACCAGAATGTTTTCAAATCCAAAATTTATAAATTCATTGTATAGTTCTTTCTGTTTTTCAAGTAGTACGTATAGTAATTTTTTATTTTCTATCATTCCTAGTCCTTCATTTTTTAATGAAGTTGTAATATTTTGAAGATTCTCGGGGCCCCTGTTAACAATCATATTTGTATTTATCCCAATTCCTACTATTACAGAAGGATTGTTTTCTTTGTCAATTTCAATTTCACAGAGAATTCCACCTACTTTCTTCTTGAAAATACGAATATCGTTTGGCCATTTTAAACCCAGTGCAAGAGTTTTGTTTCTCATATTCGAAAATTCATTTAGCCCTTCTGCGACACCCAAACCGAAAACTAAACTTAGAAGATGAAGTTTTTCTTTTGTAAGTTTTGGTTTTAAAAGATATGAAAAATAAAGACCATCTCCTTTTGGTGAATACCATGTTCTTCCAAATCTTCCTCTCCCTTTTTTTGAGAATTAGCATAAATAACCATTCCCTGTTTTGCCCCTTTTCGTGAACTATCAAGAAGAAGATCATTCGTAGAATCTACTTCATCAAATTCTTGAATATTCCAAACAAGTTCTTTTTTAGGTGTCTTCATTTTGACTTAGGAAGGAGTAGAGAGTTTCTTTAGATTAATAGAAAGTTTTTCGTATTTGTTTTGTTCTTCTTTAAGCTTTTCTTCGTTCTTTTTAATTACTTCTTCGGGTGCTTTTCTTATAAATTCGTTATTAGAAAGTTTCTTCTTTAAAGAAGATATAGTTTTATCTGTATCTGTGAGTTGTTTTTTTAAGCGGTTTGTTTCACTTTCTAAATCAATTAATCCTTCCAATGGAATGAAAATTTGTATATTTCTGATTACAGCTGAAGAAGAAAGTTTGGGGTATTGAACATCGGGTCCAATTGACCATTCTGGACCTATTTTTGCCAATCTCTTGATTGTTTCTTGCTCTCTCAGAATCAGCGATTCATGTTCTTTGTTTGAAAGTTTTAAGATGCATGGTATATCTTTTCCAGGAGATATATTAAGTTCCCCTCGTAAGTTCCTAATGGTACTCACAATATCTATAATTATTGAAAACTCTTCTTCAGAATCTAAGTTTTCATAATCAGAGTTAAAACTAGGCCATTCTGCATTCATTATTGAATTATGTTTGCCCTTAATAGGAAGTTTTTCCCATATCTCTTCGGTGATAAATGGCATAATTGGATGTAATAATCTGAGGATTTTACTTAAGACGATTACAAGTACATCTTTGCTTTTTGAATGTTTTTTGTCGTTTATTATATTTGGCTTCACTACTTCGATATACCAATCACAAAATTCATGCCAGGTGAATTGGTAGAGTGTAGACGCATAATCATTAAATCTATATTCTTTAAGAGATTTTTCGACTTCTCTTGAAACGGTATTGATTCTGCTCAGAATCCATTTATCACCTAGTGTAAGGGTAGATGTTTCCGAAATATTCTTGACATCTTTGTTTACGTTTAAAAGAATGAAACGTGCTGCATTCCAAATTTTATTGCAGAAATTCCTGTAGCCTGCAATTCTTTCTTCTGAAAGACGTACATCTCTCCCTTGTGCAGCCATAGCAGTTAAAGTAAACCTTAGTGAATCTGCACCAGATTCGTCAATAATCTCTATGGGGTCAATTACATTGCCCCTTGTTTTACTCATCTTTTGACCGTGTTCGTCTCTAACAAGAGCGTGTATATACACGTCCTGAAAAGGGATATCATCCATAAATTTCAGGCCTGCCATAATCATTCTTGCAACCCAAAAAAATATAATATCAAATCCAGTAACAAGAGTGGAGGTTGGATAAAAATAATCTAAGTCTGAGTTCTTTTGTGGCCATCCAAATGTGGAGAACGGCCATAGTGCTGAACTAAACCAGGTGTCAAGAACGTCTGTTTCACGACGATAATTTTTATCCTGAATATCTTCTCTTGAAACTATGACTTCTCCAGTTTCAATGTGGTACCATGCCGGAATTTGATGACCCCACCAAATTTGTCTGCTTATACACCAATCCTTTATATTATACATCCATTCAAAGTATGTATTTTCCCATTGTTTAGGAATTATACGTATTTTACTATTTTCGACAGCTTTTATAGCTTCTTCTGCTAAGGGCTTGGTTCTTACAAACCACTGTTTTGATAAAAAAGGTTCTATTATCGTAGAACAACGATAACAAACTCCGACATTGTGTTCGTGTTCTCTTACTTGTTTTAAAAAAGATAAGCCTTTTAAATCTGAAATAATTCTTTCTCTTGCTTCAAATCGATCAAGGCTATAATATTTCCCTCCATTTTCGTTGATTTTTCCATCTTCTGTGAGAATATTTATTTGGGGTAATTGATTTCTTTTACCTGCTTCGTAATCATTAGGATCATGAGCAGGTGTGATTTTTACTACACCAGAACCAAAATCAGGGTCTACAAAATTATCGGCTATAAGAGGGATTTTTCTTCCTACTAAGGGGAGTCGTAGTTTCCTGCCTATGAACTTCCTATATCTTTCATCTTCAGGATGAACTGCTAGTGCTGTATCACCCAACATAGTTTCTGGTCTTGTTGTTGAAACTATTAATCCTGATTCGTGATTATCAAAAGGATAAAAGATATCCCATAGGTTTCCTTTTTGTTCTTCAAACTCAACTTCTAGGTCTGATACAGCAGTACCACAGCGCGGGCACCAATTAACTAAATAGTCTCCTCTGTAGATAAGGTCGTCTTCGTATAAACGAACAAATGCTTCTCTAACGGCAAGAGATAGTCCTTCGTCCATTGTGAAACGTTCTCTGTCCCAATCGCAAGAAGCGCCAAGTCTGTGTAACTGATTGATGATTGTTCCACCACTTTCTTCTTTCCATTTCCAGACTTCTTCTATAAATTTTTTCCTTCCTAATTCTTCTCTCGACTTATTTTCTGAAGATAGCATTCTCTCGACAACATTTTGAGTTGCAATTCCTGCATGGTCAGTACCTGGCATCCAGCATACAGAATAATCTTTCATTCTATGCCATCTTGCTAAAATGTCCTGCAGTGTATTATTAAGTGCATGTCCCATATGAAGAGAACCGGTTACATTTGGTGGTGGAATCACTAGAGAAAACATCTTCTTTTGATTATCAGGTTTTCCCTTAAAGCATCCATTTTTTTGCCAATACTCATACCATTTTGCTTCTGTTTCTTTTGGATTGTATCTTGTTTCCAACAAAACTCTCTCCATTTGCAAAAAAATTATTTGCGATTTAAAAAAAAGAAATAAGTAAAACTAAGTCAAAATTATTTAGATGATGACACTGTGCCATAATTCAGGTCAACCTTTCTGAGCCGTTGTTTTTTGATAAAACGAATGTTTCTTCTATGTTCTTTGTAGGTTTTTGAAAAAAAATGACTACTATCTCCTTTTGAAACAAAATAAAGAAAAGTTTTTTTCGAGGGATTTAAGACAGCAAGTATAGATTCTATCCCAGGGTTTGCAATTGGTCCTGGCGGTAGTCCCCTACGTATATAAGTGTTGTAGGGAGAGTTATAGCTTAGGTCTTTTTTTGATAGTTTTCTTTTTAAAAAAGGTAGAGAGTAAATCACAGTCGGGTCGCTTTGAAGTCGCATGTTTTTTTTTAATCTATTTAAAAAAACTGAAGCTATTAGGAATCTTTCTTTGGGAACTGAAGTTTCTTTCTCGACAATAGAAGCAAGTGTGAGTACTTCATGTAAAGTCTTTTTTTGTTTTTGTATCTTCAACCTTATTTCTGATGTCATTTTTTTTCTGAAATTTTGTATCATTTTTTTTAAGACAAGTTCAGGATGCATTTTCACTCTTAAAATATAGGTATCAGGAAAAAGATATCCTTCTAATGAATGTGTTTTAAGACCTAGGGATAAGATGAACTCCTTTTCGCCGCTTAGTCTAATGATGTCTTTTTTGTTAGTTATTCCATTCTTTTCAAGTTTTTCTCCAATCATTTTTACTGTAAACCCTTCAGGAATAGTGATAGTCCTTGTAGCTACATTTCCTGCTAAGAGTGTTCGGTAAACTCTATTTTGTGTCATTGATGGGCTTAGTTCGTATATCCCAACTTTTAGATGCGAAGAACTGCCTCTTAATATAATTTGAGTGTTAAATAGGTAGGGATGATTAATAATTCCTTTTTTTGATAGGAGTAAAGAAATGTCGGATAATCCCATTCCTTTTTTTATTTCAATCAAAACTAATTCTTTGTTTGTGACATTCGATGGAGAATAGAAAATATTATTTGCATATATAATTACTAAGAAGAAAACTATTGCAACTGTACCAAAGAAAAGTAAGGTCTTGTTGTAATTCATTTTTGATTTTTTCTGATTTTGTCAAGGAAACTCTGAAGTATAATTTGGGCTGAAACTATATCGATATTTTCTTTCTTTTTGTTTTTTGAAACGGAACTTAATATTTTTCCAGCCTCAATAGTAGATAAACGTTCTTCCCATTTTTTGACAGGCAAATCTATAGATTTTCTCACACGTGAAATAAAATTCTTTGTTGTTTTTGTTTGTTTAGAATGACTCCCATCTAGTAAAACTGGGAAACCAACTATAATCTTTTCTATATTATATAGACTCATTATTTTTTTTATTTCAGAGATTATGTCGTTATCATTCAATCTTTTTAAAAGCGTGAGAGGTTGTGCAGTCAATTGCAGTTCATCGCTTATTGCAATTCCTACTCTTTTGCTTCCATAGTCTATTCCTAAAATACGTTTAATTGTTTTGTCCAATTCATATGACTTCTATTTAGTTTTTGAGAGAGAAATCTTAAAAAATGACAAAGTAGTTTGAGTAGTCTTTCTTAACATTGCTAAGTTCTTCTTGTAGTTTATCAAGGCTCGGATATGGTTCAACGAGGCATTCTCTAAAGATTCTTGATCTTCTAAAATCTGACGACTTGTTGTGAGACCTAGGGCGAACTTTTGTTCTTGTACTTCTAAACGTTGAGCAGCAAGCTTTTTTGCGAGTAGAGTAGTTTTAATTCTTTTCATACTCGTTTTTGTTTTGCGAGAAATCTTTTGGACTTCTTCTAAGATTATTTGTTTATTTTTCTTGAATATTTCTTTTGCTTCGTAATATTCGCTTTTGGACTTTCTGTAATTTGATTTTGCTTCACGATTTCCTAAAGGAAATTCAAATGCTAATTTTCCCGATATTTCATAGCCCTTGTTAGAGAATTGTCTTTTTAGCGCTTTTTGAGTTGAATCTTGCTTCGAACTATTTTTTAAACTGCTAGTAAAATTCAGTTTAGGTAGTAACAGATTTCTTTTTTTATTGATCGTAATTTTTCTCTTTTGAATTTCTATCTTATCTTTAATGAGATCTGTTCTTCGTGAGAGAGCTTTTTCGAATAAATCAAATTCGTTAATCCGAATTTGCTTGAAGTCGAGTTTACTCGTTGGTTTGAGAGCAATTCTTGATGGTCTTGAACGAATGGAAATATTGAGGAGTAATTTTAATGTATCTTCTCTCTCAAGAACTTCTCTTTTAGCGACAATTAGTTCATCTTCTCTCATGGCTACACTTGTTTTTGCATCTAGAATTTCGATTCTAGTCAGAGTGCCTATTTTCACCTGTATTTTATTTCGGCGGAGTAAATCCTTGGCTAATTCCAGAGATTTCTTTTTTAATTTTAAATTTCTAATAGCAAGAATCAAATCCCAGTAGGACAATTCTACATCGGTAACAATATTTGTAATCTTTTTATTGTATTCGTTTCTTGATTGACGAAGATTTTCAGTAGCAATTCTTATATCTGCAGAATTGAGATCTACTCCGTAATTTCTTAAAAGCGGTTGTGTGACAGAAAGCGTGAGTCCTGTACTGAAATTTGGGTCGAAAAGGTTGTTCTTTGAATTAGTCCCTTCTCGGTCCCAATCAAACAACATAGATAATTCCGCGCCACTTAAGATTTTCCTTTTGAATCCAGCCTGAATGTTTTGAGTGCTATTTACTTTTTTAGTGCTTCCAGTAGAAGTAGTGCTAACAGTCTCATTTTTAGATTTCTCCGATTCTCCACTAGCAATGAAGGTTGTATCAAACTTTGATTTTTTCTCAATAATCTCTTCTTTTTTGATTTCTCCTTTTAATCTTTCGATGCTTATATCAAAATTCCTCGCTAAAGCTAGACTTATTGCTTCTTTTAAAGATAATTCTAATTTAAGGGAATTAATTTTAGGAGTTGGTGTCGGACTTTTAGGACGATTTTTTTTAATGTAATTATTTCTGGTAGAATTTTTTGCAAAGGAATTTTTGTCTATCCATAGAAAAGAGAATGAAACCATTAAAATTAATAACATTTTTGTTGGAAAAATCATTTAAGACCTTTTGAAAGTAAAATCAGTTGAAAAAAATGCCTAGTTATAAGACATCAACGATTAAAGCTTATTATATGATTGATTGCAATCTATCATGTAATGCAATTTTATGTGTTTATTTTTTTATTCTTGAATGGTTGAAAATGTTTAGTTTTCAAGGTACTGATTTCACTGAGTGTTTACGTAATTTTTATTATTTATAGGATCGTTTAATGGAAATCATAAAAGGGATTGATAATTTAGATTCGGATTGGGATGGTGCAGTCTTATCAATTGGCAATTTTGATGGAGTTCATCTGGCACATAAAAATATATGTGCAAAACTTAGAGAAAAATCAAAAAGTGGAAAACTTAGGTCGGTAATACTTACTTTTGATCCGCATCCATTATCGATAGTTGCACCAGAAAGGTGTCCCTCTTTAATGACTACATTATCTGAAAAGACAAAAAGATTAGAAGATGAAGGAATTGATATAATGGTAGTTGAACCATTTACAAAAGACCTCTCTGATTTCAGCCCTGAACAGTTTGTTTCTACTTATATTACTAATGGAATAAAAGCGAAGGAAGTTTTAGTTGGGTATAACTTTCATTTTGGAAAGAATAGAGGAGGGAATATAGAATTTCTTAAGACACTCGGAAAAAATTTTGATTTTTTGGTAGAAGTTCTTGAACCTTTTGCTTTTCAGGATAAAATTGTAAGTAGTACTGAAATCCGAAAGATGCTTTCATCTGGGTCTGTTGCAGAGGCGAATGTATTGCTTGGAACAAGACATTGCCTTGAAGGTCTAATTGAGAAAGGAGATGGGAGAGGGGCTGGAATTGGATTTCCTACTGCAAATGTTGCACCTCCTTCAACATTGATTCCTTCAAATGGTGTTTATGCATGTTGGTCAAAAGTCAAATCTTTTTCATCTGATTTTTTCCCAACAGTTTTGAATATTGGGAAAAGACCAACTTTTGACGGTCAAAGCGTTACTATAGAAGCTCATATACTTAACTGGGAAGGTGGGAATATCTACGGAAAGGAGATTCGGTTGGAGTTTGTTGAAAGAATTAGAGATGAATTTAAATTTTCTAGTGTTGAAAAACTAGTTCAACAAATTTCTTTAGATGTTGAAAAAGCTCGTGCCATACTTGAAAAATAAAAAAGAAGAATTTTTTCTTAGGAAACTTTGATTGGAGGTCAAATGGAAGTTAAGAAAAGTATTTTGTCAAATGGCATTCAAGTAGTAACTACAGAACGAGAGGAGTCTGCTGCAGTCGCGTTTCATATATACTTTGGTTGTGGTGGTCGTCATGAAGGAAATGAAGTTGTTGGTGTGTCACATGCTCTAGAGCATATGGTTTTTAAAGGGACTCCAACTAGATCGACTTTAGATATTGCAAGAGAAATGGAAGGAAATGGTGCTTCAATCAATGCGAATACAGCAGCGGAAAGGACTTGTTACCATTTTACCTCTCCAGTGCAAGTTTTTGAAAAAGTTTTAAATGTTTATGCAGATGCGGTAAATAACTGCCTGCTAGATAAAGAAGAGTGGAGTAGAGAAAGGCATGTCATATTAGAAGAGTTGAAAATGTACGAAGATATGCCAAGAATTTGGGTTTCTGATCTGCTTGAAACGACTATGTTTAACCTCCAGGTAGGTGTAATTGGAAGCAAAGAAACAATTAATAGGATTGAACCAGAAAATATGCGTGAATTGATTGATATATGGTATCAGCCCGGAAATACTGTCATTTCCGTTGCAGGTGGAGTTAAGCATGAATATGTTGTTGAACTCTCTGAAAAGTTTTTTGGGTCTCGTTCTGGAAGTTCAGAGAGGCCAGATAATGTTTCCTTGCCAAAGGAAAGTAAAAAGTCATTCGTGGAACAAGTAAGACAAACTGATCAAGTTAATCTTTCTATTGGATTTCGCGGTTATGGTTTGGATCATGAGAATCTTCAGCCTCTTAGGGTAATGTGTAATATTTTAGGCGGGAAAATGAGTAGTCGTCTTTTCACTGAAGTTAGGGAGAAAAGAGGTCTTGCATACAGTGTAGGTGCAAGTGCGAATTGTTTTACAGACGCAGGATACGTTGAAATGAAAGCAGGAGTTGCATTAGAAAAAGCTTCTGAGGCGACAAAAGTAATTTTAGAGGAATCTTCTAAGTTTAAGGATGAAGAAGTTACAGATGAAGAATTGTCAGAAGCTAAAAGTTACATAAGAGGGAATCTACAAATACACGAAAGTTCAAGTTATTTTGCAGGAAGAAATGGTTCAAGTTTAATGTTACGAAATATGCTTTATCCTATGAAACAAGAAATTGAAGAAGTAGAATCAGTTACGAAAGAAGAAATAGTTAGTGTTGCTAAGGATATTTTTAGAAAAGAAAAGATGACCATTGCGGTTATAAGTGAAAAGTCATTACGTAAGGAAATAGAAGAAAATTCCGAGATTTAGTAACATCCCCTGGATAAATCCAGGGGATGAAAAGTTATCTAATCTCTAGAACTTCCTAAAAGATGTGTAAGAAAAATAAACATATTTATGAAATCAAGATAAAGTTCTAGAGCTGCCATTACTGACGCTCTTCTGCCGGTTTCATTGTTTGTATCTTGTGAGTATGCGTATTCTTTCATCTTTTGAGTATCATATGCAGTAAGACCTGCAAAAACTAAAACTCCTATTACACTTATGGCGAAATGAAGAGCACTGCTTTGCAAAAAGATATTAACAATCATCGCTATAATAATTCCAAAAAGACCTACGTAAAGAAAATTTTGCCATCCAGATAAGTCTTTTTTTGTGACAAAAGCAAAAATTGTCATAGCTCCAAAAGCACCTGCAGTAACAAAGAAAGCTTGTGAAACCGATGTAAATGTATACCGCAGTAAAAGACTAGAAACAGTTACTCCCAAGGAGGCGCTGAAAACAACAAATAGAAGTAGTCCAATTTGCCAGCCACCGCTTCTCATAGCAGGTTTGATAGCAAAAACTATGCCGAGTTGTACGGCAAAAATTAGTAATATAGACATAGAGCTACCAAAAATAAAATTAATTGCGCTTTGACTTGAAGCTATATAGAAAGCACTAAACCCAGTTACAATTAGCCCAAGTGTCATCCATCCATAAACACGTTGCATGAACGCTGCTGCCTGAAGTGATATAGAATCTTGCCGATTTAGTTGTGTTGCATTGCCCGAACGCATTTTTTTCTCCTATGAAAATTTTAAAAACTTAAATCACCATAATTATAATTTAAAAAAATAAAGTTTGCCAATTTTATTATTGAAAATTTGATTGTAAAGTTATATGGTTAGGAGGCTAATTATTTAAGGGGATTTCCATGTTTTGTATGAAAGACCTTCCAACAAGAGAGGATTTTAGGCCACTAGAAGTATATTCTAGTTTAGAACCATCATCTATGCTTCTTTTCTATCAATTTTTAAGATCCGGCAGTGATCTTTTAAATATCTTCAATGATTATTTAATCTCTTATGGAATATCTCAAGGGAGATTTGTAGTTCTATTAATCCTAAGAAGGAAAGATAAAGGATTCGCACCTTCAGATTTGGCCGAGAGTGCTGGAGTTACTAGAGCAACCATGACCGGCCTAGTTGATGGTCTCGAGCGTGATGGATTTGTTAAGAGAGAACATTTGGATGAAGATAAAAGAAGGACAAATGTAAAGATTACTAAGAAAGGGGAGGACCTTCTGGAAAATATTTTCCCTGATTATTTTTTATCTATAGCGAATCTCATGTCAGATGTTACAGATGAAGAAAAGCTTGTTGTATCCGAATTTTTGTCAAAATTAGATCTCGGAATAAGTAACTGGAGATCTAAAGGAAATAAGAATGTGGCATAATTTTCTTAATGGAAGTATTTATTTTTTAATAAAGGAGTAGAAAATGGCAAAACCTAAAGTCATAGTTCAGTTATACCCTATGCTTCCATCAAAGGATCGTGCTGAGCGTGAAGAAAAAAGGCCTCTTGCTTGTGACACAGATCTTTACCATCATGTTCTCCACGAATGGCTTGATATAGTCAAGGCTGCAGATGAAATGGGTGTTTGGGGGGTTAGTACTATAGAACATCATTTTCATTCAGAAGGGTATGAGGTAGGACCTAATCCAGGTGTTTTAAATGCTTGGTGGGCTAGTCACGTAAAAAATGCGCGTGTTGGTGCTCTAGGCTATGTTATGGCTACACAGGATCCAGTTAGGGTTGCAGAAGAAACCGCAATTCTGGATCATATAACTAAAGGGAAAATGTTTGTTGGTATGGCACGAGGGTATCAGTCCAGATGGGCAAATGTTTTGGGCCAATTCACAGATTCGGTTGCAACCGTTAGTTCTGATCTTGGCGGAGATGATGATGTGAAAAATCGAGAAATTTTCGAAGAGCGTGCAGAGATGCTTTTGAAATTTTGGACTGAAGAATCTTCACAGATAGATGGCAACTATTATAAAATTCCTTACCCCTATAAAGACGGTATAGAGTATCCAGCTTGGAAAAGTGCACGAGATGCAGGAACGCACGGAGAAGTAGGTGAAGATGGAAGAGTACATAAAGTCAGTGTTGTTCCTAAACCATACCAGTCTCCACATCCTCCAGTTTTTCAGGCAGTTAGTGCTAGTAATGATTCTATCAAATTTGCAGCTAAGCATGGTTTTCGGCCTGTGTATTTCACTAAATTGGAAAAAATGGAAGAAATGTCATATGTTTATGTAGAAGAAGCACAAAAGCATGGACATAACTTTGCGCATGGAGAAAGGCAATGTGTTTGCAGGTGGATTCATGTAGCTGAAAATGAAGCCGATTACGATCGTAAGCTTAAAGAGTATGATCAAGATATCTATGAAAATTTTTATGTTCCTTTCTTTCCCCAGTTCCCAGATGACACATCAAATATAGATTGGGTAGAGAACATGAAAGATAGTGGTATTTTTCTCGGTGGTACCGTAGAACAGTTGAAGGAGCAATTCCTCCATTCTTATGATAAAGTTCCCGCTGAATATATCACTTTGATCTGGCACTATGCACAGATTCCATCTAAAGAAGTAATATCTGAGTTAGATGCATTTATGACTCATGTATTGCCAGCACTTGAAGCGCCCGAGCCAAATGGTGTCACAGTAGGTGGAATTGGCTAAGTTTACTGACTCGGAATAGTTTTTTCTTGAATTTTTAGAGGGGTGTTATTATGTATGATATTGTTAATCTTAGTCAGGATATATATACGGGTGCTCCAAGGTTTCCTGGGCATCCTCCCACGGAAATAGAGTTTATTGCTACACATGAAGACGCAAGGAATGCTCCTATTAGACCTAAAGATATTACTTACGCAGCAATGATGTTGCATATGTGTGATCATGGTCCAACCCATGTTGATGCAGTTAGCCATATTGACGAAAGAGAAACTGCCCCCACTATAGATCAATCTAACCTTAAAAAATTTATTACAAGAGGTATTGCTATCGACTTTACTGGTAAAGTGGAACCTAAAGAGGAGATTTCTTTAAAGCTTCTTGAAGATGAGCTTAGTAGCCAAGATTTGACACCACCCAATGCGGGTACCTTTCTTTTTACTGGTGGACATTTTAGACGAACTTATCCCGAGGATAGCTATAATACTGATTATCCTGGTCTTTCATACGATGCTGGCAATTTTCTATATAGAGAATGCGGGATCGTAAATATTGGTCAGGATGCCCCTAGTATCGATGCTGGAATTAATACAGGAGAAATGACTTTCCCTTGTCATGTGTTATGTAGAGAATTGCAATGTCATAACACAGAAAATCTTTGTAATATTGAAGATGTGGCAGGTAAGGAATTTCTTTATATTGGTCTTCCTCTAAAAATTCGTGGAGGTTCTGGTTCTCCAATACGAGCAGTTGCGGTATTGAATCTTTAATTTAGAGTCAACTGACTCTCAGTTGGCTCTGCTCAACAGAACCATGATTCGGTAAGTTTTGGAGGTTTCGCGGTAATTTTTTTTGTTCTGATAGTAACGTTTTCCTCTTTTATGATTTCAGGAAAGATTTTCGAAAATTCTTTCTTAAGAGCGAAAAATGTTTCTAAAGCTTCTTTGTTAAGATTTGCATGATTTTCTACAATCCTCGAAATTTTCAAATTTAAAAGTTCCATTTTTGGATTTGGATGCTTCCATATATAAGAAAATTTGTCTGGTTCGAAGCGCACTATGTATTTCTTTAGGTCTTGTAATTGAAGCAGACTCGACTCAGGTGGTATGAGTAATCTTATTGACATCTGAATTGGATCTATTTCATCAATCAATTCATTTTTCTCAATAAAATCAAGTAATTCTATGTAATCTTTGGGAGTTGTCCAAGGAGTAAATGCAATTAATGAAGGTCGAATAGAAATCCCGTTCGCTCTTGCGATTTTTAAAACTTCCAAAAAATCTTTTTTCGAATGTCCTTTAATTAATTTTTTTAAGATTTTGTTATTTAAAGATTCCAAAGCTGTAACGATAAATAGGCAACCTAATTCTTGAAGTTCGGTAAAAATGTCTTTTTGTTGGATTAGATGCTCAATTTTTGCTGTAAAGTCAAAAGTCATTTCAGGAAATAAATTGTTCATTTCTCTAAGAATTTTAAGGGAATGTTTAGGTCCGTTTAGAAAATCAGGGTCGGTAAATGTGATATGTCTAGCGCCTTGTAAATACAAGTTTTTTATGTCGGATAAAACTATTTCTTTTGGCACAACAAAAAAACGACCTTTGAAAATAGGTGTGATAGGGCAATGTAAACATTGATGTTTGCATCCCCTGCTAGTTTCGACTGCAGCTGTTGTAACATGGTTTTGATCATTAATTAATTTATTGTAATTGGATAGATCAGGAAGTAGGGATCTTTCTGGTATTTTGAAATCTGGTTTTTCTATAAGTCGAATTTTCTTTTTTTCTCTGTTTTGTTTGTATGTAATTGTGTTAGAGGAAGACTGAATAGATTTTATTATTTCGAGTATTGATTTTTGTGTTTCGCCGCTTAAGCAACTATCAGCTATATTTTTCAGAAGGTAATTAGAGTTAAGATCTGCATAATCTCCATAGTAGCAAATATGACACTCTTTGTTGAACTTGCGAATTATTTTTGTCGCTTCTACTGCAATTGATAGGGCAGTATGCATAGGAGTGCTAAGAGCAATAAAATCGCAATTTTGAATATCTTCATGATTGATCTTTTGTGTAGATAAATCTAAAACTTGGGGGTTGTAGGAGTAACTCTTTAAGAAAGCATGTAAGCTAGCTGTTGGTATAGGTTGATTCCCTAGTTCATAACATGAAATTAATAGTATTTTCATTTTTTTGTTCTCTTTGATTTTTTTCAAAGCTTTTATTTCCACTTTCGACCAGGTAGATGATTCATTACAGTTTTGCTAAGTCCGCCGTCAATTTCTAGGGTTGTAGCAGTTATGTAATCTGCTTCTTCTGAGAATAAGAATAAAATACCGTTGGCAATATCTATTGGCTGTGCGACCCTCAGCAGTGGTGTGATTTCACTTCTCTGTTTTTTTATGTCCGAGTCTTTTAAGTAAGATGTTAAAGGTGTTTCTGTGTGACCAGGGCATATGGCATTAACCCTGATTTTGTGGCTGGCCCATTCTATCCCAAAGTGTTCTGCAAGCATGATGACAGCGGCTTTTACAGTTGAGTAAGCACCTGACATTCCGTATGGTTGTTGTCCACCAATAGACGACATTGTGACTATGGACCCAGGGATGTTGTTGTCAATCATCCACCTTCCAGTTGCTTGAGTCATGAGAAATGTACCAGTTAATCCAATTGTGATCATTGTATTCCAATTTTCGAGAGAAAGTTCTTTTAGCATTCCTGGAGCCATTTTAATTGCGCTATTTAGTAGGTAGTTTACGCAACCAAATTCATGAACAGCTTTCTTTACAGCTTTTTCGCAATCGTTAGGATTGGAAACATCTAGATAGAAAAAAATAGCAGTTCCATTACCGTATTTTTCGGTAATTTTTTCTGTTTGATTCTTTCCATTTTTTTCATCAACATCTCCTATTAAAACCTTTCCACCTTCTTCTGCAAACATTTCAGCGGTTTTAGCGCCAATTCCACTAGCTCCACCACTTATGATGCAAACTTTATTTTTAAAACGTTGCATTAAAAATTCCTCTTTAAGTAGGCTAAATAAAAGGGTGTAATTTATTATTTTACCATTCTTTTAACGATTTTATATAGATTGGCAAAAAAACGGATTGTATTTTATTAAAATCCGTTTTCTTCAATTAGATGGTAATTAGCTAGTTGATTTTTTGTTTAGGCTGTGAAAGATTTTCCGCAGCCGCAAGTGCCCGTTGCATTAGGATTGTTGATTTTAAATCCTGAGCCTTCTAGGCTGTCAACGAAATCTATTTCTGTGCCAGATAGAAGAGAATCGCTCTGAGTGTCTATGAATATATTGATGCCGTTTGATTCGTAAACTTTGTCATCAGGGTTTGCTTTTTCGTCAAAAAATAATCCGTAGTTATAGCCTGAACAGCCCCCTGCGGTCACTGATAAACGAAGTCCGTGATTTTCTTTTCCTTCTGCTTTAAGAAGTTCACTCACTTTTTTAGATGCATTTTCTGTTACGGTAATCCCGGAGCTTTTTGTAGGTGACTTGGTTTCATCAAATAAAGTTACCATTCACGTTCCCTTTTTTAAATATTTTTAACTAATATCTTTATAAACAATTTCTTTTGTTAGGCTATCTTTATATTTTAATTTTGTCAAATCTATCAATTAATTAATCAATAATTAATTTCCAAATCAGATATTTTATAAAAAAATTAATTCAATTTATATATGAGTTAATTATACTTATATAAATTGACAAGAAAAGACTCATATTATAAATTTAACGTCCAATTTTGTTTTTTTTATTTTTTTATTGTTGATTTTAATTTTATTTTTTTGTTTTAGGAGGCAAGAATGGGAAAAGTTATTGGTATTGATTTAGGAACCACAAACTCTGTAGTTTCTATTATGGAAGCCGGTGAACCTACGGTCATACCAAATCAGGAAGGGAATCGTACTACACCTAGTATAGTTGGTTTTACTCCAGAAGGTGAGAAACTTGTTGGAGTTGTTGCTAAAAGGCAAGGAGTAACCAACCCTACAAATACTATTTATTCAGTAAAGAGATTTATGGGTAGAAGATTCGATGAGGTTCCAGAAGAAGTTAAGATGGTGCCTTATGAAGTTATAAAAGCTGAAAATGGTGATGCTAGGCTTAAGATAAATGGTAAAGTTTACGCTCCACCTGAAATTTCTTCTAGTGTTCTACAAAAATTAAAACAAGCAGCTAGTGACTATCTTGGAGAGGAAGTTAGTGATGCTGTAGTGACAGTTCCTGCATATTTTAATGATAGTCAAAGACAAGCTACTACAGATGCTGGAAAGATCGCTGGATTAAATGTTCTGCGTATAATTAATGAACCTACTGCGGCAGCTTTGGCCTATGGTCTGGACAAAAAGCAGGATCAAACTATAGCTGTTTATGATTTTGGTGGTGGAACTTTCGATGTTTCTATCCTCGAAGTTGGAGATAACGTTGTTGAAGTTAAGGCGACAAATGGAGATACCCATCTAGGTGGTGACAATATTGACCAACAAATTATAGATTGGCTAGTTGAGGAGTTTAAAAAAGATCAGGGTATTGATTTGTCTACTGATCCAATGGCTTTACAGAGGTTACGTGAAGAGTCTGAGAAAGCAAAGATTGAACTTTCTAGTTCAATGGAAACTGATATTAACCTTCCATTTATTACAGCTGATTCCTCAGGACCCAAACATTTAAATATCAAAATTTCTCGTTCTAAGTTAGAACAACTTGCTGGTGAATTAGTAGAAAGAACACTTGTTCCTTGTCGTCAATCTTTAAATGATGCAAATCTTCAACCTGGAGATATAGATGAGGTGGTTTTAGTTGGAGGTTCTACGCGTATGCCTCTTGTTCAGGAAACAGTAAAGAAATTCTTTACTAAAGAACCACATAAAGGTGTGAATCCTGATGAAGTTGTAGCAGTCGGTGCGGCAGTACAAGGTGGTGTTCTAGCAGGGGATGTTAAGGATGTTTTATTGTTGGATGTTACTCCATTATCACTAGGGATAGAGACTCTAGGAAATGTTTGTACGAAACTTATTGAGCGTAACACCACAATTCCTGTTAAAAAAAGTGAAACATTTTCTACTGCTGCGGATAATCAAACTTCTGTGGAGGTGCATGTTCTACAAGGAGAGAGAGAAATGGCTGCTGATAATCGTAGTCTTGGAAAATTTCATCTTGTAGATATTCCGTCTGCTCCGCGTGGAGTGCCACAAATAGAAGTCACCTTTGACATTGATGCTAATGGCATTGTTAATGTTTCTGCAAAAGATTTAGGTACAGGTAAGGAACAAGCTATTACGATTACGAGTTCAAGTGGTATTTCTGAAGAAGAGATAAATAATATGGTGAAAGATGCTGAAGAAAATGCTGGTGAGGATAAAAAACGTAGAGAACTCGTGGAATCTAGAAACAATGCAGAATCTCTCGCATACAGTACAGAGAAGATGTTGGGTGAAAACAATGACAAAGTTTCAGAGGAAGATAAAAAAGCTATAGAAGATGCTATTGCAGAGGTCCGTAAAGTTCTTGAAAATCAAGATGCAACTATTGAAGAAATTGATTCTGCTAAAACGAATTTAGAAACTGTATCACATAAATTGTCTCAGGCGATGTACGAAGAAGCTAGCAAACAGGCAAATACAGATTCTGAAAATCCATCTGCTAATACAGAAAATGGAAATGAAACAGGTGGTGATGATGGTGATGTAGTAGATGCAGAATTTGAAGAAGTTAAAAAGGACAAATAATTTTATTCTAATTTTTTATCTTTCAGGGAATTCGTATGTCGAAACGGGATTATTATGAGCTGTTAGGAGTAAATAGAGATGTTTCTTCTGAACAATTGAAGAGAGCATTTAAAAAACTTGCCAGAAAATATCATCCTGATGTAAATCCCGGGAACAAATCTGCAGAAGAGCGTTTCAAGGAAATAAGTGAAGCTTACGCAGTCCTCTCTGATGTTGAAAAAAGACGTAAATATGACACGATGGGCCACGCTGCATTTTCAGGAGGTAATCCATGGGAAGGCGGAATAAATATGGAAGATATCTTAAAAGACATAGGTATAGGAGATATCTTTGGTAGTTTTTTTGGAGGACAACGTGGAAGAACTTCCTATCGTTCCTCAAACTGGGGTTCTCCAGTAAACACAAAGGGAGAAGATGTAAATTATTCTATAGAGATTGGTTTTGATGATGCCTTACGTGGTCTGGAAACTGTTGTGACAGTTCCTAAAAATATTATTAACAATGGTGTCCTCAGAAGGGCAACAGAAAGAATTAAAGTGAAAATACCTGCTGGTGTTTCAAATGGTTCTCGAATTAGGTTAACAGGTAAAGGGGAAACTTCTCAGACAGGAGGGAAAAATGGTGACCTGTATATTTTAACAAAGGTAAGTACTCATCCTTACATTGAAAGAAAAGGAGATAATTTATATATTGATCTTCCCCTGACTCTAGGTGAGCTTTCTTTAGGTACTCGTGTAGAATTAGAAACTTTCGAAGGAGTAACGAAAGTTACAATTCCTCCTGGTACTCAAAATGGACAAAGGTTGCGACTAAATGGAAAAGGCGCACCTCAAATGAAGGGAACTGGTAAGGGAGATCTTTTTGTAGCTGTAAGTTTAAAACTTCCTGAAAGAATTGACGAAAAAAGTAAAGATTTAATTCGAGAATTTGAAAGATTGAATCCAATTGATCCTAGAGAAGGCATGAATATTTCACGAACTTAATGAGGATAAGGTCTTGGTACGTAGGAGCAGGAAACAAGTAAAATATACTATAAGTACTGTTGCTGAAATGTTCGAAATACATCCCCAGACCTTGAGAATGTATGAAAGAGAGGGATTAATTGAACCTATGCGAAGTGAGGGTAGAACTCGTCTTTATGAAGAGAAAGATTTAGAAAAGTTAGAAATTATTCTAACACTTACTAGAGATATGGGAATTAATTTGGCTGGAGTTGAAGTAATTATAGAATTACGTCAAAAACTACATTTGGCAATAGAAAGACTTGAGCAGATGGAAGAGGTTTTAAGTAGTGATGCATTTGAGGAATTTCGTCAAAAAATTGAAAATGCAACTCCTGACATGAATGCTCTTATACCATCTATAGGAGCGAAGCTTATGAAACTCAAAAGAGAGAAATAATTAGAACATAGTATTGTTCTTTTGTTTTAAGTCAGTGAAATTCGTAAAGGTTTTTTAGGTTGTAAAGTTTTTAACTTTTGGAGGTTTTTTGATGCAGGTAGAGAAGGTTGATTCTAACGATGATGAGAAATCCTCATTAGGAGAAAATATTTTTTCTTCTGATACCAAAGAGGATGAGAATTCAAAAGAAATTGAGAACGAAGAGGAAAAAGCCCGTGTAAATGATCGTAGACGTTTTAAATCAGAAGAAGATCCTACAGAAGAAGATTCAACAGAAGAAAAAAATAAAGATGAGTCACCATCTTTGGTGCCAAGTTATGTTGAACTTTTAGAGAAAAAAGTTTTGATAGCAGAAGAAAAACTTCAAGAACATATTGCAAGAGTTAATAAAGAGTCTAAGGAGTTTAGAAAACGTCAAGAAAAGGATTTAGAAAGAAGAATTCAACAAGTAAAAAAAGAACTGTTTACTAGTTTGTTGAGTGTTGGAGATGATTTATCTAGGGCTAATCATGCAGTACAGGATGGTTGGAAAAATGAACCCAACACAAAAGTTGAAGGTATACAATCCCTTATTGAAGGATTTCGAATGGTGGAGAGTAGATTCTTTCAAGAATTATCCTCACAAGGGGTAAAACCAATTCAATCTGTTGGGGAAATTTTCGATCCTGTTAGACATGAAGCGATACGTTCTGACGATGTAACAGATAAAGAATTAGATGGAAAAATTTTAGAAGAACTTTCAGTAGGGTATTTTTTAAACGATGAGATTCTCCGTCCTAGTCGTGTTGCAGTCGGAAGATATATCGAATCAAAAAAAGATGAGCAACCTACTTAAACGTATGGTTGACTCGGGAGAACATATAAAGTGTCAAAAAGGGATTATTACGAAATTTTAAATATTAGCAGGAATGCAACAGAGTCGGAAATAAAAAAAGCTTACCGCTCAACAGCAATGCAGTATCATCCAGACAGAAATCCAGGAGATTCAAAAGCTGAAGAACTTTTTAAAGAAGCTTCCGAAGCCTATCAAGTTTTAAGTGATACTCAAAAAAGAGGTATTTATGATCAATATGGTCATGATGGACTTTCTGGTGGATTTTCTTCTGGTTTCTCAAGTGTAGATGATATTTTCTCATCTTTTGGAGATGTTTTTTCTGACATTTTTGGCGGAGCATTTGGACGAAGTTCTAGAGGAGATGGAAGAGTAAAAGGAAGAGATCTTGCATATCAGTTAGATCTTACATTCGAAGAAGCTGCTATGGGTTCAGAACATGATGTCGAATTTGAAAGAGAAATAGAGTGTGTATATTGCGGTGGTACAGGAGCTAAAAATTCAGAATCTATTTTAAATTGTGAAACCTGTGGTGGAAGTGGTCAAGTAGCATATAGGCAGGGGTTCGTAACTTTTAGCTCTCAGTGTTCCGAATGTGACGGTTCTGGAAATAAGATTATAGAGCATTGTGATGAATGTAGGGGTTCTGGAAAACGTCAAGAAGAATGTTCTGTGAAAGTTAAAATTCCACCAGGAGCTGACCATGAATCACGTTTGAGATTACGTGAAAAGGGAGAAGGTGGAATTAATGGAGGGCCTTCTGGAGATTTGCATGTAATAGTCAATCTATTAAAACATGATAGATTAGAAAGAGAAGGAAATAATGTTTTTAGCAGAGAAGATGTGACTTTTTCTCAGGCTGCGCTTGGTGGAAAGATTCTTGTACAAACTTTGTATGGGGAAAGTGAAATTACAGTACCACAGGGAGTTCAGTCAGGAGAAAGCGCGGTTATTAAAAAACAAGGATTTCCATCTTTGACAAGCAATTCTAAGGGTGATCATATAGTCGTCTTTTCTATACTTACTCCAAGGAAGTTAAGTTCTAAAGAAAAGAAGCTATTCCAAGAATTAGCCAAATTTGAAAAGCAAGGAACTCCGACGACTAAATCTTTTCTGAACTGCATTCACATATTTGATAAGATAAAAAAGTTTTTTGAGTTTCCAAGGTTGCCTTTCTATAGATAAATATGTTCTCCTTGTATTTTTTATTTTACAAAAGAGGGAAAAATGTCTGAAGAAGAAAAAAACATCTCAGAGAATGAAGAACCTCAAAGTTTCAAGGTTTCAGATAGACGCTATTCTGTAACTGGTTATGATGCTGAAGAAGTTGAAGAAAAATCAGATAGTAATCCTATTATTTCTTCTGATAATTCGGAACCCTCAGGGCAAACAGAAAATGTATCCGAGTTAAATCAAGAAATTCCAGAAGAAGTTAAGCAGTCTCCGGATGAATCCTCAGATATTCAATCGGAAGAATCTAAGGAAGAAAAGGAAGAAGAGGAAGATGAAAAACATTTCGAAATGATGATCGCTATTCTTCAAGCGAATGCTTTGGGTGCAATGGGACTTCATCCTCAAACAGGTGAAAAGGTAGGGTCGGCTGATCCTAGAGCTGCTAAATTATTTGTTGATCTCTTTGGTATGTTAGAAGAGAAAATGAAAGGAAATTTGACTGAAGAAGAAGCTGATATACTTAAGCAAGTACGATCAAATATGCAAGTTGCCTATGTGCAGCATGTTGGTATCGGATAAGTAAATTTTAAAATTTTATATTTAGTGTTTTGGAGGCATTTATGTTAGAGCAAGCTAGTTATGATGAGCTTTTCGAACTTGCAACCGACCAAGTACAGAATAGATTCTTGATGTCTATTTTACTCGCAAAGAGAGTTAATCAATTAAGGAATGGAGCAGAACCTCTAGTAGAAACTAAGAAAACTGATACTAAGGAAGAAGTAGTTTTTCGAGAAATTATTGAAGGAAAACTTGAGTGGACTGACACTAGAAATGATTCTGAAGAAGTACTTTTAGATGAAAATTCTATAGAGTTAAATACAGAAGATTAGAGATATTTTTCTTTTAAAAATTTCCCTATTAGATTGATTCCTTTTTCTATATTTTCTTCTGAATTACAATACGAGAGCCTGAGGTGTCCTTCCCCTCTTGGTCCAAAATCCTTTCCTGGGGCTAGCGCTACTCCAGCAGAGGTCAGTATTTCGCTTGCAAGTTTCATACTATCTTTTTCAAAATTACTTACGTTAAATAGTGCATAAAAAGCACCATCAGGATGCGGTCTTGTTTCCAGATTAATTGATTCTAAACCTTCTAAAGCTAACTTTCTCCTTTTGGTGTAGATTTGATTCATGAGTTTCGCTTCCGGTATTGCTTCTTTGAGTGCGGTAATTCCTGCTATTTGGACAAATGGATTAGCTGAAATAAAGAAATTCTGTTGTAGTATCTCTAATTTTCTCACGAAACATTCTGGTACAATCATGTATCCTAATCTCCATCCAGTCATAGCAAAAAATTTTGAAAAGCCGTTTATCACAACTGAATTATCTGAGAATTCTAATGCAGAATGGTCTCTAATTCCCGTGCTAATTCCATGATAAATCTCATCTGAAACGATTACTGGATGTAAGGCTGATAATTTTTCTATTTCCTCCTTTTTAAGTCTCGTGCCAGTGGGATTGGAAGGAGAGTTGATTAAAATGATTTTTGTTTTGTCAGTGATATAGTTTGTGACTTCTGAAGAAAAGTTTTTGAATGGTACTAATACAGGTTTAGCACCCGTACAAGTTATAAAGGAAGGATAGCATGCGTAGTGGGGGTCAGAAATTATTACTTCGTCATCAATTTCAAGTAGTAATTTGAACAGAATCAACATCGCTGGACTAGTGCCGTTTGTGACAATCACTCTATTAGATGAAATATTTAAATTATATGTTTCGTTGTAATAATCTGAAATTGATTTTCTTAATTCTAGAATCCCTAAAGAGTTTGTGTAATGAGTATTTCCATCTTTAAGAGCTTTTTTTGCGGATTCGACTATTACTTTAGGCGTGGGAAAATCGGGTTCTCCTAGTTCTAAGTGTACAATTTTTTTTCCGTCTCTCTCAAGATCGTTCGCTTTTCTTAAAATATCCATAACTAAGAACGGTTGAATTTCTTCAATTTTAGAGGAGAACATATTTACAATCTTTCATTCTAATATTTAAAGATGCTTGTTTTTCTTGCCCCTTGAATAACACAATGTTAATATAAATTTTACTTAATTAATATTTATTTCTTTTTATTTTTAGGGTCTGACTTTGACTAAAGTGGATATCGTTAATCTTGTCGCTGGTGATACGGGATTGAGCAAAGTTAAATCTGAAGAAGCAGTAGAGACCATTTTTAATGCTATCAAAAGTAGTTTGTCCAAAGGAGATCCTGTAGTTCTAAGAAGATTTGGTTCTTTCGATGTAAAAAAGAAAAGTGCACGAATAGGAAGAAATCCTAAAACTGGAGAGGAGGCGGAGATAAGTGCGAGAAAGGTAGTGAGATTTAAACCAGGAAAATATTTTAAATTAGTACTGAATGATAAATCAAAAATTAAATCCTCTTCACGTTTTTATTGATCTTAAGTAATTAGCATTGCATCCCCATAACTATAAAACCTGTAATCATCACTAAGCGCACTAGTGTAAGCTTTTTCTATTGCATTCTTGCCTCCAAAAGCAATTACTAATGATAACAAAGTAGATTTTGGCAAATGAAAATTGGTTAATAATCCATTAATTACTTGAAATTTATATCCTGGGGTAATAAATAAATCACTAGTTCCTTTTCCTGAATTTATAATTTTTTTATTTTTTAAATAAGAGGATTCCAATGCTCTTGTAACAGTAGTACCAATTGCAATTACTCGGCCACATCTTGAATTTGTTTGTTCTATTTTGTTTACAACGTCTTGTGGTATTTCATATTTTTCTTCATGCATTTTGTGCTGTTTGAAGTTCTTTTCCCTTATTGGGGAGAAAGTACCAATACCAATATCTAAAGTAATCTCTGCAATTTCTATTTTCTTTTTGGTAATGTTTTCCATAAGTTTTTCAGAAAAATGGAATCCTGCTGTGGGAGCTGCAATCGAACCAGGGTTTTTAGAAAAGATTGTCTGGTATCTTTCGTAGTCAATCGATTCTGATTTTCTGCGAAGATAGGGGGGTATTGGCACATCACCTTCTTTTGATAGCCAATTTTCAAAGTTCTTAATTTTGGTAAATTCCAGAAGCCTTTCTTTCCCTCTAAACTCTACAGTTGCCGAAATTCCTTTTTTAAATTTAATTTTCTCATTTTCTTTTATTTTTCTATTCGCAGATAGGAGTGCAAGGAAAGTTGTTTCTGTTTTTCTCTCATAAAGTAGAACTTCTACTTTTGCGCCTGTCGTAAGATTCCCATAAAATCTCCAGTTATTAACTTTTGTATTATTGAAAATAATCAGATCATTTTGATTCAATATATCGGGCAAGTTTTTTATTTTAGTGTGTATAATTTCTGAATTCTTTTTGTTAATACAAAGGAGTTTGGCATCTTCCCTATTTTCTAACGGGTACTTTGCAATTTTTTTTTCGGGTAATTTGTAGTCAAGATTATCTAAGTTTAATGTCATTTTCGATTTTTTCTTTGCATTATTCAGTTTCTTTATCTAAAAATTTAGAATTTACCTGCTTTATCATACCTCTCATAGTTCTCACTTCTCTACTTGTAGGTTCAACACGGTTAATCATTTTTCTGAATGTATTAGTTACTCGTTTTGGTTCGTAATAGGGGACAAACCCAATTTTTATAGATACTTCAAGTATTTGTTCTAGTAAATCCTCAATCTCTTTTCTTGAAGCAACGGTTTCATCCTCTCTCTGATTATCTATATTTTCTGGTTTTTCAAAATCCTTCGGATTAGACATAAAAATTTCCCAGAGTATTAAGAGTACCGCTTGTGATAAGTTGTAAGATTCTGACTGAGGTCTTGCAGGTATTACTAAATGTTCTTGGCATAACTCCATTTCTTCTTTAAAAAGACCTTTGTCTTCTTGCCCAAAAACAATTGCCACTTTTTTAAGTAGAATAGATCTATATATTTTTTGTGCATCATCCCTTAGTGAGAGGGAAGGCAATCTTTTTCTTCCAATTCTTCTTGAAGTTGCTATCGTAAGATTACAATCCATTATTGCATCTTTGAGGGTAGCGTAGTGAGATGATCTTTTTAGAATCTCTTGTCCTGCCATTGCCATAGAATGGGCTTTTATATCTTTAACATCGCATATTGGAGAGACTACTCGTAACTCTGTTAAACCAAAGTGTGTCATTGCTCGAGCAATTGACCCAACGTTAGATGCTCCCTTAGGTCTTACAAGTACTATTACAAGGTTTTGTTCTTTTTTTATCATTGACAAAAAATAACATGTGTTATGCGAATAACCAACCATAAATTCTTTTTTATGAAAATAGATTTTTTTGCTTTTAGTTTCTATGGTATTTTCTTATTTGTTTGTCTATTTGGAAAAATCTTTTCATCTTCTGAAAGGGAGTTTTTTGTCAGATATTTCAGAAACTTTTACTAAAGGAAATCTGCATGATCTTGTTGAATTGTTGATAGCGCCAACTAGATGTGGTTTTTTCTTGACAAGAAATAGGATTAGAGAGATTGGTTTAGAGATGGGCTTAAGAACGGGAATTCAGACACGAAAAAGAATGCTTGAAAATCTTTTTAGAGAGGCTGGTTCAGAAAATAAAATTTTCGAATTATTGAAAATTCTAGATTCAGACGCAAAATTCTGGTTAGAAAAATACGGTTTTTTCTCTAAAAATTGTAAGGTTTCAAAAGGAAGTTGGGAAAAATGGACTAAAGATCTGCATGAGTTGAGAAGTTATCTTACTAAGTCACAGAAGTGGTCTCAGGAACAATAAAAAATTATATATAGGGGTATAGATCTTAATTTCTTTTAGTTATTTCTTCGATATATTTTCTGTCATCTAAAATGTAGTTTTGAGCCCACTTGCACAATTCTTTGTAAAAAAAAGTTTTAGAATCCCTTTCTATAGCTGTTAAATAAATAGGGACCCATCTTAATAAGTGATTATCTAGAAATTTTGACGATAAATCTAATGATTTGTAATATTCTTGTTCATTTTTATTGATGAGGTCTTTATGTTGATTTTTTGCGAGGTGAGACATAAATTCTAATTCTACGCTAATATGGTCCATTGATAGTATACTATGAAATTTCTGTCCTATATTTTTTGAACTAGGGTTAAATCCAGAATGTCTAAAAAAATCATTCACGTTGTCAGTCACTTTTGAATTCAAAAAACCACTTTCATCCAATAAAACAGATTCATATGGTGGAGAGGACAAGACAAATAGATTCGTGAAATCTACTCTTAGATCTTTAACTAAGTCACCTAAAGGATTTCCATTTTCTTCAAAAAGGAATGGATAATTTTCATTCAAGAAGTGTAATAACTTTTTTTCCGGAGGATCTAGAAAAGTTATAGACATGACTCTATATAATTCTTCTCTTAATTTAGACTGCTGATTTAGTTCCTCTAGGTTTTTAGAACGTCTAGGCCAAATTTTCTTACTCCTCTAGCAAATAAGCATCTGCTTGTGGTTTATTTGGTCTTAAAAACCAGAGAGGTCTTCTTAGACCATCTGGTCCTGGAGCAGGTCTAGCCATTTCTAGCCATTTTTTGTAGTGTGCAAAACTTTTTTCTGTATCTACTTTAATATCTCCATAACTTTCTGAAGAAGTCGCTTTGGTTAATTTTACTTTTTGATGCCAACAGTGCATACCACTAATGGGATCAGGATTTACAGGAAAAGTTAAGTTTTGATTTACTCCTATTTCTTTCCACCATATTCTTTCGGTATCTGGGTCATCACTTTTAAATGGTTGAACCCCGTGAATTTGATTCATAGTAAATTCACTGTCCTGTTCTTCTATTTCAACTAAAGCAGAAGCAATTTTAGGTGCCCCGATATTTTCATTTAATCTCCAACGTCCTAGGTGGTGAGCCATTGCAACTATTCCTGGCTTCAAACCTTCTGTTACCCAGCAACGTGTTACGAAATAACCTATTTCAGTTTCTACCTTGACTAAGTCGTCTGTTTTGATGCCCATACGATTTGCATCTTCGGTATGTATCCAGAGAGGATTATTGTGAGTAATTTCGTATAACCATTTCACTGCAGATCTAGTATGTATCAAAGTTGGTAGTCTATAATTAGGTAGTAAATCAAATTCATTTTCACTCTTATCCATGTCTCTCCAGTAAACATGTGTTTTTTTGTAGGAAGGAATTGCATGTTCTGGCCAGTTCCAATCAGTCATAGTCGCGCTGTAAAATTCTAATTTTTTTGATGGAGTATTGAAGCCAATTCGAGCTTTTCCTTTACTCATATTCCCAATAGTTTTTCCATTATCATTAATAGTTCCATCTAGTTCAGTAATATCTGCACTGTTAAGGTCATCCTCGGGAAGTTCTTTCATGTGTACTTCATAGACATTATCTTCCACGGTGAAAGTTCCATATTTTCTCATATATTCTAATGGAGAAAGGCCCTCTTTTTCGGACGCTTCTGGAAGTCCAGGTACTCCATTTTCGAACATCCATTGATAATACTCGTTAACTGTAATTTTCTCTCCATTTCTATATGGACTTTCGAAATATTTTCTGATTCCTAATGAACCATCAGGGTCAATTCTCCAAGAAAGTTCTATTAAAAATTCATTTTCTTCCCACACTTCACCCGGTTTTGTTTCTCTAGTCGTTTCAACAGTTTCACCTAGTTTTTCTCTAGCGACACGGAGAACAGGTTGCCTGAATCCAAACCATTTCGCTGGATGAGTTTCTTGACTCTGATTGTCATGTCTTTCTGTAGCAACTCCCATCGGTAAGATGTAATCAGCAAACCACGCAGTCTCACTCCAAGTGGGAGTAAGTGCGACGTGACAACCGATTTTATTTTCATCTCTTAGCATATCTACCCACATAAAACCGTCTGGATTCGTCCATACAGGGTTATAAACACGGGTAAAATATGTGTCTATTTTATGTCCTTTGTCTTTCATCAGGTGTGGCATTAAGAAACTCATTTCAAAATGAGCTAGTGGATATTCTGTAGGGTAAAGTAATTCGTTCCAGTCTTTGGGGCCGGGTGCAGGATTTGGATGAGAAGGAACGAATTTATGCCAACTTGCTAAATGTGTTCCTCCGACAGTACCTATTGCGCCAGTCAGAGATGGAATAAAATGTAGGCATCTTGCAACTTGCCATCCATTCAAATTGCCTGTAGCTGCTGCTCTCCATACGTGAACACATAGTCGACTACCTGCTCTAGCAATCACCTGAGCAACTTCTGCTATTTGTTCTATTGAAACACCTGTTTCCTCAGATGCATATTCAAAAGTGAATTCAGCATATTCTTCTTTTAGCCTAACAATGAAATTGTCAAAAGTAATTTCATCTTGAGGATGAACAGAACTCAAATATTCGGCCCAGTTAAACCATTCTTCAACAAATTTTTCGTCAAATTGTCCGGTTTCTAACAAGTAGCGAACAATAGCAAGTAAGATTGCAGGTTCTGTTCCGCTATACGCAGGAAGCCAGTAGTCTGCTTTAGCCGCAGTATTTGAAAGTCTCGGGTCTATTACAATGATTTTAGCACCGTTTAATTGAGCTTCAATAATGCGCTGAGCTGAAGGGTTAAAGTAGTGGCCTGTATCTAAATGACTGCTTATTAAAAGAATTGCTTCTGCGTTGGAAAAATCTGGTGATGGACGATCTGAACCATTCCAAAGGTACTGGCCAATTCTTGCAGAGGAACTACAAACATTTGTATGACTATTATGCCCATCGACACCCCAACTTGCGAGAGTTCTAAACATAAAACCATCTTCACCAGGTCTTCCCACATGATATATAATTTCGTTACGTCTTTCTTCTTCAATAGATTTTCTGATTCTTGCTGAAAGATCATCTAGTACTTCGTCCCAACTTACTCTTTCCCATTCTCCTTCTCCTCTTTTGCCGACTCTCTTGAGTGGATAAAGGATTCTATCTGGGTCATTTACTTGATTCAGTGTTACCCATCCTTTTGCACAGTTTCTTCCTCTAGAACCAGGATGAAGAGGGTTTCCCTCTATTTTCCTGATTTTCATATCGTCTTTATCAACATAAGCCAGAAGACCACAACCTGCTTCACAGTTGAAGCAAAGAGTAGGAATAAGAGAATAATTTCTTTGTGTTTTTTCGGGCCAAGTTCCACTTTCAAACTCAGTCCAGTTGTCCCATTCTTCAGGTGGTGGGTAGGATCTTAATTTCCCATTCTTTTTTACAGTATGTGTTTTATCTGAATCTGAGGTTGTTTTCGAAGTTTCTAAAAGTTCAGGATATCCCAACGAAGAAATATTATGTGCCCCAACTCCAGATTGTAAATGTTTTGAAACCATTTCTTCTCCTTGAAAATTAAGACAATGGTACTTTCTGCCCAGCTTGTACCCATATTTTATCCCAGTAGTAGGAACCTAGTACTATAAGCGTACTAGCAACTAAGAAAGTAAAATAGTTATATCCAATCCACCAGAAAATAAACATAGGAACCGCACACCCGGCAATAATTGCCCCATTCCAAAATTCCTTTTTGAAAGGTCCTTTAAGTATTAACTCGATGGATCTCTCATGTGCAACAGAGCCGAATCTATGTAAAAGTATTGAGAACATTAAAATTGAAAAATGAAGAAGGGTACATACTGTTATTACGTTTCCAAGTGTGTTCAGTATGTTAGTTTTGTCCGCGACTGGAAAAATTATTACGAAAAAAGCTAAAATTGATGCTCCTTTAAGAATCGATAAAACTCCGATATCTATCGTATTTTCACTTCCTTTCCAGAGGTCTCTAGCGCTAGCTTGGGCGAAGAAGAATCCAGTATAAATAGAAGAAAGAAAAGAAAGTAAGATAGTAGGCCAAAGAATGAAGTCCAAAAATCCATCATTTCCAGCCATTGCTCCTAGTAACCATAGTAAAATAAATATTCCTTTTAACGTAATGAACCAAGTTCCCCATGCCATCCAACTATTCCAATTTGAACGAAGTAAAATATAATAAAAACGTTCTGGTTTTTTTAAATCCGTAATAAGTACATAACCTGTGATAGTTAGGAGAACTCCACTAAGTATAGGCATCCAGAAAGAGAATAAACTACTCTTGAAACCAACCCACCAAAGAAAGAGACTTAAAATTAGTAAGCCTGTACTAGCACCCTTAGTCATTAAATATGTAATAATATTCTTGTCCCAAGGAATATTATGGAAAGTGTCATAAACTGTTCGACTTTCTTGAGGATCATTCTTAAATTCGGGAACAGATTGTTTCAATTCTTCGCTCATTTCTCCTTGTTTGTAAATTCCAGATTGCATTGGTTTTGTTGGATCTAGAAGTTGTTGACTTCCATTTACATAATAAATATTTGGAGAAGTGTTGTATTCAGGTTTTCTTACATTATGTGGTTCATGTGTTAATAATTTATTGATTTTAGCATCTGGGTCTTCTAAATCACCAAAGACTCTGCACTCTGTTGGACAAACAACAACACACGCAGGTTCCAAATCTGCTTCCAGTCGGTTGGAACAAAAATTACATTTTTCGGCAGTACTTGTATTTGGGTCTATGAATATTTGATCATAAGGACATGCTGCTATACATGATTTACATCCTATGCACCATTCTGGATCCAAATCTACAATTCCATCATTCCTTCTGAAGAGTGCTTTTGTTGGACAAATATTTTGACAAGGGGCGTCATCGCATTGATTGCAGAGAACAGGAAGAAACTCTCGTCTCGTATTTGGGAATGTGCCTTTCTCTACCTCTTTCACCCAACAACGCCAAGTACCTATTGGAATGTCGTGTTCTGATTTACAGGCTATAGTACAGGCATGACAGCCAATACATGCTCTTAAATCAATTGCCATTGCATATTTAGACATCTGGACCTCTTAGAATTATTTTTCGCTACTTTAAATAAAACTTTTTTCCTCTACAACGGAAATATTTATAACATAAAGAAGAACTCAAAAAAACTGTATAAAGTGTAAATAGTTTTCTGTTTAAAAAAGAGTGTTTTTTTATTCTATTATTTTAAGTTCTCTTTTTTGTTCTATGAGAGGTTCCCAACCATTTTCTTTAACTATAACTGAATACTCTATTTGGTATCCTCCAAATCCAAAAGTTCCTATCGGAGCCTCAATGTTAATTACGGAATTTACAGGCAAAGGAATTTCTGAAGTACTTGGAAGAAATTTTTGATTATGTTTTGTTTCCTCACCTAAAATAAAGGGAAACTCTCGTGCTTCTAATCCAATCGTATGTCCTGCAAATGGAGCATCAAATTCAGGAAATTTTGATTTAATACCCGAAATTAATGCTTTATATATTTGTCCTCCAGTGCATCCTGCTTTTACGACTTCCAATGATTGAAGGAACCCATCTTGAATAGCAGACCATTCTTTTTTGATTCGATCTGTTGGTTCTCCAATACAACCACAACTGCCCGTATCTGCATTATAGTTTTTGTAAAATAATCCTGCATCAAACATAAACAAATCGCCTTTTTGTAATTTCTTTTCAGTTGGTGGAAAGATAAAAACACTCCTATGGCCACTGTTAAAATGGAACCAATGCCACATTCCACCAGGTTTTGCGACTGCTTGTCTCCAAATTTCTGCTACTTCATTTTCCGAGACTCCTTCTTTTACAAAATTAAAAACCTGCTGTATGGCATTTTCATTAATAGAAGCAGCATCTCTTAAAATTTCAAGTTCTTCATTTGTTTTTACTAGTCGAATCATTAGAAATAATCCTGATGCAGGAAAAAAATTGCAATTTGGAAATTCATTCTCTAATGCGGAAAATAAACTTTCAGAGCATCCTTCTTCATCCAAAGCGATGTTCCCTGACGTTATGTCTCTATTTTTTAGTGCTTTTACCAGTGCTTCAAGAAGAGTAGGGTTTTCTCCACCGCTATTGTGTAGTTGTAAGTATTTTTCAAATTCAATATTTTCAGTTTCGTAATTATCCTGACCTATGTGATAGGCTTGCCCACCGTAACTATAAACATTTTCTGCGTAACCACCATAAGCTGCATAGTATGTGTTGTCTGCTCTATTCATAATTAGGTCAGTTCCTGCATCAGGATTGTTCGTAAGCAACGCACAACTTTTTCTTTGTCTATAAACTCTTTGAGCCCAGCCAACGTGACCAGTTAGATATGTAACATTTTCATGTGTAGTTGCAATAATTGCTTCGAGATTGTTTTCTTGCATTAATGATAGCGCTCTACTTTTATTATAAAGCATGCTTAAATCTCCGTGAGTTTGATTTGTAAATTTTTATTTAAATGAGATTCGATTAATATCATATTCGTTGAGTTTTACACAACAGATTTCTTTCATTATATATTTTTCTTTTAAAATAATATCCTCTTAAAAACAGGAAATGTATTTTAATTATTTAAATTTAAAAATTTATTTGACGAGTAAGTTCTATTTCGTAATAATTTGCGAGTTGCTATTCTTTTTATTTGATTTTTAATTATTTAAATGTTTTTTATTAAGGGTCAATTTTAGATGTCTGATTCATCTCCAGAGAGTCGTGCTAACAAGGAGTTAGTTGAGCTAGAAACTGTTGCTATCCGTTTTGCAGGTGATTCTGGAGACGGTATGCAGTTGACTGGAGATCGATTCACAAACGCCGCCGCAATTGCTGGAAATGATTTAAGTACATTCCCTGATTTTCCCGCAGAAATTAGAGCTCCTGCTGGTACCTTGGCAGGTGTCAGTGGATTCCAAGTTAATTTTAGTAGTAAAGAAGTTCATACCCCTGGAGATTCGGTTGATGTTCTTGTTGCTATGAATCCAGCTGCTTTAAAAGCAAATCTACATGATTTGAAAAAGGGCGGCGTTATAATTGCTAATGTTGATAATTTTAATGAAAAAGATTTAGAGAAAGCAGAATATGATTCCAATCCACTTGAAGATGATGCTTTAAAATCTGCATACCAACTTCACGAAGTTAAAATCACATCAATGACTCGTAAAGCCTTAGAAGATGTAGAAATCCAGTCTAATCTTTCTGATAGATGTAAGAATTTCTTTGCACTTGGTCTTATGTACTGGATGTATTCTCGTCCCTTAGAACCAACAAAGGAATGGATTAAAGAAAAGTTTTCTAAGAACGAAGAGTTTGTTACTGCAAATACAAGGGCTCTAGAGGCAGGCTATTATTTTGGAGAAAATGCTGAAATTTTTGCAGCAAATTACATTGTACGTGAAGCAACTTATCCTCCTGGTACTTATAGAAATATTTCAGGAAATGTTGCTTTGGCATATGGGTTTATTGCTGCAACTCAGAAAATTGGATTAAAATTATTTTGGGGTGCTTATCCTATCACTCCAGCAAGTGATGTTTTGCATGAGCTTTCTAGACATAAAAATTTTGGGGTCTATACATTTCAGGCTGAAGATGAAATCGCTGCCGTTTCTGCAGCGATAGGTGCATCTTTTGCTGGTTCTCTGGGAGTGACCTGCTCAAGTGGCCCAGGAATTGCTTTGAAAGGTGAAGCGATGGGTCTTGCTGTAATGACAGAATTACCTTTAGTTATAGTAAATATTCAAAGAGGTGGTCCTAGTACTGGTTTGCCTACAAAAACTGAGCAGGCAGATCTATTGCAATGTATGTTTGGTAGAAATAGTGAGAGTCCTATTCCTATAGTAGCAGCAAAAACTCCTTCGGATTGTTTCTGGGCTGCAGTTGAAGCATCTAGAATTGCTGTAAAATATATGACACCTGTAGTTCTTTTAAGTGATGGTTATTTAGGCAATGGTTCTGAACCTTGGCTTCTCCCAAAATCTGAAGAAATTCCAGAAATGAATATTGTTAGAGAATTAGGACCAACTGAATCGTTTATGTCATATGACAGGGATCCAGAATTATTAAGTAGACCGTGGGCTGTGCCCGGTAAACCTGGTTATGAACACCGTATTGGTGGTATAGAAAAACAAGACGGCACTGGAAATATTAGTTACGATCCTGATAACCATGACATGATGTGTAGAATACGAGCAAAAAAAGTTGCTGGTATCGCTAATGATATTCCTGATGCAGAGGTATTTGGTGAGGATAGTGGTGATGTTCTAGTACTAGGCTGGGGAGGAACATACGGGTCTATTTTAGCTGCAGTTGAGATCTTACAGGCAAGAGGAGCTTCTGTTTCCCATGTTCATCTCACACACTTAAATCCTTTCCCAAAAAATCTTGGAGAAATCTTAAAGAATTTCAAAAAAGTTCTTGTTCCTGAGATTAATTTGGGACAGTTATCAAAAATGATTCGTTATGAATTCCTCGTAGAAACTATAGGACTAAATCTTGTTAGAGGAAAACCATTTAAAATTTCGGAATTGATCTCAAAGATAGAGGAGATACTCTAGATTGGAAGCAAAAGTTGAGGTAGAAGGATTAGGATTAACACGAAAAGATTTTCAATCTAATCAAGTAGTTAGATGGTGTCCTGGTTGTGGTGATTATGCGATTTTAGCTCAGATGCAGAAGGTTTTGCCGGAATTAGAAATTCCCAGAGAAAATTTTGTATTTGTAGGTGGAATAGGCTGTGCAGCAAGGTTTCCTTATTATATGAATACATATGGTTTTCATACTATACATGGTCGAGCTCCTTCATTTGCTACTGGCATGAAGGTTACTCAGCCAGATCTTTCTGTATGGGTTATCTCTGGAGATGGTGATGCTCTAAGTATTGGAGGGAATCATTTAATACATACAATGCGTAGAAATGTTGGAGTGAAGATTCTACTGTTTAATAATCGTATTTATGGTCTAACCAAAGGGCAATATTCCCCTACTTCTTTAATTGGTTCTAAAACAAAATCAACGCCGGTTGGTTCCATCGATGCTCCTCTACATCCACTTACATTAGCACTTGGTGCAGAATGTACTTTTATCGCAAGGACTGTAGATATAGATCAAAAGCATATGGGTTCTATTTTAAAAGCGGCCGCTGAGCATGAAGGAACCGCATTTGTAGAAATTTTACAAAATTGTATTGTTTTTAATGATGGTGCCTGGAGTCAATATACGGAAAAAGGTGTTAAGGAAGAAAACGTCGTTTATTTAGAAGATGGACAACCTCTTCTGTATGGTCCGAAAGAAGATAGAAAGGGTATAGCCTTTGATGGATATAATTGCACAACAGTTTCTGCAGATTCTGGTCAGGTAATAGTTCATGACCAAAAAGAGGAAACAGGCGCATACGCTTATATGTTGAGTAGAATGGAAACTGAAGGGGGTCCTGTACCACTTGGAATACTAAGGCAAATTAATAGACCGGTCTTTGAACAAGGTGTAGAAAGTCAAGTAAAAGATGCGCAATCTAAGAAAGATCCTGATTTAGATAGTCTTTTAAGAACAGGCGATATTTGGGAACATCAATAGATTTTTTTCTTCTATTTTGAAATCTAACCAACAAAAATCTTCGTATTCGTTACTAATAGTACACGCTCATCCAGACGATGAATGTAGTTCTACAGGTGGATTAATTATCAAATCTGTAAAAGATGGACATGAAGTTATACTTGTTACATGTACTAATGGAGAAATGGGAGAAATCAAAGATAGGAGTCTTGAGAAAGACATCAAAAGTGCGTCATCACCACAAGAACGATTAGGAGAAATTCGTATTTCGGAATTAAAAAAAGCTACAAAAATATTGGGTGTGCAAAGATTATATACCCTTGGATATAAAGATTCGGGAATGGATGGTTGGGATAGTAATGATAATAGTGAGGCTTTTATGAATGCAGATTTATCGGTGGTCTCACAAAAGGTAGCTTTCCTTATTAGAAAACATAGGCCTCATGTCGTTATTACTTATAACGAAAGAGGTGGCTATGGACATCCAGATCATATTATGACTCACAAGGTCACTAGCGAAGCGATAAGGCTATCTGAGGATTCTACATTTATCACTGAAGAATTAAATTGCTGGAAAGTTGAAAAAATTTATTATACTGCCTGGGCAAGATCAAAAATGATTAAAACATGGAAGTGGATGAAATTTTTTGGTGCAAAAACTCCTTTGGACGATCCAGATTTTAGAGAAGACAAATATGGTGTTCCCGATCATGAAATTACTACATACATAGATATAAGATCTTTTTTAGGGAAAAAATGGAAAGCACTAGTTCAACATAAGAGTCAAATAACAGGAAACTTCTTTTGGTGGTTTGTACGCTTGACGGGTAGATGGTTGTATGGCGAAGAAACTTTTGTTTGCGTAAAAAGTAAAAAACCATTAAAAGGTGAAGAAACTTCTATTTTCGAGGGTTTGTAAGTTCTTCTTGATGAGACTTTTCGCCTATTTCTATCACAAATCCGTTAGGGTCTTCTATCATAAAAATTCTATATCCCCATGAAACATCTTTTGGCGGAAAAAGAATCTTCCCTTTGTTTTTTAATATCTTTTGATATGTATTTTCTAAATTTTCAGGGACTAAAGTGAGAATCACTCCTGAACCCCTGTCCTTATTGACTGGTTTTAGATTCCATTCTTCCATTGTTTCATCTTTTATTGGAGCATGGATTACAAGACAATTTTCACCAATTTCATATTTTATAAAATCTCTTTCTCTTTTTTTCTCTTTTAGTTCTAAAATATCTGAGTAAAACTTTCTTGATTTTTCTAAGTCTTTACAAATCAAAAAGATATTTGAAATAGATTTAAACATTAGAATGTCCTTTTTAAAATTATTTTTCTCATATATAAACCTACGTGTATTTTACTATAAAAATGGAGTTCTTTTTGATAGTTAGTCTAAAAAAAATTACCAAAGAATATATTCAAGGAACATTTCGTTTTAATGCAGTAGAAAATATTGATTTAAAAGTTGAAAAGGGGGAATTTCTTTCTATTTCTGGCCCTAGTGGTTCGGGAAAGAGTACTCTTTTAAATTTAATTGGTTGTATTGATTCTCCAACATCAGGAGAAATAATTATAAACGGAAAAAATGTTGTAAATTTTCATGATAGAGAACTGAGTAAGATGAGGCGTGAAGAAATTGGTTTTGTTCATCAGTTCTTTAATCTAATGCCTACAATGAGTGCGATTGAAAATGTATCTTTACCTTTAGTTTTAGCAGGAAAAAACAAAAAAGAAATAGAGAAAAAGTCTGGTGATCTGTTAATCAAAGTCGGTCTTGAGAATAGGATGAATTTTTTGCCTCAACAACTTTCAGGTGGAGAGATGCAGCGAGTTGCTATAGCAAGAGCGTTTATAAATTCCCCTTCTCTGTTACTTGCAGATGAACCGACAGGGAATCTAGACTCAAATCGAGGAAAGGAAATTTTAGAATTAATCTCTAATTTATCTAAAGAAGATCATGTCACGGTTTTGATGGTAAGTCATGATCCTATGGCTTTGTTTTCTGCATCACGAAGAGTTGAAATTAGAGATGGAAGGTTAGGGGAAGAGGTTTCTTGATTGTTCTTAATTAAAATCTTTAAAACTTTATTTTTACGTTACTTAAGAATAGAACGATATAGGTTTATTCTCACTGTTCTAGGAGTAGCTTTAGGAGTATCTGTTTATTTATCGATTCAACTTGCAAATAATGCTTCTCTTAGAGCTTTTCAAAATAGTTTAGATGCAATTTCTGGAAAAACTAATCTTCAAGTTTTAGGTAGTGGATTAGGTGTGCCTGAGGAAACATTTATTAAACTTTTGAAATTAACACAAATTGAAAATTTATCTCCTGTTATTCAACAGACGGTATTAATAAAAAACGCTCTAGACAAAGAAAATTCTGTTAAATCTTCCCAAAAACCAGCTTTGCTTCTAGGAGTCGATATTCTCGCAAGAGAGAATTTTCGTCTTTATGAAGTAGAAAAAATTATTTCAACCGAAGATGTATTGTCTAGTTTAGAAAATCGTAACGGTTTGTTTATAGGTAAGGAATTAGCAAATGTTCTTGGTGTTGGAATAGGGTCTTTTGTGAAAATAGAGTCTGCAAACTATCAAGAATTTGAGGTTAGAGGAATTTTGAAAAAGAATAAATTATCAAACTCAATGGGCGGAATGCTCGTAGTTATGGATATAGGTGACGCTCAAGCATCTTTTAATAGATTAGGATATTTAGATCGTATAGATATAGTTCTAAAAGACAATAAAAAAACAGACCACATGAAACGTTTGATACAATTAAAAATTCCGAGTGGATTGATAGTAGATAGACCTGAAAGACGTGGGTCTGATGTACAGAAAATGTTAGGTTCGTTTCAATTAAATCTAAAAGTTCTAAGTTTTATTTCTGTTCTAGTAGGTTTTTTCCTAATCTTTAATTCTATGTCTGCATCAGTTGTTAGACGTACGAAGGAGATTGCAACCTTGAGATCTCTTGGTTTAACTTCTTTGCAGGGAACTATTTTAATTTGCATGGAGGCAATTTGTATTGGTTTAGCTGGTTCTTGCTTGGGAGTTGTTTTAGCTTTTATTTTTTCTAGGGGTGTTCTATTTATTGTTACAAAGACAATCCAGAATCTCTATACTTTTTTGTACGTAACAGATGTCAGTCCTTCTATATTTGAACTTATAATCGCCATGTGTATAGGGGTAGTAGGGTCCTTCTTTTCGTCTTTATGGCCAGCGATTAAGGCTGGAAAAATTGATCCTTCACGGGGCATTAGAGTTAGATTTCCATCTATTGTTCTTCCTGATTTTTATATGTATCGGTTCATTATTTTTACAATAATCATGATATTTCTTTCTTATATTACATCTCGATTTGCACCTTGGAATGGTGTTCCAATTTTTGGATATCTTTCTGCTTTATTTCTTATTGCATCTATTTCTTCGATTAGTTTTATAGTTGTTTTTTATACCTCTTTAATTTTTAAATCTATTTTTTATAAGTTTAAATTAATATCTCTTGCATCACACAATATACGAAGACATCTCTCGAGAAATGTTGTTACTGTTGCATCTTTGTCCGTAGCTGTAGCTATGCTCGTTAGTTTAGTGGTAATGATTAATAGTTTTCGAGAAACGGTTTCTATATGGACTGAGCAAACTCTAAGAGCAGATTTTTATTCTGCACCCGCATCGAATTTTATAAAAGGTTCGCAAGCTGGTTTTATGAAAAAAGAAATTATTGAATTAAAGAATTTAGAGGAGATTACAGCAGTAGATGGTTATAGAAGTATTAAAGTTTTTTGGAAAGAAAGTAACATTGAAGTCGGTTCAGGAAATTTTAATATCGTTGCAGATTTTGGCAATCTTTTATTTTTAGATGGTAATTCAAAAGAAATTTTAAGACGAGCTAAAAAACACAGAGGAGCAATCATAACTGAGACCTTCTCAAATCGATTTAAAATCAAGAAAGGGGACACCATCGTGTTGCCTACTCCTCGGGGAAAAATTCAAATAGAAATAAAGGGTGTTTTTTACGATTACACCACGGAAGGAGGGAGGGTAATCATTGATCAAGATTTTTATCAAGAACTTTGGAACGATTATACCCTGAATTCTATTGCTATTTATTTAAAGAATGGAACTAGTAAGGATAAATTATTTGATAAGATAAGAAAAACTCTACCATCTAACTTTATACTTCTGAATAATTCTGGTCTTAAGAAAAGAGTTTTTGATGTTTTCGATCAGACTTTTTCGATTACGTATGTTTTAGAAGCTATCGCAATCTTAGTAGCAATTTTGGGGGTTGCTACAAATCTAAGTTCTAATATTTTAGATAGAAGAAGAGAAATAGGAACTCTTCGTGCAATAGGTATGAATAGAGTTGGAACAATTTTTTCCGTAATTTTTGAATCTGGATTTCTCGGTTTTTTTGCCTGTTTTCTGGGAACGATTTCTGGTTATTTCTTAGCAGGAATTTTGATTTTTGTTATCAATAAGCAGAGTTTTGGTTGGACAATTTATTTTGATTTTTCTTTTTATAGCGTTTTTATTTATCTTTTCTTTGTATATTTATCTTCACTTTTAGCGGGAACTATTCCTTCTAGAATAGCTGCGAAGACAGAAATTAAAAATGCACTGAGAGCAGAATGATGACACATTTTTTACTAATTCGATGTTTAATTTATTTTTTAACGTTTTTGATATTAATTCCTGCACCTGTTGTGTTTGCAAATAAATGGAAATTAGCTCTTCCTGGATATAAGTATGATTTTCCAAACGAACACCGATCTCATCCGAATTTTAAAATTGAATGGTGGTATTTTTCTGGCAATGTAAAAGATGAAAGCGGAAATAAGTATTCTTTTATGTTAACTTTTTTTAGAAGGGGATTACGTTTAGAAAAAAAATCTGAAGTGAATAGGAGTAGATGGGCACTTAATAATTTGTACTTCTCTCATTTTTCCGTTTACAGTGCAAAAAAAAACAAACATTATTTTTCAGAAAAATTTAGCAGAGGGGCACTTGGTCAAGCAGGTGCATCCACAGAAAAATTTAAAGTATGGATAGATGATTGGAAGGCAGAAATTGAGGATCAAGAACAAACGAATAAAATATTAATTTTTGCAAAACAAGATAAATTATATCTTGATTTTAAATTAGAACCACAAAAAAATCCTGTAATTCATGGGACAAATGGAATTAGTCAGAAATCTGCTGGAGTTGGCCAAGCTTCACATTATTATTCGTATACAAGATTAAAAGTTAATGGTTCTCTTTCTATAGAAGGTGAAAGAATTTCTGTTAATGGTTCGGCTTGGATGGATCATGAATTTGGTTCTAATCAACTTGGAAAAGAACAGATCGGTTGGGATTGGTTTAGTATTCAACTCTCAAACAATACTGAATTAATGCTTTATCTTATGCGAAACAAAAGTGGAAGTTATGATCTTACAAGTAGTGGATCACTAATTTTAGGTGATGGTAGTGTGATACATCTTTCTCTATATGATTTTACAATTAAGAATAAAAATTTTTGGAAAAGTAAAAAAAGCAAAGCTTTATACCCAGTTGAATGGGTGATAGAAGTGCCTAAATATAATATTAATCTAAAAATAAAAGCTTTGCATGAAAAACAGGAACTAGATACTACAAAGAGTACTCAAATTATTTATTGGGAAGGTGGAATAAATGTAGAAGGTTTTAGTCAAGGGGTATCTGTGAATGGAGTAGGTTTTGTTGAAATGACGGGTTATGCTAAGTATGGAAGGCCTAAATTCTAAGATTTTTAATATGAGGAGATAACAATGTCTAAAGCAGTAGGCGTAATCGGTCTTGGTCTCATGGGTTTGGCGATGAGTAAAAAATTAATCGAAGCTAAATTTAACATTCAAGGTTATGATATTGACCAAAATAGGGTGGATGAATTGGTTTCGGAAGGAGGAAAAAGTGTTTCTTCACCTAAAGAGGCTGCAACTGGAGCTGATTTTGTTATTACATCCTTGCTTTATAGTGAAGTAGTGCGAGAAGTTTGTCTTGGGAAAGACGGAATTTGCGAATCTAATAATAAGGGATTAATAGTCATTGATACTTCTACATCCAGACCAGAAGATTCAATAGAAACTGGTTCAGATATGCAAAAAAATGGATTTCAATTCTTAGATGCTAGTCTAAGTGGTGGAAGTCCAGATGTACTCAAAAGAAATATGGTTGCGATGGTAGGAGGCGATAAGGATGCATTTTCTAAAGCAAAAGAGGTTTTGGAAGTGTTTAGTAGGTCTATTTACCATCTTGGCTCAAACGGAGCGGGTGCAAGAACAAAATTAATAGTAAATCAAGTTCTAGGATTAAATAGGTTAGTTCTTGCAGAAGGTTTAGTAATGGGAATGAAAGCAGAAATGGATACAGAGACATTATTAAAGGTTTTGAAAGATAGCGCAGCTTATAGTAAAGCTATGGATACTAGAGGAGAAATAATGATAAATGCTGCATATGATCCTCCCATTTCTAGGATTAAACAACATCATAAAGATGTCAGACTTATTCTCGAACAAGGACAAAAACTTGCTTCGCCGACTTTGTTAAGTCAAATACATCTGCAAGTTCTTCAGGCAGCGGAGCAAAGCGGTTTAGGTGAATCAGATACAGGGTCTATCATAGAAATCTTTAGAAGATTAGCGGGGATCCCAAGTAAATAAGTAATGAGAACTATACTTTTCATTAAATTCTTTCGAGTTCTATTCTGTAACTGTTAAAGGTAGCGTTTTCGTATTCAGAAAGCATATCGCCGGTTAATTCGTTTGCCATTCCTAATTCTTCATTTCCGCCAGCAGGGATATGAACAACTCCCTTTCGAATAACGTCAGTAGTCTTAGCAACAAATTTAGTCTCACCAAAGTCATTAAATAAGCGTATGTAATCTCCGTTTTTTATGTCACGTTTCTTTGCATCTTCTTTATTAATTGTAGCAACGTTAAAGTCATGTCTGAGAAGTTTGTTTGCATTGTTAAATGTTGAACTAGCACGGAAATAAGTTTTTGGGGTTATCAGTTTAAGCGGATATTTCATTTGTTTAGATTCAAGTAATTCTTCTGACGAAAAATATTCCGGAACAGAATGGATCTTATTTTCAAAATAAATCTGGGCGCGGCCGTGTTTTGTTTTAAGGTCCCATGAAGAATTTGCTCTAGGAATATCTAAGGTGAGGACTCCATTCTTTTCTAGTTTTTCTGTGGTAATTTTCTCAAACCAAGGAAATCGAGAATCTTTTCTAGCAAGATCAACTAAATTTTCAATCCATTGTTTAGAATCAGCCCATGGGAATTCTTTTCTGAATCCCATTTTTTCAGCAAGTAAACATACAAAATCAAAATCATCTTTTGATTCTCCTAATGGTTTAAGTACGCCAGGAGAATAAAAAATCTGGTGTTTTGGTTTTCTTTCTTCAATGAGGTGATAAAACGTTGCGCCCACACTCATACCTTCAGTGATAGTGGAACGTTCTAGCCAAGTTGAAGCAGGAATTATTATATCTGCACATTTGGCGGTTGGAGTGAGAAAAATTTCTGACACAGCGCAAAAATCGAGAGAAAGTAATGCTTTTTTTGTTTTATTAGAATTTCCTCCTTGTCCTATAGGATTGCCCCACATAAATAAACCAGCGTGGATGGCTCCCCCGTAAGAATCAGGATTTAGGATTGCTTCTGCAATTTTGCCTACTGGTATAGTTCTTTTAACTGGATTTGGTACTGACCAATTTTCTGCCATTATCTTTGATAATCCTGATTCTGTTGCTCTATCAAAATGAGTGTCTGTATATGTTGAGCCATGATTTATAACTCCATCAATTGCTCCGCTTATCAGATTTAAAATATGTAAAGCCCTGACCGCATTTTCCCCTTTTAACGTTCTTTGGTAGGCACCGTAATAAACTATTATTTTTCCATTTTTAAGTGCATAAGCAATTTGATGTACACTAGATGAAGGTATCCCACATTCTTTTTCTACAGCTTCTTCGGTCCATTTTTGGGAAGCATTTTGTAGTAGCTTAAATGAAGTTGTGCATTTTTCTCCATTTATATTTTTTTCTGTATCAATCATAGGTTTTTGAGAAACTTTGTAAGAAACTAATGCGTCTAACTTTTCGTCCCAAACTAAAGGGTCTCCATTTCTATCGGTTATAAATTTGCCAGTAGATTTTTTGACTAGGAAAGGGGCATTTGTCCTTTTCGCAAGAAAGTCATTATCTAAATATTGTTCTTCGAGTACAATTTTTAGGACCCCAAGTGCTAGCGCAGTATCGGTAGAAGGTTCAATGGGAATATGAATATCGGCGAACCGTTGAACTGTTTTAGTTTTCATTGGGTCTATTACTATGAATTTTGTTCCCTTGCGTTTCGCTTCTTGAAGAGATTGTGTCAATCCTCTGTATCCAGTTTCAACAGGATTGTTCCCCCAAAGAATAATCCAATCACAATTGTCGCTTTTTTTATTTTTTATTTGCCACTGTCCAAGAACGTCATCACTCCCACCTAAGAAAGCGCTCCAGCAAAGACTTCCTCTATTGAAGGCTTCTATTGCTCCACCCCATAGATTTAAAAGTCTCATAATAGTTGCAGGTGCTCCATCTCTCCCGCCGGGAAGAGTATGTTGAGATGAATAGTTGTATAATAAAATACTGTCATTTCCACTCTTAACCTTTGCAGCGTTTAAGCCATCCGCGATAGATGTTATAGCTTCATCCCATGAAATTCTCTCAAAAGTATTATATCCGTTTTTGCCACTTCCTTTTTTCCCAATCCTTTTCATCGGGTATAAAATTCTATCCGGGTGATTATATCTATCAGGTATCTGAAATCCTTTGATACAGGGCTTAATATCCATTCTTGGATTTGCACGAAATGATGAAATTTCCTCCCCTTTGGTTTCAACCTCAAAACTACAGGGATTATTTCCGCAATGGGGGGAACAAGTTGTAAATGTTGTTCTTTTTAACTCATTCATTTGAAAACCTTTTAGCTCTTTAGTAGGTGAATTAACACTTTACAGCGATGGGTAACCATCCTAACATACTTTGTATATATTTTTCATATTTTCATTTCTAACTATACTGATGGAGGGCACAAATGGTTAAACGTGCTAAGGCCAATTCCAGTAACGAAAATGTATCTAAAAAATCAAATAAACCAGCAACTTGGGATACAATTATGCCTCTCCCTTCTAATCCAGAAACGGGAGAGACGGCTAATGATTTTTATATTCTAGATTGTGAAACACACGTTATGCCTGAGGACTATCGCCGTTTTATACAGTATTTTGAAGGTACCAAAACATTTGAATTTGCTCATGAGATGTGCAACCACTGGTTTTGGAAAGATCATAGAACAGGAAAACAAGCAGCTATTCATCCAGGAATGGACTGGCATATTGATAAGATCATCGCCGATATGGATCGTTCAGGTGTCGATCAAATTGCTTTGATGAGAGAGTCATTTATAGATACTGCGGGAGATAGTGCTCCTTTTTCCACAAATCAACATGTAATAGATGCAATAGAGAAATACCCAGATCGAGTAATTGGAGTGTCAAATGTAGGTCCATTTTCAAAAAGAAAATTGAAAGATATTCTTTGGGAATTGGAATATTTGCATGATAACTATAATTTTAAGTTTACTAAATTTTATCAACCGGAAGATTGTCCTATAAATGACAGAAGGTTATGGCCTGTGTATGAAATGTGTCAGGATAGGGGCATTGTTGCATTTTTTCACACTGGAATAACTATAAGGATGGGACCTACTCGCTATACTCTTCCAGTTTTATTAGATGAAGTTGCTTCAGATTTTCCTGATCTTAAGATAGTTGCATATCATGGGGGTTTTCCCTATTGGGAGGAATTAGTTACTCTGATGTGGAAACATCCTCATATCTATGTTAGTTATTCTATTTTATTGACTTGGTTGATGCGCGCTCCTCATCGTTTTGCCCACATGGTCGGAACGACTTTACAAATTGCCGGTGAAAATAGGTTTGTTTGGGGTTCAGATTGGCCTGCATCGGATCCTTATCAATCTGTAGAAGCAATCCTTAAACTAGATATTCCTGAAGAATTACAGGAAAAATGGGGATATCCAGCACTTCCTAAAGACTTGAAAAAGAATTTCTTAGGGGGAACGCTAGCGAAACTCGCTGGAATAAATGCAAGTAGAAACAAACTAAATTTCCCAGGTGAAAATAAACCTCCCAAAGGAAAAACTTCTGAAGGAGACAAAACAAGAAAAATTATGAAGAATAAGAAAAAGAAAAAGTAGTTGAAAAATCTTTTTTTAAAAGACTAATTTATGGCCATACTTTTAGATTTTATGGCCATAGATTAGTCTGTCTGTTGTTATCCGGCAATATCTTCTCCGCCGTCTATTCTTATTACATTTCCTGTCATCCACTCAGTACTTGAAAGACAAAACGTTGCTATCGCATTCGCAACTTTTTCTGGTGTTGTCAGTTCTCCGTAGGGATTTACCCTTTTTGTATTGTCTATCATTTCTGAATTTCCTGGAATTTTTCTCAATGCAGGAGTATCGGTTACTCCAGCTTGGATACTATTTGCAGTAATCTTTTTCTTTGCAAGTTCTACTGACAATTGTCTGATATGACTTTCTAATGCAGCTTTTGCAGCAGATACAGCGCCGTATGTGGGCCAAATTCTATGACCTCCTGCACTGGTCATTGCAAAGATTCTTCCGTTTTCAGAAAAAAGATTTTTTGATACTAAGTCTTGAGTCCAATAAACGAGACTATGAGCCATGACGTCGAGAGTCATGTCCATTTGCTTAGGGTTAATAGAATCTTTTTGATCATCAGCAATAAAAGGTTTGAGTGTTCCAAAGGCGAGACTGTGAAGCATAATTCGAATCTTGATCGCAGAGTTACTTAACTTTTCATCTATTTCTTCAACTACATTTGCACGTTCTTCATGACCTGCTGCATTGATATTAAAAAAAAACTGTTTCTGAACCAGATTTTTCAATTTCTGTTCTTATTCTTTCAACGTTAGGAAGGGTAGCTTTCCTATCCAGATGAACTCCAAAAATATTCATTCCTTCTTTTGCTAGTCTCAAAGAAACTGCTTCTCCAAATCCACTGCTCGCACCAAGTATAAGTGCCCAGTGACCTTTTAACTCAGATGTATCCAAAGACTTTATCTCCCAAAATGTAGAAATTTAAACTAAATTTTCTCTATTTTACCACTAAATCCTCAGTAAATGTATTTGCTTGTCATTAAAAGTTAATTTATCTTAATCATTGTTTAGTTTTTGATGAAAAAAACAGAATTCTTAATATAAGGAATCCCTTTATGAAAAATCCATCTCGTTCTGAGATAGAAAATGCCGTAAATAAAAAAACGTACAATGAACATAAAGCAGAAGGTCCACAGGGAGTCAATTGCGCAATCATTACTGTCAGTGATACTAGAAATGAAGAAAATGATACTAGCGGAAGATTAATAATTAATTCATTAGTCGAAAATGGTCATAAAGCAGATTTTTATAAGATAGTAAAAGATGAACCAGATCAAATCCGGTCTTCGATTGAGGAATTTTCGAAAAATGCTTCTGTGCAAGTAATACTCACAAATGGTGGAACTGGTATTACAAAAAGAGATACTACCTATGATGTTGTAGTTTCGATTTTAGATAAAGAAATGCCGGGATTTGGAGAATTATTTCGTAATATTAGTTTTCAGGAAATTGGGACTCCTGCGATCCTCACACGCGCAACTGCTGGAGTCTATAATGACACAATAATAATGACTTTGCCTGGTTCAGGTAATGCTTGTAGAACTGCATTAGATAAAATCATAATTCCTGAAATTAGTCATATGGTAAGGGAAGTTTTAAGATAGAAGTTTACTAGAAACCTTTTATCTTTTAAGAATGGATGATATGTTTGTATGGATTTTTGAAGGTCTAACGCACTCAAAAACTTATTTTTTTACTAGAGGTTTCTTTCACAATGGATAATGTCGCAATATATCCCGGAACTTTTGACCCTCCTACTAACGGTCATATAGATTTAGTTAGGAGAAGTCTCCGCATGTTTGAGAAAGTGATAGTAGCAATTTCTGTCAATCCAGCTAAAACTCCTATGTTTAGCTTTGATCAAAGAAAACAGTTTTTTATGGATGAATTCGAAAATGAAGAAAGATTGAGTTTTGTTAGTTTTGATAAAGAACTTCTTGTTGGTTTTTCAAAAAAGGTAGGTGCCCAAGTAATTATCAGAGGGTTAAGGGCTGTAAGTGATTTTGATTATGAACTGCAAATGACATTAATGAATCGGAATTTAGATGAGAGTGTTGAGACGATTTTTTTAATGCCAAGTCAACAATATAGTTTTCTTAGTTCGAGTATAGTGAAGGAAGTTGCATCTTTGGGAGGAGATGTGAGTTCTATGGTTCCTTCTTCAGTTTTCAGTTCTTTGAAAGATCAATTCAATATATAAAAATTTGGAGTTTTTTGAAATGAAATTATCATCAAGGATGGAAAAATTACCTCCGATTCCAACGCTTGCAATGAATACGAAGGCTGGAGAATTGAGAGCAAAAGGTGTAGACGTTATTTCATTTGCAGCTGGAGAGCCGGATTTCGATACTCCAGTTCATATCAAAGAAGCTGCATCTAAAGCTCTTTTTGATGGGCAGACTAAATATACTGCTGTAAAGGGTATTCCCTCACTGAGAGAGGAGATATGTAATTGGGTTCTTGATAATAAGGGCATTTCTTATGATTCTGAGAAAGAGGTAGTTGTAACAGTTGGAGGGAAACAATCTGTTTTTAATGCACTTCATTGTCTTCTTGAGGAAGGCGATGAGGTTGTTATTCCATCACCTATTTGGGTTGCTTATGAACCAGTTGCGAATCTTACTGGAGCAAAAGTTGTCCTAGTGGAAGCGAAAGAAGAGAATGCTTTTAAAGCAACAGCAGAAGATTTTAAAAAGGCTATTACTCCAAAGACAAAATTAGTTGTTATCAATAGTCCCTGTAATCCTACAGGGTGTGTTTATACAAAAACTGAGTTAGAAGAACTTTCTAGAGTTATCTTAGACTCTAATGCAATGATTCTTTCTGATGAGATTTACGGGAAGATTTTATATGATGGAGAGGAACATGTTTCTATCGCCAGTATCTCTGAAGAGATGAAGAATAAATCATTAATTTTGGATGGATTCTCAAAAACTTACGCGATGACTGGTTGGAGAATGGGATATACTCTGGGTCCACCTGAAATAATTAAAGCTATGGATACTTTGCAAGGACAAAGTACAAGTAATGTCACTACGTTTGCTCAGTATGGTGGAATTGCTGCACTACAAGGGTCTCATGACTTTCTTAATGACTGGATAAGTAAGTATGATGAAAGAAGAAAGAAAATTGTTGAAGGACTTCGTAGTATAGATGGGATTGATATTGTCATGCCCAAGGGCGCATTTTATGTTTTTCCAAGAATTAACGGTCTTTTTGGGTTGGAAGGGCCGGAGGGAATTCTTCAAAATTCTGTAGATGTTGGTCTTTTCTTCTTAGAACATGCCAGATGTGCTGCCGTTCCTGGTGCTGGGTTTGGAGATGACAATTTTATACGTTTCTCATATGCCACCTCAACAGAGAATATCTTAGAGGGAATTAATAGGATTAGAACTGCTGTTAGTATGCTTAAATAATGTATATTTTCTCACGAATTCTCCAATTTATTGCTATGATTGACTGCTGTGTAGCTCTTATATGGGGGATGTATAATCCCGCATCTTATGGAATTCAGTTAATTTTTCTGGCTACAGCGATACTTCTTTTCTATTCTGGAAGAATTATACAGAATCGTTTTTTGCCTGAATCTTCTGCAATCTCTACTAATCAAAAAAAGTGAAGAAATAGGGTCACTCCTATGCAAATAATTAAGAACGACGATTTGTTGAATTGGATCAGTAAAAGGTCAATTTTTTATTTAGAAAAAAGTTTTGGTCCGGTTGAATCAGAAATAAGAGAAATGATTCACGTTTCTTTCTTTAAAGATACAGGAGAAATTGCAATATATGAAGAAGTTCTCCCCCTCTCATTCGCAAGCCTAAGACTTTTAAGTGGATTAACTTTTGATGTAGTTTTTAAAGACTTAAATAATCTAAAAGACCTTTTTTATAAAAATGGTCCTGAGATTCAACCTGGGACACTTTATCTTTTACTTACTTCTTTGAGTTCCACTCCTGGCAAGTTGTCATCACTTGCATTAGCTAGGGATGCTTTCTTTAGTCTTTTGACTGTTAGACTAGCAAAGGAAAATCTAAATGAAGAGCAAATGAAAGATGAATTGAGAGAATTTTGGAAAATAGAAGACGCAGATGCCGTTCGTTTTACGATTGAAAAAGCGAAAAATTTTTCAAAACGCCTTCAGAGTATCAATCGTGGTCTAGAAACTCTATCAAGTGATTTTTATGAACAAATCACCATTTTTTTTCCAGAGTATATTCAGCATGATTATTCTGGATATACAGATATATGTGACCACGTTGATTTTAATGAATTAGTTAGCAGAGTAAAAATTCTAGAATACGTAAAAAGTAACTTGTATTCTATTAAAGATAAAACAAAAACTACTCATGTGTTAAATTTCTGTCATGAGATTACCAGAAGTATGAAAGGATTCCTTGACGGAATTTTGCCATGGGAAAAAGAACTAGTTACGTTTTCCCCTCCGATTTTTGATTTAATCCTAACTTGGGCAAGCCGTCTTAGATTACTTGATGAAGGCGAAACTCCAATTGCCTATCCCGGTCGAGAAAGATTGCCCGATTGGATTACAGAACTCTTTGAAAATGAAATCAAACAAAATGAAGTAAGTGAATTATTCAGATTCTTTGTTGGAATGGATACGTATCTTATTGTGGGAATACACGCAAATTCAAGAGTTGAATTCACAAATGTTCGGTTTCTGGCTCCTGATTTTTTATCAGATTCGAAATTTATTCTTCGACTAGTTTTTGGAGGTGAAATTGAAAGGAAAATTATTTTTGATCTTAATGAAAAAAAAGAACTCCTGTGTGCAATGAATTTATTGATACAAAGAGATATACGCTTGGACATTTTCGTTCAAGACCAAGAGAAAAATCTTCGGTTTGGGGTGTCGAGGTATTTGGAGGATTTTCAACAGCATATTCAGAAAGTAAAGATTATGGTCTCCAATTATATATTTGAAAATTTCGATGGTGATGAAGAAGATATGAAGATTGCAATTTTAGAAGAACTATCTAAGTAATTTTTCAAAACACTAATTTTTTATTTCAACTAAGTGATAATTTTTCTTTCCTTTTCTAAGCAGGAAGTATTTTCCAAAAAGAAGTTGTTTGTCCAAAATTTCTGTTTTTTCTTCTGTGATTCTTTCGTTGTTGAGATAAATTCCTCCTCCTGCAATATCCTTTCGAGACATACTCTTCGATTTAGACATACCTGTTTCGGTTAAGATATCTATTAGCAAAATTGGACAATCGTTTTCGTACACAGTATGAGGCATTTCATTAGTGACAGAAACTAAATCTTCCTCACTTATCCCATCTATATTACCTGTGAAAAGTAAATCGGAAACTCTCAATGCGCTTTCTGTTGCAGAGTTTCCATGTACAAAAGAAGTGACTAGCCTTGCAAGTTCAAGTTGTGCTTCTCTTTTTTCCGGGTTTTCTTTTTGTGAGGTTCCAATTTCTTTAATTTCCTTTTCTGTGAGGAAAGTAAAGAAAGATAGGAATTTAATAACATCGTCGTCGTTTGTTTGTATCCAGTATTGATAAAAACGATATGGACTGGTTAGTTTAGGGTCTAGCCAAATATTTCCTTTTTCAGTTTTTCCAAACTTTCTTCCGCTTGAAGTTGTGATTAAAGGAAATGTAATGCCCCATAAGTTTTGTGCTCTCATTCTACGAATCAATTCAATTCCCGCAGTTATGTTTCCCCATTGGTCTGATCCACCTATTTGCAATTGACATTTTTCGGTATCGAATAAGTGAAGAAAATCGTAGGCTTGAAGAATCATGTATGTAAATTCTGTGTAGGAAATACCACGTTCGTTTATTCGGTTCTTCACAGATTCTTTTGACATCATGTATCCTATTGAAAAATTCTTTCCAATATCTCTTAAGAATTCAATCATGTTCATTTTGCTAAGCCAACTATTATTATTTAAAATCTTTGCGGAGTTTGTTCCACAATCAAAATCAATTAAGTTTTGTAACTGAGATGTAATACCCGCTATATTTTTTTCTAAAATTTCTCCATCAAGAAGATTCCTCTCTTCAGACTTGCCAGAAGGATCTCCGATCATTCCTGTACCGCCCCCAATAAGTAAGATTGGAGTATGTCCATATTTCTGGAATCTTGCGAGGGAGATAATCGGCATGAGACTTCCAATATGGAGGCTAGTTGCTGTAGGATCAAAACCACAGTATACACTTACAGATTTCTTGGAAAGTGCATCGATCATTTCTGGATTGTCTGTGTAATCGTGTAGTAGTCCTCTTTTTTCAAGATCTTCTACTATATTCATGAAAACTCCTGAAGTGAATTTTAAGGTATACTGAGTAACGGTTTTTGTTTTATAAAACAATAGCGACGATCCTTTATTCTTTTTACACGTTTTTTTTATAAGGGGAAAGTTCTTTGCCACTTGATTTTGATTTTAAGGGGAAAAAAGTTCTTCTCACTGGAGTGACAGGTGATGTTGGAAGTGTTCTTGCGAATTCTTTTTTGAAGTCTGGAGCGAAGCTTTTTGGTGTGGGAAGAAGTCCCGAGAAAGTCAACGCTATGGAAGATATAAAAGGAACTGCGAAATATGTTTCTATTGATTTTAATCAAACAGAACAAATTAAGGATATTGCGCAACAGAGTCTGAATTGGTTAGGAGGATGTGATATCTTTATTCACACAGCAGCATATATGCAAGTAAATGATCCTTTGTCTCTCAGTGAAAGTGACTGGAAATATGCTTTAAATATTAATTTACTTGCGCCCTATTTTTTCATACAAGAGTCTTTTCCTTTTTTATGTGAGTCTGCTTCAGGTAGAATTATTTTATTTGGTTCAGGTGCAGGAAAACATGGAGGAATAGGCACGAACCTGACTTATGGTGCGTGCAAGGGTGGAATTTTAGCTATGACATTTAATCTAGCTAGAGAATTTGCGAAAACCAAAGTTACAGTGAATTGTTTAGTTCCAGGTCCTATAGATGGACATATGATGAGCCAATTTGATGCAAATACTTTGAAAGCTTCTTTGGCTAAACATCCAATGGGAAGATTTGCAATGCCTAAGGAAATTGTTTCTGCCACTCTTTTTTTAGCAAGTGAAGAAACAGCACATATTACAGGAGAAGCATTTGATGTTAATGGTGGCTATTATACAGATTAAATAATGAGGTAGAGTGATTTCATGGATAAAATTGGAAGAAAAAAATATGAAGAAATGCTCTCGAAAAGAGGATTTGTGTTTCCTTCATTTGAACTTCTTTGCGATATGGATCCTGAACTTATTGAGCGGTATGAAAATCTCAAGGATTATATCATGGGCAAAGAGAATGAGATGCCTGAGAAACTCCGTGAACTATTTATATCTATAGCAATTGCAGTTCGTAATCCTTCTGCTCACAGTCAAATCAAACTTCATTTGCAAAGAGCGATTAAATTAGGAGCAACATATCAGGAATGTTTGGAAGCATTTGAATCTATTCTTGCTCCTTGTGGTATGATGGTACTTATTGCTGGATGCGAGGCATTAAAAGAGGTAATTGATGAAGAAAAAAATAGTTAAAATTATTTTATCTTTTGAGTATAAGAAAGGAGATAAACATGTTGGTTGAAGAAATTGTATCTCGATTTCCCGAAATCCCTGATGATCTTAAAGAAGAACCGATTTTTATTACATTTGTCAATACTTTTTCGGATCAGTTATTGGTGGCTCAGAAACCTTCGAATTGTTCAGTAGAATATGGTGCTCCCAATCATTATTTCATGAAACTTGTAAATCCTATAGGAATTTATAAAATTGGTTTGATGAAAAAAGAATTGTTGCTTTCCCAATTGCAATCTATGAGCGAAGAGTTTGAAAAAGATCCTCAAAGGTTTCTTGCGAGTTTAGTTCCAGAAAATGCATCAGATCAAGAAGTGAGAGGACCTGGATGTGTTTAACCAATATCAGTTTTACGAGGTATAATGTCTAAAATAGCAGTAGTTGGAGCTGGTGCAATAGGTTGTGTTTTTGGTGCTAGGTTGGCTTTTTTTACAAGTCATGAAGTCATTTTCTGTGTGAGAACTCCATTCGATTTGGTTAAGGTCACGCTCCCTTCTGGTCAAGATATGCGCGTAGACATGCATCCCACTAAAAGAAAAAATATAGAAGAGAAGGTGCGAAATATTTCTTTAAATGAGATTTCCTGTCCTGTTCGCTGTGAAACAGATCCAAGCAAAGTATCCCCAGTTGACTGGATTCTTCTTGCGGTAAAAGGGCATCAAGTTGAGGGTGCATCTGGTTGGTTGCGTGCACTGTGTGGTTCAAAAGCATCAATAGCAGTTTTACAAAACGGTGTCGAGCATTTCGAGAGAGTTGCTCCTTTTTCTTTTGGAGCAAAAATACTTCCGGTAGTAGTTAATTGTCCGGCTGATAGATTTTCACCGGGTGAAGTTACGCAGAATTCTCATGCAAAACTGATTGCTTCAGATTCAGAAGAGGGAAGGGACTTGCAGGATATCTTTTCTAAGACGGATCTTTCTGTCGAATTAACTACTGATTTCACTACTGAGACTTGGAGTAAGCTATGCGTCAATGTGGCTGCTGGTCCTGCAACAGCGATAACGTCTGCAGGTAGAGGAATTGTATCAGAGCCTTCTGTGTCGAACGTGTGTTATGAACTGACAAAAGAATGTGCGGAAGTTGGAAGAGCAGAAGGAGCTAAATTGCCACTAGATTTTGCAGAGAAGGTGATAGAACGAATTCATGGACAGCCTCCTGATGGAACTACATCCATGCTTGCAGACAAACTAGCAGGGAATCCTCTGGAAGCGGATGCCATGACGGGCGCCGTTATACGATATGCAGCAAAGCATGGTATTTCTGTTCCTACTACCAAAACAATTCATGCATTTTTGATGCAAATTAATCAAAAACATGATTTTGTATAATTATGAGAAGTTAGAAAGTAACTAAAAGTAAATTTAGGGAGTGGAAAATGACAGAATTTGATAACGTTTCTATTGTAAAGGAAGCAAATATTTATTTTGAAGGACAAGTTATTAGTCATACTGTAAAATTTTCAGATGGAACAATTAAAACTCTTGGGGTTATGTTGCCTGGCGAATATGAATTTAGTACCCAGAAAAAAGAGCAGATGGAAATTTTAAATGGAGAACTTGATGTTCTCCTACCCAGACAATCTAATTGGGTGAGAATAGTAGAAGGGGAGACTTTTGATGTTCCTGCAACTAGTACCTTTAATGTGAGAATTCATCAAATTACGGATTATTGTTGCTCTTATGAATAGGAATCCTAATCTTTTATTTTAATCCCTTTCTTTTGAGCGTAGTTGAAAAAAATATCTCTGTTGCTTTTGTTTTCAAATGACAATGGTGTTTGCCATTTTACTTTTAGAACTCTACCGTTCTGCAATTCTATTTTTTCGCATTCGCGTGGAAAAAAAATGAAATCAAGGAATTTCCCCTTGGAAATTATTCGTATTTCATTCCAATTTGCTTTGAAATGACCACCAAAGTTCATGACATTGCTTTTATACTCAATTCCTTCATCATTATATGTGAAATCTCCAGATGAACCCCAAGTTATCATAGAGAATAACCAACGCCAAAATCCGCCAACTCTAAAGACTTGTTCTTTTTCTTTCATTAATTTTATATCCAAAAAAATAATTTAGTAGTATATGTATATTATTATTCATTGTTTCATATTTTCCTAGGATATATATTTTATAAATCACTTAGAAAATATTTTGTTACGTTTTTAAAAAAATAGAAAAAAAAGGAAATGCATATGCGATTAAAAAATAAGAAAGCAATCGTGACAGGAGCAGGTGGTGGCATAGGAAGCGCTATCTGTTTCGATTTTGCAAAAGAAGGTGCTGCCGTAATTTGTATGGATATTAATGAAGAATCTGCAAATCAGACTACTGCAAAAATAAGAGAGGATGGTGGTAAAGCAATAGCTATGGTTGGAGATGTTTCTCAAGAAAGTGCGGCCGAAGATGCTGTGAAATTAGCGGTTGATTCTTTCGGGGGACTTAACGTTCTTGTAAGTAACGCAATTATGGATCTTGAGCATGGTCCTTTGACAGAGATAGATGCGGAGGATTGGCGACGAGTAATGGATGTGAATTTCAACAGTTCTTTTCTGTTTTCTAAACACGCTATTCCTGAAATGGAAAAAGACGGAGGAGGCAGCATTATATTGATAGCTTCTCAATTGGGTCGAGTAGCAAGACCTGGAAGACCTTGGTACTGCGGCGCTAAAGGAGGATTGATTAATATGGCACGAGCAATCGCCCTAGATCATGCAAAACAGGGAATACGTTGTAATACTATTTCTCCCGGACCGATAGAAACCGGTCGTTATGTAAAAAATTATGATAATGTAGAGCATGCACGTCAAAATAATTTCACTCTGTTTGATCGTTTAGGACGTCCTGATGAAATATCCCCGGGAGCCGTGTTCCTCGCTAGTGATGAATCTTCTTTTATGACAGGGTCAGATCTATTAATTGATGGCGGTTTTACGGCGGTATAATATGCTTCCAAGAGGTTAGAAATGAATCAAAAGTTATTTTTAACGATTGCTGCATTAAGCGGTTTTATTTCCGTTGCTGCTGGAGCATTTGGTGCTCATGGCTTAGAAGGAAAGGTTGGTCCAAAAGAACTAGCTGCCTTTAAAACTGCAGCCGAATACCAAATGTATCATGCCTTAGCATTAGTTGCAGTGTTCTTAATCTCAGAACGATATCCTTCCCGTTTTTTGAACGTTTCTGGATGGTTTTTTGTGATTGGAACTATTCTGTTTTCAGGGTCTTTGTATATACTTGGTTCTACTGGTTCTCGTGCCTTGGTACTTGTTGCTCCAGTAGGAGGTACCGCATTTTTAATAGGATGGATTTTCCTTTTTCTTGCGACTTTTGGTTTGAGTAAAAAGTAAAAACCTTTTTATATTTTTTCTTTTATTACTCATTGCAATATTCTTTCTGATAGAAATCTATGACTTTTTCTGTCAAACTTAGAAAATGAAAAAATTTATCGTTTTTATATGTTTCTTTATGTTTTTCTCTTTTTCCCAAAACAGATCTATTTTGGCTATAGATTTCATTGATGTGCACGTTCACTTAGTCGGTGGAAGAGGAGATAACGTAGATTATGAAGGTGCAGTAGATGCTGCTCTCGAGGTAATGAACCGGATAGGAATCGAAAAAGCAATAATAATGTCTCCACCCCAAATCCCAAGCGTTGATGGGTATGATTATTCTGCTTTTATTGATGCCTTAAATGAAAATAAGGATCGATTTTTGTTCCTTGGAGGAGGAGGGTCTTTAAATGTTTTATTGCATAAATATAGAGATAAAAGTTTAATTACGAAAGAAATTAAGAGAGAATTTCGTAAATTAGCAGTTAAAACTTTGAAAGATGGTGCTATTGGTTTTGGTGAAATGGCATCTCTTCATATTTCTGCAGTGTCTGGTCATCCATATGAATTTGTTCCAGCAGATCATCCTCTCCTCAAAATTTTAGCAGATGTCGCAGCACAATTTGATGTTCCAATTGATCTGCATATGGATGCGACAAGTAAGGAAATGCCTACACCATTTCGTTTTAAAGATGCGGATAATCCCGATAACTTGCCAGCAACAATTCCTGCTTTGAAAAAGTTGTTGGCTCATAATTTAAAAGCGAAAATTGTTTGGGCTCACGGAGGATCTGACCCTTTGGGTTCAATGTCTGCTTCTTTGATAAGTTCTTTGATGGATAAATATCCGAATCTTTATGTAAGTTTACGGGTAGTAGGTGGAAGAGCACCGATGTTTAATAAAATACTGAGTTTTGGAGAAATAGAACCCGTTTGGAGTAAACTTTTCAATCGTCATCCAGACCGTTTTGTTATTGGTTCTGACTCATTTTTCATTTCGCCAGATATAAAAGGAGCTGGACCAGGTGCACAATTTGGCAGACGAAATATACAGAAGCTAAAGGCAACTAAATATTTTTTGTCCTTATTGCCATCTGATATTGCACTTAAAATTTCAAAAGAAAATGCAATGAAAATTTATAAAATCGAATAGCATTTTATTTGTTTACAAACAGACGAGAAATATACTCATATTTCATTATCTAATCAATCTTTCCTGCTTGTGGCGGGTCGTAGTCGATAGGATTATGACCATCTCTGCTTAGACGGTCTCTAAACCATTTTTCGTTTACTCTGTTGGTATATGGGTCCATAGGGGCCATGTCGCAGAAAATTTCAATAGAGTTCCCAGAGGGGTCGCTTATATATAAAGCGTGATTCTCTCCCCATAATCCATCACCTTCTGGATGTGTAGGACTATGAATTGCAGGGCCATAGAAAATTTCGATTTCGTTTGATTCTAAATGAGATTTCCACTCTTCTAGCACATTCCTGTTTTCTACCTGAAGAGCAAAGTGATGAACTCCTACTTGTATAGAGTCAAAGGAACGCTGTTCTTCAGAATTCACTTCTCCTTTTGGCCAATAGACAAGATTCACGTCATGATGCAGTTCCGTACACCGCATGAAACACAATCCAAAAGTAAAATCCGGAATTTCTCCCGGTTTATAGTTTTCTGTAATAGTAAATCCAAGTATTTCTGTATAAAACCGGCGGGCTAATTCAATATCATGTACCTTTATTGCTATATGCTGGAGACCTACAAATTTGGGCGGTATCTTTGCCATCGGAGACTCCTTCTATAGATTTATTCGATGATTGTATAAAACTCCCTTCCTGCGTCGCCAAGTCCTTCGCATCCTGTATCTGTTACAACTACAGTGTCTTCTAATTTTACATATCCAACTTCTGGATGTCTTATGTCTGTTTCTATAGAAATCATCATTCCACTTTCTAGTTCTCTTTCTATATCCGGGCCGAATCTAGGCTGTTCATGGGAAATCAATCCAACTCCATGAATTATGAAAGAGCCGTAACTTCCGTGCCCAGATTCTTCTACCAGTTTTTCTCCAAGATTATAAATTGTATTGTAGTGTTCCCCTTTTCGTATTACAGAACGAACCTCATCCTGAATAGCAAGACAACTTGTATATACATCCGAAGCTTGTTTCGATGGTTCTCCGCGGACACCCATTCTACAAACATCCGTGAGATAATCGTTTTCTGAACCTCCTGCATCTAGATGAAGGACTTCTCCTATTTCCCAAGTTTTATTGGATGGGGCACGAAGCATTTTTGTGCCAGCAGAAGTGAAAACCCACAGAAAACAAACTCCTCTATTGGTAAGTTCTCTTTCGACTGTTTGCGCAATTTCTTTAGTAGTAGTTCCACCTTTTCCAGATTGAAACCCGAGTTCAATAGCTTCGGCATCTGCCTCTGTAATTCTGCGCATAAGTTCAATTTCTTCATCTGATTTTACTGCTCTAAGTTCTTCTAGAACATAAAGTGCTTCAACAAAATTTGCATCAGGAAGTTCTTTTCTCATTGTATCCAGAGCGCTTGAGGGAAGAAAATCTTTTTCTACTGCTATAGTACCTTTTTCAAGACCTAATTTTTTAATCGCGATTGCTGCATTTTCTCCTGAAACAGACGTTACTCTTTGACAGTTAATTCTGTTTGTGAACCACAAATTTTCCTCCGTAGCTTGGCCGGATTCATTTTGATGGCCTATGTAGAAAGACTGGTCTTGTTTACCTTTCGGGACTCCAACCAAAGGAGTGTATTGACTTTCACCGAAAGCAGTAAACCTTTCATGAAAGTGAAAGAAATATCCACCGGATAGATATCGAATGTTTTGTCTTGTATTTGCAAGGACAAGATCAATTCCAGAGTCATCCATGAGAGAATCAAATTTTTTTTCGTCATATGGTATTTGCATTGCTTCCTCAATATCATTTTTTAGAAAGTTAACTTACTAACTTGGATAATTTTTTTATTTTTTATTATAAACGCAGTTGACCTAGTAATTCATCCACTATACATTTTTTTCTTGTTTTTATGATATAGCCAATTAGACCGAAACTTGTTTTTTGTGGAGTTTTAATGAGCCGTGTAACGCTTCTGTTCCAATCTTCCATTGGAACTAAATTAGTAATGGCAGTCTCAGGACTTCTTCTGTTTCTTTTCGTGATTGCTCATGTTTCAGGAAACCTTCTTGTGTTTCTTGGACCAGAAGCTGCAAATGCATATGCACAGAGTTTAAAAGATCTTGGTGGCTTTCTTTGGGTTGCCAGAATTGGCCTCTTAGTCGTTTTTATTATCCACATTGCTTCTGCTGTAAGGCTTTGGAGGATTAATAAAAGTGCAAGACCTAACGATTATTCGGAGTTAGAGTCTATGACTACTTCAATTTCAGCGAAATCTATGATTTTAAGTGGTTCCTTAGTTCTTGTTTTTGTAATATATCATTTGTTGCACTTCACCTTGCATATCACAAATCCAGAGTTCGGTTCGCTAGTAGATTCGCAGGGAAGATTTGACGTGTATAAAATGATTGTCATTGGTTTTTCTAATGTAACAGTCTCAATTGTTTATATAGTTGCAATGATTCTTCTTGGATTGCATTTAAATCACGGAATTTCCAGTCTTTTTCAAACATTAGGAATAGCAAATTACGCTGAGAATACAGCTCTGAAAAAAGTGGGTTCCTTGTTGGCGTTTTTGATTTCTGTAGGTTTTATTTCTATTCCTTTATCCGTTATTGCTGGACTTTTGAAACTCCCTTAGAGAGGTTGCAGAATGAAAATAGATTCGAATATACCCTCAGGACCTTTAGAGAATAAGTGGGATAATAGTCGTTTTGATATGAAACTCGTTAATCCTGCTAATAAAAGAAGGTATAGAGTCATTGTTGTTGGTTCGGGACTTGCAGGAGGAGGAGTGGCAGCTTCACTCGGTGAACTTGGATATAATGTAGATTGTTTTTGTTTTCAGGATAGCCCAAGAAGAGCGCACAGTATAGCAGCCCAGGGTGGTATTAATGCTGCAAAAAATTATCAAAATGATGGTGATAGTATTTATCGACTTTTCTACGATACAATTAAGGGTGGAGATTTTCGCTCACGTGAAGCGAATGTATATCGTCTAGCCCAGGTAAGTGCAAACATTATTGACCAATGTGTTGCTATGGGTGTTCCTTTCGCACGTGAATATGGTGGTCAGCTTGCAAATCGTTCTTTTGGTGGAGCGCAGGTTTCTAGAACTTTCTATGCGAGAGGACAAACAGGCCAGCAATTACTCCTCGGTGTATATGCTGCATTAAGTAGGCAGATTGAGACTGGTCAGGTCCGTATGCATACCAGGACAGAAATGCAAGATTTAGTTCTTGTAGACGGAAAAGCAAAAGGAATTATTACTAGAAATTTAGTTTCTGGAGAGTTAGAGGCTCATGCTGCAGATGCAGTTATCTTAGCAACAGGTGGATACGGCCCCGTTTTTTATCTTTCTACTAATGCAATGGGAAACAATGTAAGTGCTACAATTAAGGCGTATAAGAAAGGGGCTGGTTTCGCAAATCCTTGTTATACGCAGATTCATCCGACTTGTGTTCCGGTAACCGGAGATCATCAATCAAAACTCACATTAATGTCAGAATCTTTGAGAAATGATGGACGTGTTTGGGCGCCTAAGACAGCTGGTGACAAACGTCATCCTGATGAGATTCCTGAGGATGAGCGCGACTATTACCTTGAACGTATGTATCCTAGTTTTGGAAACTTAGCTCCAAGAGATATTTCATCTAGAGCTGCTAAGCGTGCGTGCGATGAAGGTAGAGGCGTTGGTGATACAGGTTTAGGTGTGTATCTTGATTTCAGGGATTCTATTGAAAGACTAGGTCTGGATCTTGTCAAACAGAGATACGGAAACCTTTTCGATATGTATGAGAAAATTACTGGAGAGAATGCATATAGCGTTCCTATGAGAATTTATCCTGCTGTGCATTATACAATGGGAGGTCTCTGGGTAGATTATAATTTAATGAGTAATATCCCTGGGCTTTTTGTTCTTGGAGAAGCTAATTTTTCAGATCATGGTGCTAATAGACTTGGTGCAAGTGCATTGATGCAAGGGTTGGCAGATGGATATTTTGTTGCTCCATATACTGTAAGTAATTATCTGGCAGGAGAGAAATATGGAGAGATAACGAACGAAAAAGACGAGTTCAAAGAAGCACTAAATGGTGTAAATTCCCATTTAGACCGTCTGCTTAATGTGAAAGGGAACCGAACAGTTACTTCTTTCCATAGAGAACTTGGTCTGCTTTGTTGGGAATATTGTGGGATGTCAAGAACGAAAGAAGGTTTAGAGAAAGTTCTAAATTTAATTCCTGCTTTAAAAGAGGAGTTCTGGCAAAATGTTCATGTTCCTGGGGCAGGTAGTGAAAATAATGGAGAACTTGAAAAAGCAGCTAGAGTTGCGGATTTTCTAGATTTTGGGGAACTGATGTGTAGGGATGCTCTCAGTAGGGAAGAGTCATGTGGTGGACATTTTAGAGAAGAGCATCAGACTGAAGAAGGAGAGGCACTGAGAGATGATGAGAATTTCTCACATGTTTCAGCATGGGAATATAAAGGAGAATCTAAAGTTCCTGAACTTCATAAAGAAGAGTTAGAATTCGAATCAGTACAACCAAGTGTAAGGAGTTATAAATAATGAAATTGACTCTACGTGTCTGGCGTCAAAAGAATACTCAAGAAAAAGGAGATTTCGAGACATATGAAGTTGATAATATCATACAAGAAATGTCCTTTCTCGAAATGCTAGATGTGACAAATGAACAGTTGATTCTTGATGGCAAAGAACCAATTGCTTTTGATTATGACTGTAGAGAAGGAATATGTGGAATGTGTTCCCTCGTAATTAACGGAAAGGCACATGGTGGTAATAAGGGTACGACGACTTGTCAGTTACATATGCGGTTTTTTAAGGATGGGGATACGATTACCATTGAACCTTTTAGATCCAAAGCTTTTCCTGTAATTAAAGATTTGATAGTTGATCGTTCTTCTTTTGACAGAATTATTCAAAAAGGTGGCTATATTTCTGCTAATTCAGGAAGTGCTCCTGACGGAAATTCTATCCTAGTTCCTAAACAGGATTCTGATTTAGCTATGGATGCTGCACAATGTATTGGATGTGGAGCTTGTGTTGCCTCTTGTCCGAATGGTTCCGCGATGTTGTTTGTTTCTGCTAAAGTTTCTCATTTAGCAAATCTTCCTCAGGGTCATCCTGAACGCAAACAACGTGTTCTTAAAATGGTTGGTCAGATGGATAGTGAAGGATTCGGAAACTGTACTAATCATGCTGAATGTGAAGCCGCTTGTCCAAAAGAAATAAGTATTAGTCATATAGCAAAGATGAATCGAGAATTTATCAGCGCAACACTTTCAGGAAAATAAGTTAATTCCAATAAAAGTCTTTTTCAAGCTGTAACAGAAGTAATGCATTCAATCCCGTTATTTCTGGGATTGTTTACGTACTTACTTACCCTATTTATTTCAAAAGAAATTTCTGTTGAGGTCTCTAGAATTCCTTGTACTTTTTTTGGTGAATTAATTTCTGGATTCAACCAATCTTTGTTTTTACTACCTGAGAAAATTACTGGCATTCTTTCGTGTATGTTTGAAATATGACCTTTTGCTTTTGTAGTAAGAATAGCGAAAGTTTGTTTTTCGATCCCTTGTTCTGAGACCCACTGATCCCAAATTCCTGCAAAGAAAAAAGGATTTTTGTTTTTCAGAGAGATAAAATAAGGTATTTTTTCTCTATTTTCTTTTTTCCACTCAAAAAAAACCATCTGCTGGGAGGAGACATCTTCTGTAGCGAAATGGAGTTCTAAAAGAAGGTTTTTCAGTAATAGTTTCTACGCGGGCATTAATCAAAGAAGGAAGAGTTTTATTCTCTTTTGCCCAAAATGGAATCAATCCCCATTGCAAAAGTGAAAGAATAGGTTTCTTTTCTTCCATGCCTAGCAGGGCCGGAACATGTGTCCCAGGACAGATATTGAAATTTGGTTCTATTGTTTTTCCTCTAGAGAAGCCAGTTAACTTATGAATACAATGTTCTGGTTCTGAAAGAGAATATCTACCACACATTTTTGGCTTTCGTGTTAAATTTTAAATAGTTCTTATTCAGGCTCTTTTTGTAAGAAATCAAAGTCGCATCCCTGTGGAGCTTGTAAGACATGATCGAGAAAAATCTTTCCATAACCTCTATTATATTGAGGTTTTGGAGGATTCCAATTTTGTTTTCTGTTTTCTAGTTCCTCCTTTTCTACGAGTAAGTTGAGTTTTCTGTTTGGCACATCAAGTTCTATCATATCTCCATCTTCAACTAATGCGAGAGGACCTCCTTTCGCAGCTTCTGGTGCGACATGTAAAATTGTTGTTCCTCCAGAAGTTCCACTCATTCATGCATCAGAAATTCTAACTATATCTCTGACTCCTGCTTCTAAGAGTTTTTTAGGAATAGGCAAGAAACCCGCTTCTGGGAACCCGGGAGCTCCTATTGGACCTGAATTTTGAAGTACAAAGACGCTATCTTTAGTTGCAGGTAAGTCAGGGTCATCGATTCTTTTGTCCATATCTTCTTGAGATTTAAAAACAACGGCTTTCCCCTTGTGCTGCAATTTTTTAGGGTCAGCTGCAGAAACTTTTAAAACAGCACCATCTGGAGCAAGACTTCCATATAAAACTACGAGTCCACCTTCTGGTGATATAGGTTTTTCTCTTTTGTAAATAACATCTTGCCAATTTTCAGGGCCTTTAATATTTTCTAAATTTTCAGAAATAGATTTTCCCGTGACCGTAATGCAATCACCATGTAAAAGGGTTTCTAATTCTTTCATTACACAGGGGATGCCACCTGCTGCCGCGAGGTCTTCCATTAAATATTTTTCTCCAGATGGCCTAATATCAACAATAAGTGGAGTAGATTTAGATAGTTCATCAAATAATTCCAGAGGAAGATCAATTCCTAATCTTCCTGCTATAGCAGGAAGATGAACAACTGCGTTAGTTGATCCGCCAACAGCCATTAGAATTCTAATATCATTTTCAAAGGATTCTTTAGTGATAATTTTTGAAGGAGTAATCCCTTTTTCTATTAGAGTCATGATTTGTCTTCCGCTTTCTTCAGCCAATCGAAGTCTTTTTGAATTCACGGCTGGAATTGCAGCCATACCTGGTAACATCATACCCATTGCTTCCGCTAGAGACGCCATGGTGCATGCAGTTCCCATCACCATGCATGTTCCAGCAGAAGGGAAAAGCTCATCTTGTACCTCATCGAGGCTTTCGTCATCAAAGACTCCCGCTCTGTGTTCGTTCCAAAGACCTCTGCAGTCAGAACATGCTCCAATTCTCTTTCCTTTGTAATGACCTCCAATCATTGGACCTGCAGTCACTATCATAGATGGAATGTCTGCACTCGCAGCCCCCATGAGTTGTGCAGGGACAGTTTTGTCACAACCTCCCAAAAGTATTGTTCCATCCAGAGGAAGCCCTTTAAGCATTTCTTCTGTATCCATGGAAAGCAGGTTTCTGAAAAACATTGAAGTTGGAAACATATAAATTTCTGCTAAAGAAATAGTAGGAAATTCTAAAGGGAGACCTCCGGCTTGCCATACTCCACGTTTTACAGCTTCTGCTACCTCTCGAAGGTGTCTATGGCATGGATTAAGTTCACTCCAGGTTTGTGCGATTCCTATTATTGGTCTATCTAGATCTTTATTCGTGAGTCCAAATCCCTTTGCATACGCTTTTCTAATAAACGCACTAAATTTTTTATCGCCCATTCCGGTAAGGCGATTTTTTATGCCTTGCATATCTATGTTCCTTTCCGCACTTTTATTTGCTATCTTCCTATATATATTTTTATTTCTCTTATTTTAGCATTTTAAGGTTTCTTAATGAAATTTCTTTTCTGTTATAGCAAAACTTCATTCTTTTCTATTGCCGTAGTGTTCATTTCTGTGTTTTCTTTTGTCGGTTGTGGTTCGGAAAGATTTGAGAATTCTAAGAAACTATTAGAAAAAATTACACCAGAAATTCCTAGTTTATCCCCAGGAGATGTTGTAGACAAAATTGCATCAAAAATTCCTTTTATGCAAGATGATCCTATTATAGATGTTCCAAGAGGGAGCGTGAGTGTAAATACAAAACCTCATGGTGGAATGATTTTTTTTAACGGCATGAATCGTGGAAGAGCACTGAAAGGAAAGCCTGTTGTTCTTAAGGGAATTAAATTTGGTTCTCATACGTTAACTGCACGGTTTCCTGAGAAGATTTCTACGGTTTTCCATTTTAGACTTTTGAGAAAAAAAACAAATTTTGTTGTGCCAATAGGAAGTAATAGTAGAGGAATGATTACTTTTCATATTTCTCCTTCTCCTGCTGAAATTTTTGTAGGAAGTAAGTTTTTGGGAAAAGCGGATGCGAAAATATCAACAAAGAAATTAAGTATAGGTTCGCATCGAGTTTGGATTAGGAAAAAGGGATTTCAATCATTTCGATTTGAAATAGATGTGAATCCGATTCTCCATCATTTTTATTTTGTGGAAATGATCAAAAGTTTAGATGAAAATGAAGGTTCGCGTTCATTTTCGGATAAGATATTTAAGATTTTTTGATCGTGGCAAAGATTTTTTTCGAATTTAAAGGAATTATGGATGGCTACAGAGTTTATTTGGGCATTGTGTTCACATCGTGCAGGAGATGGCAGTCAGGTAAATCAAAAGGTTCCTGATAGACCTGCAACACTAGATTATTTGGCGGAAGTGACTTCTGCTGCCGAGGAGTCTGGTTTTGCAAATATACTAGTTCCTTGTGGGACTCATTGTATAGATGCCTGGAATGTAGCGTCCGCAGTAGCTGCAAAAACAAAAAAAATAAAATTTCTAGTTGCTTTTCGTCCTGGAATTACAGGTCCAGTTTATGCCGCACAACAAGCCAATAGTTTGGATTATCTTACTAATGGGAGATGTACTCTTAATATTGTTACAGGGAGTACACCGGTAGATCAAAAAAGATATGGAGATCCACTTCCTCATGAGGACAGATACAAAAGGACTGAGGAATTTCTTGATATTGTTACCAGTCTCTGGAGAAACAAAGATCCATTAGATTACGATGGAAATTTCTTTTCTGTTGAAAACTGCAGTATTTTTCCCGATAGAGATACGATTCCGAATCCACCTATTTATCTTGCAGGAAGTTCCGACCCAGGAAAAAGAATTGCAGCTCGTTATGCTGATGTTCATATGATGTATGCTGCTGAACCAAAAACTCTATCTGGCGATATAAAAGAGGTAACAGAACTTTCGAAAGAATATGAAAGACATTCTACTATTGAATTTGGAATTCGGCATTTGGTTTGTGTTAGAGAGACAAAGGAAGAGGCAAGAAAGGCTGCTGAAGGACTCATAGATAAAAGCGAATTGAAAAATACTGGGTTTTGGTTCGACATGAAAAACAATACTGAATCTGTTGGTCAGAAACGAATAAATGAGATGGGTTCCAGAGATAACCTTTGGCTAACAGACACTATGTGGATGGGCGTGAATAGAGTAAGAGGAGGTGCTGGAACCATGTTTGTTGGAACACCAGATATGGTTGCGAACACAATTCGTGAATATTATGACATTGGGATTCGTCATTTCATTATGAATGGCTGGCCTCATAAAGAAGAGGCAGAAATTTTTGGAAGAGAAGTTCTTCCCCTTTTAAAAGATATGGATCCTATAGTTCTTTGATTTTTTGGAAAAGTCATGACCACAAAAAGTAAACCGATGATTCTTGGAATTAGTGGAAGTTTGCGTAAAGATGCAAATACAGATAAATTGATGCAGTATATTTCTGTTCAGTTTGAAGGCAAAGACTGTGTTTTCGAATGGATACATCCAAAAAATTTCCAACTAACTCTTCCTGGTATTGAAAACGATTCAAATGATCCCGAATACCTTCGAGAAAAAGTTTTATCCTGTGATGGAATTTTATTTGTTACACCGGAATATCACGGTAGCCTTAGTAGTAGTCTGAAAATGCTTATAGATAATTTGGGGTATCCTTCCACACTGGAAGGGAAAAATGTATCTTTGTTTGGTGTAGCAATGGGTCCAAGTGCCAATAACGCTATTCGTCATTTGAAAGAGATTTTATCTGTTGTGAATGCGAATGTTTTACCTGTAGAAATATCGATTGGAAGCATCCATAAAGTTTTTGATGGTCAAGAAATTCTAATCGAAAAAGAATTAGAGAATAGGATAAATGAGTCAATTTCTGAATTGATTTCTAGATGCTCTAATCAAATTTCAGACTGAAGTTTTCCGATGAGTGAAGAAAAATATCCTTTTATCGAATCCAAAGATCATAAACAGATTGCTTATCGCAGTTATGATGGACGTTCTCCAGGGGTGATGTTTTTAGGTGGATTTCGTTCTGATATGGAAGGCACAAAAGCCTGTTCTTTAGAATTACACTGCAAGGCAGTAGGAAGAAGTTTCGTAAAATTTGATTATACAGGACATGGTTCTTCTTCTGGTGATTTTAACGAAGGAACTATTGGGAGTTGGACGGATGACGCCATAGAAGTTCTAGATGAAGTTGCAATAGGGCCTCAAGTCCTAGTCGGTTCTAGTATGGGAGGATGGATATCCTTATTGTGTGCTTTGGCCAGACCAAAAGAAATTTACGGCATTGTCGGTGTTGCTTCGGCGCCCGATTTTACAGAAGATCTGATTTGGAATCATTTCTCGGAGAATCAGCAAGAAGAAATATATAAAGAGGGTATTTTACATTTAAATTCTGAGTACTCTGAGGAACCTTACGTGATTACCAGAGAGTTAATAGAAGAAGGAAGAAAGCATTTACTTTTAGACAATGAAATTTCTTTGCGGTGTCCACTTCGCTTAATCCATGGAGTTAAGGATTTAGACGTTCCATGGAAATATTCAGAAAAACTTTTGGATTCCTATAAAGGTGAAAATGTGAATCTAACTTTAGTGAAAGAGGGTGATCACAGGCTTTCAAGGCCACAAGATATAAAACTACTGATTGATACGGTAGAGACATTATGTATTGAAATAGAGCATCCAATTTAACTAATAAGGCGATTCTATCTATCAAAAAGAAGTTTTATTCCTACTCCGATACAGAGAATGGCAACTGTTTTTTTTATAATATGAGGAGAAACGATACTCAACAAGTATGCACCTATATATCCTCCTAAAATACCACCGGCTGCTATCCAAATTAGATATTGCCAGACAATATAACCTCTTCTAAGATTTTCAAAGGAAGCCATTGCATTTACAAATAAAGCAGCTAGAACGGAAAGAGAGATTGCCTGTTTTGTGTTCAGGAATGGAAGAGAGAGGAGAATTGGAACATTGATAATTCCCCATCCTATACCAGTTGCAGAATTAATGGCTCCTACAATCACACCTATTGCAAGCAGAAGAAAAACATATGGGTCCACAGATTACCTCCAGTCAATTTCAATTAGTGAGAAAATGATTTCTAATTAATTAGAAGGACGATTGATTAGAAAGATTGTGAATGAGAATCAATTTAAATATATAGAGCGGAGTCAAAAATGGCTCCGGCGGTAGGATTCGAACCTACAACCCTTCGGTTAACAGCCGAATGCTCTGCCGTTGAGCTACGCCGGAATAATTTTTATTCTATCAGT
>MDTE01054506.1_pt1 | contig 107129 bp, 99 predicted proteins | sample 811231 | NCBI WGS metagenome assembly MDTE01 (sample SAMN05326651, study PRJNA326480) | marine metagenome | isolation source: seawater | place: Indian Ocean: Red Sea | collected 2010 | reverse complement strand
TTGTTACGTTGTTGTCTGACACTTCGCTTTATAAAAAGTTTGAACTTGCATGTAGCGATGTTGCTAAAGAGTTTTCATGGGATCAACCAGCGGCTAGCATGGAGCAATTATATAAAAAAATACTTACAAGCCAGTTGTTATAGTTAATATGGGCAACAAACATCAAAATTCGTCTGCGATATTAATCGTAACTTCTGCGGCAATTTCTATAGTGCCTGTTACCAGAAAATAAATTCCAGAAAAATTACTAAAATGTCATTTCATGAACATAGTAGCATAGATACATCTAAACAACTTTTGAAGACACCTGTACTTTGGCCTCTGTTTATTTTGATTTTGATTGGATTGATCGGACATAGTTTGTTTTGGTCGGCCCCATTTGTAAATTTAGAATATGTTTATCATCAAAGTGCTGAAATAATTACTAGCGGTCAGGGATTGAAGATATCTTTGTTGCATCTCTTTGAAGGTTTTAACAATCCACTCGGAAATACTCTTGTAATAGCAGGCGCACAAAGCATCTTAGGTGCCACAGAATGGTCATCTCGAATACCATCTATCGTCTCATGGCTGATTTGTGTTTCTATGATCTATATAATGGGTTGTAGATGGTGGTCGCTATCTGTAGGTATTTTGGCAGCAATAATTGTTGGATTTAGCCCATTATTTTGGGTTTATGGTGGAATAGCTTATCCAGATGTACCTTTCACAGCAGTTATAACTATTACTATGTTTGTTGCTGGTTTTGCTACATACAGGAACAGCTTGAGATTGCATTTGTTGGCTGCTTTACTTCTCGGCTTAGCCACATTATTTAGATACAATGGGATACTGTTTTTTCCAGCTATCGCGATTTATGTTGCACTACAAATGTACGTAAATCAAGATATACATAATCTGACTAAATGGAAGCTTGATACTTTAAAAGTTTGTTCAGTTTATGTAGTTGTTTGTGGGGTCATTTTGATACCTTATTTGCTTTGGACTAAACAGGTTGTGGGTATGGTGCTTAGACCAGGTTTTGTTCTTGTTGCACCGACTGATATAATATTTCATATAGCAGCCAGTGTTCCGCGAATCGGTGGTTATATGATTTGGTTGGGTGCACTTGTACTACCTTTCACGGTGTTGATATTGCAGCAAATTAGAATGCGGTTTCAAAAGAGATCATTTTTGTCTGTTGCTGCCATATTGTTTCCATTGAATGTAGCAATAATAGCTGCTGTGCAATATTTGGAATTTACCTCAGGTGAACTTTTTGGCGAGATGTGGTTTGGTTGGTTGGAGAGATTATTGCCCATTTCTATTATTGTGGTGATGAGATTTATCTTTCTAACTGCTAGCGAAGTGGTAGTAGTTGGCTTAATCATCTGGGGGAAGCAAAAAATATGGCCGAATGCATTCGTGGTTTTGTGGTTGCTTGTTCCTTTGCTTATCCATTCGTTTTATCGAATGAGTCAGCGTTACGTTATATTCTTCTTGCCACCTTTGGCTGTGTATGTAGCTTATATTATTGTAAAATCCGGAACATTCAGCAGGCGTAGAACAATAGCTATTGCTCTATGTGTTGTTTATATGACAATCTACCCTAGCATTGGCCTATTCACTAGTGCTTATTATAGTGCAGAGGGTCATGCTGCTGCTAAAGTAGCGGAATTTGTGAACGATAACAAGATTAATATAGCTGCAAGTAGACATAATCCAGTTCTTACCAATTCGTTGTATCTTGTTGACGAATCTAGGTTCGCTGATTCTGAAGCATTCATTGACCACAGACTTGTGGCATTGGGAAGACATGGGAGCATAGAAAATGCTATTTATGTACGAGATGTTAGAGTAATTGGTTTATTGATAAAACGTTATGTGGTTTTACCATTGTCTTAGGAGTTGAAAGCTTAATGTATATATTGGGTATAAATGCATATCATGGAGGAGCATCAGCATGCCTCATCAAAGATGGAGAACTTGTTGGTGCCGTAGAAGAGGAGCGTTTTGAGAGAGTTAAATATTGGGCTGGATTCCCAGTTAATGCCATTAAATATTGCCTGACCGAGGCTGGTATATCGGTACATGATGTGGACCACATAGGTATATCTCGTGATCCAAACGCAAATATATTGAGGAAGGCAAAACATCTAATACGAAGGGGCCCAACATCTCAATTATTGCTTGACCGCTTAAGAAATAGGCGGGTTGTTGGCAACATATCCACCGTATTATGTGAGCACTTGAATGTTAATCGACGTGATTTGAAGGCTAGCTTTCACAACGTGGAGCATCATCGTGCTCATATGGCAAGCTCATTTTTTGTATCACCCTTTGAAAATGCAGCGGTGCTATCAATTGATGGAATGGGTGATTTTACTAGTACAATGTGGGGTACTGGTAATGGCAATCAGTTTGATGTTAGTGGTTCGATTCATTTCCCTCATTCAATTGGCATATTGTATACAGCAGTATCACAGTGGTTGGGCTTTAATCACTATGGTGATGAGGGTAAAGTAATGGGTCTAGCTCCTTATGGAGAGCCGCATTATGTCGATAAATTACGACGTATATTACGAGTGCAGGCTGACAAAACATTTGAGGTGGATCAGACTTATTTGAGATATCAAGCTGAAGGTGGCACCATGAGCTGGACAGGTGGCAAACCCAAGATAGGTAGATTGTACTCTAACAAATTTACGAAGCTGTTTGGAGATCCACGTCAGCCAAATGAAACTTTGACCTCGTATCACAATGATATAGCTGCTTCACTACAAGCTATCACTGAGGAAGCAGAATTTGCACTACTTGAGAAACTTTATACAGAAACAGGGTGTGATAATTTGTGTATGGCAGGAGGAGTAGCTTTAAATAGTGTATTTAATGGCAAGGTTCTTCCTAATACTGATTTTAATGAAATATATATACAACCTGCTTCTAGTGATGCAGGTACTGCACTTGGCGTTTGTTACTACATATATCATCAGCTCTTAGGTTTTCCTCGTACTTACAACATGACTCATGCTTATACAGGTCCTCAATTCTCTAACGGAGATGTGGAATCTGCCTTAAATAGACATAGTTTGGAATATTCAACATTGGATCTTCCTGTATTAGTAAAAGATACTGCAAAGTTGATTGAAAAAGGCAATGTAATTGGATGGTTTCAAGGGCGGATGGAGTGGGGTCCTCGCGCACTAGGCAATCGTAGTATCATCGCAGATCCTCGTCACTCAAGTACACAGGACTTGCTTAACTCTCGGATAAAAAACCGCGAGAGTTTTAGACCTTTTGCTCCTGCTGTGCTTGAGGAACATGTAGGTGATTACTTTGATCAATCATATCCTGACCCATTTATGCTGAAAGTTTATGGGGTGTTGCCAGATAAACGCGACATTATTCCAGCTGTTACTCATGTAGATGGGTCTGGAAGATTACAAACTGTGACAAGCGATTCATCTTTGCCCTACTATGAATTGATTAACGCGTTTTATGAACGCACAGGTGTGCCTGTGCTTCTGAACACAAGCTTCAACGAAAATGAACCTATTGTATGTACACCTGAGGAAGCGATCGCCTGTTTTATGCGCACTAAGATGGATGTACTAGTGATTGGCAACTATATGGTGAAAAAATGAAAGTCTTAATCACAGGAAGTTCTGGTTTTATTGGGTGTCATCTGGTTCGCGGCATTACAGAGCGTGGTCACTTGGTGTTGGGTGTTGATGTTGATATGCCCGTATCACGCCCATCAGGTTTTACTTTTCAAAAGTGCGACATATTGGATCCAGAGCAGTTGAAAGCAATTTTTCTGGAATTTGAACCGACTCACGTTATACATCTTGCAGCACGAACCGATTTGGATGAGAAAGCTGATTTGCTAATTGATTATGCGGCTAATGTTGGCGGTGTTGAGAATATAGTTGATGCTGTTCAATCTACTTCTAGTGTAAGTTGTTGTATTTATACTTCTACACAGTTGGTTTGTAGGCCAGGTTACTTACCTCAAAACAATCAGGATTGGCAGCCACATACAAAGTATGGGGAAAGCAAAGTGCTAGGCGAAAAAATTGTTTATAAACATAACGGTGGTGGCAAATCGTGGTGTATTGTGCGTCCTACTACAGTTTGGGGACCCGGAATGAATTCACACTACCAAAACTTTATATCATTGGTTGAGAAAGGTCGGTATTTTCATGTAGGACGTAAACTGCTACTGAAATCATACGGGTATGTTGGTAATTTAGTACACCAGTACATGAAGTTGTTAGAGGTTCCTGAAACTAAGATCCAAGGTAAAATGCTTTATCTAGCTGACTATGATCCAATATCATTACGGCGTTGGGTGGATATGCTTAGTGCTGAACTAGGATCTGGGTCGATTATGACTATACCCGAAATACTAGCTAGATTTGGTGCATATACAGGTGATATAGTGAACTTTTTAGGTTATGACAATTTTCCGTTTAATTCCTTTCGTCTAAACAATGTACTGACTGAGTATCAGGTTGACACATCTGACTCTGAGGGAATTTGCGGTGAATTACCTTACTCTATGGAGGATGGAGTACGGGCGACAGTTGACTGGTATAAAACACTCAAAAATCACTAGCATGTTATATTTGTACTATGGTAACTTTGATGAGAAGCGAATATTATTTATAACTAGTAGACTGGAAATGTATAGTTATTGTCATTACAATAGTTGAGGTCAAAAATGAACTTGAATGGAAAAATAATCTTGGTAACAGGTGGCGCATCTTTTATAGGGTCACACCTTACTGATGCTCTGGTGAATAAGGGTGCCAAAGTACGTGTAGTTGATAATCTTAGCAGTGGGCGTTTGGCAAACATACAGTCCCACATAGAATCTGGAAAAGTTGATTTTGTGGAAGCCGATTTGACTGAGCCAGGTGTCGCTCAGAAAGTGGTGGATGGAACACAAATAGTGTTTCATCTGGCTGCTGATCATGGTGGGCGTGGATATGTTGATTTGCATCAAGCTGCCTGTACCACCAATTTGGCTCTTGACGGTATGTTGTTTCGTGCTTGTCATGAGCTAGGAGTTGAGAAGGTGGTTTATGCTTCTTCAGGATGCGTTTACCCAAACCATTTGCAGACTGATCCTGGTGAGATATTGTATTTGCAAGAAGATATGGTAGGGCCGCCATTTGATGCTGACAATATGTATGGATGGGCTAAGTTAATGGGTGAAATGACCTTGCAGTCGTTTCATCAGGATTGGGGTCTTAAGTCCGCAAGTTGTCGCTACTTTACAGTATATGGTGAAAGAGGACATGAGAATCATGCTGTAATCGCTATGATTGCTCGTGCATTTGTTGCTCAAGACCCATATGTAGTTTGGGGTAATGGGGAACAGATTCGTAATTGGACTCACGTAGATGATATTGTCTCCGGCACAATATTAGCTGCAGAGAAAATAGATGATGGAACTGCGATTAACTTGGGCACTATGGAACGCACACGTGTTATTGATGCGGTGCACGAGGTTTTATCTTATACCGGACATGATGCTCAAATTGAATTGCATCCTGAAATGCCAACAGGCCCTATGAACCGTGTTGCAGATAATGCTTTGGCTAGGCAGTTACTTGATTGGTCCCCTCAAGTTAATTTTGTTGACGGCCTCCATCGTACTATAGAGTGGTATTTCTCTACCAAAAATCGAGATAAAGTACGAGATGTGTTAGAGGAAAGACTGACCGAACGCTAATTTATGACAAACATTTTGATGTTAACGTTGGTGTATGGTCCTGATACTGTGTCAACGGCTAACATGATGACTGATATTGCTCATGGATTGAGTGACAAGGGTCATAATGTTACTGTACTTACATCTGTGCCTCATTATAATCCATCAAAAGAAGTGCTGGCTAATCCGGTAATGAGATCAAGTTGGAGAAAACCATTTACTGAGTCTATAGAGCACGGAGTACGAGTTTTACGTGTTTTTATGCCACCTAAGCGCCACAAAATTTGGGCACGTGCATTCGACTATATTATCTTCCAAGCTTTGACTACTATTTTAGCTGTATATAAAGTGGCTCGTCCAGATGTTGTATTTGTGACATCTCCACCGATAACGCTTGGGATAAGTGGAGTGCTAATCTCTTGGCTTAGGGGTGGAAGATTCGTATATGATGTACGTGAATTGTGGCCCGATGTTCCTGTGAGAATGGGTCTTTTCCGAAACCCATTATTAGTCAAGTTTGTATATTGGCTAGAGGATTTTGTATATAAAAAAACCGCGGGTATTTCAAGCATTGCTCGCAGTTTTAACGATACTCTTGTTGAGCGTGGTGTTCCTAGTAAGAAATTATACTTTACTCCTAATTTTGTTGATGTAGATTTCATTATTCCATCTGAGAGCAAGAACGAATTTTCGTCTGTTCATGGGCTCAACAACAAATTTGTAGTTCTTTATGCTGGTAATGTTGGCTTAACACAGGGACTAGAAATCCTACTTGAGGTTGCTTATGGATTTACAGATAATGATGATATTCAATTTGTAGTAGTAGGGGATGGAGCAGCTCGCAAGAGTCTGGAGAACGCACTGGCCAATTCTACTTTGAATAATTTTCGCATGCTACCATTTCAACCTATAAGAATAGTGAACTCGATGTACGCTGCATCTGATGTGTGTATTGTGCCATTGCTTAGAGGATTCTCTTATGACACTGTGCCATCCAAAATTTATACTGCGATGGCAGCTGGTCGACCAGTGCTAGCTTCCGCTGAGACTGACTCGGAGACAGCCATGCTGATCAATGAGTCTTCTGCTGGAGTATGTGTTGAACCAGAGTCTACTGTAGCCTTGACTGAGGCAATTGCATTTCTATATGAGAATCCTAAACGTGTCGTTCGCATGGGTGATAATGGTAGAAAATGGATTGAGAAATATTATTCTCGTTCTGTAGTTATTAATGCGTATGATGAAATGGTGCGGGAAATCGCAGTATATTAGGACAGAAAAGATTGCTTCTAGTTAGCTCTTCAATTTACAATTGATGTCAACCAAGAACAAGAAACAAAAAACCAGAATGGTGCTAGGAGGATTACTTATTCTGATAGGCCTCTTATTGCCACTTTTCGTAGTTGAGGGATTGCTTAGGGCAATTGGTCCGGACTGGCTTGTCTTGCGTATGAGAGAGATTGCTCTGCATAACAATGTTTACTTCGATACTGATGCAGGGTGGCCTGTAGTGTGTGGTGATCTCAATTGTTATATGTTTTCTCCAAACAGTGAGTTCCAAGTTGTCACTCAAGAATATAGTCATGCTGTAACTATCGATCAGTATGGTAATCGGTCGAATCGCAATTTAAAAACCGATACTGGCACATCTGTTCCAATCCTGGGTGATTCTTTCACGTTTGGTCTAGGTGTTGAAGACAACGAAACGTTTGTAAGTTTGGTAGATAAGTCGTCTTCAATAACATACATGAATCTTGGAATTCCAGGCAATTCTGTTACCCAGCATATTGATATTGTGGAAAGACGACATTCTTCACTAGGAAATCCTTCCCATTATGTATTCGTGTTTTTTGTAGGGAATGATTTTCAAAATATATTGGAGAGTCAAATTATAAATTCAAAAAGAGATACAGTTGATGTGGGTGAGGATTCTGACATAAATTATTATCCTACTACAACAAATAAGTTCAATATTTTTTCATCACTTAACGAATATGTACTGCAGGATGCTTTTCTAAGTAAGCTGTATGTTGTGCAATGGGTGCGACATAAGTTGTTGATCATTGTTAATCAATCCAGTGCTGATTTGATGGACCCGATTTTTTTAGTCATTAGAAATGACAGACATTATCTAACAGATGCTAAGCAGGTGTTAGAACAAAAATTGAAACGTCTAAATCGACTTGCAAGCAAACTGCAATTCAAATACGCATTTGTGATAATTCCTGATCGTCATCAGATTGACCCTAATTTGCTTATAGCTCGATCTCAATACTATGGTATTGCAGAAGAGCAAATTGAGATTGATCTACCTAATATTGTATTGGCTGGAGCTCTGGAATCTAACGATGTTCCTTATGTTGATGTAACTCAGTGTATGGCTGATCAAGAAGATGTTGTATCTTTATATTACTTGCGTGATAATCATCTTACAGTTGATGGGCATCGGGTTGCAGCTAAATGTATGAACAATGCACTTGAGGCAATAGTACGTCAGTAGGTTTTATCATATTCGGCTAATATAATGTTTGATAATTTTTTGATCTTAATCATACTGGCGGTTGCTATGTATGTAAGTTACTGGGGTGTAGGTAGAATGAGTATATGGGCGACCAATCGTGGAATCCTGGATATTCCTGGTGAACGAAGTTCGCACATGGTAGCTACTCCGATTGGTGGTGGGGCTATTATAGTTTTAGTAACAACTGTGGGTTACGCTATTACACGATTATTCATGCCTAACTGGAATATTCCAAGTATACAATATTATCTTATAGCATCCATGGTCATAGCATTAATTGGGTGGTTGGATGATTTATATGCAGTGCCAGCAATCTGGAGGTTTAGTGTTCAGTCAGCTATGGCAATAGTAATCATGCTGGCAGTAGGTGTTTACGATAATATTGGTGTGCCTGGACATGAGCCCGTAAATCTGGGCTGGCTAGGGTACCCACTGACTTTTCTGTGGATAGTTGGATTAGTTAATGCCTACAATTTTATGGATGGAATTGATGGTAATGCTGGTGGTATTGGTGCTGTAGCTGGAATTGTTTGGGCTATGATTTCTTTGTATTTTAGCCAACCGTCTTTACTAATATTAAGTTTGTTGATTGCTGCAAGTTGTCTTGGATTTCTGGGTCATAATTGGCAACCTGCTAGTATATTTATGGGTGATAGTGGAAGCACGTTCTTAGGATTTACCTTCGCAGTTTTACCGTTACTTATGTTGAATGTTAGTGACGATATCAATATTCCTGTGGCGGCCACATTAGTTGCTGCTCCTTGGATCTGGGATGCAACATATACATTTCTAAGGAGATTGTGGCGTAGAGAACCTGCTTTTACTGCTCACAGGACCTACTTATATCAACGTTTGGCTAGTTCTGGATATCCTCACCGAGTTGGCGCAATTCTTTATATTTTTCTTAGTTTGCTTACTGGCTTAAGTGCATTGTTTTATCTTGTGGCAACAGAGGGGTGGAGTTTTTTTTGGTTAGCTTTGACTTTGTTGTTATTAATTGTTCAGTTAGTCATCGTACTCGTATCCGAATTACGGCAGAAAGCATGATTGTAAAAGAAGATTTGACTAGAATTATAAAGGGAAAAACAGTGTTAGTTACTGGTGCTAGTGGTACTGTTGGTTCCGAGATTGTTAGTCAGTTGTCCAGGTGGTTTCCCAAGCAGATAGTTTGCGTAGGACGTCATAAAGATAAATTGCATGAAGTAATAGTTGCTCGGAGTAAAGTGCACAAAGATGTTGATATTATCTTGGAAACGTGCGATGTTTGTGATCACAGCCGAATCAATGAGGTATTTGTAACATATATGCCGGATATTGTTTTTCATATGGCTGCAGAAAAAGATATCAGAAGTACGGATGCTGATCCTGTTAATGCTGTTATGGTGAATGTCAAAGGTACATTAAATGTTATTGCGGGTGCCTGTGAGATTGGGTCTGAGAAATTGGTATTTAGTTCTTCGATAAAAGCTAGTCAACCTACTAGTGTGATGGGAGCTACCAAACGGATTGGCGAGATGATTGTGAAGTCGGCTGCTGTTAATGCTGAAAAATCATATTACACAGTAAGGCTAAGCAATGTTCTTGAGAGTATTGGTGGTGTATATGCCCTATTTTGCAGACAGATAGAAAATGGTGGTCCAATTACTATTACTCATCCTGATGCTGAGCGTGTTTTTGTTGATGCCAAAGTAACTGCGCGTCTACTATTAGAAACGTTGGCTTATGGAACGCCTGGTAGTATATTGGCACTTGCTGCGGGAGACAAAATAAGGGTGATAGACTTGGCCAAGCGATTAATTAATTCTTATGGATTAATACCTGAAGATGATATTGCAATAAGTTATGTTGGTTTACGTGATGGAGAAAGGTTGGTTGAAGAAACTATTGCTCCAGGAAAGAAATGGAAGACCACCTCACATGGAGAGATACTGATGTCGAATCAACCAGGTGATGCACAAAATGTTCCTGGCTTTGATATCATAGTGGATGAGTTACTTAAAATTGCTGATAGTCAGGAAACAGATAAATTGCTTCACAAGATACGTATTATTGTTCCAGAGTACTATTGATCCATTTTAGCAATTTGGTGCAAACGACCTATTTAGTGTTTCTTAAAAATATCTATTAATATGCCGAAAGTTGTTGACATAAATATTTTAGCTGTTTGCTTTGCGAGTGCTTTTCTGTTGATTTGGCCTGCTACGTGGTTGTTTAGGCGATTAGCACCTCGGATAGGACTTGTAGATATTCCAAATGTGCGAAGCTCACATGTTGAATCCACTCCTGTTGCAGGTGGTGTAATATTTGTAGTTATTAGTCCATTAGTCGCCTTAGTAGTAGGTCAACAGATGGATATTACTTTGGGTCGTGGAGACTGGGCTCTACTTATTACTGGTTGGTTTATCGCTACTGTTAGCTTTGTTGATGATTGGCATCCGTTGCCAGCACGCGTGCGACTGGTTGCGCAAATTTGGGCAGCCTTGGGACTCATAATATATGGGAGATATCTGCGATATTTTGGTGCTGGAGGTTTCGGAGTTATAGATGTAGGTTGGTTAGGTATATTGATAACATTTGTATGGATATTGGGTATGTCCAATGCATTCAATTTCATGGATGGTATGGATGGATTAGTTGCTGGTCAGAGTCTGATAGCTGCATTGAGCGTTGCATGGTTAAGTATGAATGTGGGTCTTGATTGGATAGCCCTACTTTCGGCTGCGTTAGGAGGAGGATTGTTGGGATTTCTGATGCATAATCTTCCACCCGCTCGTGTGTTTATGGGAGACGTCGGCAGTATTTGGTTGGGTTTCATATTTGCTGGAATGGCAGTTATAGGAGCTCCTCGCAGTGGTGAACGTTTATCTCTTGGGTTTTGGGTTTTACTGCTTGGAATTTTCTTGCTTGATTCGGGATTAACATTGGGTCGTAGGATATTACAAGGTGAGCCAGTGTTAGAAGCTCACAGGACGCATTATTATCAGCGTCTCCTACGCGTGGGCTGGGGACATCGGCGTGTTACAACTTTGTATCTTATGATGGCAGCAGTGTTAGCAGCGGTCGCAGTTATACATTTTGACTTTTGGAGACTGCCTTTTAGTGCTCTTGTGATAGTAGGACTTATGGCTTTTGCAGGTACATATGCACTAGTACACTATGTGGAGAGCCACAAAATAGAATTAGAATCCGAGCGTGGAAGTCCACTCGGTAAGGTTTCAGCAGGCGGATTACTGAAGCCATTTCGTCATCTATTGCGTCATTCTGGGGCGGTACTATTGTCAGATGTGTGCGTTGTAGTCATCGCCTATGCGATTGCCTTCGGTTTGCGATTTGCACAATGGGACAGCAGTTATCACCAATTTTTTGTAGGAATTAGGGATGGGATTATTGCTATTGTTTTTGTTCATCTAACGCTCAATTTGGTTATAGGGGTCTACGTTGAGAATGTATCTCGGTTACATATTCGCTACATAATGAAATTGGTTTTCTCAGCAGCATTATCTGGAATGACTTTGATATTAGGTGAGATATTACTTGGTCCAGTACATGCCATTCCAGTTTCTGTATTGCTTTTGGGAGCGGGTTTTGCTTTTACAGGTTTTACTGCGATACGTTATGTTAGGATTCATAAAGCGAGCATCGAGGCATAGTTATTATATTATGTATGACAATTGAGTGATAAATTGAAGACTATTAGGATGAGATACATAGTGTTAGGTTTGCTACTTAGCTTTGTGTCTCTAAATACTTTACGTGCTGTAACTACTCCATTTGAAGATAATAGGGGTGGTTTTCCAGATGAGTTGTTTCATTTCGCTCGTTCATTACAAAGCACACTAGTAATCTCAGAATTGATGGGTATATCGGCTCCTGATTTGGATGCAAACACCTTGGTTAAGTATAGTACTCGTGTAGACAATATTTGCGAATTAGGCTTTGAGGATAGAAGTGCGTGCCCTGAGTTTTTTGAAAGCAGAGTTAATAATCTTATTCCTATGGGTAGTGGAAAAATCAGAGGGCGTGGTGTCTATTTTACGCATGGCCTGATTCAGTTATTGCTATCAGATATCAATGTTCAATCGAGACTAATGATTGGTAGACTCTTTGCAATTGGCATTGGGGTTGCACTGATATACGTGGTGTATAGCTTGGCCAATTTATTGTTTAATGATAGTAGACTAGCAATTGCTTCAGCGGCTTTGGTTGGTTTAATGCCGTCAGTCAGTAATATTATTAGTGCTGTTTCAACGGAAGGACCGGCATTGCTAGCGGTTGGTTTAGTGTTACTAGCTGCAGCCAACATTGATTTACGAGGTTATTCGTTGTCGAGGTTGTTTGGTCTTGTCTTTGGTTTTTTGGCATGTTTGTTTACCAAAATGACAGCAATAGTTGTTTTGCCTGTAGTGATATTGTTGTTAGTACTAAAAGCAGGTTTTCGCTGGCGCTGGTTACTGTTGACTTCTTTGTTTGGTTTAATAGTTGTTGCTGTCGTGTATCTTACATATGTGCCTGAAAAAGCAGGGGTTGCGTATTGGTATATAGAAAGGGATCCTGGTGAAGTTTCGATTCATGGTACTCCGGCTAAGCTTGCCCATCAGAAGTATACAAAGTCAGTTCATATGAATTTAGAAGGTAAGGCTGACAATTTGGGATTATGGTCCATTAGCTCATCAAATTGCAATACACAAATGTCGATTATTTATGGTCTGGATTGTCAAGGTGTGATAAACGAACCTATTGTGCAGTTTTTGCCTACGAATATTGCTAGAGGACTTGCAGGCAAAACAGTAACTATTGGATCTTGGGTTGCTGTATCGGATGTTGTCACTTTTCGGGCTCCGGATATATTGTTTTCTTATGACAATGCTCGGAAAGATATTTTGAAAGGAAAACTTTATGAAGCGCAAAGTGGATGGCAGTTCGTATCTTATGAAACTAACATACCAGATGGTGTAAGCGATGTAGCTGTGAGGTTACACATTCCGGATGCAACAACCGCTAATTGGGAAGGTTTAGTATTAGCAGAAGGATCTTTTTCTAGTTCAGAAGAACCACCTATGTTTGATAATATTATTGCAGTTAGTGGTCAATGGGGTGGATCCCGTTTCACCAATCTTCTTAAGAACGGATCAGCTGAGAAGTTGTGGACGGGTGCACCCAAAGTAATAGTAAATTTAATGAATACATATGGATCAGGTACTTGGGCCAATAGACTAAACGGACAATTGTTTACTCTACATGATTTTGATCGTACTAGCGCAGGTTACATCAATGGATTAAGAGCAATTTTCGTCACATTTTGGGGTGCTTTTGCGGGTGGTGATTGGCCTGGTTTGGCGCGTTGGCACTATGTAGTGGCTATTGGATTTCTAATGCTTGCCGTGCTGGGGTGGATGCGTTACGCATGGTTACATTCATCAATTAAGCCAATTGTGGCACCAAGTATTGCGTTGCTGTTGTTATTGCTGGCAGTCCTATATCTTGTAGTGGGGTTTCTTCGTATGGAAGTGTCTGCTGAATGGTCTCCTACACTATATTATGCTACGGCACGTTTTATATTGCCCGCGATTATTCCAGTAGTTCTACTTGGATTAGCAGGTATCGAACTTCTCAACAGCAAAAAAATTAGCAGGCTTGTAATTGCTGCACTTGTAGCTGTTGTATTTTTGGCAAATACATGGATGTTGCTTAGAGTGGAGTTACCTTATTTCAATTGTACATCGGAGACTAGATGGACCTGTACAGATATTTGATTATGAAAAACTAATGTGCGGCATATTTGGAGTTATTGGTCATGCTGATTCAGAGATGGCGAATCGTGTATCGCGAGGTATGTACCATCGTGGTCCTGATGATAGTGGAATATGGATAGATACTACAGATACACCTGTCACGTTAGTCAACACGCGTTTGGCCATTATTGATCTATCTCAGGCAGGACATATGCCTATGTTAAGTAACAATAATGAAGTTGCTATTACTTACAATGGCGAGGTGTACAATTTTTCTGAGATACGCTCTGAGCTGGAAAAACTGGGCTACAAATTTGTATCTAACACTGACACTGAAGTGATATTGACTGCTTACGAACATTGGGGAGATGCTTGTGTAGAACGTTTCCGGGGTATGTTTGCTTTTCTTATTTGGGATGTAAGAAAGCAAAGATTGTTTGCAGCGCGTGATCGCTTAGGTATAAAACCTCTCTATTGGTCTATGATGGGCGAGAAGTTGATACTTGGTTCAGAATTAAAAACATTGCTAGCCAGTGGTTTGATAGAACCAAGCATGAACTATCAAGCTTTACATCATTATTTGACATTTTATGCTGTTCCTCCTCCACTTACTATGCTAGAGAATGTACATTCTCTTTTACCAGGACATTGTCTAACTTGGGATCAGGGTACAGTGTCTGTAAAACAGTATTGGGATTTACCTGCAATGACATCTGTTGATAGTAAAGATACTAAATATGATGAGATTGAGACGAAACTTGAATTACGTAGACTATTAGAGGAATCAATTAAACTTAGAATGGTTTCTGATGTACCTGTTGGAGCTTTTTTATCTGGTGGTGTGGATTCTTCCGCAGTTGTTGCTTTGATGGCTCGGCTGGCTGGTGAACGTCTGAAGACTTTTTCTGTAGGTTATGACATTGCTGGAAAGAGTATGGATGAGAGGTATTACGCTGAATTAGTTGCTAAACAGTATGATACTGATCACAATGAAGTCATCATATCTGGTCGAGAGGTCGCTTCACAGCTATCCAATTTTGTTTGCGCTATGGACCAACCGACGGGCGATGGTTTAAATACATACTTAGTTTCTCGTGCTACATCTAACCATGTCAAAGTTGCGCTCTCCGGATTAGGTGGAGATGAGCTCTTTGCAGGATATGGGCAATACAGATATTTGATGAATGCCGAAAGTATAAGTAGAGTGTGGAATAGTGCACCTGGGTTAGCCAAGTCCCTTGGACGTACTTCTTTTGCTGCTTTGGCAGGATTAACTGGTCGCCCTGCACTATCTGAGGTACCAGAGTGGTTAGAGTCAAGCTTTCTACATCGTTATCTGCGTACCAGAACACTTTTTAATGAAGAAAGTAAAACTGCTTTGTACACATCAGGAATGTTAGAAAGACAATCATCGATGATTCCAAGCATTGATTTGCTAGATTCATATCTTAATGATAATGAGTATGATTCTATTATGAAGGTGACCCGATTGGAGCTGAAATCATATATGTCTCATATGCTGCTACGTGATACTGATGTTACAAGCATGGCTCATTCTCTAGAAGTGCGCGTACCATTAATTGATCATAAGTTGGTGGAGTTTGCTGCGAATATTCCAAGCTCAATGAAGCTTGGAAGTTCGTATGCGGGAAAATTTACAGGACCAACAAAAGTCGTGTTGACTGATGCATTGGTGGACGTATTGCCCAAACAGATTTTGGAGCGCAAGAAGCAGGGGTTTTTTATGCCGGTCGGGTCTTGGATGCTCAATGATTTGGAGCCTATAGTGTCTGAGGCTTTATCGTCAGATACAGTGAGTAGACGCGGTATTTTCGATTCGGATGCTGTGAATGAATTACGTAGCGATTTTGAGAATGGTAGAGGATCATATATGAAAGTATGGGCTTTACTTATATTGGAGTTGTGGCAAAGGGAATTCATTGATTGATTTTTGAGACTGACAACGCAATTTACGTCTTATGTCATGGAGAGTGAGCTGAATGGTTGATATACCCCAAACTGATCCTTATGCTAATTATAGTGCTCATAAGGGTGCAATAGATACTGTCATAACTCGTGTGCTTGATAGCGGTAGATATATTATGGGCGAAGAAGTATTATCATTTGAAAAGGAATTCGCCGAGTATGTAGGTGTTAATTATGCGGCTGCAGTGGCTTCTGGCACAGATGCGCTTGAGTTAGCATTGCGGGCTTGTGGTGTTGGTGCTGATACAATTGTATTTACCGTCAGTCATACAGCTGTGGCTACAGTCGCTGCTATTGAACGTACGGGTGCGGAAGCTATATTGATTGACATTGATTCAGACACTTACAACATGGACGCCAATTGTTTGGAGGCTGCGATATCAAAGTCTTACAATGGACGTGCTATTGCTATAGTTCCTGTACATATTTATGGTCATCCTGCAGATATGGAATCAATACGCACAATTGCTGATAACAATGGATTGTTCGTTATAGAAGATTGTGCTCAGGCTCATGGTTCAACTAAGGATGAGCGGAGAGTAGGTACATGGGGTCATATGAGTGCTTTCAGTTTCTATCCAACCAAAAACCTTGGCGCTTTAGGTGATGCTGGAGCTGTTCTTACTAATGATAGAGATCTGATGGAAAAAGTTTACAGGTTGCGAGAATATGGCTGGACAGAAAGATATGTAAGCGATATTCCAGGTATAAATAGTAGGATGGATCCCTTGCAAGCTGCAATTCTCAGGGTTAAATTACCTAGTCTTGATGCAGAAAACAAACAACGAAGATTTCATGCAGAAAGTTATAGTAAGATTATTGGCAAATCCTCTGTGAGTATTCCGTACGTACAAAAAGGTGTTCAACATGTTTTTCACCAATATGTGATTCAAACAGAAAAACGTGATGAGTTACGAAAACATTTACTGGATCTTGGAATAGGAACTGGTATACACTATCCGGTACCTATACATAAGCAACCTGCTTATGAGGGTCGTGTTAGTTATTACGGCAACTTAATTAATACTGAAAAAGTTGCTGACAGAATTTTGAGTTTGCCAATGTATCCCGAACTATTGTCAACTGAAGTTGATGTTGTGGCAGAAAAAATTGTAAATTGGGCATGCTTGTGATATGTCAGATAGTACGTACTTAGTTTTATATTTTGTGTTTGTTAGTGGGCTTACAAAGACTGACAAAGAAAATACTTCGATCATTACGCTATAATTCTGCACAGGAGGAAAACCAATTTTATGAACGGATCTATATCGTCCATAGAGAATCATACATGTAGGCTTTGTGATAAATCAACCTTGCGTCCTTTTTTGGATCTTGGAAGCATGCCTATTGCAAATGCTTTTCTATCATCTGAGCAGTTGTCAGAGCCAGAATATACTTTTAATTTGTACACGGGGTTTTGCGAATCTTGTTTTATGGTCCAATTAATTGACACTGTAGACCCAAATCTGTTGTTTCATGACAATTATGCATATTTTTCATCAATATCCAATGTAATGGACCAACATTTTGCTGCTTTAGCCAACATAATATCAAATGAAATTTTCTATGATGAAGAATTGTCGGTTATAGAAATTGGTTCTAATGATGGTATTTTGTTGGAAAAGATATCTGGATATTCATCCAATACTATTGGTATAGAACCTTCGTCTAATGTGGCAGAAGTTGCACAAAACAAAGGTTTAAAAGTTGTGTCGGAGTTTTTCAATTCAGATCTTGCCGGCAAATTAGTTATGGACTATAACCCTGCGCAATTAGTTGTAGGGGCAAATGTATTATGTCATATACCAGATTTAAATGAATTGGCGCATGCATTGAACACTGTACTAGATGATGAAGGTGTATTTATTTTTGAAGATCCTTATTTGCTAGATATTATGTCAAAGCTTGCCTATGATCAGATTTACGATGAGCATTTTTATTATTTTAGTGTTACGTCTTTGTCAACTTTGTTTGAAAGGCACGGTCTTCGACTATTTAGGGTAGAGCAGATCCCAGTTCATGGAGGATCTATGCGAATTTATGGATGTAAATCTGAATCGAGACGATCTACTGAACAGTCAGTTATCAATCAATTACAAATAGAAAATGATAAGGGGCTGTCTAATCTGGAAAGTTATATTGCTTTTGCAGATAGTGTCAAAAAATCTCGTTTATCCTTAGTTGCTCTACTAGACAAGCTTCAGAATGAAGGCAAACGAATTGTTGGGTATGCAGCTTCATCTAAAGGCACAGTGATACTAAATTATTGTGGGATAGGTGCTGATGTACTGGAATATGTATGTGACAACACACCCTCGAAACAAGGATTATTTACCCCCGGTACACATATACCTATAGTTTCGATTGAATCTTTTGCTTCTGATTACCCAGACTATGCTTTTGTACTAGCTTGGAATCACATGAAAGAAATTAGTGATAAGGAAAGTGATTTTCGTAGCCAGGGTGGTAGATTTATCACACATATCCCTGAAGCTCGCATAGTTTGATGTAAACGAATTGCGGAGGTACGAGTTGGAGTTTGCAGAAATATCTGGTCGAAAAGTCCTGATTACGGGAGGTTTAGGTTTTATAGGTAGTAACTTGGCTATACGCTGTGTTGAGTTAGGTGGTCATGTTACTATAATTACTCGTTCTTTGGCTAAGAAAGAAAATCTTGGTTCCGTTTTAAATCGGGTGACAATCCATGAGTTAAATCTAAGGACAGCTGATAATGTAAGGGAAGGGCTTCAATCTTTGTTGGCGGGTCAGGATTATATTTTTCATATGGCAGCCCAGACAAGTCATGTGGATTCGATGCTGTTGCCCGCAGCAGATTTAGAAGCAAATTGTGGTGTAACTCTGGAGCTGCTTGAAAGTTGTCGACAAGTCTGTCCAGGTGCTAGCATAGTTGTGCCAGGTACTGTCACACAACTAGGGCGTGCTACCAATCTACCTGTAAGTGAAGATCATTTGGACTGGCCACTTACTTTGTATGATGCTCATAAACTTACTTGCGAGAAATATTTATATGTTTATTATATGAACTATGGTCTTAAGACAACAATGCTTCGTTTAGCTAATGTTTTTGGGGAACGACAGCAGGTTAACAATCCTAAAAGGGGCATACTCAACTATATGATGTGGCAGGCTATTAATGGAAAGGATTTGACCGTTTATGAGCCGGGCAATTTCATTCGCGACTATTCATACGTACAGAATTGTGTTGATGCCCTATTATTAGCAGGGATTTCCTCCAACACAAATGGAAAAGCATATATTTTTGGTTCGGGTATTGGTTTAGAGTTCCAGGAAATGGTTCGCGAGGTTGTTGAGGCAGTATATAGCTTGACTGGAATTAAGTCAGATATTGTCAGGATTCCATTTCCAGTTGATGAGAAGAAAATGGATGTTGGTGATTTTATTGCCAACAATCGTAAATTGTGTGATGACACAGGTTGGTATCCTCGTATAGGCTTTGCTGACGGCTTGAGTAACACTATTAGTTACTATATTGACAGACTTGAGGGGGGGTTTGGATGAGAGATAAGTTGTTTGGATTATTATCTGGGAAACGTGCAGTAGTTACTGGAGGATTAGGGTTTATAGGTAGTAATCTTGTTCATGCTTTAGTTGAAATTGGTGCAGATGTTACGGTCATTGATTCTTTGGATCCAAGATCTGGTGGAGATATTGCCAATATTCAGGGTGTTGAAGACCGGATAGATTTGGTTTCTGCAGATATATGTGAGTATGAGGCAGTAGCTTCTGTTGTTCAAAATGCAGTCTATGTGTTTCATTGTGCTGCTCATACATCACATCCGTACTCTATGCGCGATCCTCAGCTCGACGTGTCTGTCAACTGTATTGGAACTTTAAATGTACTCGAGTCAGTGCGTAGATTGAGGCCAAATGCAAAAATGGTTTATGTGGGAACTAGCACACAAATCGGTCCTATGATTAGTAGTCCAATTACTGAAAACCATCGGGTAGCCCCTGTAGATATTTACTCGGCTAATAAAGCGGTTGCAGAGTACTATTGTAGGATTTATGCCAATGCGCATGATATAGATGTAAATGTTGTTCGATTACCTAATGTATATGGTCCTAGAGCTAATATCAAAAGTCCTGACTTTGGTTTCATAAACTATTTTATAGGCTTGGCGCTCAGTGGCCAATCACTTACCATTTATGGAGATGGTGCACAATTGCGAAGTGTACTGTATGTTAAAGATGCTATAGAGGCTTTAATCTTAGCATCTTGTTCAGAATTTACCGGAGAAGTATGGTTTGCAGCGAACGAAAATTCCGTCAGTGTGAACGAACTTGCTAGGAGTATTGTTGCAGCATGTGGCTCTGGTGAGATTGTTAATGTTAAATGGCCTGATGACAGGAAGCGTATTGACGTGGGAGATATTGTTATAGATTGTTCGAAAATTCGTGGAGATTTAAATTGGAATCCTAAAGTTAGTCTTGAAGATGGGTTACGCAATACGGTCAAATATTGGGAGTCTGTAACACAATAATTAGATTGCAAATCATACATCCAGTTTCACTGGTGTATTAGTTTTCTAGCATATATAATTTACTGCTTTGATCCTTTAATCTTATATCTGTTGATTTACTAGGCACAACAATTGTCCAATATGGTTATGGACAAAGTTTGGAGGTATATATATTGATCGAACATATTCTGGTTACGGGCGGTTTAGGACATATAGGTTCTGCGTTCATACGGCATATCTCCGAAATTGCTAATGTTGAACGTGTTACGATATTGGACAACTTACTCACGCAAAGATATGCGTCATTATTTAACCTTCCTTCAGATATAGACTACACTTTTATTGAGGGTGATGTGATGACACCTGCTCACATGGATTGTGCACTTGATGGTGTAGACGCCGTAGTACATTTGGCAGCCATAACTGATGCAGAAGGTAGTTTTGATAAATCTGAAGATGTTAACAAGATAAATCTTGATGGTACCAAGAGTGTCATCGATGCATGTTCGAGAAATAGTGTAGGCCGTTTGATTTTCCCGTCAACAACTAGTGTTTACGGACCGATTAATGGTATTGCACTTGAAGATAGTAGCCGAAGTGATTTGAAGCCACAAAGCCCCTATGCGGTTAGTAAGTTAGCTGCAGAGGACCAGGTTTTGATGGCAACCCAACAAAGTGTGATAGATGGTGTTGTACTTCGCCTGGGAACTATTTTTGGCCCAAGTATAGGTATGCGTTTTCATACAGCAGTAAACAAATTTATTTATCATTCTGTACTTGGAAGACCGCTTACTGTTTGGGAAGATGCTGTTGATTTAGTAAGACCTTACTTGGATCTTCATGATGCGGTGAGAGCTATAAGTTTTATGCTGACCTCAACTCAACATTCGGGAGAAATATATAATGTAGTTACTTTGAATGCCACACTTGACCAGATAATCGATGAAATCAAGACCAATGTCCCTGACATCGATATTGAATATACATCTACTCGCATGCTAAACCAAGTGTCATATCATGTGAATGACGACAAGATTAGAGAGGCAGGCTTTGTTTATTCTGGTAACTTGAAGGTTGGCATTCGTAATACTTATGCTCTATTAAAAAGTTTGCGAGGGTGACTGTAGCATAAGATTCATTTATTTACATGAAATACAATAATCCGTGGGTTGAGTATTGGAATCAAGATAACATTTGGTCAAGGTCTGCATTTTGGCGTAGGCAGATGGAGGTGTTTGTTAGGCTAACAGCAGATGTTATGGATTACAACGCAAATGATAAAGTACTTGATTTTGGTTGTGGCAGTGGTCACTTTGCGGAGGTAACGGCAAGTCAAATAGGATCTATTTTATGTGCCGATATGTCAGAGAACTATGTTTCTATCTGTACTAATAAATTTTCGGAAGTGGATAATGTGTCTGTAGTGCGTGTTAATCCAGATTTAAGTGACCTTACCAGTATAGGAAGCGGGTTTACTAAAGTGGTATGCTTTAGTGTTATACACTACTTTCCGAATCTAGATTATGTGACTAGTTTCATAAAGGGTGTACAGAAAATTGCTGTTCCAGGCACCAAATTGCTTATTGGCGATATTGGGAATAAAAACCGTACTTGGATAGATAGTTTTAGGGCACTAGCTTTTACTTTGAGGGAAGGTATGTTTATCGATGCGCTTAAATTGATTTCAAGGATATGGTTATTGGATACAAATTATCGTACGATAAAACAAGGTGGTGATAGCTATTTGATTTTGCCTGATACGTATCTAATGGAATTAGGTGAAGAATTAGGGGTGAAGGTTACAGATGTGGAAACACAACTCACTGTTAATGCAAATTACAAACATGTGTTGATTGAGTATTGAGCATTCAGCTCAATTATGAGAGGTACATTTTATTTTGAGCAATAAAAAAATAGTTATTCTAGGCGGTGGTATATCAGGCTTAACAGTTGCTTGGCGTTTGCAGGAACTAGGGTTTCAAACAGAAGTGTGTGAGTCCAATGAGTTTGTGGGAGGTTTAGCTGGTACAGTGCGACCTGAAGATGGCAGATACTGTCTTGATTTTGGGCCACATTTTTTCATCACTCAGAAGCAAGAGATTGTTGAACGTATAACTGATTTGCTAGCGGATGATGTGGTGAGCTTTGAAAGAAGTGCTCAACTTTATGTGCAGGGCAGGTTTCTTGATTATCCGCTGAGCGCAAAAAATGTATTGTTGAATTTCCCGCTTTCTGATGCAATAGCTTCTATCATAACTTTTGTCTGGGCACAACTTAAGTCAGCTGCTGGATATCTGATTAGAATAGACTCCAAAACAGTTAATTTTGGCGACTGGGCCACGGCAAATTTTGGTAATCATTTAGCAAAAATATTTTTTAGACCATATACGGAAGGTTTCTGGAAGATTCCCTGCGAAAATCTTTCGCCTGAGATAATTCCTACTAGTACGAGACTCAATTTTATGAAGAGTCTAAAAATGATGTTTTTAAAAAAGGTAAGTGGACCAGCAAAGTCACTAACAGAAAGGGAGCTTGTTTTACCACTGCGCTATCCAAAGAGAGGATATGGCGTAATTGCTGAGACTATTGCGAACCGGGTACTCAATATGGGTGGATTTATCCGACAAAATGCTCGAGTTGTAAAGGTTGAATTACGAAAGGACGGAAAATATTTGGTAAAGGTCTCTCAGGATGACAATGAAATTGAATTGAATGCTGATCATGTAGTCTCAACAATTCCAATACCTAATTTAGTCAATATGATGTCACCAGAATCTCCGCTAATAGTCAGACAAAGTGCAGACAAGCTTGGTTATTTGTCCCTTATAGTGCTTTATGTGGTTACTACTACGAAAGACTTGCTTGATACCTCATATGTGTACTATTTGGATCGTCCTTATCATCGTCTTGCAGAGATGGATAAATTTTGCGATTCGTTGTTTCCAGCAGGGGAAAATATGCTTGCAGTGGAATTTTCTTGTCATCGCGGTGATGAGATTTGGAATATGAATGAACAGGATCTTCTAGAATTAGCACTACCACATTTAGAGCATGACAATATTATCTTGCGTAATGAGGTCGACAAACTTTTTGTGGTGCGTGCTGGTCATGCTTACCCAATCAGGTACCTTGACTTCAGGAAGAATCTTGACACATTTCTTAACTATGTTGGTGAGCATAATAACTTAGATGTATTAGGACGTACAGGTGAGTATATGTACATTGATAGTGATCAGTGTATGGAAAGGGCACTGGTTCTGGCAGATAAAATAGCGGCAAAACTACACTAAGCATTATTTCAGATTCGATGCTTACCGTATCTGCTAAAGAAACATAATAATGAGCACTCGGTTCAGATTGCTATGACCATTGAAGATTCAATACATAAGATTATTGGATTATCTTAGACTGGAGGATTAGAATGAAAGCATTTTTGCGTAAAATGGCTATAAATATGGGTGTTTTTGGTGAGATATTAATTTTTCTATGGCAGCGCAAGTTATGGTGGATGATACCTATGGTTGTAGTACTGCTTTCATTTGGCATGTTGTTGATGTTTGCGTCTGCATCTGGTGTGGGGCCTTTTATTTACACACTTTTCTAAAAAATTAATGTTCTAGAAATAAAATAGTTTCCGTTGACTTTTATATATGCATTCTGACAGATCGTTAGGCCTTTATAGGGTGATAAATGTACGTGTATTGCTGCTATTTGCGATTGTAGTGGTGGCAATGCACGGTTTGCGTTTGATCATGGGTGAACTATCCCTAGTACGTGCGTGGGATTACTTGGAACAATATGTGACAGTCAGGTATGGAGATAGTTTGTTGTGGAAGGAACATGGATTTCATCTTTGGTATCCGCTTTCTCGTGGAGGATTCTCTTTTCTCACTCATGGCGACAATGATCTATTATTTGGTGTTTTAGGGTTGTTTTTACCAATACATTGGTCTTATATATTTCACAGAATTGTTACTATTTTTATATCTTGTCTGGGTATGTACCTGTTTGTCAGAGATTTGCCCAAAATAGGTGAAGTGGGAGCTGCTCTTGGTGGCCTAGTATTTGCTTTTGTTGTCAACATAATATACGAAGATGTGTTTACACCTGCTTGGCTTCCTTTGTTTTTCTTTGTGTCTAATAGGGCTATAGGTTCCCGATCGTTATATCCTACATTTTTTGCCGGTCTACTGTTAGGTTTTGTTTTGTATAACCATGTCAGGATAGGTTTGGTGCAAGCACCATTGCATCTAGTATTGGTTTTAGCTTTGTATTACGGTAAACGATCGAATATGGTTTCTGCTCTTTCACGTTTAGTTGGCATTTGGTGTATTGGTTTAGTTATGTTTACACCTATGCTATCGGAGTTATGGGGTGTTCTTCCTACTGCTACACGTAATACATGGGGCGATACGCACGTACAAGATTTCGGTGCTGCTGCCATTAGTTTCTTACGTCCTTTAACTTACTTAACCTATTTTTCGCAGGTAGGGATCATTCCTTTCATAGGATTTTTGGTGACTGTTACCCTAGCAAACAAGCCCAGAGAGGTTCGGGCGCTATTGTGGGTTATATTGACTATGGTGTTAACTACATACTTTGTGTACCCATTACTTACTGTATGGTCATGGTTTGACCAAGTAAGGACTCTTAGGAATTTAGCATACATTATTAATTCATTGCCAGTATTTTTTATTCCAGTAGCAATATGGGGGTTGGTACAGTTGGCGCATGGAATCGCACAGCCGACATGGTTTCGCTACATGCGTAAACGACCTAAATTAACTTGTTTATTGATAATTATCATTACATCTACTCAATTATATAGAACAGCACTGGCTTGGAACATATCATGGAGTACAGGACAATTTTATTTTCTCTATGCCATATCATATATCAGTGTTGTTATCATTATTATGTTATTGATTATTAATCGACGTTTGGACTTACGGCTCAATGATTTTTCAAAATGGTTTTCAAATACTGCAAAATTAAGTAGGAGTGCACTACCATTCTTTTGTGTATGTATTCTAGATAGTTGGTTTCAAACTTTGCGCTTTGCAGCGGTGAATGTTTTGGCAATGTCTTCATTCCAGGCAGTAAGTAGTCCTGCATATGAATATATAGCTTCACATTCAAATCCAAGATTTGCAAAGACTGCTGTAGTCTGGCAAACTGCTGTCCAATCTGTTGCTCCTCCCAGATATGGGATACCCACAATTAATGGATATTCAAGTGTGGTCTCTGATCAATATGCCAGATTCTGGATGGCATTGATTGATCCAGTTATGGATCGCTCAGAAGAGTTAAGAAATGATTACTTGAGCTATCCTAGAAGGTTACCCTTGTATTGGAATAGTGATGATATTGAGGACGGTGGAAATATAGACAGCATTGTCTACAGACCTTTGTTGAATATGATGGGAACAGAGTATGTATCTTCAGGTAGGATAATAAATGATTCGGATAGTTATAATCTTACATTTATTGATATTGGTAATACAGAAATTTCTTCAGTACCATTGTGGGCCACACTAGGTCGCCGGTTGATTGGTTTACCACATAAAACCAAACCTCCATTTTGGCAAGAGGTTTATCTCTATCGGAATGAAGATGTTTTTCCTGAAGCATGGATTGCGTTTGATACGGCAGTTTTTTCAGACACAGGTGCATTGCTCGAGGGAATGACTACTGCATCCAATACAGATTTACGAGAAAAAGCGTATTTGTTAGCTTCAGAAATTGAAGATTTGTCACTGGATAATTCTCTTGAACAAGCAACAGGCTCAGTCGTTATCGAGGCTTATCATCCTGATCGCATTGAATTTGATGTTGATGTATCACAGGCTGGAATTTTAGTTTATCCTGACAACAATTCTTCAGGCTGGATGGTAGAAATAAATGGTAAACAATCAAAGCTGTTGACTGTATATGGTACATTCAAAGGTGTTATCGTACCTAAGGGGTCTAGTGAAGTAATAATGTATTATCGTCCTGAATTCACCTTGTTTGCTATGAAGGTAGCATTATCTCTAGCCTTAGCTATTATATTTTGGGGTTTGGGTATTTTGATGCTTTCCAAGTTTAGGAAACACACACATTTTGTTAGCTAGCTAGCCTTGAGTTCTCGCAGTTGAATCCAATAATCAAAGTTGCTGAACAAACAGTATATAGGTGTTTTCATTGTTATTAAACAAATCAATCAATAATTTTGTGGTACATGTAGTGTTATCTATATGGATGTTGGCAGCTGTGTCAATTAGGCTACGTGTGAACATATATGAACCACTTACTAATTATCTAAAAGTACATGGTTTGTGGCCACCCATGGTATTACTGCAAGAGCTCAAGCTTTGGATTGGATTCTAATAAATAGAAAATAGGGAACTAATGTTTGTGTCAGTAAGTATTTGCCTAATATATACAATCTCATGTTTGACTATTGGATTTTTGTTGCTTCCAGTAATTGGTGTTGCACGGAGTGCCTGGCGCAATTATTCGGCATTGGCAATCATAGCAACTGCTTTGATGATAGGGCAATGCTTGTTTGTAATTGCATGGACAGGACTTGGTTTGATGGGGTATTTCTTTCTGGTTCCTATTATTATACTGTTGGTATTGCCAGTATTCATAGGAATAGTATTTGTACGCAGGGATATTGCAGATATATTCAATCGGTTATTTGGTCAGATAACTAATCATTTTCTTGCACTGCCATCACATATGAAATTTGTAGAAATTCTAGTAGTTTTGGTAGTGATACTACTCGGCATTTTTAATGCGAGTTTACCTGTTAGATTTGGTGCTGGTGACGGTATATTTTTCTACATGGTATTGCCAAAGTTGATGGCTGCCTCTGGTCGACTAATGCCTGTTATTGGATATGAACATACCCATAGTATATCCGGGCTATTCGGTGAGATGCATCATTCGGTCATGTTAGCGCTTGGTAACGAGCAGGCAGCTTTGTTATTTGTTTGGGTCACTACTCTAACTATGACCGCTATCTTGGTATCTCTTTGCGGAAGTCTAGGTGTCGGGCATGTAGGCAAAGCAGTTGCTATGGTGATGCTGTTATCATCAACTACTGTCAGTTTTTATATGATTGATGGTAAAGTGGATATTTTTGCCGCATGTTTGGGGATTGCAGCTTTGTATTGGATTGTGGAGCTCAAACGATCTTCAGTAAATTGGTCAGCTTTTTATTTGACTGGTCTATTTGCTGGCTTTGCTGTAGTCGCTAAAGCGACATATGTTGTCGCTGTAGTGTTGCCAATATCCATAATGCTATTGTGGGAAGTACGCAAATCCCGGTATCCAATGCATGTGTGGATTGGTTTTATTCTCATTATGATATTGCCTTTGTTCACACTTATGGTAAAAAATAGCGTCTTATTCCAAGAACCATTTGCTCCATTTTTTTTCTTGGATGAGGAAATTGGTGACAAATATATTTCCCAAGGATATTGGAATTCTCTGGATATTGCACGTAACATACTGCTAACTTATCCGTTTGCATTAGTCTATGGTGATCATATTTTCCAATATGGAAATTTATCAGGGTTGTATTTAGCGTTTGCACCACTTATATTGCTAGTAACTATCGATACTTGGAGAAAGCATCATCTCCTAGTACGTTTTAGTATAGTCATTCTAATCACGGTAGTGGTGGGGGCAGTCTTGCAAGCGAGATATTTTGCGCCAAGATTTATGCTTCCTGCTTTGTTATCACTAATACCTGCTATTGCGTTTGCGACTGAGAAGGTATATTGTTCTAGTCGAAAAAATATATGGTTGAGAAGTGTGTTAATAGTGTGTTTGTGTATTGGGTTGATTGGTTACTCGACCATCGAACAGGATATGAAAAGGTTGTTCCGTTACAAGGTACAAGGTGTTGGGATATGCGACCTGGAGGGATTTGCCTTGCCTGAATGTCATGATATGTTGGCTATGAATGCACTAGCTGGAGTAGGCGACCGCATCAATGTGAGTAGCGGATATACTTATTGGTTGCGTAGCGATCTTATTCAATGTATGGCAACCAAAGACGAACAAACTCTACTTAATGGTGGTCCAGATAATATGTCTAAGTTGTATGATCTGGGATTTCAATATGTCGAAAAAGTGGGCGATTCATGGGATTTGAGCAATGTACCGGCCAACTTGAGTGTAAGCGCTAAATATAGTCGTGATGCCAGAGGGCTGAGTCCAGCAGTAAATATTTATGAAATAAGTGCAAAAGACCCCAACATCACAGCGAGTTTTGACTGTAGGCAAGTGAATTATCCAGCATGGGATGTGGTTGCGAGCGATTGAAAATAACATGCTAAATATATTTGATTTGAAGTCTAATACGCGTCCCAAATTAGTTGTGATTATCAGCCTTTTGTTTATGGCAGTGTGGTATATGAAGTCACCTTTCGGAAGTTACTGGATTAATGCTGGGGATGCGTGGGTTGACGGTGCAGTTATTACGAGTGTTGCAAATGCCAAGCGCATTGGTTGGCAGGAAACTCAGTTTTTTCCTATTAGGGGTGTCGCACATACTATTGACATTGTGTCATTGAACCCCAAAAGTGGTTATGCTTATGTTTATACTCATTGGCCATCAGGGTATGAGTGGATTGCATTTGCTTTGGATTATGTAGGAGCAAGGTCATTAGTAGCCCACCGCGTTGTAATGTTATTTCTTTCTATGTCAGGATCCATTTTATGGGCAGTTGTTTGGAGAAGATATAGTGATTATAAAGTCGGAGCATATTTTTTTGGTGTCTGTGTAATTTCATACTGGTTTTTGGGTTGGAGCACTACACTTGGTTATTGGGTTCCATATGTGACATTGTTCTCAGGGTTTAATTTATATCTTTGGTGTGTGCCAGGTCGATGGTCTACTAGTAGGTTTGTGTGGTCTTGGATTATGTTATTGATTACAAGCCTATTTTCATTACAATTGCTTCCTTGGTCCTTTGTTGTTCTAGGAGGATTAGCCTGTTTTCATCGTATTAATATTTCTTGGCGTCAATTCGTTTTGTTAATGACCGCACCTATTTTGGGTTTTGGATCTTTGTTTGTCCGTATTTACTTGTTGTCAAACCAATATGGAATTGATGAAATATCATCAAGAGTCACAGAAAGAACCGATTGGTTGAACTACCTTACTTCTGCAAACTATTATGGTCTGCTTCTAATTCGTATTGAATATTATCTTGGTATAGGTATTACTTTCTTGATCATTTATCATATTGCTATTCTGTTTTCTACTAAAAAATTTGCAAAAATAAGTGATTTTGACTTTCTTTGGATTATAACTTCGCTAGGTGGCATTGTTTGGTGGTTTCTGTTTCCACAGCAGCATGCAGAACATCCCGGTACAATTGTGTTGTTTGCTCTTTCTCAAACTGCACTATGGGCAAAGTTGTTGTCAGGAAATTTAACTTTGACATTAATAGGATCAAAGCTTAACAGATTTGTGGTCGCTATTTTTGTTGTCGGGCTTGTAGTGCGTGTTTCGGTTGGTTATTTGAACCAGATAGTTCCGATACCAAATGAGTTGTCTACACAATTAGTATCGGGTGTATGTGCTACGGATGGTATGATGATGCCAGCAATTCAGTCTTTAGTGGGTGTGCCATGTCCTCACGTAGGTTCGGAGCGTTTTGGCGGAGATAACATAAGCTGGGACATTGATAATTGTGATGGGAGAGTAAAAAGTGGATTTTTTATACATTTTGATTATGTGCCGCGAATAAATTTACCAATTCTTGATGATCTATATGTCATGTATCAGCGATGGCGTAATCCAAGTAATATCAATTTGTATTTGTCGTCGATAGACGACGATTATTATATTGTTGGGCAGCCCAAAGTAGATGTTGTGTGGAAAGACGGTCCAGTCAGTGTTTATCATCCTGTGAATTATTGTGTGAGCGGCCCTATTGATCCGTGGTAGTTTGACTTACACAACCCAAAATTTGTCTGTGCACTTTGTCGATATGACAGTCAATATGTGGTTGGTATCACTACCGTAATTAACGACTATGTATGATAATTGGAGGGATTCAGGCATGCTAATTCCAACATTGATAATGGCTGTAATCGCAGTTACACTCAGTTTAGTAGCTTATTATCAAGGTGGAGGCCAACATATTGTTGGTATGCAGGTCTCGTACAAAATGATGATAGAAGTTTTACCTTTACTATTGATAGCATTAGTGGTAGCAGGTATGGCTCAGGTATTGGCAGTGGAATACCAATCATTCATTTCTAAGTGGCTTGGCCCACAGTCTGGTTTTCGAGGCATATTGATTGGGTCAATGCTCGGTACTTTAACACCTGGTGGACCGGTTGTGACAGTTCCAATACTTGCTGGACTTCTGCGTTCTGGTAGCAGTGTGGGAGTTGCTGTTGCCTATCTAACTGGATGGGGCTTGTGGTCTTTGGACCGTCTGCCATTAGAAATTGGACTTCTGGGATGGAAGTTTACTGTTATTAGAATTGTAAGTGTATGTTTACTTGCGCCAATTGCTGGTCTGATAGCACAGGCTTTCTTTGCAGAATCTATATGATTTAGGAGGCACATGCAATTATGCGGGTATTTATTGCAGGTATAGATGGATACTTGGGATGGCCACTTGCGCAGTATTTAGCTGCTCGTGGACATCAGGTTGGTGGAGTTGATGGATACCAACGTAGGCAGTGGGTTTCAGAAATGGGCAGCCAGAGTGCTACGCCTATTTTGGACATGTATGATCGTAAAAGTGCTTATCAAGATGCTTTCAGTGAAAATCTGTGGTTCAGAGAAGGTGATTTGACTAATTGGGAATTTGTGCGTGACTCTGTGTCAGATTTTCGACCAGAAGCAATAGTGCACTTGGGTGAGTGTCCTTCAGCACCATATTCTATGATTGATTTGGAGCATACGGTTCTCGTCCAACAAAATAATATTGTGGGAACTCTTAATATATTACATGCTATGCGAGACATTACACCTGACGCTCACTTGGTTAAGTTGGGTACTATGGGTGAATATGGCACACCAAACATCGATATTCCGGAAGGATTTTTTGAAATAGAGTATCAGGGTAGAAAGGATGTACTACCTTTTCCTAGGCAAGCAGGGTCTTGGTATCATTGGAGCAAGGTACATGATAGCAACAATGTTATGTTTGCTTGTAAGATGTGGGGATTGCGTAGTACTGACATTATGCAAGGAGTGGTTTTTGGTACCCGTGTTGATGAAACGCAGAATGATGACCGGATGATTACTAGAGTGGATTTCGATCAAGCATTTGGTACGATTATAAATCGCTTTTGCTGTCAGGCAATTGTTGGTCATCCGCTTACTCCTTATGGTAATGGCGGTCAGAAGCGTAGTTTCATACCATTGAAAGATTCTATGCAATGTTTGACTTTAGTTGTTGAAAACCCTCCTGATACGGCCGACTATCGAGTTTTTAATCAGTTTCAAGGTGTATTTACTGTCAAGGAACTAGCTCTCAAAGTTCGCCAAGTAGCTGCTGAAGTTGGTTTTGATGTTCCAATCACTAATCTAGAAAATCCGCGGATTGAAGCTGAAAATCATTACTACAATCCCGCGCATCGGGCACTTTTTGATTTAGGTTACCAACCTACTGAAGATATTGATAAAGAAGTACGGATGATGCTTGAGGACCTAATGAAGTATAGAGACAGAATAGAGGCTAATAAAGATGTACTTATTCCGGATGTAAGGTGGAATGGTTCTAGGGAGAAGGTGCAAACAATTTAGTCTGGTTGTAAAGGCGAATTGAGCCTAATGAAAATTACTAGTGTTTTGGTGACCGGCGGAGCTGGGTTTATTGGAGCTAATCTAGTTCGTATGTTACTTAAGCGTGATTGTAAAGTTACTGTCTTTGATAATTTTAGTACGGGACGATATGCATATTTAGAAGGTTTGCCTGTTGACATTGTTGAGGGAGACGTCTTGGATAGAGATCTTTTAATTGAAGTTATCAGATCTCATCAATCGATTATACATTTAGCAGCTCAGACAGGTGTTCCTGGTTCATTACTTGACCCTTATCATGACTGCGAAGCAAATGTAGTCGGCACCCTCAATGTCCTAGAGGCATGTCGAGCAGCAGCCAAAGATAGCTCTGCCACTAAGATGTCACAGAAGATTGTTTTTGCCTCTTCTAATGCACCTTTGGGTAGACAAATACCACCCGCTGCTGAGGATAAGGCGCCTTTGCCAGTTTCTCCATATGGAGCGAGCAAGCTAGCAGCAGAAGCCTACTGTTTGGCGTACTATGGCTCTTGGGGATTAAATACAATTGTCCTGCGGTTTGGTAACGTTTATGGCCCTTTTTCCGAGCACAAAGGTAGTGTGGTCGCTGAGTTTTTTAAGGCAATTTGTAATAATAATGTTATTACAATGCATGGGGATGGAGCGCAAACACGAGATTTTGTTTATGTTGCAGATTTGTGCAGAGCGGTGCTATTGGCGTTAGACTGTAATGAAGCTGGTGAAGTATTCCAAATTGCTACAGGTGTTGAAACTAGCATTAATAGATTGATTGAAATGGTCCGGGATGTGTCTGGACGCGATACTAGTATTTATAAAGCTCCGACAAGACATGGAGATGTGCGCAAGAATTATTCTATGATTGTAAAGGCGCGCGAGATACTAGGTTGGGAGCCAGAAGTTGATTTGGATTTGGGTCTGCGCAAAACATACGAATGGTTTGTCAAAAAAACATAGGGGTTAACTTTGATTAGTGGAGTTCGCATTCTAGGTTTGGTTTTCGGGGCTTTTGTCCTGATTTATTCTTTTGCCATGCGAAGATTGGGTAAGCTTAGAAGAGGAGAGCTTTTCTTAGCTCAATTTCTATTTGTTTCAGTGTGGCTAATTGCTATTTATCCACCCATTGTTGACATTTTAGCATCAATGTTTCAAGTGGAAGGGCGATTGTTTGCTATCGCTATTTTGTCTAGCTTTGTTTCTTTCCTTTTGATCATACATCTCATTATCAGATTGTCCACCATACGCAGGGATTTTGGTGATTTGGTGCAGGCATTAGCTTTGACTTCATATGGTAATGACAGTGTTGATGGACTAGATTTGGCCAATATCGCTGTTGTTATTCCTGCATATAATGAGGAAGGTGTTATTGCTGAGGTGCTTGATAGAATTCCTGCACAAGTGCTAGGTATGAGCACTAGATCTATAGTTATTATTGATGGTGCTTCCGATCGTACTGGTGATGTAGTCCAGAGTCAAGGTGGATTAGCAGTATTCCATGTAGTTAATCGTGGACAGGGAGATGCATTGCGAACGGGCTTTGAAATAGCTTGTAGAGAAGGTGCAGAAATTGTAGTAACTATGGATGCGGATGGACAGCATCGTCCTGAGGAAATTGAACGTTTGATTTTACCGATTATTGAACGGCATGCAGATTATGTTATGGGTTCGCGTTTCTTAGGTCATTACTCTGATCGTAACAGTACTAGGCATGCAGGAATATTATTATATTCCTCGATATTATCATTTTTTGCGAAAACAAAAATTACGGATTGCACCAACGGTTTTAGAGCTATACGTGCTTCATCTCTTACTAGACTAGAGTTACGTGAACCTCAATTCAGTGCTCCCGAATTGATCCTGGAAGCAGTCAATAAAGGGTTGTCCATTAAAGAAGTGCCAGTTTCAATCATGTCTAGAAAATTGGGCAATAGTAAAAAGCCTAGTGGTATAGCATATCCGCTAAGATTTGGCTTGGCCATATTAAAAGCTTGGTTGAGGTCGTAGACATTAATTGTTGTTTTTGCATCAATTGTATTCTAGTGCTTTTACCTAGCTAAGGTTGTGAAAATGAGCAAACGAATTGCCTGTGTGACGCTTGATATAGAGTCCGATTTGTTGGACAAAAGCGGGCGCATACGAATGTTTGACAATACTGATTTGATGGGTAAATATTCCAGTATTGTTAATAACAATAATGTAAAAGTTACTGGATTTTTGGTTACATCACTAATTGGAAAATATAGTACTGAAATTGGACTATTATCTAGGACTATTCCAATAGAGTTTGGAGTTCATTCGCACAGTCATGAACGCAGGTTGGAATATTTTGCTAACGAAGTGAATAGTTCGGTTACTGCATACGAGGATTTTTTTGGAGTCAAGCCAATAGGATATCGTGCGCCAAACGGATTGATAAATAGAGAAAGTATTTTCTCATTAATAGAAAATCAATTCAAATATGATGCTAGTATATTTCCTTCAATACGTTTGGACGAATATGGATACTCAAATTTACATTTACCAAACAAACCGTTTCGGTTTGTTCATTCAAATGATGAAATCATCGAGCTTCCAGCAGCTTGCTTGGATACAATTCGATTAGTATTTTCTATGAGCTACGTCAAGTTTTTAGGTTTGGAACTATATAAGACTTTAATGCGGGTTTTTCCGTTACCAGATATAGTAGTTATAGATTCGCATCCTTACGATTATTACATTAATAGAATTGCGGGTAATATTCAGGGATGGAAGCGGTATGCTCATCTCAGAAATAGCGAAGAAGCTTTTTCGGTCTTTGAGTCAGTTGTTGCATTGTTACAAGAAAAAGGATATGAGTTTATGTTTATGAGTGAATTGTACAAATATGTTGCAGATTTACCCAAATTACCAACGATTCCTGTAGAAAAATTACGTTAGATACTTTATTTGTTGAATATAATGCAACATTCTGTTAACATTAATAATTTGTTACGTTATTATTCTAATAAGATTTTGTATATTTATTGATGCCATTACTTTCAAAGCAGCTTTCCGAATTGGTTCTTGCCGGAGTTTCCGGAGCTCAGGCAGATGGAGTTATACCATCTTTTGAGTTGCCGGAAGGTATTCATCTGACTCGTCCTAAAAGACGAGAATGGGGTGATTATTCAACTGCGCTGCCATTGCAACTTGCAAAACTCATTGAACTCTCGCCTGTGGTTATAGCTAATCACATTCAAGATTATTTGCCTAAACGTGGAATGATTGCGCATTCTACTGTATCAGAACCTGGCTTTTTAAATGTGACCTTGTCATCCGACTGGTTGTGCTCACAAGTTACTCGAGTGATTAGTGAAGGATCTAGCTTTGCGGACATAGATTTGTACTCTAATCAAAATGCTCAGGTAGAGTTTGTAAGTGCAAACCCCACAGGACCGCTAACAGTAGGACATGGGCGTGGTGGTGTGCTGGGTGACACGTTATCAAACTTGTTAGGTGCGGTAGGATACCGAGTAACTCGAGAATTTTATTACAACAATGCTGGACAACAAATGCGAAAACTAGGCGAGTCCTTAAAGGTTAGATACATGCAGTCTCTTGGTATGACTGTACAGTTGCTAGAAGACCATTACCAAGGGGAATACCTCACGTCCTTAGGTGCAGATCTTGTAGAGCATTATTCTGATAGCTTGTTGGACGAGGGTTGGGAAACTTTTAAGGATTTGGCTGAAGAAGATATTTCTGCTAAGCAACATCGTACTTTGCGGAGACTTAATATAGTAATGGATGTGCTATATAATGAGCACTCGCTATATGAAGATGGTTCAATAGATAAAGTAGTTAACAAACTTAGGCATGATAAGTTAGCGTACGATAAAGATGGTGCCGTGTGGTTGGCTGTTAAAGAATTAGGTGGGTCAGATGATAGAGTGATAGTCAAATCAACCGGAGAGCCAACATATAGGTTGCCCGATATTGCATATCATTGTAACAAAATGGAACGTAATTTTGACTTGGTGATAGATGTTTTGGGAGCAGATCATAAGGACGCGTTTCCTGATGTGATATTAGGTGTCAAAGCGATGGGTTATAAGGCCGATAGGATAAAAATGCTCATGCATCAGTTTGTCAATATTAAAGGTGAACGTATGAGCAAAAGGTCTGGTAACTTTATCAGCTTGGATGACCTAATCGATGAAGTTGGTGCGGATGTGGTACGGTTTTTTATGCTAATGCGCGCATCGGAAAGTCATCTGGAATTTGATATTGATTTAGCCCGTGATCAGTCGGATAAGAATCCTGTGTATTATGTGCAGTATGCACATGCTCGCATTTGCAGTATCTTGGAAAAGGCATCTTTAGCAGGCTACTCTTTTATGGATGCTCAATTAGGCGGTCTAGTCCATCCATCAGAACGAATGTTGATGCGCAATTTACTAGAATTATCGGATACGATAGATCGTGCTGTACGCGAAATGGCACCACATTATTTGGTCACATATGTTCGAGATCTTGCAAGCAGCTTCCATGCTTTTTATGGTGACTGTAGAGTTTTAGATGATGATGATATACCACTTACTTTTGCACGTTTAAATCTTATTAGAGCAGTGCGAATAGGATTGGCACGTGCTTTAGATTTGTTAGGTGTCAGTGCTCCAGAAACCATGTAGAAATTCTTTGGATTTATATGTGAGCTGACTATGATATTAAAGATTAATAGGTATTAGGAGAAAAATCATGAGTATTAGACCGGATCATTGGATAAGAAAGATGGCAAGCGAGCATGGAATGATTGAACCGTTTGAATCTAATCAAGTGCGTGATGGAGTTATATCTTATGGAGTTTCATCTTATGGATATGATATTCGAGTTGCAGATGAGTTTAAGATATTTACAAATGTGCATTCTGCAATTGTAGATCCCAAAAGCTTTGATCCGCGTTCTATGGTCGATTTCACGGGCGAAGTATGCATTATTCCACCGAATTCATTTGCTCTTGCTCGTACTGTGGAATATTTTCGTATCCCTAGAAGTGTTTTGACCATATGTGTTGGTAAAAGTACTTATGCGCGTTGCGGCATTATAGTAAATGTGACGCCATTTGAGCCTGAATGGCAAGGTTATGTAACACTAGAGATTTCAAATACAACACCTTTGCCGGCAAAAATTTATGCTAATGAGGGTATAGCTCAGGTTTTGTTCTTCGAGGCTGACAGTGAATGTGATGTGTCTTATGCTGATAAAAAAGGTAAGTATCAAAAACAGCAATCAATAGTACTTCCTAAACTCTAGAATATTCATATCTATTTCCATGACCATACTGGTAACATACCAAATTCAAGTATTCTAGGTTCAAAACTGCTTTCAGCTTGCGCAACAACTATTGCAGGTCCTTGCTCGGTATATGCAGAAAGTGCCAAATACTGGCTGTCAGGTGACCAAATAGTGAAAGTACGTTGATATTGATCTATATATGGCAAAAGTGCAGCAAATAGCTCCGAAGGTACAAAAGAGAAAAGGTTGATACTCGTTCCGTCAATAATAGATAGTATGTGTAATTCTAAGTAGGAATATTGTTCGATGACCCCATCAATTTCCTCTTGTGCGACTATTGACCTAAAATAAGCAATCTTTTCACCGTTTGGGGACCAAAAAAATGCTATTACGTTGTCGCCTATATTTGTTAATGTTTGTGGATTTGGACCATGTGTGTTCATTACACTTAAAGTGCCCGATATCCATGCACTACTAGAGTCATTGCTATCAATGTAAGCTACATGTTTCCCGCTTGGAGAGTACTCAAAGGCCACTTGTCCTTTGACTGCTGCGAGAGTTTTACTTCTGTTATCCAGTCGGTTTAATTTTATAATGCTACTTTCTTCATTTTCTGTGGTACCAACATACATTATTTCATCGCCGTTTGGTGAGAATGCTGGGGCTTGAAAAGATGCAGGGGTGACTGGTAGGGACTCTTCTACAATTGTTTCTCCAAGGTACAGATAAGAAAGTCGAGAGTCGTAGTCTGCACCGTTGCTATGGATCAACAAACGTTTGCTTGAAGGAGACCATGCCCAAAACAGTGGTTGACCCGAATCTAATATCATTGGGTCCTCTCCATCAAGTAAAGATAGATGAAGGATGCCACTATTGCCATCGGTTTGTGTCGCTAGGAAAGCAAGTGATTTGCTATTAGGAGACCAATACAAGAATATTGGAATCATGCGATCACTGGCAAAAACCTCCTTAGTGTTTGCTCCGCTTGCATCACTAACATAGAGATGTGCTTCCATGGTTTGTGTATTCGAACCGGTATAACTTACATAGGCAATCTGACTGCCATTAGGTGCCCAAGTGACGTGTGTATAGTATAGAACTTTGTCTTCATTTGTCGTTGAATCGCTAGTCAGTTGCACTACATTTTTTCCGGCTTGATCCATTGTATATATGTTTCCGTCTATACCTACGTATGCTATGATGCCCGATTTGCGTTCGATGGATCTAAGTAAAGGGCTTTGGGGTATACGTAGTTTATTGTCTCCCTCACCGCTTAGTGTTGAACATGCTGTAGTAAAGCAACAAACAAACATTGCTAGCAGAATATATAATTTTCCATTTAGTTGGTGCTTAACATGTATTCTGAGGCTTGTGTTTTTTGTATTCATATAGATATTTGCTTGTGAATTCAGCACCTCATCCGCAGCTAGTAAGTTAGCAGTTAAAGTTATTAATCTGATGACTATTCTAACCCATCATTCTAGATTTTGTCGAAAATGGTTCAATTTAAGTGATATATTATCCTCATTGTTATTAGTTATACACAAATATGCCTACTCCTTTTTATCATATCGTTATTGCTGAAGAAATTCTTGACAACAGTAGACTAAATGCATCAGTTCACGACCTGCTGTTTGATTGCTTTCCTGCTTTTCTATTTGGAAATGTAGCTCCTGATGTTCAGTCAATATCGAACTATACTCGAGAAGATACCCACTTTTTCTCTATTGATAATGTAGAGAAAAATGTTGCATATAAAGCATTGTTGTCAAAACATAAAGAGCTATCTAATGCTAGACGTTTGTCACCAGTTCGCAGCGCCTTTGTAGCAGGTTATATGGCTCATTTACTTCTAGATCAGGCCTGGATAGTAGAAGTATTTAAGCCTGTGTTTGGTAAGGACGTCAATTGGGGTGAGTTTAGAGAGCGTTTGTTCTTACACAATGTTTTACGTACTTTCTTGGACCAGAGAGACTATGATAGTCTACCATCTGACATTGATCATAAATTTGCACTAAATCTATCTGCTACGCAGTGGGTTCCATTTCTAGATAACAAAGATCTTCATCGATGGTATAAGTTTGTGTGGGAGCAACTTAAAGATAGGTTGTCTTCTAGGACCATAGAAGTATTTGCTGCTCGTATGGATATGGAACCTGAGGATTTTGAAGAAATTTTGCTAGATGATGCTTTGATGGAACAGCGGATTTTCTCTAGAATATCTCGAATTCGTCTGTATGAATTTCGACAAAGAGCCTTAGACAATATTATTGTCATGTTAAATGACTACTTCTCGCCAGATTTTGGGAGGGTATAATAAGCCTATTCATAGCTGATTTAGGTTATTAAATATTACTAACACGTATGCGTTATTTTGTTACTGGTGCTCGAGGACAATTGGGGGCCACTTTAGTGGATATGCTGCCGTCAAAGTCGGTATTCCCAATAAATTTGCCTGAGTATGATGTCACTGATATAGACACGATGCGCAATGCGTTTGATCGTTGGTCTGTAGATGTGGTTATACACTGTGCAGCTTATACTAATGTAGATGGATGTGCTCTCAATCCGGAACTTGCAAACTTGGTCAATGCTATAGGTACGAGAAACATAGCACATCTTTGTGCTGAATATGGGGCTGTAATGGTATTACTTAGCACCAATGAAGTTTTTGATGGTAGAAAGCCCTATTCATACACAGAGCGGGATATACCAGGTGCAATAAATCCTTATGGTGAATCCAAGCTCGCAGCTGAAAGATACATACTTGATATATTGGAACGATATTATATTGTTCGGACATCATGGATGTATGCTGCCGGCGGTGCAAATTTTGTGCATACCATTCTTAATCTAGCAAGTCAGGGGGAGGATATTGCTGTAGTTACTGATGAATTAGGAGTACCTACGTATGCTAAAGATTTGGCTTCGGCAATCATTGAGGTAGTGGATAGAGCTCCATATGGAATATACCATTTGGTTAACTCTGGTCATGTTTCTCGTTATGGATTTGCACGTCAAGTACTTAATTTGACTGGGTATAGTTCATTAGCTATAAAACCAATCTTACTTGAGGAATACGAGCGAGAATCTTGTCCTCCTAGAAATGGTATTTTGTCTAACTGGGCTGCATCTAGTTATGGGATTGCATTACGTCCATGGCAGACTGCTTTAGCTGAATTTTTGACCGATGTTACATAGTACTATATTAGTTATAGATCCGGAGGTGTAAATGTTGTCTGTGGTCATACCTAATTGGAATGGGGCAAGGCATTTGCCTACATGTCTAAATTCGCTGAATAATCAAACTCTACGTGATTTTGAAGTCATTGTTGTCGACAATGCTAGTAGCGATGAGTCGTGCGAGTTAATGAAAAATAGATATTCTACGGTACGTGTTATAAGATTGACGACTAATACGGGTTTTACTGGCGCCTGCAATGTGGGTATTCGTGCTGCACATGGGAATATTATTGTGCTATTAAATAACGATACAGAAGCTGCATATAATTGGTTAGAGGAATTAGTATCTGCTTTTGATAGATATCAAGATGCTGGTATCTTAGCCTCTAGACTGATGCTCTTTGATAGACGAGACGTGTTTCATGCTGCGGGTGATTTGTTTAGATCTGATGGTACATCTGCTAATAGAGGTGTGTGGCAGAAGGATGTTGGTCAGTATAGTGAAGGTTATGTGTTCTCTGCTTGTGGGGGTGCTGCAGGATACCGTCGCGAAATGTTACAGCAGGTGGGACTCTTAGATGAAAGCTTCTTTTTTTCTCTGGAGGACGTTGATCTTGCTTGGAGATCACAATTGCAGGGCTGGAAAACTGTTTATGTGCCAAGTGCAGTTGTGTACCATCAACTATCGGCTACTGGAGGTGGTACGACTGCGAGCTATCATGATGGTCGTAACAGTATTTACGTTCTAATCAAGGATGTACCAAATAGCGTCTGGCGTACTTATTGGAGGTCGATTTTATGGCGTCAGATAGTACTAGCTTGGAAAGCATTATGTTCATGGCGCGGAAAAGATGCTAGAGCACGTCTCAGAGGTCAAGTGGCAGGCATTTGTGCTATACCTTCACTTCTCTCAAGAAGGCGAATGATACAATCTACTTGCAAGGTATCTTCTGAGTATATCGAAAGCATTTTAACTATAGTGTGAAGTTAGAATTATTGTGACTTATTTATCGATTATTATCCCTGCTCATAATGAGGCAAAACGTTTGCCTGCAACCCTTGATTCAATAAATGATTATATGTATGGGCAGCCATACAATTTTGAAATTATTGTAGTTGAGAATGGCAGCGAGGATAATACTGCTGAGGTTGTAGAAGCTAATTCTGTGGACAATGACCACATAAATCTGATTAAAGTACCAGAACGAGGTAAGGGTATTGCTGTTCGCACTGGAATGTTGGCTGCTAATGGAGAGTATCGCTTCATGTGTGATGCCGATCTGTCAATGCCTATTGAGCAAATTGAGCGGTTTTTGCCACCGGCAACATCTAATTATGATATTGCGATGGGTTCACGTGAGATAGCAGGTTCGATTCGGTTTCATGAACCTGCTTTTACGCATGTACGAGGTCGAATTTTCAGCAACTTAGTCAAATTGATGGTATTGCCCGGATTTGAGGACACCCAATGTGGTTTTAAATGTTTCCATGCATCCGCAGCTATAGACCTGTTTACTAGTCAGCTACTGGATGGCATGAGCTTTGATGTTGAAGTATTGTATATAGCGCGAAAACGCGGATACAAAATTGTGGAAGTGCCTGTGGATTGGTATTTTCATAGAGAAACTAGAGTTAGAATGGTTGAGGACTCTCTAAGAATGTTGGTTGACATTTTGGTTTTACGTAAAAACTGGAAAAGTGGAAAGTATGACCGCAAAATTTAGACAAGGAAATTTGCCAAAAAGACCACATTTAAGACTCGAAAACAGATACTGGAATTCTGGATACAAACTCGTTGCTGGAATAGATGAGGCGGGTCGTGGCGCTTGGGCAGGCCCCGTAGTTGCGGCTGCAGTAGTGCTCCCTGTGAGACCTCGGTTTCTTCGCAGGAAACTTAAGGATGTTAGGGATTCAAAATGTTTGTCACCCAGTATCAGGGAGAAGCTATCGAGATTAATTTTTGATGTAGCGTTGTTGTCTGGTTTTGGAAGTTCGAGTCCAGGAGAAGTAGATGAGCACGGAATAGTCAATGCAACTCGTATAGCTATGTTTCGGGCTGTTACTGCGCTAAGTTCGCAGCCAGACCAATTGTTGATTGATGCTGTTGATTTGAATAAGGAGCTTGATATTCCTCAAAAAGCAATGTATTTTGGCGATTCTATTTCATTATCAGTTGCTGCAGCATCCATCCTGGCAAAAGTTTACAGAGATCGATTGATGGTTGCTCTTTCAATAGAATACCCAGGTTATGGTTTCGAACGTCATAAGGGCTATGGTACTAATATGCATTACGATATGTTAACCCAACTAAGACCAACACCAGTACATCGACACACATTTAAGCCCATTGTGTCTTTATCAGGAGTATAAGATGTGTATCTTGGTCAAACAATTATGCGAATAGCAATGGTTCATGATTGGCTAAACCAGAGGGGAGGAGCAGAAGATGTACTAAATGCCCTGAATGACATTTTCCCTTCGACACCAATTTACACAAGCATTTATGAACCGAAACAAGTTGGACCAGAATTTCAAAAAATGGATATCCATGTCTCTTGGGCTGACAAATTACCCAGAATTCATGTCAAACATCAACTTTATCTGCTTGTATATCCATTTGTATTCAATCAGTTTGATTTTTCTGATTATGATTTAGTATTTTCAAACAAAAGTGGCTTTTGTCATGGTGTAAGAACTTCTGCAGATACAACCCACATCTGTTATTGTCTTACTCCGACCAGGTATGTATGGGACCTTGAGTCTTACCTAGAGCAAGAGAGATTTCATCCGTTTATGTCACTGCTCTTAAAACCGTTGGTGAAGTTGATGCAGAAATGGGACAGAAAAGCAGCGGATGGAGTGGACTATTTCATAGCCATATCAACTGAAGTTCAAAAGCGTATATCACGTATTTATGAGCGCAAATCAGTGATTATCTTTCCTCCAGTAGACACCAATCGTTTCGTGCTTGCAGAGGGGCAAGGATCATATTTTCTAGTGGTATCGCGATTGATACCATATAAGCGTATCGATCTAGCGGTGGAGGCATGTACTAAATTAGGAGTACCATTAAAAATTGCTGGGGAAGGACGTGATCGGGATCGTTTGGAGGATCTAGCCGGTGACAATGTTGAATTTCTAGGACGTGTCTCGGATGAAGACTTACCTACCTTAATGGCGGGTTGTAAAGCTCTGCTATTTCCAGGCTTAGAAGATTTTGGTATAACACCATTACAAGCTATGGCTTCTGGTAGACCAGTGATTGCTTTCGCGGGAGGTGGTGCTCTCGATTATGTTAGAGAGGGAGAGACAGGTAATTTGATTTCGCATCAAACAGTTGATGCATTCATGGAAGGAATAGATAGGTTTGGATCTTACAAGTTTAATTACTTGTCAATTAGACAATTTGCACTTAAGTTCGATCAGTCGGTTTTTGAACATAAGATTAGGGAGTTTGTTGCGACAGCTATGACTTAAGAGATGTAATAGCAACCGAATCATTTGATTTGATATGTGTTGTTGGGAGTCATTCATACATCGTATACATTTTTTATGCAACATTGGAATGTAGTAATATATGAGCGATAATTGTAATAGGTATCGCTTTTAGTCTAGTAGACATATATGTTGTAGGTAAATTACATGAGATTGGGTGAATTTGTAACTATAATTCGAAGATGGTGGATTTTGTTGGTGGTTCCAACTATGATCGTAACCATTGTCGGTTTGATTTTCTATGAAGCACCATCTGACAGATATGTGACTGCTGTGCGTCTTTCTGCTGCGCTTACTCCGGATGAACATGTGCCCACTAATATTACTCAATTTGATATGACTTACTACTCATGGTTGAGCTCAGAATATTTAGTGAGTGGTCTCTCAGATTGGTCTGTTACTGGATCGTTTGCGGCTGCAGTAAGCAAACAGCTTGAAAATGATAATATGTATATATCAGCTAGCATAGTACAGAATTCGCTCAGTAGTGATTATGTGCGTAGTGAAGTTGTGATTTATGTGAATTCCATGAACCCCGACCATACTTCAAGTATTGCAACTGCTGCAATTAAGGTTATGCAAGAACAAAATAAAAATGTTTTTCCACAGTTGGGTGGACGCAATGCTACTGTAGTGGCATTGGATACGCCAATAGTTACCCTAGCTTCTCCGGGCATTACTCAGTATTTGGAAATCTTTGTACGAATTACTACGGGTATTGTTCTAGGCTTGTTACTAGTATTATGTGGACATTATTTCGATCCATATATTCGCAATAGATCAGATGTTGAGATGTTAGGTATTCAAGTGATTATGGAGAACACACGTCAGTGAGTATATACATGAGCCTGTGGTACAATGAGTGCCTGCGAGTGATTTATTCCGTAATCTTCATGGTATTTTTGACTATATTGCATATTTATGTTCAATCTTATAAAGGCTGATCCTAATGGCACTTGTTGAATACTTTTATATTCTTAAACGGCGTATATGGGTGTTAATCATTTCGGTATTACTTACTGCTGGATCTGCGTTTTTTTTCAGTTTGATAATGACACCTGTATATCAATCCAGCGTAAATGTATTGGTGCAGCCTGCTAGGACTGATTTCGGACTTACACAGAGTGCGAAATTGTTGCTTGATTCGTATGTTGCATTCTTGGACACTGATACTAGTGCTTCACAAGTGATTGAAACACTGCAACTAGATACTCTGCCAGAAACATTGCGTGGTGACGTATATATAGCTGCTGAACCACAGCGTTTTCTTATTAGAATAGAAGTAGAGAATGAGAATGGACAGCTGGCAAACGATATAGCACTTTCTTGGGCTGAACTTTTAGTGCAGTGGCGTAACGACGAAAATCAAAAACAGCGTCGTGAGGATCGTGTGACAGCAATAATACTGGATAGTCCTCGCTATATTTTGGAACGTCCACGTAGAATTGTCAATGCTTCTGCTGGAGTGATTCTAGGATTTGTTATTGGCGCAATTGTTGTGCTTGTCATGGAGAATTTGGAATCAGGCATTATCAGATCACGCAATGATATTGAACGTTTTCTACCGGTATCAGTGATTGGGTCTATACCTACTGACGGTAGAAATGTTAGACATAATGGGAAGTGACTTATGACTAAGAAACTTATTACACTCTCTGGTACTGCTACAAGTACTGCTGAAGCTTATCGTGCACTACGTACCAATATTATGTTTGCAGATGGAGATGCAAGACAGCGTGTTTTGTTGATTGCTTCGTCTTCACCAGAGCAAGATGGCGAAGGTAAATCGAAGGTTGCGGCAAACTTGGCTGTTACCCTAGCACAAAGTGGTCGTGATACATTGTTGGTTGATTGTGATTTGCGTCATCCTATGCAACATGACATTTGGGGCATATCAAACGAAAATGGAATTAGCAATGTATTGATGGCAGGGGATGAACTGAGTCCTAACGATGTTGGGGTAGACCATCTTTCGGTGGTTACTGCAGGTCCCAGACCTGACAATCCGGCAGATTTGTTGGGTTCAACAGGTATGGAAACTTTGGTCGCGGGTTTTAGACAAAAGGCAGAATTTGTTTTACTTGACTCGGCACCTGTTTTGCCAGTTACAGATGCGGCATTGTTGTCAGTATATACTGATGGGGTTTTGTTAGTGTTAAGTGCAGGTGTCAGTCGGCGAGCACATGCGGAACGTGCTTGTGAGATGCTCGAACAAGTTGGTGCTCGAATAGTTGGCGCGGTACTGAACAATGCACCAGTAGACTCAACTATGAAATCATATTTATGAAAGGACTGATTCTATCTGGAGGAAAAGGTACTCGCCTTTATCCGTTAACTTATACACGCGCAAAGCAACTTATTCCTGTGGCCAACGAACCGGTTCTTTTTCGTGTTATTAGAGCTATCCGAGATGCAGGTATCACAGAAATTGGTGTGGTGACTGGTGACACAGGGACTGAGATTGAAGATGCAGTAGGAGATGGGGGCTCATGGGGTGTTAATGTTACTTTTATACCTCAAGACAATCCTGCTGGTTTGGCACATGCCGTGAAAATCTCAGAAGATTTTATTGGTAATGATAGGTTTGTCATGTTTTTAGGTGATAATGTTATCCAAGGTGGTATTAGTAGTCTTATTGAACAGTTTGCTCATTCGCAATGGGATAGTCAGATAGTACTTACACAGGTTCCAGACCCTCAGCATTTTGGAGTGGCTGAGCTTGATGATGATGGGGACATAAAAAGGCTTATTGAAAAGCCTAAAAATCCTCCATCTAACTTGGCCTTGGTAGGTATTTATATGTTCGATTCCAGCATTTTTGAAGCGGTAAAAAATATCAAGCCATCTGATAGAGGCGAACTGGAAATTACCGATGCAATTCAATGGTTGTTGACTAATGGTCATACAGTTCATCCGTATATACATACTGGCTGGTGGATTGATACTGGTAAGCCCTTAGACATGCTTAGTGCTAATGATCATGTGCTAGATGAGATGGTGCACGAAGTATCTGAAGTTGCAGATGTAGATTCTGCATCCGAAGTTGGTCGACGTGTAACGCTGCAACCTGGCGCACGCATAATCAACAGCACTATTCGTGGTCCTAGCATCATTGGGGATAATACTGTTATAGAGAATGCTTATGTTGGTCCCTATACTTCTGTTTATCATGATTGTGTGCTCAAAAATTGCGAAATTGAGCATTCAATTATGTTGGAAAAGTCACAGATTTCAGGTGTCTCCATGCGAGTAGTAGATAGTATGATAGGCCGGAATGCTATAGTAGGACATACGACTAGGCTACCAAAGGCGATTAAGATGAATTTAGGTGATTACAGCAACTTCTGGATGCCGTGAAAAATATACTTGTGACCGGCGGGGCAGGTTTCATAGGCTCCAATTTTGTGCATTATATTCTGGACAAATATTCGTCCTATAATCTGTTTGTCTTTGACAAACTTACGTATGCAGGTAACTTGGACAACCTACGCGACGTGCAGGACAATCCACGGTGTGTTTTTCAGCATGGTGATATTACTGATCGAGCAACAGTTAATAAGGTTATTGTTACCTACCAGATCGATACTATTGTGAACTTTGCTGCAGAGAGTCATGTTGATAGATCAATATTGTCACCTGATGCTTTTATCCAGACAGATATAGTAGGCACTCATGTTTTGCTTGATGCAGCTCGGGATCATAGATTGGAACGTTTGCATCAAGTTAGTACCGATGAAGTATATGGAAGTATTGTTGAGGGTAGGTTCAAAGAAGGAGATGTGTTTGAACCCAACAGTCCTTATGCTGCTAGCAAAGCTGGTGCTGAATTACTTGTACGAGCTTATCATGAGACGTATGGTCTTAATACTGTGGTGACTCGAGGTAGCAATACATTTGGTCCATATCAATATCCTGAAAAAATTGCGCCATTGTTTATCACTAATGCAATTGATAACAAAGCGTTGCCACTCTATGGAGATGGATTGCAGGTACGTGACTGGCTTTATGTCACAGATCATTGTTCTGGGATTGACGTGGCATTGCATCAGGGGTTACCTGGTGGTGTATATAACTTGGGCGGAGGTAACGAACGGACAAATATAGAAGTTACGGAATTAATTCTAGAATACGTTGATAAGCCACGTGACCTTATTGTGCCAGTTGAAGATCGTCCAGGACACGATCAAAGATATGCGCTTGACTCAAATCTCTTGATGTCCTTAGGTTGGAGTCCATCTAAAACATTTGAAGCAGCATTGGAATCTACTGTTAAATGGTACCAGGATAATGAATGGTGGTGGAGGCCTATTAAAGATGGAGAGTTCAAGGAATATTACCTGAAGCAATATGGTAATCGCTTACAATCAAATTTATAGCTATGAAAACGTATAAAAACCCAGACTCTTTTGGCTCAAAGAGTCAGATAAAAACCAAGACAGGTAGTGCCAATTTGTATCGACTTGATTCTCTTGAAAAGCAAGGAATCTGCAAAATATCTGAATTGCCATATTCCATAAGGATTTTGCTTGAGGCTCTTTTACGTACAGAAGATGGTTTCTCCGTGACTGCTAATGATGTGCAATCACTTGCAAAGTGGGGGAATGGTGCCGGTGAATCGTCAGAAATTCCGTTCAAGCCAGGTAGGGTAGTTATGCAGGATTTCACTGCTGTGCCAAGCGTAGTCGATTTGGCAGCTTTGAGATCCGCACTCGATCGTCATGGAATTGATCCCAATAAAATCAATCCTATGGTTCCTGTCGATATAGTCATTGATCATTCAGTTCAGGTGGATTATTTTGGTAATGGCTTAGCGTTGACACGTAATGCTGAGATGGAATTCAAGCGTAACGGCGAACGTTACGCATGTTTGGCCTGGGCTAGCAATGCATTTGATAATCTACGCGTGGTACCTCCAGCTACTGGGATAATTCATCAGGTGAATTTGGAGTATTTAGCCAGTGTTGTAGTAGCATGTGAGGTAGATGATGAGTTGGTCATATACCCAGACAGTTTAGTTGGTACCGATTCGCACACGACCATGATTAATGGGCTTGGTGTCCTTGGATGGGGTGTAGGTGGTATTGAAGCTGAGGCAGTTATGCTTGGTCAACCAATTTATATGATTGCACCGGAGGTGGTAGGATACAAGTTAAATGGGGTGTTACCTGAAGGTTCTACTGCTACTGATTTGGCTTTGACAATTGTGGAGCAGTTGCGTGATGAGGGTGTTGTTGGAAAGTTTGTTGAATTTTTTGGCCCAGCACTTGATAGCATGAGCTTGCCGGACAGGGCAACTATAGCAAATATGGCTCCTGAATATGGGGCAACAATGGGATACTTTCCTGTAGATAATGAAACTCTCGATTTTTTGACTCGTACAGGGCGTGATGCTGATTTGGTAGAGCATTATTGCAAGGAGCAAAGTCTTTTTCGCACCAATGATGCCCCGGATCCACACTTTAGTACGTTATTAGAATTAGATATAAGCACTGTACAACCGAGTATGGCAGGCCCCAAACGTCCCCAGGACCGAATTTTGCTTAAGGATATGAAGTCCAAATTTAGAAGTTCGTTGTATTCTGCAGTTGATATCGGTGGGTTTGGTATGAATGCTGATGATATCAGCACACCAAAGTTTGCAAGGGATATGGACATAGACCACGGATCTGTAGTGATTGCTGCAATTACCTCTTGTACGAATACTTCTAATCCAAGCGTTATGTTGGGTGCTGGAATACTGGCCAAAAAGGCAGTCGAAAAGGGATTGTCAGTAAAGGAGCATGTGAAAACTACTCTTGCTCCGGGATCGCGTGTAGTCACCGAATATTTAAATGTAGCTGGTTTGACAGGATATTTAGAGCAGCTGGGATTCCATACCGTGGGATATGGTTGTACTACATGTATAGGTAACAGTGGTCCACTTGATCCGAATATTAGACAGATAATTGATGATAGTGAATTGGTAGCTGCATCTGTTCTTTCTGGGAATAGAAATTTTGAAGGTCGAATACATTCACACGTAAAAGCTAATTATTTGGCTTCTCCACCTCTTGTTGTTGCTTATGCTTTGGCAGGTACAGTGGATGTTGATTTGTATTCTGAGCCCTTGGGTTTTGGGCATAATAATCAACCAGTGTTTTTGCGCGACATATGGCCGACTCAGTTGGAGATAGCAAATGCTATTAGTAGATCAGTAAAGACTGAGCATTATTTGGATAAATACAGCAATGTATTTGATGGAAATCATACTTGGAATCAGATTGCAGGTACAGCAGACCATTTGTACCAGTGGGATGCTGACTCAAACTATATTAAGGAACCTCCATTTTTCGAAAGTGTTTCATCTACTGTTCCCAAAATATCTTCAATTAGAGGTGCGCGTGTATTAGCACTGCTAGGGGACACAATAACTACTGACCATATATCTCCCGCTGGTAAGTTCTCTGAACAGTCTCCTGCAGGACAGTATCTTATGGAACATGGGGTTGCACCAGATGATTTCAACAGTTATGGTGCACGTCGAGGGAATGACAGAGTGATGACTCGTGGCACGTTTGCCAATATACGTCTTAAGAACGAATTGGTACCAGGTACTGAAGGTGGATTCACAGTGTTTTTTGATGATAAAGCTAGTGTGTCTGGACCAATGACAATTTTCGAGGCTGCAGAACTGTATAAAACCAAAGAGATACCATTAGTGGTTATAGCAGGTACAGAATATGGTACAGGATCATCTAGGGATTGGGCTGCTAAAGGAACCCAGTTGCTAGGGGTACGTGCTGTGATTGCTGACAGTTTTGAGCGAATACATCGTAGCAATTTGGTCGGAATGGGTGTAATTCCATTGCAATTTGCAGTCAGTGACACATGGCGTTCATTAGGTCTTACTGGTAACGAAACTTATGATATAGATTTGTCAGATGACCTTGAGGCTCTTCAGGAAGTTGCGGTCAGGGCAGTCAGACCTGATGGGTCAGCAGTTGAATTTGTGGTTACGGCTCGCGTTGATACTCCGGTAGAAGTAGACTATTATCGCAATGGTGGCATACTACAGACGGTCCTGCGGAAGTTCATGTAAAACAACAAAGTTTGTCGTTAGTTGAATAATAAAAAAGTCCCCTGATCAGGGGACTTTTCTGTTGGTATTATTTTAGAATTGATATTTATCTGCATGTAATGCGTTATAAAACATAAGTTGAATAGATGAACGAAGTACATATTTGCTTATACATTGGCAATCCAATGCTGTGATCAAGTGTACAAACAAGTGATGTAATTTAGGGAATCTGTTTCATTATCCAAACAAATCTGTTTTAGCCTGTGCTACTTTTTCTGAATCAGATTGCAACTTATGTTCCTGTTGGCTTATTTCCGCATACAATTCGGGACCGTAGTCCCTGGTACGGATCACTACTGGCATTGGTACTGCATGACCCATTATAAGTGCCTGTTGTTGTGTGTCCAATCGGGCAAGTACTTCGCGTAGAGCACTTGCTCCACTCACTCCGGAAAATACTGCCCGGATATCCGATTCATTGTCTAACAAACATGTCACACGTGTACCGATCTGACTCATCACTTCATCATCTATGCCACTTGGTCGTTGGTCCACAACAAGAAGTGTTACATTGTATTTTCTTAGCTCACGAGCTATGGTTCCAAAAATAGTGTGCTGAGATATCTCGGGGTCGAGGAACTTGTGAGCTTCTTCTATTACAATCATGAGCGGATTTGGTTCATCTCCCTGTTGTCCAAATGCTTTGTTTTTGGTCGCAACATAGCGATGATGAATTCTGCGTGTTAGATAATTGGCAACAAACATATAAGCTGGCAGGCTATCGCCGTATATGCCAAATTCAAGCACTATACTTATGCCTGAGTTTAGTTTTTGAAACAGTGTTTCAACAATATCCTCGCTCACATTTGTTTTGAGGAATCCCATACGTCTAAAAATTTCGAACTTGCGTTGAATGGCTCCTAAAGTGCCTTTTATTAAATCTCCTTGTTGCACGAATTCATCAAGTTCGGACTGATCATTTTCATCGTTGGACAGCAATTTACGTAACCACTTACGTCCTAGACGTCTTCGTAAGAAATATAACGCATTGACTTGGACTTCACTTAGTGTTAGAACACCTGCTAGCATGGCTATGTCTTCTGGCTCAATAGCATCGTAAGGAATGTGTAATGCGCCGTCATGTCTGTTACCTCTTGCTTGTGAGGTTTCTGGATCTAGCGTGATTACATTTACTTGATGTGCATCAAACAGCTGCTGTAAACCTTTATATTCTTTTCCATGTTCATTCTTGATCGCCCAACCATAATCATTGTGCATATCGAAAATAAGACATGACGCTTTACCTGACTTGACTATTCCTGATAACAGTGTGCGTGTTATGAAGGATTTACCAGTACCGCTTTTACCAAATACTCCAGATGAACGTTCTATGAATCTGTCCAGATTAACATTAATAGGAACTTGGTCCATCTCTATTGGATTGCCTATATAGAAATGGTCGCTATCTGCTTTTCCAAAAACTTTTGCCACATCTTCTTCGTTTGCTTGCACAACGACTGAAAAATGCGCAGGTATAGTTTTGACTGGCTTTGGCTCCTCCGAACCGTGCTCTAGTACAAGCATTGGAGCCACGTTAGCTTTACCGTATGCTAATGTGCTTCGGTATACCTCAGCCATAATAATATCTGTTGCTTCAGGCGGATTAGATTCGACAGATGGATTAGTGTGCTCGAGTGCAACATCGGTTACTATGCAGAAAAAGCGACGTTCAGTTAGACCTTGTACAACTACGTAGCGTCCTACAGCTAATTGTTCAATCATACTGCCTGGCAGTTCACCAGCATCTAATTTCACAACAAGTCCCTTAGATAATGAACCCCCAACTATGGTACCAATTCGTATACCAGGAGTGCTTGGATTGTCTTGATTGGCAGGAAAATGTTTTTCCAATTCTGATTCTGGGATCATGTGTTCACCTGTATACGACGCAATATCGAGTTGAGCTTGGAAAGGTCATCCGAAAGTAATCTAGCCAACTCTTTTCCAGCCTGTAACAAGAAAATCTCCCGATCTTCAATAGGTCTTGCTTGTGAAGCACGTTGTAAAGCTGCTGCAATTAGCTCTTCCGCAGGTGTTTCCTTGGAGTTTAGTATTAGTGCAAGATAATCTTGCCTATCTGTAAAATGGATTACATCGTTGAGTGAACATCGCTTAATATAGTCTAAGGTAACTGGCGGTTGTGGTGGCAGACCTTGTATGATGTTGCTTTGAGATGAATATCCGACTGATAGTACGCTAACCTCTATGGGTATTTGCCTGTTTTTTCGTTGATCTTGAATGTAAGCTTCCGGTAGTTCAGGGGCGGCTATAAGTTGTCGTACAAATAAATCATCTTCTATAACGATATTATGTATTATGCCGATGATTTCAGTCAACCCTTGTTGTGCAGGTGCTTTGACGAAGTCTCCAAATAGAGGCACTTCTGGCTCTGGCAGCAAGCATCCAAATGTAAAACCTGTGGTGTCACTACGTAACATTCTACCAATTGGTATTGATAAATTTGTTTTTTCTTGAGAATTTACATCATTCATTGTCCGTACCTCCGTTTAGCACTATTAGTCCATTGCTTCCCCTGTGCCTTTCTTGATATAACAGCAGACAGTCCGCTACGATGCATGCTGCTACCAATCATCTCATCAAGGTATCCACGTTCTGTCCAGGATACGACAGCAAGTTCATGTGATCGCATAAGCACATAAGGAAATCCCTTGCCAAAACGGGCTTGTTCTACTATACCTGAGTGTGTTAGCGAGAGTTGTTCAGGTTGATTAGCGACCCATTCTGGAATTTCTACTCTCAGTATTACAGGTTGTTCGCTGGTACCAGCGTTAACGTAGTAAAATACTATTTTTTGACCTTTGGGCAGATATCTTTCCAGATTCTGTGGAGATGCATTCACAAAAATAGCACTTCTTTCTCCCGGCTGTAGTGTGCCAAATAGCATTCGGTCTGTTAGTTGCGAGTAATCACCAAGTGTGCGTAATGCGTGATTGTCGAACATGTCATTTTCCATATCATATAATCTGAGTAGGCGTAGCACATTGGCAGCTCGTGGCCTATCTATTACTCCTGCAATACAAGCGTTTGTTGACTCTATGTCGCTCAATGTTTCCAGATATTCTCCTAAAATCTCATCCGATTGTCTGTGTTCTGCGGTTTGTAGACCTAGATAAAGTAACAACCCATTGTCTAACATTAGTAAAGTGGGTGCTGTCTTAACCTCTCTTTTAGCAATCTGTGCCAATTCGCGTAGTTCAGCAATGTCACGTCGTGCATTTACTAAAGAACTTGGGATTAGGACTTCATTGGGGTATAGATCATGATCTTCGTGAAATAAATGAGGATTAGATGAACATATTGGCGCTTCGTCCAAACCGTGACGAAAGATTATGCTTCCAGTGTTGATAAGATAATAAAGTGCTATACCATGACGGTCAGGATAGACTTGTGAACCGTCTGCAGCTGCAATATTTGCTCGTTCTGGGTGGCTTGGGCATTGAAAAACTGCATGTACTGGTTCAGAAGTAGGTATAGCACCAGTCCAGTGCATTGATACGGCTCTTTCTATTTTCTTTTCAAGTACTGGATCATTGTTGGTGATTTTTGCAAGAGTTGCACGAGCTTTTGGAAGTCGATCCGCTATTTCTGCAGAACGAGATGCTATGGTAGAACCCATATTATTAACTTGTTCCGACAATTTATTCAGTTCAAGCCCCATTGCTATGTCATCCTATAGATTTGGTTGCAGTTAGACTAAACCAAATTGCACTGACAATTATGCAAATGATTTTAACTTTACTATTGCTATTTACTATTGCTTTTACTATTGCTATTGGACAGTACTAGAATGTCCAAATATAACCAAGCGATTATAGCATGCAGGGTTTTGCTCGCATTGCATAGCACTCGCTATTATTATGAAATCACAATGAGATAACAGTCCCTAGACCTAAGCGTTTTGCTTCTTGTATTGCAGTCTGAGCGGCAGCTACGTCTTGGACGGCGACCCCACATGATTTGAAGTAGGTGATTTGATCTTTGTCTGTACGACCTAATAGTTTGTTAGATATGATTTCACCCAATTCAGCATGTATGTGATCTTCATTCACTATATTGGCTTCAATTGGAATAATCAGGTCGCCAGCTTCATTTAGAACACTTTCCCGGGAGTCTACTACAACTAAGGATTTACTAATTGTTATAGGGTCCACCTCTTGCATTTTGGGTTTGAAAGAGCCTATTGCATTCACATGCGTACCTTTCTTCATGTAATTACCGTCGAAGACAGGTGTGCTGGAAGTGGTTGCTGTACATATGATGTCCGCATCTTGTATAGCTTTGGTGGAGGACATGACAACACATAAATCATCAGGAATAGGATCCCTTCCACTCATTTCAGACGCAAAAATCTCAGCGTGTTCAGTGTTGGGACTATATACCCATGCTTTTTCAATTTTACGCACTGTACATACTGCCTCAAGTTGAGTTCGAGCTTGAACACCACTACCAATTATGGCTACACTTTTTGCATCATTTCGTGCTAATATGTCAGTTGCTGCTCCACTAGCAGCACCGGTACGGATAGCAGTTATAGATCCACCTTCTAATAAAGCCAATGGCTTTCCTGTAGATACATCTAAGACAATGATCATAGCATGTATAAGAGGCAGTGCTATATGTTGATTATTGTCAAATACCGAAACGATTTTTATTCCCAAATTGCTATCTGTAATAGCGGGCATTAACAATACTGTTCCACTAGATTGATTAGACTGAATCTTGCTGCGTAGTGGTGCTTGTGAGTTGTCCATACTGAAGTCCCTAAACGCGGTTTTCATTACGTCAATAGCAATTTTCATTCGTATGGCTTGACGCACTTCAGCAGCTGTCAGGACTAGAATGTTCATGTGAGAAGCGGTAGAGTTTTTGGCGTCAATTCGTCTCAAAATCTCCACAAGCTGTTCGGATGGCGGCTACGTGCACTCGCGGGTCGATCCAGTTTTCACAAAATTGGTGTCGGTACGCGTACGCGATTAGGCCATTTTCAGCGATGACAAACTCTGCCGGTAGAAGCCATGCGTTGTCTACCAGAGGCATCCCTGATGCTTTTCGCTCCTTTGCAAGGCTCTGCCCAGCATCAAGATCGCGCTTGAGGTATTCATCTGGTGCGTCAAACAGCACCTCTATTGGTCCACAATCTGTGATGTCAAATGCTCGGTATGCTTCCTCGGTCGCGTCTACTAGTACGACAACATCATCGGGAATGGAGTTTGCCTTGAGATACGTTTGGGCGCGCTCTGGTTCACCTTGACAAATTATGACCACTTTGGCTTTCAGCGGTCTGTATAGATTCATTTCTTCGATGAGGCGTGCGGCTCTTTCGCGGCCGCAACTACATCCGAAGTGTCGCCAAAATATTACAAGAGCTGGTCCATCAGACCAGTAATGATCCAATGTGACCGTTTGGTCGGTCCGTGCGTCTTTAAGTTTTGGTGAAGGCGCAACGTCGCCCGCCTGAAGTGGTACTGAAGTCCAACGAGTCTGCACAGGCCCATTTCGATAGGTCTCAAACCAGCGATTGCATGCCGCGTCGGTCTGAGGAGAGTCCGGCTGATGAGGCTGAGCAGCTTCCGCATTCATGATTACCTCCAGGGGTAAAGTTTTTATTGGAGACTAAGTTTCTCCAAGATAGGCTTTACGCATCATTTTATTGTCACGTAAATTTTGAGATGTATCATTAAGTACAATTTTACCTGTCTGCAAAACATATCCGTAATCAGCTATCGATAGTGCCATGTTGGCATTCTGTTCCACCATGAATATAGTTGTACCTTGTTCATTTATTTCCTGTATGATTTTAAAAATCTGCTGTACAAACAATGGGGATAGACCCATAGAAGGCTCATCCATAAGCAACAAACTGGGCCGTGACATTAGTGCTCGCGCCATAGCGAGCATTTGTTGTTCACCTCCAGACATCGTGCCACCAAGCTGTTTAAGGCGCTCTCGCAATCTAGGAAAAAGATTCAATACTCGTTCTATATCTTTCTCAATCTCTTTGCGGTCTTTACGCAGAAAGGCACCCATTTCAAGATTTTCGCGAACAGTCATACGTCCAAAAATACGTCGATTTTCCGGCACCATTGAAACTCCGAGTTTTACTAATTCAGTGGTGCTAATACCTTCTATGCGCTCACCGCGAAAATGTATGCTTCCTTGACTAGGAGTTACCATTCCTAGAATGGTGCGTAGGGTTGTCGATTTTCCACTAGCATTTCCTCCAAGCAGGCAAGTTATTTCGCCTGCAGGTATACTTATATTGACTTGGCGAAGCACCTGGATCTGCCCATAATAGGTGTCAATGTTTCTAAGCTCGAGAATGGGATGTGAATCAGTTTGCATTATCTTGCTCTTCGTTCCCTTTGCGTCCTAAATAAGCCTCAACAACATGTTCGTTAGTTGCCACTTGCTGATAAGTGCCTTCAGCAATCTTGCTACCATAGTCCATTGCTACTACGCGGTCTGAAACATCTTTCACTACCCGCATATCATGTTCTATTACAAGAATAGTAAATCCTCGCTCATCTCTCAATTTCCCGATTAAGTGTGCGATCTCTATGGTCTCTTTAGGGTTCATACCGGCCGCAGGTTCGTCAAGTAGCAATAATTTGGCTTCAGTACTCATTGCACGGGCAATTTCAAGTCTTCGGCGGTTAGCATAAGATAGACTTGATGCTGGTTGATTTAAGCGAAAACCCATTAATCGTGAACCAAAAAATGCTAGTTGCTTCTCTGCATTAGTTCGTATGCGTTCTTCTTCTTCTTTATATGATTTTGGTTGAAGTATTGCTCCAATCACTCCGCTTTTGCTCCTACAATGTTGACCAACCATAACATTTTCGAGTATCGTCATGTCCGGGAATAGACGTACTGCTTGAAAAGTGCGAGCGATTCCCAATTGAGTAATTTCATACGGAGAAAGTCCAATCAGATCTTCTCCTTTGAACATGATCATTCCACTACTAGCTGGATAAAGACCTGTGACCAGGTTGAAGAATGTAGTTTTGCCAGCACCATTAGGACCAATTAAGCTGACTATTTCACCTTCCTCTATATCAAAGCTAAACTTATTGACCGCAGTTAATCCACCGAAATCTTTTGAGAGGTTTTTACATTCAAATAATTTGTTCAAAGTAGATCACCATGTCTCGATATATTCTATGTGACTGTTACACTTGAGCCATTATTGGCTTCATTTTTATCGTGGAGCCATGCATCTTGGCTCAGTTCTTGATCATCGAGTTCTCTAGTTTGTCGTACTCTTGGTATCAGACCTTCTGGGCGTGATAGCATCATGAAGATTAAGATTGCGCCATAAATTAGTAGACGGTATTCTGTGAATTCGCGTAGTAGCTCAGGAAGTCCTACTAGTACTAATGCCCCTACTATGATTCCGGGTAGACTACCTATACCTCCAACAATTAACAAACTGAGGGCTGTAATAGAAACTAATACGTTAAAACTGTGTGGGAAAATGGTGCCTAATTTTGCTGCAAAAACTGCTCCACTGATACTAGCTATCATTGCTCCCAATCCAAACGCGAGCAATTTGTAATAGACAGTGTTAATACCCATAGTTTCAGCTACTTTCTCATCTTCACTCATTGCCATCCATGCTCTTCCTACACGAGATTCACGTAAACGTGCTGATATAAAAAGTGCAATAAGACAGCCTGTAATTATTAGGTAATAGAGCTTGTGCGGTCCAATCAATTGGACATTTCCTATACTGACCGGAGGTATAAGTATGATACCTTGTGCTCCACCTAACCAAGGTTTGAACCAATCGGAAAGGAAGAGAAACCGAGCTATTTCACCAAATCCTAGCGTAACAATTGCTAAATAGTCGCCACGCATTCGTAATACTGGTGCTCCTACCAACAATCCTGTTGCCCCTGTTACCAGGACAACTATAGGAAGAGCGGCCCAGAATGACATCCCTAATTCTATAGAGGCGCGAGGTGATGTTAGTATGGCTGTAGAGTAAGCTCCTACAGCAAAAAATGCTACATAACCCAAGTCTAATAATCCTGCCATACCAACGACTATGTTTAAGCCGAATCCCATTAACATATAGAGACCAACATTTAATAATACTTCACTTGGAAATACTCCCAACAATATAGGAAGTGATACAAGCAATGCAACACTAAAGAAAGCCGAGATATTGCGTTTAGCGATTATTAATAATGCGTTATTGGGGTCTTCCAATGTCGATTTTGTGTCTGTTAAGTTTGCATTTTGTCGTATATTCCAAATAGCAAAGATGAAACATAAGAGAATTAATGAGCCAACCAATATTTCCGAAACTGTAATAATTGTACTAACTAAGGTAGCCAAATTAGTCCCTAGTAGGTCACTTGTTGTGCTGACATCGTTAGAGAGGATACTTATGCATTTGGCTAGGTCTACATTGGGAGAACTATCGGCTGCTTGACATGAAGGTAGAATAGGCAAATCTTTGTCGCTTATTCCAATAAACCAGAATACTCTCATTGTGAGTGCAATCGTAAATATGATACTTACTGCGAATTGTAAAACCTTGGGGACATAAGTTACTATTATTCTTACAGTTTTATCGTATATTTTTGGTAAATGTGGCCATATTATTACTAGAGCAACAGTGGTTGCAAATATAGTTGTGGCACCTGCAATTGACAAGCCTTGGTTTTTCACCAGGAAATTCAACAGAACACTAGGCCATCCCTCTCTTGATAGGACAATCTTTAGCATATCACGTAGCATGCCAAGTGATACGACTGATGTCAGACCTAACACAAGAGGTAATCTTATTCTTGGATTAATGTTAAATATTGCTGCACCTATGCCACCTAGAAGTGATCCCAAAACCGTAATGGTCATCATGACCTGAGACGCAGGTTGTTGTAATGTTAGCATTTCAAGTAATCCAGGAGATACGTTGATTAGGACTGAACGCATATCAACAAGCTGAGTAGCAAAAACGAAAATTGATAATGTGGCACCAACTATGAGTCCAGTTGTTACGCCAACAAAAATTTCAACCAAGAATGCAGGTTTATTTATTGTTGCGCCAGGGGTAGACATATCTTCTCTAAGTGTTTTGACTGCAACAGCACCACTACCGACAGCAATTATGATTAACATCGTGTGTCCCATTGATATTATTCCGCCGATAATGTCCCTTGCCCCAAATGTTTCAACCATACCAATTAGGCATACGAAAAGGGTCACTAAGCCTGAATAGATGCCAATCAACACGGTCTTAGTAGCGTGCTTGCGCTCTATTATCGTATTTATAGTGTTCGAGTCTGTCATAGTATTATGCTTTCTCTTCGGCTAATTTTTCGCCCAGGATACCTTGTGGTCTAAATATTAAAACTAACACAAGCATCACTATTGCAATGGCGTCCTTCAGCTGGTTTGCTCCTACAATTCCTAGTCCTTGTAGAATGAGATTAGGTCCTATAGACTCAAATATTCCAAGAAATACCCCCCCCAACATCGCTCCAGGGATATTTCCAATACCACCTAGTACTGCGGCTGAGAATGCTTTAAGTCCTGGCAAGAATCCCATGTTGTATCCAATGCCTTGTGGTTGATAAAGGCCGCGAAATACTCCTGCAGCACCGGCTAACATTCCGCCCAGCATAAATGTGATAACTATCACTCTGTTAACATCTATACCCATGAGAGATGCGATTTCCTTGTCTTCGGATACTGCACGCATTGATTTTCCCGTTTTGGTTTTCTCGACAAACCAATATAATCCTCCCATCATCAATATAGCTGCCATAGCTACTACGATTTGTACTACCTGTACAGTAACCGATCCGAAAGTCCAACGCCCCCACATTGCTCCAAATTCAGGATATGCTTTGAACCCAGAACCAAAGAATCCTCTAAATGTATACTGTAGGAAGAATGATGCTCCAATGGCAGTAATCAATGAAATCATTCGGGGAGCATTTTGTAGCTTGCGATAGGCTACACGTTCAAGAATTAATGCTACTAACGTTGAGGTTGCCATCGCAGACAAAAGCAATATAAAAATTGTGACCAGTGGTTGCGCTTGAAGAAAACCAGATTGCTCAAGTGCATCTGCTACAAAGAATGATACAAATGCACCTGCCATATAAACTTCGCCATGAGCGAAATTTATCATTAGCATAATGCCATAGACAAGTGAATACCCCAGTGCAATCAGGGCATATATACTTCCTTGAGCCAGTCCAGCTATTAGTAGACTTATCCAACTGCTAGGCGCATATTTTCCAGAAGAAAGCGTTACAGCAGATCCATAGATGACTAAGGCAATTACAGTTACACGCAGCACCCATAGTATTATTGAAACCCATGAAACCCGCTTTGATTTCTGTAAACTAGTCACTTGCAACCTATATTTGGTGTTTAAGCATTTGACCCTTCATTTACTAGTAGTTGAAGAAGGTGGACTATTTATTTTGTATGTAAAGTTGTTGTGCAGACCCGGTAATCTTAGGGTTTGTACCTGAATCTAATAGACAGTGAATTGTAGAACTTACTATACTGTATCAGATTGATATACAGTGTATCATCAATTGTTGTTGTAAGTCAAACATTAGATAACATGTGCATTAATCGTATCCTTTGCATGTTTGTATAGTAGTGGGTGCTACAATATGTTCACACTAACAGTTGTTGTTGAACGATATTTGCTGAAGAGCTTATACTTGAATCAGATGAATAGTCTTGAAAATAATGACGGTAGCCATTTTATGCCAAAGGCAAGCAAGTTCTCAAAGCTTCAATATTGTTTTGTATTGAATATGTCTAACATTTAGTGCGGAGTTTGTTATAGGAGTTATTTACATGAACGCAAGCATAGAAAATACTGAAAGTTTTGATCCAATAATACCTACCCATATCATGCAAGATACTCATTTGAACGAACTGGCAGATTGCGAAATTTATCTTATAAGCGAATTGTGCCAAGTCACTGGTTCTTTCAAATTTAGAGCAGCATGGAATGTTGTAAATCAAGTTGATGCCCCAGGATTTTTAGCCGCCTCTTCAGGTAATTTTGGTCAGGCTCTTGCTTGTGCAGCGCAAATGCAAAATCGTAAATGTACTATTGTGATGCCTGACAAAGCTGCAAAAGTCAAGGTCGATGCAGTCAGAAAATATGGGGCTGAGGTGGATCTTGTCGACACAAATATTATGTCTCGAGAACAGCGAGTATTAGAATTGTCAAAATCTCTACCAGATTATTATGTGTCTAGCGCATATGATAGCGAACACGTAATTAATGGGAATGCTTCATTAGGTATTGAGTTGGCTGATGCTATACCATATATTGACGCGGTAATAGCACCTGTAGGTGGAGGTGGTCTAAGTTCGGGAATAATATCCGGATTGCGATCTAGGGATATTGATATGTCAGTTTGGGGAGCTGAGCCATCAATAGCAAATGATGCTGCCCGGTCTTTGCAAAATGGGACTTTGATTTCGAATGATAAGGAACCTGACACTTTAGCTGATGGTGCCCGTACAATAAGTTTGGGTAGGCTAAATTTCGCAATTCTTTCTCATGAAATGAGTGGAGTCATAGAGGTTGATGAGAATCTAATTGGTGTTGCAATGAAACATTTGCATCAATGTGACCTACGAGTGGAGCCTACAGGAGCATTGTCTGTCGCAGCTCTTTTTGTTGAAACTAAGCAGTTTGCAGGCTTGAAAATAGGATGCGTTCTCAGTGGAGGTAATGTTGATGATGAAGTATATTCTAGTTTGATTGGATTATAGATATTTCGTACGTGCTAACATAATCAACTTATGTCATACATTCAATCTTCTTTTTTGAGTATTAGTACAGATCTATGAGATCTTTTCTCACTCGATGGGCTGTTAATGTGGTTGCTATCTGGGTAGTATTTAAGTTTGTACCTGGAGTGACAGTTGTTGCAACCAGTTTGGATGCGATCATAGCAAATGGATTGATATTAGGATTAGTAAATTCAATTATTCGTCCTTTGCTTAGACTTGTGACCTTTCCTTTAATCATAGCGACCTTGGGTTTAGGAACTTTGATAGTGAATACTTGCATGTTTGTTCTTGCTGGATGGTTGGGAAGTTATCTGGGCTATGGATTTAGTGTAGATGGATTTGTTGCAGCGTTTGTAGGTGCACTGGTAGTTAGCATTGTAAGTGTACCCACTAACTTGGTTTTTAGATTGGCTTTCAGGTAGTTCAAGTGCTAGGGAAGAGCATGTGCTGTTATCTATGATAACAGTTGTGTTTACAAATATTGCTTGACAATCATCCATCCGAATCTGTAAGTTTCGAGTAGAAGTAACGTCCTAGGATAGATGCACTTGCCATAATTGGTACTATAAGCAACGCTGCTAAAATTCCCTGCACTGCCAGTGCTCCTACTACACCTACAAATATTACTCCTGGATGAAGTCGCAAGCGATTGCTCATGATTTGTGGCCGTAGCCATATATTTTCAATCTGTTGTACAAAAAAGTATAGAGCAGCTACTAGCAATCCAAACCATCCATTAGGAATATTGAGATAGGTGGACCCGAGCACCATTCCAACAGCTATTGCTACTATTCCAGATACAGTGGGTCCGAGCGAAGGTACTATGTCTAGCAGTCCAGCTAACACACCTAAAATTACAGCTCCGGGCAAACCTATGGCTACTCCGCCTAGGGCTGCCAATATTCCTACGATTAACATCAAGAGTAATTGACCTCTTAAGAATGCTCCCCATGCATGGTCAATTTCGGTGAGTAACTGTTCCCACTCATGACGTACATTTTGTGGAGCAAGCTTTAGCATATTTTGTTTCAGTTGACTTCCATCTTTGAGAAAGTAGAATAATGTAACCATAGTAATCAACACCCAAATCATGTTGCCGGTAAAAGTTGCAATAAAATTGAGTGTGTTTCCTGCTATTGTAGCAACTGATTCTGCAATAAATTGATCAATATTAGTCACCCAATCACTGGGCAATAGAGTGATACCCGCTATAGTAAATGATTGCGAAAAAAGTAGACCTGTAGTGTCTAGTACCCAATTCACAGTTTCGGAAAGGTCATTATTGTTCTCAAGCTCATCAAGTGCTATATATGGAAAGGCTACTAGCAATACAGTAAGGAGTGTATAGACCACAACCACTGCCACATTATGGTTCATGCGAGTGTGATTGCAGAGCCAAGTAACAAGCGGGTTTAAAGTAAATGCGAGTAAAGCTGATATTACTATTGGACCAATTAGTGGCTTCGCTATCCAGATTAACCATACTAACAGAAGTCCAAGAACTATTGTTACTGTATATTTGGTCGATTCAGTCCATTTTGTGTTCATTGTTATCAAGCATGTTACAGTATCTACTTGTTAGTATTCGTAATTGAATTGTCGGAACTCATTCCATAAACACTATTGACAGGTACCGTGAAAAGGAAGCCAGTATTGGGTTTATCCAATCCACCCGTTATCTTTTGGGCGACTTGAATGAGTTCTTCTAACAAATTGTTGTCTTCAACTACCGTAAAAAATGTGCAATGATGATGTTGTTTGGATTTCAGAATATCAGTCAGGCTTAGATAAAACGGTAGATCAGCTATTTCTGCGCTATGACGTATATTACCGAGACCGGTCGTATTTATGCAAGTGATTCCCCTTGCGCCTGCTGCTTCCCATGCTTCTAGCAAATCAGCAGATTTATCAAGATCGTTTAGTACAAATATTATCATTTGTTTCATGGTTGTTTTCCTAATCTGGTGACAATATCGGTGAGTTTGAATTATCAGGGAGAGTCTTTTCTGATAGTCTATGTAATATGATTGGTGTAACTAAAGTGACTACGATAACTGTTACAACTGTGATGGAGAAAACTTCTTGGTTGATAATACCGTGCGTTAATCCAAGTGTAGCTACTATAAGTCCTACTTCACCGCGCGAAATCATTCCTGCTCCTACTTGCATAGATTCCTGTAAGTTCATTCCGCCTAAACGTGCGCCCAAAGTACATCCTGCTAATTTGCTAATTATTGCCACTATAATAATGGCGGATGTGATCCATATTAGGTCTCCTGTAATGCTTCTGGCGTTAGCTTGCAGACCTATGTTAGCAAAGAAAACCGGCACAAACAGTGAATAGGCGATGGTAGAAACTCCGTCAATAATACGGTCCCGCTGTAAAGTTCGACTAAGGAAAAGACCTGCAAGAAACGCGCCGGTAATTGCTGCTATACCTCCTATGACCTCTGCTGTCCATGAGTACACTAATGCTACAACGAGTGTGAAAAGATATATTCCTTGATTTATACGTAGGCCATCAATCCAATTTGTCAGTCTTGGCAGCAACCATATTCCAGCTGCAATGCTAATTGTGAAAAAGCCTACCATCTGTAACAGTATCGTCAATATTTCACCAACTCCACCAGTAGATTGGCTGCTGGTTAATGCAGTGAATATTGACAGACCTAATAACACTAATACGTCGTCAATTACAGCTGCACCCATCATAGAGACGCCAACTCTGCTGCGTAATATTCCTAATTCCATTAGTGTTTGCGCGGATATACTTACGCTGGTTGCTGCTAGTATCAAGCCAATAAATACTGATGTGTGCGTCGGCATTCCAAAAAGGACGCATATTCCCCAACCCATTAGTAGAGGAGTGATAACACCTAAGGTGCCTGCTAATCCTGCTACTTTACTCGAATCAACTAGATCATCCAAATGTAGGTGCATTCCTGCAAGTAGCATCAAAAGAATTACACCGAATTCTCCGAGATGGGCTATAAATTCACCTAAATGCTGGTCAGTAAACATGCTCCACTTCATCATGTTTAATACAGTAGGACCTAATGCTATGCCTGCGAGTAATTCTCCAACGACTGCAGGTTGTTTTAAACGCACACTTAAATATCCACCAACTTTTGTAAAAGTTACGATTATTGTAAGTGCTAATATGAATTGCAGAAAATTATTCATTAGTTTATTATTTTATTAATAATATTATTCCAATTTGTATACTATTATACGATTGTTATAGCGGTGCGTGAAATATTTTATGAATATACTTTTTCGTGGCGGTGCTGTTGCTACCGAAACTGAAACAAAAATAGCTGACCTATTGGTAATGGGCGATAAGATAGTATCTATAGGCACAGATTTGTCAGCGTCAGATGCTAGAGTAGTTGATTGTAGCGGTCTAATTTTACTGCCAGGTGGTGTTGAACCTCATGCACATTTGTCTCTTCCTATGTTTGATACGATTAGTTCGGACAATCACTTCACTGGTCATAGGGCTGCTGCTTTTGGCGGTACTACTACAGTGATGGATTTTACTTCGCAGTCTCCTGGGACTTCATTGCAACAATCTATTGATTTTTCCCGCGCTCAGGCATCCCAAATGGCGGCAGTCGATTACTCTTTTCATGTAAATGTGACTGATTTATCTAATAATGTGGCAAGTGAGATAGCTGGTCTACCTTCTCAGGGATTAACTACGCTTAAAGTTTTTACTGCTTATAATGGTCGACTTCGCCTATCTGATGAAGAAATTTCAAAAGTGCTTAATATTTCTAGAGACAATGGTATGTTAGTTATGATACATATCGAGGATGGTGATGAGATTGATCGGTTGGTTGCTAGCGCGTTGTCAGATGGTTATACAGAGCCGATATGGCATGCCCGTACACGGCCTGCACATGGGGAAGTAATTGTAGGAAGGCGCATACTAGAAATAGCTGAAAGTAGTAAAGCCGGGTTATATATTGTTCACATTACTACTGCAGGGCTGCTCAATCAGATAACTTCTGCTCGTAAACGGGGAGTACATGTTATGGGGGAAACCTGTCCGCAATATCTATTTTTCACACAAGAAGATTTGTTGAGACCTGATGGAGCCAACTGGGTATGTTCTCCTCCACTCCGTAGTGTTGATGACAATGATGCTCTTTGGCAGGGATTGTCAGATGGGAGCATACAGACTGTTGGAACAGATCATTGTCCGTTTTTTGCGGATGGTGCTACTCCAATAGAGTTTGATGGACAGCAAGTGGCTATACCTGGTAAAGAGTTAGGTAAAAATGATTTTACGCGGATCCCTAATGGGCTGCCAGCGATAGAGCATAGAATGTCTTTGCTATGGCATTTTGGCGTTTCTGCAGGAAAGCTGTCTGTGCAAAGATTTGTTGAATTAACATCTGGCAATCCTGCTCGAATATTTGGTTTGTATCCGCAAAAAGGTACATTATTACCAGGGTCTGATGCAGACATTGTGTTATGGGACCCGAACATTAAACATACAATCAGTGTCGCAAATTCGCATATGCGCACAGACCATGATTTGTGGGAAGGAGTTGAGGTGGAAGGGTACCCATTACAAGTGTATTTGCGTGGTCATTTATTGGTTGATAGGGATAAATGGTTAGGTAAAGCCGGATATGGTCAATTTCTGCATAGGCACGCAAACGCTCAAATCATGTAATTATTCCCACTCTATGGTTGCGGGTGGTTTCGTACTGATATCATAAACTACCCTGTTGACACCACGAACCTCATTTATTATGCGACTAGATATTTTAGCAAGGATTTCGTATGGTAGGTGTGCCCAGTCAGCGGTCATGAAATCATTGGTAACTACTGCTCGAAGCGCTATAACTTCTTCGTATGATCTTGCGTCACCCATTACACCCACTGATTTTACTGGCAAAAGCACTGCAAATGACTGAGATGTTGCATGTCTCAACAAATTAGCTTGCTGCAATTCTGATTGCATAATACTATCTGCATTTCTTAGAAGGTCTAGTCGCTTGGGAGTGACTTCACCAAGGCATCGTATCGCCAGTCCTGGTCCTGGGAAAGGTTGTCTCCACACCATTTCATCTGGTAAACCTAGTTCTGTGCCCACTTTACGGACCTCATCTTTAAACATAAAACGTAGTGGTTCTATCAAATCGAACTTGAGGTCATCAGGTAATCCTCCGACATTGTGATGCGTCTTTATTTTTGCTGACTTGTCCTTGTCTTTTCCACTACTTTCAACTACATCCGGATATATAGTACCTTGTACTAGAAATTTGGCTTTACTACCTAATCGTTGCGCTTCTCTTTCAAAAACTCGTATGAATTTTTCCCCTATTAATTTACGCTTGTCTTCAGGATCTACAACTCTTGATAGTACATTTATAAATTCATTTGCTGCAGGAATAACTTCAAAGCGAAGTTGCATATGGTTTTGGAATGTTCTGACTACTTGGGTAGTCTCATCTGCTCTCATCAGACCAGTATCTACATAAAAACATGATAACTGATCTCCGATAGCTTCATGCACTAAAGCTGTTGCTACTGTTGAGTCAACTCCACCACTTACTGCAGCAATCACTTTTTCATCACCTACTCTGGATCTAATCTGGTGTATGCTATCTTGCACAATACGACTAGGCACCCAATCGCGTTTTATACAAGCAGTTTCTAAGAAAAGATCAAAGATTTCACTACCATGTTCTGTGTGATGTACTTCCGGATGAAATTGTAATCCAAAAATTGATAATTCCGAATTTTCCATCGCGACAATTGGGCAGGTTTTGCTAGAAGCTGTGATATGAAAACCAGGTGGAACCTGGGCAACTTGGTCTCCATGGCTCATCCAAGCTTTAAATGTATTTCCTTCAATATATTCTGGAAATAGTACAGAGTTAGAGTGACACGCAACTAAACTGCGCCCATATTCGTGAGCAGGGGCTTGTGAAACTAATCCGCCTATATTTTGTGCTAGAATTTGCATTCCATAACATATACCTAGGATTGGGATCTTCGATGCCAGGATATAGTCTGGTAGTGTTGGTGCGTCCTTTTCGTATACACTGTTAGGGCCGCCTGATAGAATAAATGCTTTTGGCTGAATTTCTAGTACTTTGTCCGCATTTGTATCAAAAGGAAATAGTACACAATAAACTTGTGCTTCTCGTATACGTCTAGCAATAAGTTGCGAGTATTGTGACCCGAAATCTATGATGGCAACTGAATCCATATCGTAATAATAAAACTATATTAATCGGCGAAAACTATATTACTCTCACTTATCTCCGAGATAGGAGCTAGTGATTTTATTGGCACATTTAGTTTTGATAACGCTGAGCGACCATCCTCAAAAGTTTTCTCAATCAATGTTCCAATACCAACTACATCTGCACCTGCTGCCTCCGCTAGATTTGCAAGTCCAAGGATGGTTTGCCCAGAGGCTAAAAAATCATCAATGATGAGTGCTTTTTCGCCTGCTTGTAGATACTCAGGAGATATGATTAATTCTACCAAGCGGCCCTTTGTATGCGATGGTGCTAATGTGAGTAAAACTTCATCTGGCATAGTAACCGGTTTGTGTTTGCGAGCATATACAACAGGTAAGTTAAGATACATGGCAGTCATCAAAGCAGGTGCAATCCCAGATATTTCTGCTGTGAGGATTTTGGTAGCTGCTACATCTGAGAATTTAGACGCAAGAGCGCTTCCACAAGATTTCATCAGTATAGGATCTACTTGGTGATTGATAAATCCGTCAACTTTTAGAATGCCTTTGCCTAGATATTTGCCTTGGGTTCGAATGCGATCCTTAAGGTCTTTCATGTATGTCTCCCTATCATAATGTTGCAATGAGTATATGTAAATTTAGCTATACATAGTGTAATTATAGTGTATGTGAAACCAGTATTTTCATTGACGGGTTTTTCTTGCTATGGTATTATCGCACTCTGTTTAACACAAGTAATAAAATAACACTATTACAGTTATTAAGCAAAGTAATAGTTTGAGCAATCATAAGGGGATACTACAATAGCAAGACTTTATCGTAGAAACATAAAACAAGTACGCAACAAGTCTGATGCTTTCCGAATTAACGGTAGGATTAGGGCTAAAGAAGTGCAGTTGATTGGACCCGATGGTAACAATAGAGGGTCGGTGCCTATAGCTGAGGCGCTAGCTATTGCGCAGGAAGCTGATTTAGACTTGGTAGAGGTGTCTCCCAATGCTAATCCGCCTGTTTGCCGGGTCCTTGACTATGGCAAATTTTTGTATGAGCGATCCAAGAAAGAAAAAGAGGCTCGAAAATCACAAAAGCAGGTTGAGATCAAAGAGATTAGATTGCGGCCAAAAACCACAGTTCATCACCGATCATTTAAGGTGCGTGATGCACGCAGATGGCTCGGAAGTGGCATGAAGGTTAGGGTTCGGATTAGATTTAGAGGTCGTGAGATTACTTTGCCTGATGTTGCTAGGGAAGATATGGATGAGATTTATCAAGAGCTATCAGATGTTGCACATATTGAGTCGCCTCCTAGTATGGAAGGTAGAACCATGCTAATGGTGCTAGCTCCAGGTGCTGACAAAAATTCCTGAATTATAATGATAAGGTAATATAGAATCAAAGAAATGTTAATGGTTGTGTGTAATTATGCCTAGAAAGAAAACAAAGAAAAAATACAAGATAAAGACTCATCGTGCTACAGCAAAACGGTTCAAGGTTACCGGTTCTGGGAAACTAGTGCGTACAAAGATTGGTAAGGGTCATCTTAGACGAAATACTTCGAAACGTACTAAGGCTCTGTTCTCAAAAATGATAGAAGTTGAATCGCCTAGTATTAACAAGAGAGTGCGAAGATTGGCTCCATATCTTAGACGTTATAAGTACAATCCGCCTGCTTAGTTAGGTTGATATCAAAGAGGTTTAATAATGACAAGAGTTAAAACCGGCCCATACCGGCGCCGTCGTCACCAAAAGATAATTAAGAGTATGCAAGGTCAGTTTGGATCTAGACATCGTTTGTGGCGTAGAGCAAATGAGTCGATGCTAAAAAGTTACTGGTATGCTTACCGTGACCGTAGGGTGCGTAAGCGGGATCGTAGGCGTTTGTGGATAATGCGCATAAACGCTGCTGTACGACAACGTGGTATTAGTTATAGTGTTTTTATGCATAAGTTGCGTGAAGCAAATATACAACTTAATCGGAAAACACTTGCTGATTTAGCTGTAAGAGATCCTAATGCATTTTCAGCAGTTGCTGATTTAGCTATCAAGCAGTAACGTGATTTTAGTATAGTAGTGTATATTTGCTGTAGTTGAATAATCAAAACCATAATTATATTGCACGTTAGTGGACCCATGTGGCCGTGCCCCCTAGGAAACTAGATGGTTCCAGGTGGGTGTGAAACTGACGGAAGCTTAAAACGGAAAGGAGAATACCCCCAAATGACTGTCATATCAATGAAACATTTACTTGAAACCGGTATGCATTTTGGCCATCGTAAAGGTAGATGGCATCCCAAAATGAAACCTTACATTTTCACTGAACGTAATGGTATTCATATTATAGATTTGCAGCAAACGGTTCGGGCATTACATGAAGCATGTGACCTCATACGAGATACAGTAGCTTCCGGAGGAGAGGTGTTATTTGTAGGAACGAAAAGGCAGGCTCAAGATGCTATTGAGAATGAGTCTCAAAGGTGTAACATGCCATATGTGAACAGACGTTGGCTTGGAGGCATGATAACAAATTGGCGTACTATGAAAGAGCGTATCGATGAACTCGAGCGATTGGAAAGTGAAAACGAGGCAGGAGAATGGGATGCTCTAAAAAAGAAAGAGCGTCTAATGCTGAATCGGAAAATTGACAAGCTCCAGTATCGACTTGGAGGAATTCGCTCTATGAATGGTTTGCCTAGACTAATGTTTGTGGTGGATGTTCGTCGTGAATCTGCTGCTATTAAAGAGGCTAACATTCTCAATATACCTGTAATTGCTATGGTAGATTCAAATTGTGATCCTTCGCCTGTAGAATATGTTTTACCTGCTAATGATGATGCTATTCGTGCTATCCGGCTAATGATGACATATATGGCTGATGCAGTCCTAGAAGGTGTCAATCTACGTAAGGATGAAGAGTCTACAGATGAACAAGGATTACACCGTTCAGCAGATGCTATGGAAACGATAGCTGAGTCTGATGAGGATTTATTAGGTGCATCAACTTTAGCAAAACTGAGTAGTGGGGAATTGGATTTTGCAGGAGTACCAGACGATGCCGGTACTATTGACAAAACAGAAAATGAAACATCATCAGAGTCTGTTGATAGTCCTGACCTAAAGTCAGTGGAAGATGATGACAATAATAACGTGGATGATTCTGATTTAGACAAAGCGGAATCTGATATAGTAAAAGCTGATGATATAGAAGATTCATCGGGCTCTAAGTTGGAGGAATAATATGGGGGTAAGTGCTATTCAGGTAAAAGAATTGCGTAGTGCAACTGGTGCACCAATACTAGATTGTAAGAAAGCTCTAGAAAAAAATAAAGGGGATTTGGAGCAAGCTGTAGATTGGCTTAGAAAACAAGGATTGTCGAGTGTTGCCAAAAAAGCAGGTAGAGAGGTAAGTGAGGGATTGATTGACTCTTACATTCATCCTGGTAATCGTGTAGGAGTAATTGTCGAGGTAAATTGTGAGACAGATTTTGTCGCCAAAACTGATGATTTTCGTGCGTTGGTGCATGACATCCTTTTACATATAGCTATGGCTAATCCGTTGTGTATTGATAAAGATGACCTCCCATCCGAAGCTTTGACCAAAGAGGAGAATCTTTTTCGAGAGCAGGCTCTTAAGGAAGGAAAGCCTGATAATATTGTTGACAAGGTTGTTGCTGGAAAACTAGAGAAGTATTACAAACAAGTATGTTTGTTGAGGCAGCCTTTTATAAAAGATGAGGATCAAATAGTACAGGATTTAGTTAACAATGCGATTGCCAAGTTGGGTGAAAATATTGTTGTACACAGATTTGTGCGTTTTGAACTAGGTCAATAACCTAAATTTAATTCTGATATGGTATGTGCAGATAAGAGGCATATACAAACATGAGCAATACATACAAATACAAACGGGTACTTTTGAAATTAGGGGGCGAGGCTCTAGCATCATCTGGTGGTGTTGGGATTGATCCTAAGCAGGCTGACAAAGTTGCTGAAGTTATAGGCTTTGTTGCTACACAAGGAGTGGAGATAGCCATAGTTGTTGGCGCAGGTAATTTGTGGCGAGGTACCACAGGTACTGATAGTGGGATGGAACGTACTATTGCTGATCATATGGGCATGCTTGCTACTGTGATGAACTCAATTGCTTTGCAAGATGCTCTTGAGCGTAGCGGAATCTCTACTAGAGTGCAAACAGCAATAGAAATGAAAGCAGTTGCCGAGCCATATATTTGGCGTCGTGCTGTACGGCACTTGGAGAAGAAGAGGTTAGTTATTCTAGGAGGAGGAACGGGTAACCCTTATTTCACAACTGATACTGCAGGTGCACTTCGCGCTGTGGAAATAGATGCCGATATTCTCATTAAAGCAACTAAGGTTGACGGTGTTTACTCCTCTGATCCTCAAGAAAACCCCGATGCTGAGAAATATGATCGGCTTTCTTATATGGAAGCCATAAACCTTCGTTTGAAGATTATGGATAGTACGGCATTGTCTTTGTGTATGGACAACAATATGCCCATTGCAGTGATCAACTTGTGGAAGAAAGATAGTTTGTTGCAAATTGTGCGGGGAGATACTGTAGGCACATTAGTGTCCAATTGATTTGCACTACAATGTTGTGACGGAATTGTTGCATAGGTGTATACTGAAGACGCCTAAATTACTAATAGTCCAATAGTTCAATTAATACTAACAAATAGTTTCTGAGGTCTAAACTGGCTATGATTAAGGAATTGATGCAAGATGCTAGAGATCGTATGCAAGCTTCTATTAGTGCATTGGAAGATGGTCTGTCGACCATTCGAACTGGCAGAGCTTCACCTGTTCTTGTGGAAAAATTAATGATAAATTATTATGAACAGCAGACTCCACTTAATCAGTTGGCTAGTATTAGTGTTCCGGAGCCTCGCATGATAGCTATTAGACCGTTTGATAGCAGTACTGTTAGTGAAATTGAACGTAGTATCATGGCTTCAGATTTGGGACTTACTCCCAACAATGATGGCAAAATTATAAGACTAAGCATTCCACCTTTGACAGAGGAACGTAGGAAGGAAATAACTAAGGTGGTAGGGCAGAGAGTAGAAGAGGCTCGTGTATCAGTACGCAATGTGCGTCGAGATACGCAAAATGATATGCGCGATTTTGAGCGTGAAAAATTGATATCGGAAGATGAGTTAGAGCAGGGTCAGAAAGAATTGCAGAAATTAACTGATCAATAAGTGGAAAAAATAAATGCGCTTGGAGATAGCAAACATGATGAAGTTATGCATGTATAATAGGTGTATTATAGGTTTGAAGATTGGTCCCCGGGGTATCATTCCCGACTATAGGTTGACTATCTAATTTATATCAATTCGGAAATGTCTACAAGCAAATATATTGCCTCAAATATGGTGATACCAGGCCATGTGGCCATAATAATGGACGGTAACGGTCGGTGGGCTGAGCAGCGTGGGCTGCCGAGGCTGGCTGGGCATCGTGCTGGCACGGAAAATCTTCGAAAGATTATTGAAGAATGTGTCAATCTGAATATTAAGCACCTTACTATTTATGCATTTTCTACGGAAAACTGGCAGAGGCCACCCGATGAAGTTTCTGGACTTATGAAGTTATTAGAAACTATGCTTGACCGTGAACTTAAATCACTACACAAAAATGGTGTGAGAATACGACATTTAGGCCATTGTGTCGGAGTTAATAAGCGACTGGTGCAGAAAATCACTGAAGCAGTTGAACTAACCAGTGGTAATTCCAAGATGGTGCTCAATGTAGCTTTTAATTATGGTGGAAGGGATGAGATGGTTCGTGCTGTACAAGGAATCATCTCAGATGGACTAGGTGTTGAAGAAATTACGGAAGAGTCAATAAGTGACTATCTGTATACTGCTGGTCAACCGGATCCTGACTTGATAATTAGAACAAGTGGCGAATATCGGATTAGCAATTTCTTGGTATGGCAAGGTGCATATTCAGAGTGGTATTTTACAGATGCTCTTTGGCCAGACTTCAATGAACAGGAACTGTATCGTGCTCTTGTGTTTTTTGGTAAAAGAGAGCGTAGATTTGGTCAGATTTCTGCGCAGATTGTGTGATGTTACGCGAAAGATTAGTCACAGCAGGTCTTTTAGTACCAATATTTCTTTGGGTGATTTATCAGGGCGGCTGGATATACAATGTTGTAGTATTTGTTCTGTTAACAATTGCGGTATGGGAGTTTTTCGAAATTGCTGCTAAAGTTTCATTGAGTCCGTCTCGGGTGATTGGTTTGTTGAGTATGTGGGCGTTTGCGGCTGTCACTGGAGTAACAACAGATAATTGGTTTCTTCCTTGCGTTTTCGCAGTACTCATGATTACAACTATTGGGCATATTATCGACTACGAGAAGGGAGCGACACATTCACTACAAAATTGGGCATTGTCATTGATTGGACCAGTTTATATTGGTCTATTAGGTGGCCATTTCTTGTCACTACGTGCTTTGCCTTCTGGGCAATGGTTAACTCTTACTGTATTGCCTGTAGTGTGGATTTCAGATACTGGTGCATACATGGTTGGTAGACGCTATGGAAAGCATGCGCTCGCGCGTCGTACCAGTCCGCACAAGACGTGGGAAGGTCTTGCAGGAGGAATAGCTTTCGGAGCAGTTTTTGGCGGTTCATTAGTTTTACTATGGCAGTGGATAGGTGTATTATCTTCCGATGTGTTAGAGTGGTATCAAGGAGTAGTTATTGGAATTATAGTATCTCTCGCTGGTTTGGTGGGCGATTTAGGTATATCTTTGTTCAAACGTCAGGCTAAGATAAAAGACACTGGTAGGATTTTTCCTGGTCATGGAGGGGTGCTTGATCGTATTGATTCATGGTTGTTAGCAGGAGCATCCAGTTATTATTATGTTTTGCTAATTGCATTATTTTGAACAATAAATATAATATGGATACCCATATCGTAGTTTTGCAAAATGAGTGATATAAATACTTCTAATCCAGACCGTAATCTTGCGCTTGAACTCGTAAGGGTAACAGAATCAGCCGCCCTTGCGTGCGGAAGATTTATGGGTCGTAATGAAAAGAATGCTAGTGATCATGCTGCTGTGGAGGCTATGCGGCTCATGCTCAATACGATTGACATGAAAGGAACTGTGGTTATTGGAGAGGGCGAGAAGGATGATGCGCCTATGTTGTTTAATGGTGAAGTTGTAGGTACAGGTAGTGCACCAAGTATTGATATTGCTGTCGACCCAATTGATGGTACTAGTTTACTAGCTATGGGTCGCGCAAATTCTTTAGCTACAGTGGCTGCATCTGATAGCGGTAGTATGTTTAATCCGGGACCGTTTGTTTACATGGACAAAATAGCTGTTGGTCCGGATGCGAAAAATTCTATAGATGTTGAGGCTCCAGCAAGTGATAATTTAGCAAACATTGCTAGGGCCAAGGGTTGCGATGTTGATGATCTTACTGTAGTTGTGTTGGATCGCCCACGTCATCAAGAGCTTATAACTAACTTGCGAAAGACTGGGGCTCGCATCCGTTTGATCACTGATGGTGATGTAGCTGGAGCAGTGATGACAGCATGGCCTGGATCAGGCATTGATGTATTGATGGGAATTGGTGGTACGCCGGAGGGAGTGTTATCAGCTTGTGCACTAAGATGTATGGGTGGAGAAATTCAAGGCAAACTTTGGCCTCGGAATGATGACGAAAAATCATTGGGTCATAAATTGGGTTACGATTTCAATTCTGTCCTGCAAATGGAAGACTTGGTGTCTAGTGATAATTGTTTTTTTGCAGCTACTGGGATTACTGATGGAGAGTTAGTTAGCGGGGTGAAATATTTTGGGGATGGTGCTAGAACGCACTCTTTAGTAATGCGTTCTAAATCAGGAACCGTTAGAGAAGTTATTAGTAAACATCGTTCGGACAAACTAATGCGTTTTTCGCAAATTGTGTATGATCAGGAATAATAATATGGATATAGCTAAACTAGAAAAGAAAACCTTGGAAGAATTACGAAAACTATGTAAGGAGTTGGAAGTATCGGGGTATAGGCGAATGAAAAAGGATGATTTAGTCTTAGCCCTTTTGCGGGCTAAGGCTGAGAAAGGAGGCCATACCTTGCGGGGCGGTATCTTGGAAATAGTTGATGATGGCATAGGTTTTTTGAGATCCGGACAATTGCTTCCTAGTGCAGATGATGTTTATGTAAGTCAGTCACAGATTAAACGTTTTGGTATGCGTACAGGAGACATGGTCATTGGACAAGTCAGACCTCCGAAAGATAGTGAAAAATATTTTGGTCTGATACGTGTTGAAGCAGTAAATGGGATGGATCCTGAAGAGGCCAAGAAGCGTCCAACTTTTCACTCATTAACACCAATTTTTCCGGATGAACGTTTTGATTTAGAAACTGATCAACATTCATTAGCAACTAGACTTATCAATCTGGTTGCTCCTATTGGTAAGGGGCAGCGTGGATTAATAGTCTCGCCTCCTAAGGCCGGTAAAACGACTGTAATGAAACAGCTGGCGAATGCTATTTCACTGAAGTATCCGCAAGTTCACTTAATGGTTGCATTGATTGGTGAGCGTCCGGAAGAGGTAACTGATATGGACCGTTCTGTAGATGCTGAAGTTGTAGCTAGTACATTCGATGAACCAGTTACAGCACACGTAAAAGTCGCTGAAATGGCCTTGGAGCGTGCAAGACGTTTAGTAGAATGCGGTCGCGACGTTGCTATTTTGTTGGATTCTATTACTCGTCTTTCTCGAGCTTATAATTTGATAGTGACTCCTTCGGGTCGTACACTGTCGGGTGGACTTGACCCAGCAGCTTTGTATCCTCCTAAACGTTTCTTTGGAGCAGCGAGAAATATAGAACATGGAGGTTCACTGACTATAGTTGCTACTTGCTTGGTAGATACAGGATCAAGGATGGATGACATGGTGTATGAAGAGTTTAAGGGCACTGGGAATATGGAATTACATTTGTCGAGAAGATTGCAGGAACGTAGAGTGTTTCCAGCCCTTGACATAGATCGGTCATCTACCAGGAGAGAAGAATTACTATTAGGACCTGATATTACTCAACGAGTTTGGTTGATGCGGCGTATGTATAATCAGATGATTTCTCCAGCACCAGCGGGAGCAGGCATGGATATGGGAGCTGCGACTGAGGCAGTAATGCAGCAAATACGGCAATCAGAGAACAATTTTGAGTTTTTGGAACAATTAGGGAAAGACTCCGACTAATTTTGTCATATGACTAAAGATTGGTTGTTGGTAGGGATTAGGAAATTAGTAGACCTTTTATATAAGTAAGTGTTCCGTTTATTAATTGTACGTTATGGTGTCCATGTAGTACTTTTGTTGATAGTTATTGTAACTATTGGCGTCAGTGCTTTCAATATAGAAATCGAATTTCCCAGTGTGCTTTTAGATTATTCCAATCTTGAGCAACCAGTAATAGAATCAAGTGAGGATGCGGCAAACTTTGTTAATTCAATTGTATCGTATCCTGAGGGCAGTGTATTTTCTGATCAGATTACTCGCACAATCAACCTTCGGACTCATATACCGAGCAGACCTCGGCAAGAGGTGATTACCTATACTGTAAGGTCAGGCGATACACTTTTTGGGATATCCGAGAAATATGGAATTACTCCCGAAACTATTTTATGGAGTAATTCCATATTGAAAGATGATCCACATCTATTACGACCTGATCAAGAATTACTTATATCGCCAGTGACAGGAGTTGTGAGAGTAGTTCAAGCAGATGATACTGTGGATGGATTAGCCTCTGTATATCGAGCCGATGCTGAGGACATAATTAATTGGCCTGGCAATAATCTTGACCCTGATAATCCTGACCTTATTAAGGATAGTGTGATTGTTGTGCCGGGGGGAGAGCGTGATTTTGTGCAGTGGACTGTGCCGCGAATTGCCAGAGCAAAGCGTAACCCACTTCCTACCGGTGCTGGTCCTGGTGCCTGCACGGGTGGTTACCAGGGTGGTGCAGTAGGCTCTGGAAGTTTTATATGGCCAGCTAGTAATCGCTATCTTTCAGGTTACAATTATAGTGGATATCATCCTGCTATTGATATAGCAGCCGGTTTAGGAGCTCCAATATATGCTTCCGATAGCGGTGTTGTAGTTTTTGCTGGATGGAGTAACTGGGGCTACGGTTACATGGTCGTAGTTGATCATGGTAATGGATGGCAAACACTTTATTCACATCTTTCTCAATGGAATGTAAATTGTGGTCAATCAGTATATCAGGGCAATGTGTTGGGGCTATCAGGTAGTACAGGAAATTCAACAGGACCACATTTGCATTTTGAGATCAATTATCAGGGTACACGGGTAAATCCTTGGAACTATTTACCATGAGGTCATTAAGCGCGTGAAACTTTCAGTGATTGTTCCAGTTTTCAATGAAGCAGAAACAATTAATGAAATTGTTGACCGTGTACGCAAAGTGCCATTAGAAAAGGAGATTCTCCTTGTGGATGATTCGTCTACCGATGGATCTGGGGAAATACTTGCAAAATTAAGTTCCGATCCGGATACATTAGTGTTGTCGCATCCAGTGAATCGAGGAAAAGGTGTCGCGATAGCTACGGCACTTAAAGTGGTCAGTGGAGATGTTGTTGTGATCCAGGATGCTGATTTAGAATACAATCCCCAAGATTACTTGAACCTGATAGAACCAATATTACAAGAAGGTGCTGCTGTAGTTTATGGGGTGAGAAATCTTAGTAGCCAGCGAGCTATCATGCGATTAGGTAACAATTTGCTCAGCTGGATAGCTAGCTTGTTGTTCAATGTAAAGTTGCATGATATGGAGACTTGCTACAAGATGATGACCAGAGAAGTTTTTCAAACATTGTCACTCGAGTGCAGACGTTTTGATGTTGAGGCAGAAATTACTGCGAAAATACTCCGCGCAGGTTTCGTCATAAAAGAGTGTCCTATTACCTACAATGCTCGTTATGATAACAAAAAGCTTTCACCATTAGACGGTATACCAACACTGCGTGCTCTAGTGAAGTACAGATTTTTTACGTAATGGAACCTGACCTGTTTGACCATGCCATGCAGAGTAGGATGGAATCTGAAGCTCCATTAGCTGCTAGGATGCGTCCTCGCGATTTGGATGAATTTGTAGGTCAACAGGAAATAGTGGGACAAGGACGGTTGCTTCGACGTGCGATCGAAAGTGATCGTCTTTTTTCATCTATTTTGTTGTGGGGACCGCCAGGTAGTGGTAAGACCACTCTAGCTAACATTATTGCGAATACTACCGAGGCTCATTTTGTAACATTGGGTGCAGTGCTTGCAGGCAAGCGAGAATTACGCGAAGTCATAAAAGGAGCCAGAGAAAGGCGAAAGTTGTATGGCATTCGGACCATACTCTTTGTGGATGAAGTGCATCGGTGGAACAAGGCACAGCAGGATGCACTATTACCCCATGTAGAGTCTGGAGAGATTGTATTAATTGGTGCTACTACTGAAAATCCGTATTTTGAAGTCATTGGTGCTCTGGTGTCTCGTTCTAGAATATTTCAGTTCCGTGCTCTTTCCGATAATGACACGCGAGAAATTTTGTACCAGGCTATTAGTGATTCAAAGCGTGGTTATGGTGATAAATCCATAGAAATATCCGCAGAGGCTATGAATCATTTGGTTGCTGTGTCAGGTGGAGATGCGCGTAACGCACTTAATGCACTAGAACTAGCAGTTGAATCCAACGAGGTTGATACGTCAGGTGTCATATCAATTACATTGGAAATTGCACAAGAATCTATACAAAAAAGAGCAATCCATTACGACAAGGATGGTGATGCCCATTATGATACTATTAGCGCTTTTATCAAGTCTGTCAGGGGTTCTGATCCTGACGCGGCTTTATATTGGCTAGCTAAAATGATATATGCTGGTGAATCAGCCCGTTTCATTTTGCGCCGGCTTATTATATTGGCAAGTGAAGATGTGGGTATGGCTGATCCTAGTGGTATATTGATAGCAACTGCTGCCGCTCAAGCTTTTGAGTATATTGGAATGCCAGAAGGTGTGTATCCGATTGTTGATGCAACTCTTTATTTATCTACAGCTCCTAAATCAAACAGTACTAAAAGTTATTTTGAAGCATATAAGTTAGTTGAAGCAGAAGGTCAGATAGATGTGCCTGATCATTTGAGAGATGTTAATAGAGATGGTGATGCGTTAGGGCATGGTACAGAGTATGTCTATCCTCATAATGAAGCTGGACATCATATTGGGCAGCAATATCTACCTAACGGCTTGTTAGGTAGATATTTTTATAAACCAAGTGACCAGGGATATGAAAAAGAAGTAGATAAACGTCTTCAACGTTGGAGATTAGCACAAAAAGCAGTGCTTGGTATGAATAGCAATCAATATGAATCCCCTCCGGGCAAATCTGATTGAATATGTAACAAATCAAATTGGTCTTTGTTGAGAACTAGTACCAATACATGAGTTGTTCTCATCAACTGTCACGATCTTTTTTAATATTAGAAAACTATATACTAGTATGTTTTATTTGAGGTTCAAATGGTAGAATCTGTTATATGACTCGTATATTGCTTGTGCGTCATGCCGAGAATAATTACACCCGGACTGGCAAATTGGCTGGTTGGATCAAAGGTGTACATCTTAATGAAGTTGGCAGATTGCAGGCTACTAAACTGGCTGATGCTCTTGCTATATACCCTATTAAGGGTATCTACTCTAGCCCACTTGTAAGAGCATTAGAAACCGCTAGACCTATTGCCGATGTCCATAAACTGAATGTGTCAAAATGTTCCCAAATAGGTGAAGTGCGATATGGTCAGTGGCAAGGTAAAAGTCTTCGAGTATTGCGTAGGAGAAAATTATGGAATCAGATTCAGAGTGTACCATCTTTATCTAGATTTCCGGATGGAGAATCGATTCGCAGCGCTCAGATGCGTGCTATCAATGCGGTTGAAACTATAGTTGGTAGACATCCAAAATCTTGTGTTGCATTAGTGTCTCATGCCGATATTATCAAAATGATTGTGGCTCACTATATGGGTCTGACTTTAGATTTGTATCAGCGTATTGTTGTAGACACAGCTTCAATATCTGAATTGTATATAGCAAATGATGTAGTAAAGGTGATTAGAATTAATCAAGTAACTGAGGCATTTGTCAAATAGAGAGTTTACTTTAATGTTAATTGAAATAAAACCAGCAGATCATTTGATAGCTTCCTGTGTAGGAAAACCTGGTAATAGGACATTCTATATTCAAGCTGCTAAAGAAGATGAAATACTGACAATTTTGTGTGAGAAATTTCAGGTTAAGCAATTAGCAGGAGGTATACGTCAGTTCGTTGAGCGATTGCTTGAAAAACACCCTAATCTGGAGACTAGTGGTTTGTTGGATACTTTGCCTGATTTGGCTCTTAGAAGGCCAATTGACCCTTTGTTCCGCGTAGGTGAAATTGGTATAGGTTATGATGAGGAAAGTGAACTGATGGTTCTAATAGCACAAGAGTTGGGACAAGAAGTGCAGGAAGATGATTATCAAGATGATCCAGAGACTGTTAAAGCGCGTATATGGGCTACTTGTTCACAGATGCTACAAATGGCTGATCATGGAGAGAAACAAGTATTAAGTGGTCGACCCATATGTGGCAATTGTATGCAGCCGATTGATAGTGAGGGTCATTTTTGTCCCAATAGTAATGGACACAAATAATATAACTTTTACTGCTGAAAACGACGTACTTTCTGTATTGAGGTTAGGTAAGATTACATTAAAGGGGATTTTTCAAGTAGGGTCTAATCATACTTTTCTTGTTGAAGTTAATTCACAAGGAGAATGTATAGAGGCAGTATACAAGCCAACAAAAGGTGAGCAACCCCTATGGGATTTTCCTTCTGGTACTTTGGCTAAGAGAGAGGTTGCTGCGTATTTGATAAGTGAAGCGCTTGGCTGGGGTTTGGTGCCTCCCACTGTTTTGAGAAACGACGGACCATATGGGCTAGGATCTGTGCAGCTATTTGTTGAGTTTGATCCTGATGGACACTATTTTAATTTTACTGATACAGAGAGGGAAATATGTCGTAGTGTGGCAGCTTTTGATTATGTGATAAACAATGCTGACAGAAAAGGAGGACACATTGTCAGAACAAACCGCGGTCACATACAATTGATAGATCATGGTGTATGCTTTCATTGTGAAGAAAAATTACGTACGGTTTTGTGGGATTTTGCTGGCGAGAGATTGCCTGAGCGTATGTGCTCAGACATTGCAGATTTGGCTACGGCTATAAATTCTTTTGGCAAACTAAGGAATATGCTTAGCAAATTGCTTAGCATATCTGAAATTAATGCTCTGTCAGACAGAGCCAATAGTATTGTTGCTTCTGGTTGTTTGCCACAACCGGGCTTGGATTACAATTATCCTTGGCCTATGCTATAGAAAGTGAGATTAGAGTACTATAAACAGGAAAAATGCAAATAAAAGCACTAATTTTTGATTTTGGCGGTGTTCTAATGCGGACAGTGGATCAGACCCCACGTCGTCATTGGGAGATTCGTTATGGGCTTCCTAGGCTTGGTCTTGCAAAGCTGGTATTTGACAATCCGGTAGCAATGCAGGCGACTATCGGTGATGCCCAAAGTTCTGATGTCTGGAATTATGTTGGTTTAGAATTGGGTTTGTCAAATAGTGAACTGACAGATCTAAAAAGTGATTTTTGGAAAGGCGACACAATAAATATTGAACTTATAGATTATATTAGGACTCATAGTGTCACATATCGTCCTTGTATTCTTAGTAATGCCTGGCCAGATGCACGTAATTTATTTGATTCCATTATGGAATTGAAAATATTTGAAGAAATTATTATTTCGGCTGAAGTTGGGATAGCAAAGCCTGATAGTAGCATTTTTTTGCATGCTTGCAATCAGATTGGACTGGCCGCCTCAAACATTGTTTTTGTGGATGACATGGTAGAAAATGTTAATGCAGCCATCGACGTAGGTATGTATGGGATACTGTTTGAAAACACTGAACAAACGTTGACTGATCTCCACAAAATTGTCGGGTAACTCTACTGGTGTATAGGGCATGTCGTGAAATTGATATACATTTAGGATGTATTAATCTTATGGGTAATGAAAACCAAATAGTGTTAGGAGTGGTGACTGATTCGCATGTACCGGAGCGAATGAAAACAATACCCGCATCGGCTCTACAATCTTTCTATCAGAATGATGTTGCGACTATTTTACATGCAGGGGATATATGCAATTCTCGTGCACTCAAACAATTAGAAAAAGTTGCTCCTGTAATTGCCGTACGAGGTAACCGAGATATATGGTCTAGTTCTGGTCGCAGATTACCATTAAGTTTAGTGGTCGAATTTGGTGGAATTAAAATAGGTCTTACTCATGGACATGGCGGTTTATGGCAGTATTTTTACGAAAAGATGCTCTATTATACTGTTGGATTCTCTTATTCTAGATATTTCGATAGGTTACATAGGGAATTTGCAAGCAATGTTCGTGTAATAGTATTTGGTCATACTCATCGAATGGTTAATAAATGGGTGGACGATCGACTGTTGTTTAATCCAGGTTCTCTGGGACCTGAATATTACGATTGTAGTGGGCCGTCAGTGGGGATTTTACGTATAATCGATGGTAGGATATCTGCGGAAGTATTACCTGTTGACTATTAAGTTGACCTTATTCTATCTATGTGATAACATGTCATCCTATGTTTATTAGAGCAATTCATCATCATAGGAGAATACCCACGTAATCGGACGCGGCGGGCTAGGCCCCTACTTAATTATTGATTTCACACCTACTCAGCGTCTCGGGTAGGTGTTTTTTTTTGGGAGACTATATGCAACATACAGAAATTAGACTTGGATTGCCGAGCAAAGGTAGGCTTGAAAGTGGCTCACTGAATTTTCTAAGTAGTTGTGGGCTTCAAGTACACAAACCAAATCCTCGCCAGTATCAGGCGACTATACCAGTGGTGCCTGGTCTTAGGGTGATATTTCAAAGGCCGGGAGATATTGTTGTGGGAGTAAGGAATGGTAGCCTCGACTTTGGTATTACTGGTATGGATATTGTGTTAGAACAGATGGGGACAAGTGATGCCATTGTGATTTTACATGATGAGCTTGGATTTGGTCGTTGTACTCTGCAAATTGCAGTTCCGGATGAGTGGACCGAGGTGCAATCATTAAGTGACTTAGCCAATTATGCTAAGACAATACCTGATGACTTAAGAGTTGCTACCAAGTATCCCAGTTTGACAAGGGAATTTTTGATTGAAAATGGATTACCTAATTGTGATCTAATTAGTGCTGAGGGTACACTAGAGGTCGCTCCTACTATTGGTTATGCGGATGTTATAGCTGACTTGGTGTCTTCTGGTCAGACCTTACGGGATAATAGGTTGAGGACTCTTGAAAATGGTAATATTCTTCTATCCCAAGCTTCATTAATTGGAAATAGTGATAGTCTGCGCACTAGATCATCTGTGTTGAAAGTAGCTCGTCACGTATTGGAATTATCAGAAGCTTACTTGCGCGCAGAAAAATATTGTACGGTTGTTGCAAACATGCGCGAGAAATCTCCAGAAGCTGTTGCACATAAAATGTTTTCTGATATTAACCTAGGTGGGTTGCAGGGTCCAACAATCTCTCGAGTGATCACGCCCGGTGATGAGGATGACATGTGCTCTGTAGAGGTGGTTGTGCTTAAAGACAAATTGGTAGAAGTCATACATGACTTGCGCAGTATTGGAGGAAGTGGAGTAGTCGTTACACCTGTTAGTTATGTCTTTGAAGAAGAGCCAGAACGATATGCAGCTTTGCTAGAAAAATTAGGACTTAAAGATAATGATTGAGATCATTGAGGATTTGCAGGTTGCGAAGAACACAATACTTCGCAGAAGTCAGAAGCCTACTGATTATCCGGATCATGTACTAAGCGGAGTTGAGAGAATATTCGGAGATGACGTTTCTCCTGAAAATGCTGTTGCACGCATACTTTCTGATGTGAGAGAAAATGGAGATGTTGCTCTTCGATTATGGTCTGAACGTATAGATGGCATTGTACCAGACCCATTTCAAGTGAGCCGCAATGATTTGAGTTTAGGAGTTGAACTTATTTCAGCTGAAACCCGCCAAGCCATAAAATTTGCATTGGACCGTGTACATACTTTTCATAGCTTGCAGCCAGTATCTGATTGGCAAACTAAAGAATTAGGTGGGATTATGGGTCAACGTATGATTCCATTAAAGAGAGTAGGTATTTATGTCCCAAGCGGTACTGCTTCTCTACCATCTTCTTTAATCATGGCAGCCATTCCTGCAAAGGTTGCTGGTGTTCAGGAAATTATTGTCTGCACACCACCGGGGAAAGAAGGCAATCAAGTGGCAAGCGAAATATTAGCTGCAGCTCATATGTTAGGTATAAAGAAAGTCTATCAATTAGGGGGTGCTCAAGCAATTGCTGCTATGGCTTATGGTACTGAAACAGTACCGCGTGTAGATAAAATTGTCGGTCCTGGGAATATATTTGTCACATTAGCTAAGCAGCAAGTGTTTGGTCAGGTAGGTATAGACGGATTGTTTGGTCCAACTGAGACAGTTATTGTTGCTGATGATGCTGCTAATCCTGAGTGGGTAGCGGCAGATTTACTGGCACAAGCAGAGCATGATGTACTAGCTTCAGCAATTTTGATTACTCCTTCGCTGCAGTTAGCACAATCAGTTAAAGTGGTAATCTCAGAAAAGATAATCGCCTTGAAACGGAATAAAATAGTGCAACAGTCACTTACAAATCGAGGTGGAATAGTCATTGTGCCTGATGTTGAATCTGCAGTATCTATTGCTGATGAATATGCACCGGAACATCTGTGTCTTTATCTAAATGATGCTGACAAATGGTCAAACAGCGTGCAGAATGCAGGTTGTCTTTTTATTGGAAAATATTCTTGTGAGGTTATGGTGGATTATGTTGCCGGACCCAATCATATTCTTCCAACTGGAGGAACAGCAAGATTTGCCTCGACATTAAATGTGCTGGATTTCATCAAAATAATGAGTGTTGTTACTCTAGATCAAAAGACTTCCGATTTACTGATTGAGCCAGCTGCAAAGATTGCGTTGGCTGAGTTGCTAGATGCACACGCGCTTGCGGCTCTAGAAAGAAAACGGTAGATAATATTTATGAAAACCGAACATATAAAGACAACTGACTCGAATTACATGGATTTGTTACGTAGTACAGTACGTTCTATAGAGCCTTATGTGCCCATATTACCATTTGAGGTCTTGGCCGACAATCTAGGGCGTCCTATTCAAGAGATTATAAAACTTGATGCAAATGAAAATTTATATGGTCCCAGCTCGTTAGTGCGTGATGCTCTCGCAGATTTGGATTATCCACATATATATCCTGACCCCGAGAATCGCGCACTCCGTAAAGCCCTTTCCGATTTTATAGGTATTCCTTCTGAAAACATATTTGCTGGTGCAGGAGCTGACGAGATCATCGATCTAATTATGAGATTATTCATAGATCAGGGTGACAAAATAATTGATTGTCCGCCAACATTTGGAATGTATTCGTTTGATGCAGCTGTGAATGGGGCTGAAACTGTTGTCATAGAGCGTAAAGATGATTTCACTCTTGACCTAGAAGCAATTGTAGAAGCTGTGTCGGTATATGCGCCAAAGTTGTTATTTTTAACTTCTCCAAACAATCCAGATGGAGGTCTTATATCAGATGAAGAATTGCACACTTTACTAGCATTACCAATTATTGTAATTCTGGATGAAGCATATATTGAATTTGCTGGTATTGAAAACTCTCGTATCGATTGGGTATTGGAATATGAAAACTTGATAGTTCTAAGGACTTTTAGTAAGTGGGCTGGTTTGGCTGGTCTGCGGGTAGGTTATGGCGCATTTTCTGTAGGATTGTTAAAAGAGCTTTGGAAGATAAAGCAACCCTACAATGTTAGCGTTGCCGCAACTGAAGCAGCACTGGTTTCGTTAGATGATAGTGTCAACCTTTTACAAGTAGTTTCGGAAATCAGGTCGGAACGTAAGCGTTTATCTCAGATGCTTAGTGAATTACCATTCGTATTTCCTTATCCAAGCCACGGTAATTTTGTGCTTTGTCAGGTGAAAGGCATTAGTGCTTTGGAACTACATCAAGCTTTGAGCGCAGAAGGTATTCTTGTTCGTTATTTTGATAAACCCAGATTACGAGATCATATTCGGATTTCGGTAGGACTTTCGCATCATACTGATGTTTTGGAGACAATATTATCTAGGATTTCCACCGAGTGAATGAATAATTGTGTAAGTAAAAAACCACCATATAAAAGGTTAATGGAGGCAATTAATGCGACAAGCTACTGTGAATAGGAAAACTTCTGAGACTACAATCGAGATTGCTCTAAATATAGAGGGTAGTGGTAAGCATAATATATCGACTGGCATAGGATTTTTGGATCATATGCTTACTCATATTGCTGTCCACGGTTTGTTTGATCTTAACATCAATACTAAGGGTGATATAGAGGTTGATGTGCACCATACCATAGAGGACACTGCGCTTGTATTGGGGCAAGCCTTTGACCAGGCTTTGGGAGAACGCAAGGGGATAATGCGAATGGGAACAGCTTTTGTACCTATGGATGAGGCGTTGGCGAATGTAGTTATTGATTTGTCGGGTCGACCGTATACTGTTATGCAGGCTCAATGGCATACCTCGACTATAGGAGCTTTACCCACTAGTTTGATCAAACACTTTTTTGAATCTTTGTCGGTCAGTATGCGAGCGAACATACATGCAAGGGTGCTTTATGGAATTGATGATCATCATCAGGTTGAAGCGCTTTTCAAAGCTCTGGCATTAGCCCTGGATACTGCAACTCAGTTAGATGATCGAAGGATGAACATAGTTCCCAGTACTAAAGGTAGTCTGTGACTATGTATCAGAAACCACATATATTGATTTACGAGGGGAAATAACTATCTTGAAAAGCCATATTGCATTAATTGATCATGGTGTAGGCAATCTGCGCTCAGTAGAAAAGGCTTTGGCTGCAGTTGGTGCAAATGTATCTCTGACGCGAGATCCGGATGTGATAGTTTCAGCAGATAAGCTAGTGCTGCCTGGTGTGGGGGCCTTTGGTGATTGTATGAATGGATTACGTGAGAGTGGTACTCTGGAACTTGTGCGGTCTTTGGCCGTGGAAAGACCGTTTTTAGGAATATGCGTCGGTATGCAAATGTTATTTGAAACTAGTGATGAAATGGGTAATCATAGGGGGTTAGGTTTGCTCCCGGGATTTGTTACTAGGTTTAAGGATAGTGACATTCGCGTACCGCACACAGGATGGAATCAATTGGACATTGCTATCGAACACCCCTTGTTGGAAGGTATACACACCGGAAGTTATGCGTACTTTAATCATAGTTATTTCTGCACACCAACTAATTTGAAAGATGTGTTGTCGTATACTGAGTATGGAGCTAAATTTTGCTCAATTATTGGCCGTGATCGTTTATATGGGATTCAATGTCATCCTGAAAAGAGTCAAGATATTGGGTTACAGATTTTGCGTAATTTTGTAGAAAAAGGATAACATCGATGACAGAGTTTACAGTCTATCCGGCTATTGATTTGCGTAATGGTACAGTGGTAAGGTTGAGGCAGGGAGATCCTGATCAACAAACAACGTACTCTACTGATCCTCATAATACTGCCAAAGGTTGGGTGAATTCAGGAGCAGATTGGTTACATGTGGTGAGTTTGGATGGTGCCTTTGGCGATTCGGGTTTTGCTAACATGAAGGCCTTGGCCCAAGTCATAGAATCTGGAGCTCGAGTACAGTTTGGAGGTGGACTGCGTGATTTAGATTCGATTCAACATGTACTTGATTTGGGGGTAAGCCGGGTGGTTTTAGGAACTGTTGCAGTAACCAGTCCTCAAATTGTTGATACAGCCCTAGCTTTGTTTGGTTCAGAAAAAATTGCGATTGGTATTGATGCCCGCAATGGGGTAGTGAAAGTGAAGGGCTGGCAGGAAGAGACAACATACACAGCGGTGCAACTGGCCGAACGCTTAAAGATTCAGGGTGTAAGATGGATGGTATTCACAGATATATCTCGTGATGGGGTTGGTACTGGTCTAAATCTAGAAGCTACTATCTCACTGGCTGACAGAACTGGATTAAACGTAATTGCTTCTGGGGGTGTGAATACATCATCGGATGTGCTCGGTGCCCAATCATCGGGACTTGCTGGAGCAATAGTTGGTCGTGCACTTTATGAAGGCAGGATTGATCTTGATCAGTTGTTGGACAATGTTAGGAAAAGTAAATGTTAGCCAAACGAATTATCCCTTGTCTTGATGTAAAAGATGGTCGTGTGGTAAAGGGTGTCAACTTTGTTAATTTGCGTGATGCAGGAGACCCAGTTGAACAAGCACGCATTTATGATCGAATGGGTGCAGACGAACTTGTATTTTTGGATATTTCAGCAACCTATCGGGGACATCAGACAGTGATTGATATAGTTCGTTCCGTGGCTGACAAAGTATTTATGCCACTTACCGTCGGTGGTGGTATAAGGAACGTTAGTGATATGCGTGATCTTCTTCTGGCTGGTGCTGATAAGGTGAGTGTTAATTCGGCGGCGCTAGCCAATCCAGAATTGCTTGTTGATGCTTCAGAGCGTTTTGGTAGTCAATGTATCGTCCTTGCGATTGATGCAAGGGCAACAAAGAACGATGACAGTGTATTAAGTGCACAAAAATGGGAAGTATTTGTTAGTGGAGGACGTGAAAATACTGGAATCGATGTGCTGGAATGGGCAGAGCGCGGTGTGTCTTTAGGAGCAGGTGAGATATTGCTGACGAGTATGAATACTGATGGTGTAATGGATGGTTTCGATATGGAATTAACTCACACGGTTGCAAATCTTGTCAATGTTCCTGTGATAGCTAGTGGTGGAGCTGGAAAAACTACGCATTTTGCTGAAATATTGGGAGACGGGTGTGCATCGGCAGCCCTTGCTGCCTCTGTGTTCCATGACGAAATATTGACTATATCTGAGGTTAAACAATTCTTATCCGAAGCTGGTATTGCAGTGAGGTTGTAAACATGGAAAAGCTCAAATTTGACGCGAATGGTTTAATTACCGCTGTTGTGCAAGATGATGCAGAAGGTGAAGTTCTAATGGTTGCCTGGATGAATGCTAAGGCAATTAGATTAACTAAAGAGACAGGCGAAGCACATTTTTGGAGTCGGAGCCGTGAAGAAATTTGGCGTAAAGGATCAACTTCAGGGAATGTCATGAAAGTAGTCAAACTATTGGTTGATTGTGACCAAGACACTATTCTTGTGCAAGTGAATCCAAGTGGCCCGGCTTGTCATACTGGAGAAGTGTCCTGTTTTTTTCAGGAGCTACGCGATTGAATAGCTTTCGAAAGCCTGTAATAAATAAATTTCTGTGGGATTTTGCCACCATTCAAGTGGGCTTTGCTTTTTTTGCTTTTGCAATTGCTATTGTAATTCGTGCGAACATTGGAGCCACTTCGTGGGCAGTTTTAGAAGTTGCACTTGCAGGAATTTTTAACATTACTCCAGGTACAGCTACGGTCATGGTTGCTGCGACTGTGCTTTTGATAGCAATTACTTTGCGGGAGCCAATTGGTTGGGGTACCGTAGCTAACATTATGAGCATAGGTCCCTGGTTGGATTTGTTTCTGTCGTTGATACCAGAAGTCAATACTAATTTACCTATACAATTGTTATTTTTGGTTGTAGGTGTGATTTCTATGAGTTTGGGTAGTGCGATATATATTGGAGTTAATGCAGGAGCTGGACCACGTGATAGCTTGATGATGGCTATTGCTCGTACCACTCCACTAGATGTACGCACCGCTAGGGGAATCATTGAATCAACAGCAGTACTTATTGGCTGGATGTTAGGTGGTCCATTAGGAGTAGGTACTATATTGTTTGCAATACTAATTGGGCCTGGTGTACAACTTGCTTTTCGTTTATTTAACATGGAAACATATTCTCAAAAGGATCTAAAGCAATCTAGTCCCTAAATGGAATAAGGTGAAAAAATATGAGTTTTCTTTACGAACTACAGCACATTATTGAGCAACGGAAATTGCATCCGATTGATAGCTCATATACTACTAGCTTATTTAATGCTGGCGAAGATGAAATTGCCAAGAAAGTTGGTGAGGAGGCTGTAGAACTGATATTAGCAGCAAAAAGCCAAGGTGATGAACGTGTTGTCTCAGAAACCGCTGATCTTCTGTATCATGTAATAGTGCTATTGGTGCAACGTGGATTGACATTAGAGTCAGTAGAAAAGGAACTGAAGCGGAGAAAGCGTTGAGACATAATTTGTATCTTCTTGATATTGATAGTGTATTGATATATCCGGGAGGTTACCGGGAATCATTTTCTTGCACAATCAATTACTTCATGCGGGCTATGGGATGGCAAGATAGTAATTCTCATCAGTCAGCAGCACAGGTGTTCGAAGCGCATGGTATTACCAATGAATGGGATATGTGTGCTATATGCTTGTCTGGATTGTTCGTAGCTGTAGCTGTGAATATGCCTGACCTGCCTTTTGCTAATTCAGTGTTGGATGCTCTAGATATAGTCAAAACATCAGGAATTCCTAGGCAGGAAGTAAATTTCTCGCAGTTAGCACATGAAGTAGCTATGGACATAAAACCAAGTGAGACACATTTACCGGCATTGGCTGCTTTGCGGGTTTTCAATAGAATTATTCGTTCGAACTGTGATCCAAAAATCCATGACCCAATTCGTGTGCTAATTACTCATATTTTGTCGAATGCTCGAGATATAGAGAAATCACTTACTATGTCTATATTTCAGAATTATGCGCTTGGCAGTGTGAATTTCGTAAAAACATATTCGATGCCATCACCTTTTGAGACTAGTTCTTTGATTGTTGAACATGATGTTCCAGTTTTATCAAGTAGTAATTGCGAAAAATTATTGTCTGAATCAGTCAAAAAAGAAATCAGACCTGTTGTATTTACGGCACGACCATCATTGGCTCCTAGAGGAGTACATGATGAGGCACATTATTATTCTCCTGAAGCGGAATTAGCAGTTGAATTAGTTGGATTAGAATCAATACCAATGATAGGCTCAGGGAGGACTGAATGGTTGGCTTGGGAGACTGGGGATGACCCCAACAGTTTGATTAAGCCTGCTCTAATACATGCTTTGGCAGCCATTGGTGCTGCAATTTCAGAGGATGAAGTGTCTGGATTAATGGCTGCTGATATGTTTCTTAAAAAAGGCATATTGAGTGGTCCTTTGTCTGATTTAGTAGGGAAAGATTTATTTGTTACAGTTTTTGAGGATTCGGCACGCAGCATAGAATCTGTTAGCGAAGTCTTAGGTTTATTGCGTGATTTTGGCGTGGAAAGCTCTTTATGTGCGAAGGGAATTGCTGTCGATCGTGAAAAACGTCGGCTTTTATCTGCAGCAGGAGCAACTTTGTTTGATGATATTAACTTAGCTATAACAAATTGATTTATGTAACGCGCCAATGTCCGCGACGCATTGGATTGATGGCTTCTGATGTTATAAAACATTTAGGATCTATCCTCGAAGCAATTTCTTCAATATCTGACAAATCGCGACGTTTTGCAATTACATTTACTTCAAGGACTCTGCCGTCTCTACCCTGACCAAGATACTCAGTGACGCCATAACCAGCTGTCCGGAGAGCTGTAGCCATTTGATGAGCATTTTCTGAGGTTACGATCCTAACATGGCTAAATCCTATAGCAAGGCGTTCTTCTAAAGCCATTCCTACAAGTATGCCAGCCGAATATCCACCTGCATAAGCTACTATGCTGTAGAAATTTTCTAAGTTTTCCAGTACAGACTTTATCACTACTATCCACATGAGTGCCTGACAGAATCCTACTAGTGCACTTAATATACGTTTACGTTGTACTACTAACATTACTCTTAGCGTGTCTAGGGCTATGTTTCCGACTCGCAGTGTGAATATTAGTAGCGACGTAGTGAGAATAGAAGTTGTGGGCAACATGGTTGTATAGTTGACAGTTTTATCTATAATGTTAATGTATTATAACGCGTATAGGGCGTCTATGTATTTGTCAAAAACACAGTGGCATGTTATTATCCGCCAGCTTTAATCTTGTATGCGGTATTGTTGTTCTAATTTAGAATTTTGTTTGTGGTATTTGTAAATTTAGGTGTAAAAGGGGTACTAACATAATGTCTGAGCAACCATCTCCAAATAATAAGGTATCAACAAGTCAGGTGCGCAGTTTGGCCATTATCTGGGTTGTGTTAACAGTGTTGGTTGGTGTGGGTACTTTCTTCGGTTTATTCTGGGCTTTGGGAGGTTTGGACGGTAGCAATGCGGACACTAAAGCTGCATCTGAGATGGTTACTGACCCATCAACTTTACCTGTTGATTCAGTTTTGGCCAATGAGGTTGGGAGTGATGATACAAAATCTGTATCAGAATCTACAGATACAGCTCAGGTGGAACTAGAACCGACATTCACTGAGCCTCCTACTGACATTCCTGCTACACCATCTCCTGAGGTTATACCAAGTGATACACCTATAGCGGAATCAAATGATGCTGTGCCTACTGCTCAGCCTGTTGAACCTACTGTTGCTGTGCCTGATCCCACTGCCACTACAGCTCCAGTGGTCGTGGCTAGTAGCGGTGGATTTGGTTTGGGTGGTCAAGTAATACATGGCGGATTACTGGCACTGGATAAAATGCAAGCGATGAAAATGAGTTGGGTAAAGATACAAAACTATGATCTTGCTGGTGCCACAATTGAGGGTGACATTAACAATGCTCACAACAATGGGCTGAAGATTTTGGTAAGCATCAAAGATAATGCTAATCATAATCGCATAACTGCTCCTGACTATCAGGAGCAATTTATTCAGTATCTTGAAAGAGTTGCTTCTCTAGGTGCTGATGCTATTGAGGTGTGGAATGAACCTAACCTTGATAGGGAGTGGCCTGCTGATCAGATGGGCGGTGCCAATTATACGGCATTGCTCAAAAAAGCATATCCTAGAATAAAAGCAGCAAACCCGAATACCATGGTTATAAGCGCAGCACTTTCTCCTACCGGTGCTTTTTCTGGTGGATGTGGTTCCATCGGATCTGTATACGGTTGTGATGATAAACCTTTCTTGCAGGCTATGGTCAATGCGGGTGCGCTTAATTATCTTGATTGTGTGGGTATGCATTACAATGAAGGGCTGCTACCTCCAAGTGCCACTTCAGGAGATCCTCGTGGGAGTTCACAGCACTACACACGCTATTTTAAAGGTATGTTAGACACTTATGGTGCTATCCTTGGAGGAGCACGCTCCATTTGTCTGACTGAAATAGGATATCTTAGCGGTGAAGAATGGGGATATCTGCCGTCAGCTTTTTCATGGAATCCTAGCAGTGCAATTAATATGACAGTTGCACAACATGCAGAATATTTGGGTCAGGCAGTATCCTTAGCCAGACAATCTGGTAACATTCGCTTGTTTATTATTTTCAATGTAGATTTTGCTATATTGAAAACTATGGAAGATGATCCACAAGCCGGATATTCTCTAATTAGACCGAATCAGAGCTGTCCAGCATGTAGTGCTGTTTCTGCAGCTATGCCCTAAGTGAATTGTCACTGACAATAGCCCACATATTAGACCTGTTTGTGTAGTCACCATATTTGGTTTTTCTTGGCATGATAGAATTCTCATACGATTTTAAGATTTAAACATGAATAATATTAGTGGATTAAATTTTGAGCAGCAAAAGGCTGTTAATGCCGGTCCGGGTTCAGTTTTAGTATTGGCAGGGCCTGGATCTGGGAAGACTCGGGTACTGACTCAACGAGTGACATATCTTATTTCTGAGGGATTATCACCCCATAGATTGTTAGCAGTTACTTTTACCAACAGGGCAGCAAAAGAAATGCGTAGTCGCATAGAATCCCAGATTGATCCTAAATTCCAGGTACGGAATGTCGGCACTTTTCACTCTTTGTGTGCTAGGTTGCTTAGGCAGCAGTCAGAGAATGATGCAAGATCAAAAGATTTTGTTATATATGATAGTGCTGATCAACGTGCGTTAATCAAGCAATCTATGCATTATCATAATATTGATGATAAGAGATATAAACCACATAGCATACATAGTACTATTTCTACTGCTAAAAATGACCTCATAGGAGTATCAGAATTCAGTCGAGACTCCTACTATGATGAAATTGTGGCCCGCGTATATGAGCGTTATCAGCATCTATTGCAGCAGAATAATGCTCTCGATTTTGATGACTTACTTGCAGAAGCTGTTTTCTTACTTCGAGATAATTCAGCAGTCCGGGAGCATTATCAGAATCTTTATCAGAAAATATTAGTAGACGAATTTCAAGACACCAATCTTGCTCAGTACACACTGTTGAGATTATTGTCAGGACAGTATAGAGATTTATTTGTTGTGGGAGATCCTGATCAGTCAATTTACAGATGGAGAGGGGCGGATTATCGAAATGTGCGTCGTTTCCAGACTGATTATCCTGAAGCAGAGATAATTTATCTCCGAAAAAATTATCGGTCGACACAGACGATACTCGACGTAGCTACTGCAGTGATAGATAAGAATCACAGTGGCGGCAGTGTTCGTCTATTTTCCGATATTGCTGGAGGTGACAAAATAAATGTACATGAAGCATATGATGAGGAAGAAGAAGCCCAATTTGTGGTGGATACAATCAAAGCAAATTCTATAAATGAAAAAATCAGGCCAGGCGAATGTGCTGTAATGTACCGCACTAATGCTCAATCCAGAGCATTAGAGGAAGCGTTTGTTCGTGCTGGTATGCCTTATAGATTGTTGGGGGCAACACGTTTTTATGCTCGGCGCGAAATCAAGGATTTACTTGCATACATACGTCTTATTCATAATATGCTTGATACAGTCAGTCTCGAAAGAATTATTAATGTACCGTCTCGTGGCATAGGTAGTCAAACATATTCTGCATTGCTAGAGTACTGTGAGAAATTGAATGTTAATCCTATTAGACTAATTTTAAAGTTGACGGATGATGGGTCTGATGCAGAACACTATAAAGCGCTTGGTGCACGAACTGCACGTCCGCTAGCAGCATTTGGTTTGTTATTGAGAGGATGGTTGAATGCGCTAGAAGCTGGCGAATTGGTCGGAAGTTTGTTGGATTTAATAATACATGATACTAACTATGAAGCATTTATCAAATCCGGAAAGGAATCCTCTAGTGATAGGTGGGAGAATGTAGAAGAGCTCCGCAAAGTATTCTCAGGTTTTGACGACAGAGATTTGGGTGAGGTGTTGGAACAGATATCTTTGGTGGCAGATGTAGATAGCCTAGGGGTGGATCTAGATGGTGGTGGTGCTCCTGCGTTGATGACTTTGCATGCCGCTAAAGGTCTTGAGTTCCCATTAATATTTATAGTAGGATTAAATGATGGAGTGCTACCGCATAGGAGATCATTTGATGAACCAGAAGAAATGGCGGAGGAGCGAAGGCTGTTGTATGTTGGTCTGACGCGCGCTAAGGAGCTAATTTACCTTTCGCACACTTTCCGCCGATACAACTTTGGTTACGGTTCTAGCGGGATTCCATCTCGTTTTCTAAAAGATTTGCCGATGGAGCTTGTGACGGGAGATGTTAGTACAAAAAACATAAGTGATCCAACAGATTGGCCGCAAACAAATGTTGTCAAGTCGCAATCGGTCTCAAATATTACTCGGTCGTCTGTTGATATACAATTTAGATCGGGTCAGAGGGTATCTCATCATACTTTTGGATTAGGTATTGTAATTGAAAGCAAATTTTTGTCTGGCGATGAACTAGTGATCGTGGCTTTTGATGATGTTGGTATAAAAAGGTTGGTCGCAGGGAGTGCTCAATTAAAACTTGAGGATGTCGAATAATGAATGTTTTCATGACCGGAGGGGCTGGTTATATAGGAAGTGTTACAGCTGAGATTTTGTTGACTTCAGGTCATCAGGTAACCATATATGACAATCTTTCACGTGGTAATTTGGCGGCTATTCCGTCTGGCGCAATATACTTGAATGGCGATATAGGAGACCGAAAAACACTACGAAATGCGCTTGCGTCTGCGAATTTTGACATTGTCTTTCATTTCGCTTCATTAATTGAAGCGGGAGAATCAATGGAAAAACCCGTATTATATTTTCGCACCAATGTATCCTATTCAAACAATGTTATTGAATTAGCTGCTGAGTCAGGATGCAATCGATTTATACTTTCTTCTACAGCAGCCGTCTATGCGAGTAGTGACCAACCGCTTACTGAAGATAGTCCTATCGATCCAGCAAATGTATATGGTGAAACAAAGTACATTGTTGAGCGTATGTTGGCATGGTACCAAAAGATTTACGGATTGCGCTTTGCTGTATTGCGGTATTTTAATGCTTGTGGCGCATTGCCTCGGCAAGGAGAAGCGCATGACCCCGAGACTCATTTAATACCAAGAGTCCTTCAAGTTGCGCTGGGGCATGCTGACTATGTGAATTTGTATGGTACTGATTACCCAACCCCAGATGGGACTTGCATTCGTGATTATGTACATGTAGCAGATCTGGCTGAGGCTCACCTTTTGGCAGCGAATGCTTTAGAAGACAATGATACTCTTGTTTATAATTTAGGCTCTGGTATAGGATATTCTAACCAGGAAATTATCGAAATGGCACGTGAAGTTACTGGTCACGATATTCCTGTTAATTCAGATGATAGACGTCATGGGGATGCGACTCGATTGGTAGCTAGTTACGAGAAAATCAAGCACGAGCTTGGTTGGGAGCCTGTTAATTCAGGGTTGGACAATATCCTGCGCACAGCATGGGAATGGCACAGTAAACATTCACACTTGTACGATAATGATTGAGTACTCTAATACTGGTATTGTTGGCATAGCAGTGAATCCTAATTAAGGATATGACAAACATAAACAATAAGACTCCATTTGGTATGCAGGTATTTGCTACTATAGTGGCTCGCCTGACGATTAATACTGCAGTGCGAATGCTATATCCATTCCTGCCAGCTTTTAGTCGTGGGATTGGAGTACCAATAGAAACTCTTATTCAGCTATTATCGTTACGTTCTGCCTTGGCAATGACTGCTCCTGTTTTTGGAAGACTTTCTGATAGGTATGGTAGGCGGAACATCATGGTTGGAGCCATGTTTGTGCTATCAGCAGCATTGGCCGCTATGGCATTGTGGCCAGGATATAGGATATTTGTGGCTTTTTTATTCTTAGGCATATTGGCACAAATTCTGTATCAGCCTGCCCATCAAGCGTATATATCGGAGCGGGTTCCATATGCACAACGAGGGCGCGTGTTAGCGATTACTGAGCTAGCCTGGGCTGGTGCTATGTTAATAGGAGTACCTCTTGTAGGTTGGATGCTTGCGCAAGCTCCTTCTCCAGAAATTGGTTTACCGCGTCCTTTTATGTTCCTATCTATTTTCGGTATTGTTTCTGGGGCAATGTTGTTCAAAATGTTGTCTAACCAAAGAAATAACGGTGACAAACCTGCTAATATGTTTTCTCATTGGCAAACTGTTCTTTCCAATCGAAATGTACTTGCTGGATTGATGCTAGGTGTGTTTACTGCAGGCGCGAATGAAAGCTTAAATGTGGTATTTGCTTCTTGGTTAGAGATTACATTTGGTATGACTTTGACAGCTATAGGGTTAGCAACGGTAGTTATAGGGGTCGCTGATCTGCTTGGTGAAGGAGGTGTAATAGCATTTTCTGATAGATATGGTAAAAGACGCACGGTGGGTTGGGGAATAGGTCTAAGCGTGTTGAGTTACCTGGCTCTACCTTTGTTAGGTACAAGCCAGACAGGAGCATTAATTGGATTGTTTTTGGTTTATCTTACTTTTGAATTTGCAGTTGTTGCCATATTACCATTGATGACCGAGCTGATGCCCGTGGCACGTGCTAGTGTTATGAGCGCTAATATAGCAGGTCATTCCTTAGGTCGTATGCTAGGGGCTTTAATGGGAGGGTTTTTGTTGCAATTTGGCATTGGGGCAAGTGGTATTGCCGCTGCTGTTCTCAATATATTAGCATTGGTGGTTTTATTGCTATGGGTTCAAGAGAACAAAAGTTAATAGCTAATTTGTGGCACATCAGTGTACTAATCTAAGCCGATTAATTGCTAATAGAAGGTTGTACGTAAAACAGGTTGAAACATGTTTTTTAGATGGTTGCATATTGGGTCAATAGGACAAAATTCACATATAGGCTCGGTCATTTCAGGACAACTATTACGTGCATTAAAAAAGAAGTAGTCTACAGCACCTTCACTTTTGCCTGATAGTTTGACTATTTGTTCTCTGGCAAGATAGGCAGCATATCGTACTGCCCATTCCTCAGATGGTGATACTATCTTTCTATCAATCAGTTTTGCATGCAGTTTTTCGTCAAGCACATTTATTAGTCCAACACGTAAACATAAGCGCATGGCATGATAATCTATTACTGGATCGACTTCTTCATGCTCCCGTATAGCGAGGAATCGCTCTGGTCGTTGATTCAATATCAGAGCTAGCAATCCGCTTTTTTTGCGCAATGGGTCCTCTTTATATCCTCCAACATTATCTAGCAGTTTTAGTAAGGTTTGTAGCGGGTCGGCGGATTTGCTAACGTTCTTCATTATAGAATCCGGGGTTAATTTAAGAGCAAGCATATCTTGACCATACCTTCGTGATTCTTCTAGATGTAATTCTAGTGCAGGCATTGGGTTGTTTCCATTATCATCTCTGAAGATTTCTGTGAATTCGTTTGCACTCAAATTAGCTTGTCTTTCTGGAGAACAGAAATCTTCATCTTTTTCTAAAGCTAGCCTAAATGATTCCCACAAATAATCGGACCCTTTGTGCATAGTGCCGCCTAATTGGGCTAGTAATGGTTGGTCGTATTTTTGATCATATGTAGACCAAAAACTAAACTGATGAACTGTGGCTGCAAAAAAATAGTCTAATGCTTTGGGATGATCAATCGGAGGTAGTACTGGGCTAACAAATTGGAAAGGTGATACTTCTGATAATGAAGCAACCTTATCCGCTACCTTTTGTATTTGTTTGTTGTTGAGATTGACACGCATATCGAGTGGTGCTTTCAAAGGTGGTTTATCAGAGAAAAGTGTTTTGGGGCCGATATCTTTGATCATAGCGGTCGATGTGACAACTGCTTGTCGTGCTGCCATGATAGGATGTTTGTTTTGAAGCAAGTAAGCTAGAGTGGCTCCACAAAAAGTGTCTCCTGCACCCGTTGGGTCTATCTCTATAGTTGAATCAGTAGGAATAAATGTGGCATGAGAGCCTTGAATTATGCAAGCACCATTTGCGCCTAAAGTGATATAAAGCACTTTCCCAATTTGTGTTGTGGCAGAGTCTATAGAGCCAAAAATGTATTCAGCCTCATATGAATTCATAAAAAAATAGTCGCTATGTTTCATCACATTTTTTACTTCTTGTGTTTGTTCCTTTGCATTGAACAAACCTGTGCCAGCGGAAATGTACTTGACACCTTTCTCTCGGCAGGCCCTAATGAATGACAATTGATTTATTGCATTACCCAATGGTGTTACGTGTACTAAAGAAAAATTTGACATGTCTCTAGGCAACATTTCAGATGAAAGATTGTCTTCGGAGTTGAGAGACATGGTTAGATATTCGGTTTTGTTATTCCGATATGAAATTTCAAATTCCGGAAGTTGTTCTGCAGGGACAATTGGACCTATCCAATCGGATAAATAATCATCGACTATGGTTAGGTGACTGGGACATACATTTGGGCGTGGACCAAATAATGTAGTTTCGGCGCCGCAATGAGTTGCTGCTACAGCAGTATACATTCCAGCTCCTCCTGCACATTCGGCAATGTTATCTTGGAGGTGCAGGATATCAGATGAAGCTCCACCGACAACCAGCAATTTGTTATTATGCACTGTCATTTGTACAAAAATAATTTGTTGTAAACCACGCTTTGCTTATCATTGAGTACAAAGTATGTATCATTGTTACTCCGGGAGTGAGCCGCACAGGACTCGAACCTGTAACCAAGGGCTTAAAAGGCCCCTGCTCTGCCAATTGAGCTAGCGGCCCGGGTATGTATGATTCTATCATTCTGAGTTGGCAGGGTCAACGACTTGTCACTGTTTTTCTTTAGTGTTTGGACTGTATCTTTGTGCGTAGAGCAATACACCAATTGCAATGAAAACCAATCCTGATATAAGACCTAATGATTGCCAAAGCCCAAAATAGGGTAGTCCACTCGGTATATTGTGGCTGCCTATGCCTAGTACATCTGCAAGACCAGATACTGCACAGATTACATAACCTGTAGCCATAAGTCTTAGCCCAATTTGTTCGCGGAGACGTCGCGGAACTGACCTATGTCTAGTTTCATAAGCATATGCATATCCACCTATCGTCATCATACCTATACCAAATAGTATGACGACCAATTGAAGAATGCCAACTCCAGGATTTAGATCGAGATTCACTATTACAGGGAACATTCCTATTAGGAAAATGGTAAATCCGAATACTACTGTTGCTACACTGATACGAGCCAATTGACTAAGTTCGTCAATTGCAACTGGTTTGCGGTTCATGTTGGTAGTCCACGTCTGAGAACTTGCAGCCAGTTCTCAGACATAAATTGTATTACCTCGTTTCTATTGTATCCAAGTGTTGCAATTTCATCGCCAATTAATCCTAAATCTGCCACAGTATCCATTGGAAAGGGTATTGATTCAGCTCCAAAACCGCCGTCAAAATCTGATCCTATGCCAACATGTTGGCAAGATCCAGTAAGCTGACAAATGTAGTCTATCATTTCTGCCAATCGCCTCACAGTTACGGATTTTTTGTCATCACTTTTGCTCCAACCAGTTTTCAGAAATTTGTTGTATGGGACCACTCCTATGACACCATCTCTATCTACAAGTTGACGGATTTGTGAATCTGTTAGCAACCTTTCTGGTGTACTTAGGTCGGCAGCAAATCTTGGGTTTGCATGAGATGCTATTACAACTCCTTCATAATTTTCAATAGCTTGATCAAAACTACGTTCAGACATATGACTTAGATCAAGAATCATTTGAATATCTGACATATTTGCTAACAATTCTTCACCTAAATTAGTCAATGGTCCTGGATCACCAGTGCCTCCACAGTAATTGGTTCCTGCCCAAGCTGGTCCGATAATACGTATGCCATTCTCGTGCCAATACTCTACTTCATCTGGTGATCTTATTGGGTCTGCTCCTTCCATTAGTAAGATTAGACCAATCACAGGTTTTTTGTTATTGGTTTCGTCCCAACTAGTGATAACCAACTCGAGATCTGAGCGATTTCGAATAATTTGGTATTCATCCTTATCTTCCATATGAAGGTAGTAATCTAATTGATTATGAGCTAATTGATGTGCTTGATCGGAGTTTTGATAATACATTTTTGCAGAGTCGCCTGAGTAATGACTATAAGGGGGGGAAAATAGAGTGGCAAATATTATTCCTATCCTTCCTGTTAGCCACTCATCTTGACCAAGACATGCCAAACCGTTCGCATGCAGATTTGGACTATTGCTTTCGGACCTGCGTATATTCAGTGCAGAGCTAGCATAGTTTCTATTATATCTCAGAGCGTTGTACGCTATGTCTTCGTGTGCATCGACTATAAGCATGATCTAATCGTATATATAAGGTGCTTGGTTGTCAATTGTCACAGAGTGCTATAATCACACGCTAATGGCTATTCTCAGTGTTATGTTGGCGTCCTGTGTTCTTTTTGTAACACCGGGTATATTGATTCACCTTTCTCTAAAAGAGAGGGGTTATCATCTAGTTCCTTGTATTGGAATAGGTTTGTCACTGGTAGTTGTACTGTATTCTACAGTTGCTAGTGTGGTCGGTTATTCATACTATTTGCAGATGGGTATAACTATAGGCTTGGATATAGCATTGTTGTTTTTTGCTCGGCACCAAATCAGTAACATTAAATCTTGGACGCATAGATTAGTCAGTTGGCAATGGTTATTTTTGGCTCTTGTAGTCTTAATTTATGTTGGCCCAGCATTTGTTATTCCAGTTCCATTTGATACTGACGCGCAAGGTTTTGGAGTGTTGATTGCTACTGTGCGATCCAGTGGTTCTATAAAAACTCTGGCACCTTTTTATCCTGAAATCGGTTGGTATTACTCACCCGCATTTTTTTTGGTAGGTGCTCAATTAGCGGATATCACAGGTGCTGGAATACATGAAGTAATGCTGGGATTTTCACATTTGCTTAGCGTGGGTGTGATAGCGTCTATTGGCTACTTAGGAATGCTCATGGGTGGCCGAAAAACTGGTTGGTGGGCTGGAGTTGCATCTGCAATAGGATTGTCTCTCTATACAACTCTGATGGATGCTGCTTATACTAATTTGCTTGGATTATGGTTGACTGCCACGTTTCTTTGGATTCTCGATAAGGTTATAAGAAATAAATCAGGTTTTGATTTGGTGATTGCGGGTGGATGCTTGTCTGCTGTACTTCTTGGGCATCCTGATAGCATCATACATTTAGTTCTGGTTTATTTCTGTTTCTATATTACTGTTGTTTTTGTAAGACCTAAATTGAGTATCAAGGAATATATGAGAATAATGATTCTTGTGCCAGTGCTTGGAGTAGCTATCAGTGCACCTTGGCTATTTAGTACTTTTTCTATGTTAGGGCAAATCAGCGTGCATGAACGTCAGTCACCGCAGTTACACCATCTTTTGTGGGTTTTAACTGTCAATGGTGGACTGACACCATTTTTTGCATTAATTGGTATTTGGTGGGCAGTACGTAGACGTCATTGGTTAGATATATGGTCCATATCATGGCTTGTACCAATTGTAGAAATATCCAGTTTAGGCAATTTAGATGCACTGTCCCGTCGTACATTAATTGATCCGATGCAGATTTTCTATCCTTTTGGTATGGCATGGCATGCCACTATAATTCCTCTTGCTTTGTTAGCATCACGTGGTTTAGAACCTATAGGTGATTGGATTGCTGGCAAGAGATTTTGGCAGGAGTGGCTTGTTGTTTCTCTGTCAATCATATTATTGTTAGCAGGAACGGGGTTGATTATGAACAAATCTGTTGTATCGTGGACCAGAGCATATGTACCGCAAATTACTGGTGCGGTAGCCACTGCTGCTGATATCAGTGCTTATCAATGGTTGCGTGATAATTCCCCATCAGACTCTAAGGTGTTAAACTATCCTGGGCGTTATGAGGGTCAATGGGCAACAGTTATATCTGAGCGTAAGTCGGTTTATATCCGTGACCAGTTATTTTATATAGGTGCAGAAGATTGGCGCAATTCGCAGAAAAATATGGCAGTCGCTTTTCTTGACCCTGCCTCTAATGAGGCCTATGATTTGATTAGTAGTAATGAGGTTGACTACATTGTGGTCCCACAGTGGCTCAATGTGTCTGATATGGATCAATCAAGATTGCGCTGGAGAGATCCCGATAAATTGCCGCAAATATCTTGGTTTGAAGATGCAAGTTACCTGGATTTAGCTGCTGATTTTGATGGTGCTCAAGTGTGGATAGTCAAAGATTAGATGACATTTCATAAGCATATGATAAATGGTTTGTTATGAAAATATTGCATATTATTCCCTATTTCTACCCAGCTTGGGCCTATGGTGGCACTTGTCGCGCTGCTTGGGAACTAGCTCGTGCGCTAGTACGCAAAGGTCAAAGTGTTGTTGTATATACTACTGATGCCCTTGACGAGCATTCTCGTTCTACACCTGCATCAGTAGTGGTAGATGGAGTAGAAATACATAGAGTGCGCAATCTCAGCAATCGTTTAGCGTGGAGGCGCGCTTTTTTTCCATTGGGTTTTGGGAGCAAGCTTCAGGAATCATTGCAGGATGCTGATGTTGTACATTTGCACGAATTTCGTTCGTTTCAGAATGCAGTAGCTTTACCCTATATGGTAAGAACAGGTGTGCCGTTTGTGCTTACAGCGCAGGGAGGCTTACCCCGAATTATGGGCCGTAACACTTTGAAGATTATTTATGATCGTAATTTTGGTGGACGTATACTAAGCAAGGCTGCTAGATTGCATGCGCTAAACGAATTAGAGCGGGAACAGTTTATTGACTTGGGTGTTGACCCACAAAGGATTGCAATATTACCAAATGGTGTAGATCTCGATCAATATCAATCTCTACCATCTTTTACGAGATTTCGAGCTCGTTTTGACATACCTGAAGGAGTCCCCATCATACTGTTTTTGGCAAGAGTGAACAAAATCAAAGGAGTTGATTTCTTGGTTACTAGTTTTAATTTGTTGCGTCGCGCGAACCCTGATGCATTTTTGGTTATTGTTGGACCTGATGATGGGTATTTGCAAGAAGTTAAAAATCAAGTCCAGGAATTAGGTATTGAAAATCAAGTACGATTTACAGGATATTTGGATGGGGATGACAAATTGCAAGCATACCAAGCTGCCAGTGTATATGTTCTTCCGTCTGCATATGAAATGTTCGCAATAACTTTACTGGAGTCGCTTGCTTGTGGTACTCCTATAATCGCTACAGATCGTTGTGGTTTGGCAGAGTTTGTCAGACAAAACAATCTTGGCTCAAT
>MDTE01119375.1_pt1 | contig 107301 bp, 73 predicted proteins | sample 811231 | NCBI WGS metagenome assembly MDTE01 (sample SAMN05326651, study PRJNA326480) | marine metagenome | isolation source: seawater | place: Indian Ocean: Red Sea | collected 2010 | reverse complement strand
TGGCCGTGCCTTGTTGTCAAAAAACATCAGTCGATGAAGTGGACCGCCGGACGCTCGTTGCAGGCCCCGCCACTCGCCAAACGTGTACAGGTCAAAACGAATGCGCACGCGGTCGTGTGGACTCGATGAGAGGTCCAGGCGGAGAATCGGGCCCTGATTGAAAGATGTCCAGGCCGAGGCAGCGACGAGGTATCGTCCTAACTTCTTCACGCCACCGTCGTACACGACACCCGCAGCTGAGAGACCTTCCCAGTGGGGCAACGCCTTCGTCGCAGTCCTGGTACCGACTGGCAATTGATCGAATGATTCTGAGTAAACCTGTTGCCAGTTCTTCCCGTTCGAACTGTCATTGCAGAAGGCTGGCAACGGCATACCGAGTGACAGGAGAATGACCAGTGCGTTTGGGGATCGGGGCATCGCGTTCAGATCTCCGTCTGGCCGTCGTTGTTTGCCGGGATCAATTCCTGCGTGTTCTATCAGGACGGCTTTCTGCAGATCGTTGCAAAGAGCCGTCAACCGAAACCACCGCGCATGACAAACCCCTGCCGAACAGGGGTTTGTCTCAGAGTGGGAGTTGCCAGAGTGCCCCCGCACGGACTCGAACAATATGCGGATTCTCCGAGACGTGTGCAAGTTTCAGCGACCGCCTGTGCGAAATCCGGTGCAGTTGACCGCGAAAACGCCTTAATCGGGCCCGATCTGGCCGGCGTGATCGACACTTGGCACTCGCTCCCGCCGCGAGCAAGGGGTGGTGCCGCGCTTCGGATCCGGCGGTCACCGCTTCTGAGTTGAATGACGGGGCTGGGGTGGGGAGACTGGGGCACCGTGTTCGTGAGATGCGATGTGCCGGGGATTGGGGCCAGGCCTGAAATTGAGATTGAAGATCATGGAATCAAACGCCACAAACCGAAAATGCATTCCGTCAAAGATCGTGATCGTCATTGTTGGCACTCTGCTCACTGGGGTTGCGCAGGCGGAGAAGCCGTCAAGCGACATCGTGACAATCGACATCTGTCCCAGTACGCGAGCACACTTCCGTAACGATTGGTCGCTGGTCTTTCCGTTGAAGCAAGGCCGGCTGATGCTCGCGTGGTGCGAATACTACGCGACCAGTCCCGAGCAAGTGATCAACAGGAGAAAAAGCAACTACACGGACCCGGCCGCTTGCCGCATCTCGGCCAAGATTTCCACCGACAAGGGACGTACGTGGAGCGACACGTTCACGCTGCAGGAAAACACCGCGAGACTGAACGTCAAACACCCCAACCTGCTGAGACTGTCGTCGGACCCGAACAAAATCCTCATGTTTTTCACGAGTCGCCGAGTTGATGGCGGCAAGGGCGGGGACATCCGCATTTTCATGAAGCAGTCGACGAATGAATGCGAGTCGTGGAGCAAGCCGGTGCAGATCTCCACTTTGGGGGGCACGCATTTTCTGATGGCCGATCGCGTGTTGCAGTTGCCCGGCGGACGGATCTTGCTGCCGACATTCCAATCGGACGCGTGGTTTCCATTCGACGCGTTCTGCTACTACTCGGACGATGCCGGGCGAACTTGGCGAGCCAGCAAAACCAGGATGACACTCCGGGGCCATGGTGCCCAGGAACCCTCGATCGTTTGCCTGGAGAACGGCAAGTTGCTGGCCGTGCTCCGGACATCCCTGGGGTCCGTGTACAAGTCGTATTCCAATGACAAGGGCACGACGTGGTCCAAGCCGGTTTCGACCGGATTAGCCGCGCCGGCTTCGACACCGCTGCTCAAACGGATTCCCGGCTCCAGTGACCTTCTTCTTGTCTGGAACAACATCTTCGACCCGAAGCATCCAGATTTCCAGAACGGTCACGGTCCACGGAACCCCTTGTCTTCGGCCATCTCCTGTGACGATGGCCGGACTTGGCAGAACATCAAGACGATAGAGGACCGGAATCCGGGTGCCAGTTCGACGCCGGCCGTTACGTTCGTCGACAAAAAGGCACTGCTGACTTACAACACGCAGCCTTACGCGCTATCCAAACGCGAACTTTATTCCGTCCGACTCAAGATCATCCCGATTGAGTGGTTCCGCAGTAGGTGAGTTTTCGGACCAAACGATGTGTTTGAGGCCACTCCTCCGCTCTGCCGTCCGAGTCCCGTGGTCCGGACCTGGCGATTCATGGCAGAGACGACTACTCGCACCGCACACTCCCGAATGGCATGGCGAACACCACGGAAGATTTTCTCGGAAGTCTGAGCAACTACTCAGTTGCCATCATTCTCGCACCGCCGCCAATCCTGCCACAGCTCAACTGTCAGCTATCGGAGCAGCAAACGTCAGCAAGAAGTCGGGACCAGGCCGCCTTCTCGGCCTCTGGCTCGAAAAGGCTGCGTTTCTGTTCACACCGCACGCGAAGCGCATCCAGAAATGCTGAATCCGTTTCACAGCGGGACATCAGACCCGCCAGCTCAGTGTCCCCACCCACTTCAAACAGGCCCGGGTAATCGTCCCCCAGCAACCCAACTGACCCACTGACTCGCGTCGATACCACCGGAGTTCCCACCGTGATGGCCTCGCCAATCACGTTGGCCCCACCCTCCATCCGGCTGGTCAACACCAACAGGTGACTGCGTGCAATCTCGTGCAACACGGTCCCGTGAGGCCGGCTCCCCAGCCAGAGGTACCTTGAGTTCTGACGCGTCATTTCGCGTTGCACCTGCTTCTCAAATCGCGATTCCAGGATCCCGCCGAGGTGCCGAACCTGGATCCGTGACTCGCAGGGCAGTTGCCGCGAGGCCATGGCAGTCAGCATCGGATCCTTGACTCCTCGCAGATGGCCGACCACCACGACCTGAAAGTGACGCACGGCCTTGGCCGGCTGTGACCGCATGCCACGGACCGACTGGTGAATCACACGGCACTTGGCATGCAGGGAAGTGTCGAGCTGCGTCCTGGCATCCTCCTGCAGCAAGACGATCGCGTCTGCGGCGCTCAGAGACGCGTGCCCCCTCCGTGCAGCCGAATCGGATCGATGCAAATCTCGATACACGTCCGTTCCGCTCAGGCCAACCACCAGTGTCCGCCTGGGATGACATCTCGCGAATGCAACCGCCGAAGGTGCACTCCGGCAGGCGTGAAGAGCCACGAGCACATCCACCGGCCGCCCTGCCCAACCGTTCGTGATCCGTACGCGATGCCCCAGCGACTCCAGCAGTCGCCGCCACCGCCGGGCCGTGACCCGGTTGCCACTGCGTCGTGCGGCCCGCTCGGGAACGACAATTTCGATCCTCAGTGACTGCACGGAGCACCTACGCGGTAAACACAAGGTGCGACTCACCCTTGGCTTCGACATGCCCAACGACCGCCGACGCCATGGCGCCGGCCTCGTGACACCGAGACACGAGCTCGTCGGCCTGCCCTGGTTCCACGCTGATCAACAACCCGCCCGACGTCTGCGCATCAAACACCATGTCGAGGCCCATGTCAGTCGCCCCCGAGCCGATGGTCATCAGGTCCTCCACCGCCTCCCGATTCGTCTTGCTCGCTCGCGTGTGGTTGCCTTTGGAAGCGAGTTCAGCGGCACCGGGCAGCACCGGAAGTGCTCCCGTGGAGATCGAAAGTGTGACACCACTTGATTGAGCCATCTCACCCGCATGGCCAGCCAGCCCAAAACCCGTGATATCGGTCGACGCGTGTGCGCCAACCGCTCTGGCCGCTTCACTGGCCCCCCGGTTGAGCATCGCCATACTGGCCGCCGCGGTCTCCAGCACTCCTCCAGGACATCGATTCAGCTTAAACGCGGTCGTGACAAATCCCGTCCCAAGCGGTTTGCTGAGCACCAACGCATCGCCGGGCTGTGCACCTCCATTGGTGAGCAACTCACCGGGGGTCGCCACTCCGGTGACGCTGAGCCCGTACTTGATTTCGGTGTCCCGCACGGTGTGCCCGCCGGCGATCACCGCTCCCGCTTCGAGCACCTTGTCCGCCCCGCCGGCAAGGATTTCACCAAGGGTCTTGAGATCGAGTTTGTCGTCTGGAAAGCCGACGATGTTGAGCGCCGTGCGAGGATTGCCTCCCATAGCGAAGATATCGCTGAGACTGTTGGCAGCCGCGATCTGGCCGAACAGGAACGGGTCATCGACCAGCGGTGGGAAAAAATCCAGCGACTGCAGGATCAGCAGATCCTCACGCAGTCGGTACACGCCCGCGTCGCTGAAACCCTCGGCCCCGACCAGCAGGTCGGGGTCGTCGAATTTTGGCAAGCCCCGCACCACCTGTGCGGTCCCCTCCTGGGGCAACTTGCCAGCTCACCCGGCGCAGCTGGCCCAATCGACCAGCCGCTTCTTTCGGCCAAACAAAGCCATCTCGTGCCTCCTCGCGATGCTGCGGACATCTGCCGCCGGGCGGATTGTATGCCGAACGGCCAGGCAAGCCAACGCCATCGATGATCGCTATGATGCCGGTCAGGCCTGCGGCCCCGCAGCACCGCCTCGTCATTTCTTGCTCATTCGGATCACCAGCCATGTCTCTTGCTGACCAGGTCGCGATCGTCACCGGGGGCGGCCGTGGCATCGGGGCAGCCTGCGTCCGGGCACTGGCCCGGGAAGGAGCGTCGGTCGTCGTCGCCACGCCGGAAGCCGATGAGCGAGAGAGACTCGTCAGCGAACTCCGTTCAGCTGGCCACCAGGCCATCGGCACCGACACCGATGTCACCAATCAGGATCAACTCGAAATCATGGTCAACACGACGATCCGAGACCTGGGACAGATCGACGTGCTGGTCAACAACGCCGGAGTGATCGGTCCGACCGCCCCGCTGCAGGACGTCACGCGAGCCGACTGGGAATCCGTGATGGATGTCAACGTGACAGGGCTCTTCCTGGCCACCCGGGCCGTCCTGCCCCAGATGCTCAAGCAGCGATCCGGCCGCGTGATCAACATCGCCTCTGCGGCCGGCCAGATCGGCTTTCCGCTCCGCAGCCCCTACGCCGCTTCCAAGTGGGCGGTGATCGGCATCACGAAGACGCTGGCCCACGAGGTCGCCAATGACGGCATCCTGGTCAATGCCATCTGTCCGGGCCCGATCGATGGCCCTCGCATGGATGCCATCATTGCCGCCAAGGCAGGCGCCACATCAACGACGCAGGAATCCGTCAGAGCCGAGATCGAAAGTGACACGCTACTCGGCCGGCTGATCCCACCCGAGCACATCGGTGAGATGGCAGCGTTCCTGGCCTCGGACAAGGCGAACAGCATCACCGGACAGACTCTCGACGTGAACGCGGGGTATCGCGTCTAGCGTCCTTTTCTAATGCGTGGCCGCCTCGGTCGGCATGCCGGCCCCTTTCCACGCAAAGATCCCGCCGGGGTATCGCTTCACGTTGGTGTATCCCTTGCGACGTGCCCACAGCGCGGCATTGTGACTCCTGCCGCACGCGGTGAAACCGCAGTACACCACGACGAGCTTGTCCTTGTCTTCGCCCAGCAGCGCCTCGTAGTCCGCCTCGGATTTGCCCGCCGTCTCATCGGTGTCCCACTCGTCCATCGTCGACTTGGGGAACAGAAATTGGACCGCCCCGGCAATGTGCTGTTTCTTGTAGCTGGCCTCCAGCGGCATGGCGTCCACCAGCACCATCTCCCGCTTGTCGGCCAGCAAAGCGGCCAATTCCGATGTCGTCACCAGGTCATATTTGCCCTCGGTCGTGTGGCGAGCCAGTTTCACGGCGACCTTCTCGGTCTCCACCTCCTGCTGAAACTTGTTCTGGCCACATCCGACCCCCGACAACACCACCGATGCTGCCAGCATGATTCCCGTAGCTCGCATCACGCGACTCACTCCTCGTTTCTAACTCAGGTCTGGTGTCGCGGGCTTCTGCCTGACCGCCAGACCATACAACAGCATCCCAGAAGCACCACGTCGAGCACCATGGCCTGTTTCAACGACAGGCCGTCTCCCTCGCCCACGCCTCCAGTCCCAAAACACCCACAGTCAATATCCAGCCCGAGAATTATCCCGTATCCCAGGACGCAAAGAAACACCACCAGCAATGCCCCGGCGAGTCCAGCCCCCGCACGGCGACCACACAACAGACCGCCGGCGGCCATCAACTCCAGCAGCAGCACGCTACCACCTGTCACCGGAAGCAGGGGCTCCCACACCAGTCCGTAGTCACCGATGGCACGCAGGAACGCCGCCACATCCCACAGCTTGACCATAGCGGCCCACAGGAAGAGGCAGCCGAGGGCTGTCGAGACGATTCGGGCCGGACAGCTCACGCTCTCGGTTCTCCCCGGCCCCCGGCCAGCTACAGAAGTCACCAGCACTCGCGGGTAACTACAACTCCGCTTGAATCCAAAACAGAGGCCCGGCCACCACGAGGGCGACCGGGCCTCCTCTTTTTTTCTCCGGCCGGGGCACGAGGCCCTCATCACCGGATAGGTGGTTGCCCTGTGGACAAACCGCCGAATGTCCTAGGCGTGACCACCTCTCTGGCATGTACAGCAATATTCCACTGGATCACCTCCTTCCTTGAACCGGATTCCACCCGTTTCCGAACGGACAGCCAGTGCCGATCTCCTCACGGGCCTCTTGTGACGCCACACCGCGTCAGTGTGACACGACCGGCACATCGTCCCGAATCTCTGAAGAGTTGCAAGGCCAATCTTCCTGATTACGCACACAACGACCAACGCCGTGCCACAGTTTCGCGCGGACTCACAGAGACAGCCTTTCAGCTACACTGGGTACTGCCAACGCAACCAATACCGGTCCATGCCTGATGCCCCGCTGGCCAGCCTCCCTGTTAACCCCGCTCTTGAGCGTGCTATTGCCCGCGTTGACACTGGGGCTAACAATCACGTCGAAAGCCGACGACGTCGACACCTGGTGGTCCCTGAAGCCACTCGCCAACCCCGCACCACCGCGACAGCCTTCCGAGAGCGGCAACGCCATCGACGCTTTCCTCGTCGATCGGCTCTCTCGGCAGGGACAGACCCTCTCGCGTCGTGCAACGCGTCGGGTACTCGCCCGCCGACTCAGCTTCGACCTGTTGGGGATCCCCGCTTCCCCCGAAGCCGTCTCGGCATTTGTCAACGACCCGCATCCTGACGCGTGGTCGCGCCTGGTGGACCGAACTCTCGCCAACCCTCACTTTGGTGAACGGTGGGCACGCCACTGGCTCGACATCGTGCGTTATGGCGAGAGCCAGGGGTTCGAGCGAGACAAGCTGCGACCGCATGCCTGGCGTTACCGGGACTGGGTCGTCTCGGCCTTCAACGCCGACATGCCTTACAACCGATTCGCAGCATGGCAAATCGCCGGCGATGTGCTCGAGGACTCCAACCCGGACGCCGTCGTCGCCGCCGGGTTTCTCGTCGCCGGGCCGTGGGACGAGGTCGGAAATTCGCAGCAAAGTGACGCCATGAAACGCGTCGTCCGGCAGGATGAGTTGGAGGATCTTGTCAGCGTCGTCGGGCAGGGGTTTCTGGCACTAACGGTTCATTGTGCCCGGTGTCACGACCACAAATTCGATCCGATTCCGCAGGCCGAGTATTACCGGATGGCGTCTGCCCTCGACGGAGTCCGCCACGGGCTCCGCGATCTGCCCGGCCAGGGCGTTCCTGAACGCACATCAGCCCGATCCGCAACCATGCTCACCCGGCGACGGTTTCTCGAAGAACGTCTCGCCCAGCTCGAATCTGCTGCACGCCACGAGGTCCTCAAGGCCCGCAAGACCAGCTCCACCACCGACGCGCAGCCGCCCGCTCCATTTGCCAGGTGGGACTTCAACTCCAGCGACATCAAAGAGGCCGGTCGTGATTCGTTCGGCCGCCTGCACGGCGTCCTTCACGGTGACGGCAAGCTCGACAAGGGCCACCTCGTGCTCGGCATCCGCACTCACATTGTCACTCCACCGATCCCGATGGACGTTTCAGCGAAGACACTCGAGGCTTGGGTCCAACTGGCCGACACCCGGCAGACCGGTGGAGGTCTCGTGGCAGTCGAGGCGATTAACGGGTCAAGCCACGACGCCATCGCATTCGGAGACCTCGTGCCCGGCCACTGGAATGTGTCGAGCGAGCAGCGACGACGCACTGTGGATTTTCGCGGCCCCAGGGAAACCGACGGAGAGCGTCACCTTGTCCACATCGCGTACGTGTTCGATGAAACTGGCCGGGTCACCGCCTACCGGAACGGGCAGCAGTATGGCCAAACGATCCGGACCAGGGGCCCCATCAGATACCGAGCCGGAGAGGCCCGAGTCCTCATTGGACTGCGGCATTCCCCATCGGACCGGGCTCGTCACATCCGAGGTCGGATAGACCGGGTTCAACTTCACCTGCGAGCCCTCTCGCCCGAGGAAATCATCCGTTCCAGCGGTTCATTCGCCCAGCACGTCTCCGACCGGGAACTCCTTGAACACCTCACCGAGAAACAGCGAGAGACTCGAGACCACCTGCTTTTTGAGATCAAGCAACTTTCCGAGCTCGCGGCCCGTTGGAATGCCTGGAAGGCCTACACGGTTGTCCCCAGGCCTCCCGGAGTGACACGCCGACTTGTTCGTGGCAACCCGGCCGACCCGGCTGAGATCGTCACTCCCGGAGGCGTCTCGGCGGTCCCCGGGCCGCCTCCCGGATTTGGCCTGGCCGAAAACGCCACCGACACCGACAGGCGGCGGGCACTGGCTTCGTGGATCACCTCCAAGGCCAATCCGCTGTTTGCACGAGTCATCGTCAACCGCGTCTGGATGCACCATTTTGGACGCGGCCTGGTGGAAACACCGAGTGATTTTGGCATCAACGGTGGCCTGCCGTCTCACCCCCGACTCCTCGACTGGCTCGCCAGCCAGCTCATCTCACACCATTTCCAACTCAAGCCCATCCACCGCATCATCCTCAACTCCAGAGCCTACCAGCAGGCATCTCGCTATCGTCCCGAGGCCGCAGCCACGGACGCTGACAACAGGCTGATCTGGCGGATGACTCCACGACGGCTCGAGGCAGAGGCGCTTCGGGACGCGATGCTGTCTGCTTCCGGTTCGCTTGACCACCAGATCGGAGGCCCTGGCTTCTACGACTTCTCGACCCATGTGAACAACTCGCAGTTTTACGCGATGAAAGATCCGATCGGTGCCACGTTTGACCGCCGCAGCCTGTACAGGACCGTGGTCCGTTCGGGGAGAAGTCCCTTCCTGGACGCGTTTGACTGTCCCGATCCGTCTACCAAGTCCCCTCGACGGGCCATCACGACGACGCCACTTCAGGCCCTGTCGCTGCTCAACAGCAATTTCGCCATCCGCATGTCCCATCGTCTCGCGAGACTCACAGTCTCGCATGCCGGCCCCGCTCCTCAAGCCCAGGTCCAAACCGCCTACCGGCTGTGCTTTTCGCGTCCCCCCACCACAGACGAATTGAAGCTGGCCGTCGCATTTGTCTCCGAGCACGGCATGCCCGCGTTCGCCCGGGTGTTGTTCAATTCCAACGAGTTCCTGTATGTCGACTGACAGCCTCAACCGACGCCACTTCCTCGATTTTGCCACCGCGGGCATTGGCGGAACGGCGCTCGCATCATTGCTCCGGGACGAGAGCGGCACCGATGCAGCCGGGCGACTCCCCGGTCTCACCCCCACCGCGCGACGCGTCATTCACGTTGTCGCCACCGGGGGCTTCAGCCAGGTGGACAGCTTTGACCACAAGCCTCAACTCGCGAAACTCCACGGCACACCACTGGTCAGCGAGGAGCGTCCTGATGTCTTTTTTGGCAAGGTCGGACTGCTCCGGCAAAGCGACTGGGCCTTTCGCCGCCGGGGAGACAGCGGACTGTGGGTGTCTGACCTCTTTCCGCACCTGGCGTCTGTCGCGGACGAATTGACCGTCATCAAGTCAATGGTCGCCGAGACATCCAATCACACACCGGCCACGTTCCAGGAGAACTCGGGATTCCGCCTCAACGGATTCCCCGTTTTGGGCGCCTGGCTCTCCTACGGCCTGGGCTCTGCTTCACGCAACCTGCCGACCCACGTGGTGATCCCTGACCCTCGCGGCCTCCCCGCCGGTGGCTCGATCAACTGGACCAATGGCTTTCTCCCCTCCGAACACCAGGGTGTCCCGTTGCGAGCGCGTGGGTCCGCTCTTGACAACCTGTTCCCTCGGACTCCCCTGGGCGCCGCGACCGAGCGTGACAGCCGCCGTCTGCTCGACGAGCTCAACCGCCGTCATCTCGAACAGCGAGGCGGCGACGATGCCCTGCTCGGCCGGATCCGGAGCTACCAACTCGCAGCGAGAATGCAGCTGGCGGTGCCCGAGGTCACATCGCTCGACTCCGAGACACGCGACACCCAGGCACTGTACGGCCTCGACACCGACCCCACGGCCGATTTCGGCCGCGCCTGTCTTCTGGCTCGCAGGCTACTCGAACAGGGAGTTCGCTTTGTCCAACTTTTCAGTGGCGGTGCCTTTGGCAGGCCTCGGCACAACTGGGATGGCCATGAGGACATGGTCAAGAACCACGGCCGCGAGACGGCCCGCGTCGACCAACCGCTCGCAGCTCTCCTCACCGACCTCAGACGCACAGGCCTACTCGATGACACGCTGGTCCTGTTCACCAGCGAGTTCGGCAGAACTCCATTCACCCAATCCAACGCCGGAGTTCTCGGCACAGGACGAGACCACAATCAGTACGGCTTCAGCGTCTGGATGGCCGGCGGCGGATTGCGAGGGGGAACCAGCTACGGAGCAACCGATATCTATGGATGGAAGGCCGAGAAGAACATCACCACCTGGCACGACTTTCACGCCACCGTGCTGCACCTGTTGGGGATCGATCACGAGAACCTCACGTACTACCACAATGGAATCGAACGCCGACTGACCAATGTCCACGGCGAGGTCATCACCGACATCCTCAACTAAACTGGCACAGCAGCGGTCTCGACGGCCACGACTCACACCAGATTCTTACACCCCATCAACTGGCCATGACGCACACCGACCCCCACATCTTCGACGCCGGCGCGTACGCCCGACGCGAATTCCTGACAACAGCTGCCAGTGGACTGGGAGCGATCGGCCTGGGGGCGACACTGGCCGAAGACGGCCTGCTGGCCGCCTCCGTCGACTCTGGCCGTCCGTCAGCGCCATCCCACTTCTCACCGAAGGCCAAAAGCTGCATCTTCATCTTCATGGCCGGTGCCCCCAGCCACGTGGACCTCTTTGACCCCAAACCGACCCTGGCGAGGCAGGACGGGCAGCCGATGCCCGAGTCCCTGTTGAAGTCCGTCCGGTTCGCCTTCATCAAGAAGGAATCCGCGAGACTGATGGGTCCCAGCTTCAGTTTTCGGCCCTACGGTGACTCGGGGATGGAACTCAGTGAGCTGCTCCCCCATCTCGGCTCGGTTTCCGACGACCTGCTCCTGGTCCGCAGCCTGCGAAGCACACAGTTCAACCACCACCCGGGCCAGTTGTTGATGCAGTGCGGCCGTTCGGAATTCGGCCTGCCGACCATGGGATCCTGGCTCAACTATGGCCTCGGAACCGAGTCGCGGAACCTGCCGGGATACGTCGTCCTGTCTGCTGGAGTCGGCTCCAGCGGTGGCGCGACTCTCTGGCAAAGCGGGTTCCTCCCCTCCAACTATGCAGGCGTCCTCTTTCGCAACAAGGGTGAACCAGTTCTCAACCTCAAGAACCCCAACGGGCTCCCCTCGTCCCTGCAACGGCAGGGAATCGACCTGCTCGGGCAGATCAACCGGTCTCGCTACGCCGAGCTGCGTGACCCCGAGATTTCCAGCCGGATCGCCAGTTACGAACTGGCCTATCGCATGCAGATGGCGACTCCCGAATTAATCGATCTCGCCAGTGAACCGCGGCACATCCAGGACCTCTACGGCATCCACCGGCCCGAACCCGAGGGGGTCAAGAGCCGTGGAAAATCAGGCAACACCTACCAGGACTTCGCTCGCAACTGTCTCCTCGCCCGACGGATGGTCGAACGAGGTGTGAGGTTCATCAACATCATCTACGCCAGCTGGGATCATCACTCCAACCTTGCCCAGGAATTGCCCTACAACGCAGGCTGTGTCGACCAACCGATCGCAGCACTGATCGCTGATCTCAAGCAACGCGGCCTGCTGGACAGCACAATCGTTGCCTGGGGCAGCGAATTTGGTCGCACACCGCTGGCCGACAATGGAGGCGGAAAAAGCACTGGACGTGATCACCACCCCTTTGCGTTCAGCATGCTGCTGTCAGGGGGAGGCCTCAAGGGAGGGTATGTGCACGGCAAATCCGACGAGCTGGGGTGGGGTGTGGTCGAGAAGCCAGTCGAGGTCAACGATCTGCAGGCCACCCTGCTCCACCAATTCGGCCTCGACCACCTCAAGCTGACGTATCGTTTCCAGGGGCGGGATTTCCGCCTCACCGATGTGGCCGGCGACGTGCAACACGAGTGGATTGCCTAACCATGGTCGCCCCTCCCAACAGCGACGGCCTGGTCAGCGACGCAGAACTCGCACACTTTGACGAGCAGGGCTACGTCGTGGTCCGCGGCCTGTTGGATCCAACTGACGACCTGAAGCCCGTCGTCGAAGAATACGAGACGGTTCTCGACCGGCTCGTCTCAGACTGGATCCGTGACGGACACCTCGCCGAACCCCACGACGAGCTGCCCTTCGACCAGAGGTTGCTGGCGACCGTGGCTGAATCACGGCAACCCTACGACCTGGCCATGGACATCTCGCTCCCCCAGGCGAACATCGCATCGGACACTCCGATGCATCACGGACCAGCCGTATTTCACCTGTTGCGCACCCCACAATTGTTGGACGCCGTCGAGCGTTTCATTGGACCGGAGATCTACTCCAATCCCGTGCAACACACGCGGATCAAGTTGCCGGAGTCTCTGCTGCCGCGAGAAGCCTGGACCGGACTCACCGCCAGGATCGATTGGCACCAGGACCAGGGCGTCATCACCGACGACGCTGACAACTGCCAGATCCTCACGGTCTGGTTCCCCATCACCGACGCCGACCTCGAAAATGGCTGCCTCGCTGTCGTGCCTGGGAGCCACAGGCGAGAACTGGTCACGCACTGCAAGAGCCAGCACCCCCTCACTCTCGGACAGGTGGCGATCCCTGAATCACTGGTCGATCCGCACCAGGTCCCGTTGCCCATGTCTCCCGGAGACGTCCTTTTCATGCACCGCCGTACGCAGCACGCCGGGCTCCCGAACCGCAGCCAACGCATCCGGTGGAGTTTCGACCTGAGATACCAGCCGATTGGCGAACCGACAGGGCGGGAGTGGTTCCCAGGCTTTGTCGCCCGCAGCCCCTCCAATCCCTCGGCCGTTCTCCAAGACCCGCTGGCCTGGAACCAGCTCTGGCTCGACGCGAGGGAGCGTCTCGCCGCCGGACGCGATGTGTCATTCAACCGCTGGTCCGACCAGGGCCCGCACTGCGCCTGACGCCCACCTCGCGCGACGTCGTCGCTCCTTGGCCGGGGACACTCTCAGCCGCCTCAGGCGGAACACCACGCCCAACGACCCGCTGGGCCGTGATGTCCCTGAGCATCTGGCAGCCTGTGCAGTTGAAAACCACAACCACCAGGACGGCTGACACAACTCTTCTGACTCCGCCCACGACTTCCACCCCAACCCCACGTGTGCCCCCCGTCTGCGTGCCGCGGAGTCCATGGGTCCGAGCAGTCTCAGTCGAGCCCGTTCTCGCCGTCACGCCGCGTGCCGCGGACGTCGCGCACCCAAGACACGGCCAACCACACCAGCACACCGGCCGCCGATACGGTGGACAGCACGTGAAGGACCTGGATCAGCCAGACCGGAATCATGGCACACCTCCGTCGTCGTTTGCCGGCTTAACCAGTCTTCCGACTGGTGGGCTTTGGCAGATCGGCAAGAGCACAGCAAACGTCAGCACGGCGATACCAAATCCGACAATCGCTGGACTGACGCCACCGGGACTGTTGAACCCGAAACGCCAGGCAGCCGCCGCAGCTGGCCCCGTCACCATCGAGGCCACAACGGGCACAGTCCGTTCGGGTCGGTAGCCAAACGCCCCCACGAGGAACGGGATCACCATCGACGGTGCCCAGAAGTCGTAGACGAACTCGAGAATGTCTGCGATGTTGCTCCAGACCAGTGCGCAGACAGCCGACAGCACGCCAGCGCCAACGGTCGTCCACCGGGCCACCTGCAACAACCGGCCGTCGCTCGCCAACGGGTCGATATGAACGCGGTAGATATCCTCCATAACGCTGGTGGCCAGGCAGGACAGGCAACTGTCTGCCGACGACATCACCGCGGCGATCACCGCGGCGATCATCACGCCCGACAACCACGGTGGAAACGTGCTGCGCATCAACTGCGGAAATGCCACTTCGGCAGCCCCCTCGCGCGCCGACAGGTCATCCGCCCGCGTCCACTCCTGTCCGGGTTCTCGTCCCGACTCCATATCGCGGCGAATCTCGTCGTACTTGGCTGCCACCGCCTGCTGCACGGCCGGCTCCACTCGAGCCGACATGCCCAGTGAGAACGTCGCGACAGGCAGAAACAGCAGCAGGAAGATCCCCCCTCCGGCCACGCCGCGTCTCGCATCTGTCTCATCCTTCGCAATGAAGCACCGCACCGCATACGGAGGGACGAGTGTCTCCCCCAGCAGAAAGGCTCCAAACACAGTCACCACGCGGACCCAGTTCCATTCGCCCACCACGTCAAAACTCGACAAGCCCACTTCCGAACGTGCGGCCAACTCGCCCCATCCGCCGTTCTTCCAGACCAGCCAGGCCGCTGCGCCACCAATTCCTCCCACCAGGACCACGAATTGCAGCACGTCCGTTTTGACAACCGCCCGGATGCCTCCGACTGTGGCATACAGCACAACGATGGCTCCGCCGAGAATGACCGCCCAATGACTCTCGATACCCAGGATCGCCTCGGTGACCGTTCCCATAGCCGCCATTTGGGCCACCAGGGCACCAACCAGGAATAGCGCGCCACTGGCTATCGCCAAACGCCTGGCCAATTCGCCGTAGTGCCGATCCACGTATTGGGCCACCGTGACCAACCCGAGCCCTCGAAGACGAGGGGCGAGAAACACTCCTGTGAATATCAGCTGAAGATGCCAGGCACATGTGATCACTGCGGCAGCTATGCCGATGGCATAGCACTTGCCAACCATCCCGATCGAGGCTCCGCCCCCCACCATCGTCGCTGCCGTCGTCGCCAACACGACAATCCAGGGCATCTGTCGCCCGGCAACCGTGTAATCATCGGCCGTGCGGATCTCACGGGCGCTCCGAAGCCCGATCCACAGTAGGCCGCCCAGGTAGACCGCCAGTGTGCCCAGCTCCCAGGCCCGACCGTCACCCCCGCTGTCCGCCAACAAGTGCGAAAACACTCCGTGGTTCATCAGTTGCATGTCCATGATTCCACACCGGACTACGTCCAGGCGAGGGACCCGTCAAAGCGACTTTTCCGGTCGCGCGGGGCAACCCCTGCGTCCCCATCCACCGGATAATATTCTGACAAGAAAGAGGAACATTCGCGCATCAACCTGCGTCGATTATACTGCCGGAGCACAGTACACGGCCAAAACCCACGTCCCATCGCCCCAACCAGGCCCGGCATCTGCCCCTGAACCCCACACCGGATCCTGTGCAGGAATCAGATTCCGCTTCCAGTCTCAGCGAGCACACCCAGGATGGCGACCTCATCCCGACCAACGCAGGGGCACTACGTCGACTTTGACGAATTTGTCGATTCCAGGCTCGAGCGAACTCGCGAAACCATCCGCTCAACCGACATTCTTGTCGCGCTCGTCGCGGCCTCCGCCGCGGTCCTCGGTTACTTGTTGCTCTTTGTCCTGGCCGACCACTGGATCGGCATGGACTTCATCCCAGCCGCGGCTCGCTTGGCTGTCGGCGCCGCGTGCGTCGGCGGCAGCATCGCCTGGGCCGCCTGGAAAATCGGACTCCCCCACCGAAGACGGATCAACCGGTTGTTCGTCGCCCGCGAGATCGAATCACATGAACACGAACTCTCGGGCAACCTGGTCAATCTTGTTGACCTGCAGCAGACCGAACGTGACATCGCTCGACCCGTCATGAGGTCAATTGAGAAACGAGCTGCCGTCGGCCTGTCCCAGGCCGACATCGACAACACCGTCGACCGGCGCCCCTTGATGAGGTCTGCGTATACGCTGCTGGGACTCGTCGTCGCCTCGTGCGTTTACACTCTGCTGACGTTTTCACTCGGCCTCAAACCGATCGGTCCGTCTCTGCTCCGGGCGTTTGGCGCCACGAGCACCGCCCCCACGCGAATCCGTATCAAATCTGTCGAGATCCAGGTCGGTGATGAAAATGCGTTTGTTGATGCCGAAACAGCTCCGACTGTGCCGGCAAGATTTCAACCGCGAATCCGTGTCACGCTCAACAAGCCACTTGAAGCCTCTGACCATGCCACCCTTTATTATTCCACCGCCGACAACCGCTTTGTCGATCAACCGTTGGAGCTGCGTCCCAGTGACTCCACGCTGCAGTCCATCGGACCCGAATACGAGGTCACGCTCCTCGGAGAACAGGATCGCGGCCTTCTTCAGGACCTGACCTATCACGTCACCGCCGGTGACGCCACAACGCAGACCTTCAGCATCCATGTCTCCACGGTCCCTTCCGCTCAGGTCGATTCGATCGATTTCCAACGACCGCAATACATGCAACTCGAAACGGAGACGCGGCGTGGGGGCCATATCGACGACTGGGAAGGTACACGTATCACACTGCATGCCACCGCATCGCAACCAGTGACCGCAGCACGCATCGTCTTCAGCGACACCGAAGACACCGCGCAGAAGGCCGAGGAGTACCCTCTCCACGTCGAAAACGGCACCAGCCTCACCGGTTCCTGGACACTCGCTTTCCGGGACGATGACCACGAGAACTACCCCCGCTTCTACCGGATTGTCTGTCGCGACAAGCAGGGTGCCACCGACCTGCACCCAACCCTCCACCCCATCTCGATTCGTCCCGACAAAGCCCCCGAGGTCACACTACTCTCTCCTCGCGCCGACCTCAGTCTGCCACCGGACGCCGTCGTGCCACTGCTGGTCAAGGCACACGACCCAGACTTCAAACTCAAGCACCTGACGCTGCGAATCGAACGCGACGGCCAACAACTCGTCGAGCACAACAAGGAACTCTTCGCGGGAGACCAGCAAAGCTACGGGCCACAATCCTTCGACCTGCCGTTGGAGCCGCTCGGCCTTCAACCTGGCGACACGGTCAGTTATTGGATCGAGGCTCGAGACAACAAGGTGCCGCTCGGTAACCGCACCAACACCGCTCCCAAGCTCAACATCACTATTACCGAGAGAGTCAGCCCCGAAGATGCCCGTCGTCAACAAGACGAATTGAAACAGCAACAGCAGAAGCAGCTCGAGGAAGAAAAGCGACGCGAAGAAGAAGCGGCCACCGAGACAACCGAAGATCCATCAGACGACGACGGCGACACACCACCGAAAGACGGTGGACCTGATGAGAAACCCGGCAACGGTGCCAACAGTACGCCTGACAACCAGACGAAAGACGAGCCCAAAGCCACGGACAATAACGAGAACACGACTTCCGACAGAAATGGGAACACAGGCTCCAAAAAGAACCCAGGGGACAACGCCGAGCCGCAGACAAAACCCCAGGGCGGTCAGGAGCCAGACTCCAAGTCCACTTCTGGCAAGGCCGACGCCGCTGACAAGAATGACAAACCTCAGGGCGACAGCCCCGGGCCCCCACAGGCCCAGGGTGACCAACCAGGGCCTCAGAGAGACGACGAGGCCACCGGCAACGGGAAACCAAACCCCGACGCCAAACCCATGCCCCTCAACACCGACGGCTCCGACGACGACCAGGCGCTCCAGAAGATCCGCGATTTTCAAAATCGTCAGAAAAACGGGCAACCTGGGCCAGGCGAAGCACCCAAGCCGGCAGCCGACGAATCTCAGGACAACACCGGTAATGGCAACAAGGGCCGCAACCCGAACACCGAGACCAAATCCGATCGCCAGAACACAACGGGAACAGACAAGTCGTCGCGACCGCCAAACACTCAGTCGAAACCCAAGGGAGACAAGACAGGCTCTTCCCCGGATAAGGACGACTCACGCCGAAAGGACAAGAGCGACAGCCCCCAGTCCCGAAAACAGGACACCGGGAAAGCGACATCTCCTCAAGACAAGAAAACGCGTAACGGCGAGCCGTCGAACGACCCAAACAAAAAGACCGGGTCCGGAAACTCCGACTCCCGCTCGAAGAAGGAGATGGGCAACAACAAGAAAGGAATGGGCGACAAAAAGGGAACCAACAAACAGACGAAGCCCTCTCAGCAATCCGGCAACAGCGCCACCAAGAACAAAACCGCCAAGAATGATCCTCGTGGCACCGAACCCGACAACTCCGGTTCCACACCCAAGACGAAAGCCGACTCACAAAAGGCCAATGGTGCCAAGGGGAATTCGGGCGGGAGTAAGACCAAGAAGGGTAAAGCCGGCAAGATGGGAGACGGTGCATCTCCTGATGGAGAGTCCACGGGAGACGGACAAAAGGGCGGAAAAACGGGCAGAGCCTCCGGCAAGCGAGCATCCAAGGGTACCCAGGACAAGAACAGCGACCCCAACCAGGCCAAAGCGAGTGACGCCAGCGCCAAGGGTGATTCGGCCCAGCAAAAAGACAAGAAGTCGCGGGGCAAACAAAACTCACATGGTGACAAGAAAGGCGCTCCGAACGCCTCCGGCAAGTCGTCCACTCAACCCGGCCAGCAGCCGTCCAACCAAGACGGAAACAATGGCTCCAAGGGAACATCTGGCAAGAACGCCGTAGAAGGCACCGGCGGGACCGGATCACGACCCGGCACAACCCAACAAGGACACGAGCCTCAGCCCGGCGACAAATCCGAAAGTGGTGCTCCTGACCCTCCTCCGGCCGCCGATGCAGCCAACGAGGACTTCAGCAAAGAAGGGGCCAACCTGGTTCTCAAGAGAATCGAGGACGAGATTCAGCGTGGCGAGGTTGATCCCGGCCTGCTCGAGGAACTCGGCTGGAGCCAGGACGACGTCAAGCAATTCGCCAAGCGACTCAGGCAGCAGGTCGACACGCCCACCAATGACACGTCCCCAGGGGCCGAGGCTCGGCGGCGGCAATTTGAGGACCTGCTCAAAAGCATCAACATCAAGTCACGCGGCACACGCCGAACCGGTCCCGCCGAGCGCAAACGGCAGACCGATTCTATCAATGCCCAGGACATCCCGGTCCCGCTGCAATTCCGAGAGGCTGTCAAAAACTATCGCAAGAACCTCTCACGCCGCACGCGACGCAGCGCACCGGCCAAGCCGAAGCCCTAGAACACGACGCGTACTCCTGTCAACAACCCAGGCGATCCCTTGGATCCCGCTGCCCTCGAGGAACCAACACGGCATGGATATCTCCATCACCTACTGCATGCAGTGAAACTACGAGCCCAAGGCGACCAGTTTGGCCGCCGCCATCAAGGATCACAACGGCGTCGAGAGCCGACTCATCGAGGGAAGTGGAGGCATCTTCGACGTCGTGGTCGACGGTGAGATGATCTTCAGCAAACATGCGGTCGACCGCTTCCCCGAGCACGACGAGATTCTCTCTCAACTCGGCTAAACGCACAGTTGCATCCTCGGTTCAGCAGTCTCGCCGAGCCCTCGGAACCTTGGCCCTGACTGGCCCAGCCTCGAAGGGTCTGCCGTCTCGTGTCGCTCTAATCGAGTTCGGCATCAGCCATCAGGCCTTCGTCGATCAGCGTTGCGAGCCGGAATGCGTCGGCAATCGCCTGCTTCATCGCATCCGATGCTGCACCATCCGCGACAGCGCCCGACGCAATGTGCGCTGCATAAATTCGGCTTGAGGCATCCAACAGCGCCACCTCCGTTGGCTGCAAACTCATATACGGCTTACCCATCTTCCGCTTCCCCCTCAGGGCCATTGAATGGCACCGGAGCCTCTTCGCCCACGGTGCGTCTGCGTCCGGCCAGGAAGAACGGGATGCCAGAAAGGCTCATGGCAATCCCAATTCCTGACTCCACTGGCTTGTCCCACAGGACATGCCCGAGGAACCACACATAAAACAGCAGGTAGGCCACCGGCACCAGCCAGTGGACCCGGAAGGGCCGCTCCCATTCCGGATGCTTCCGCCTCAGCACCAGCACCGCCGCTACTGCCAGCATGTAAAACAAGCTCGCCGAGAAGACGATGTAGCGGGTCATCAGATCAAAGACCCCTGTCTTACTCTCCTGCAGGATCGGCAGATGATTGACGAGCAGGCCCGAAGCGACCAGCAACAGGATCCCCATCGCAGCCTGTACGACGATCGCCCGTGCAGGTGTGCGAAATCGTGGATGCACGCAACCCATCCACCCCAACAGCCTGTCATCCCGGCCCATCGCGAAGGGGACTCTCGGCCCCAGCAGCAGGTTGCTGTTGATGGCGCCAAACGTGCTGACCATCACGCCAACAGCCATCAGTTTTGCTCCCACCGGACCAATCAACCGATCGAACAGCAGGACCGCAACCTTCTCTCGATTCGCGGGCACGACCATCTCCTCCATCGGCACAACCAGGTGATAGGCAAAATTCGCTGACACGTACAGCACCGTCAGAATCCCGACTCCCACCAGCAGTGACCTGGGAATGTTCTTGCCGGGGTCGCGAATCTCTTCAGCGACCGGCGTCACACCGTGCCATCCGTTGTAGGCCCACATCACAGCCAGCAGCACGGCCGCAAACCGCGTTGCCACACCAGGGCCATCCTCTGTCAGCGGAAGTGCGGTAGACCACAGAGAACTCAATGACTCGACACGAACGGAGGAATCACCCACACAGAATGGCAGCACTGCTACTGCAAACACCACGCCCACTTTGACCACAGTCGTCAACGTCTGCACCCACCCACCCCATACCACTCCAATCACGTTGACGGCGGCCAACCCGGCAATCAAACCGACTGAAAGGCCCAGCGTCCCGACGTCGCCGATACCCCCGCCGCCGGGGTTTACCATCTCGCCCAGGTGCGTCACAAAGATGATCGCCAAAGCTCCCATCGAGCCAGAAGTGCCGAACACGAATTCCGTCCAGCCCTGCAGGTAACCCGCCCCTCGCCCATAAGTCTGTTTCAGGTAGACGTACATCCCGCCCGCACGAGGCAACATCGCCCCCAGTTCAGCGAAACAGAGTCCTCCGAGCAGACTCAAGACGCCCCCGGTCACCCAGGCCCCGATGATCAACCCGAATGACCGCCCGTCGGCCGCGATCCCGCCGGGCGTGGCAAAGATCCCCGAGCCAATCACATTGCCGACGACGATGGCCACGGCCATCCCGGGGCCCAGTGCCCGCAACAAGCTTGGCCTCGTCTCCGGCGCAGCGTCGATCACGTCGCTGCTCCCCAAACACTGCCGCAGGTCCCGCGAATGGCAACGGCGTATTCGGCCCGTGCCAAGGACTGCACGAAACAATCAGAAACCGGGGCCTGGCCCACCATCGCCCCCTCCGGCGTCGAACGACGGCACGTTGGTTTCCGCTTCGAACCATTCGAGGCAGTACTTGATGCCGTTCTCAAGCTGTGCCGGAGCCGAGGCATCACGTGGCACGAGAAACAGCAGTGCAAACTGGAGTTCCTCGTCGGGAGCAGGCGAGTCACTCACCTCGTCGCGACTGGCGGTGCGGCGCGCCGGGTGCAGATAAAGACGGTACTCCGTTCCGCGTGACTCGAGCTTCACAAGTGAAAAGTGATTGTCCGAGCTCCCACCGCTTCCGGTTGGAATATAGTAGCCGCCGATCTTCTCGACCTTCTCGTACACCCATTCCGATTCTCCCGGGGGAGCCACCCCAACAGCGTCGGCCAGTTCGTTGACGAGATCGTCATAAAAGGCCTTGGGCTCGACATTGATGCCGTCCGCCAGGTCCTGATATCTCTGGTAATTGCCAAACAGGTACATCCGGCTGGGCCCAACCTGCTTTTTCCCCTGGGCGTCCCGCACGACCGCATACCAACTGCCCAGTAATCCTGGTAGCCCGCTTCTGGCAAACCTTGGCTGCCTGGCCCTGTCCTGCGCGGCCGGTACCGCCACTTCCTCACCATCCCCGTTTTTTTTGGTCGTCGGCGGGACCCACCGAAAACGGGTGGGAACCCGCATCTTGACGCCAAACGTCGACACGCCGTCCTCGTCGGCATTGGCCAGGGTCTGCCGCGCCTTCCCGAGATACTCAAAGTACTCGGATGATGCCTGCATACGAGACTCGTACGCCTGCCACCCGCATCCCGCGAGCATCAGGGCACACCATGGAATCACCAGCCCGCCGCGCCCATTTCTTGTCATCACCAGTTCCCAAGCGCTGTGCCCGTTCGCCTCCTGATTGTCGATCGGCATACAAACACCGTCAAGCGCGACCCGACCGCCTCTCCTCCCATTCCTCCAACGCCTCTTCGCCGCGACCCATCAGCTCATCTTCCAGGGACCCACCCTCACTCTTTCGCGAACCCACCCCCGGTGAGTTTGCATCACTTTCGGTCGCCCCATCACGAGCACCACCGTCTTCACGAGCCACCTGGACTCCATGGGCCAACCTCTCGATTTCGGCGGCTGGAGGCACCAGTTCGCCGGCTTTCAGCCGTTCGTCGACCGACTTCTGTCGTGGGACCTGCGTCCCTTTGTCGGGCTCCCGTTTCCAGAACACGTCGCTGTCAACAAACTCCGCTCGCCGTCGAGCCGCAGCCCTTTGCAACCGATGGTCACTCGACACCACCAGCACCTGTTTCGGAGCAGGATGCTTCGAGAGCAACTCTTCAATCAACGAGTCGGCGTCGCCGCCCCGATTGAAAACCACGCTCATGCGTCGAAACTGCTGCACGGTATCCAACCCTGGTGGAGCATTCTGCGCGTCGAACACCACGGTCGTCGTACTGCGATCGCCTGCCCCCAAACGATCAGCGATCCCCTGCAACAGCACGGATCGTTGTTCCTGAAATTCGCCAGGGCCGTACTGTGATCGAGCCAGCCCCGCGGCATAAAGCAGATTGTATCCGTCGATCAGCAGATACTGCTTTGCCACCGTGACGGCTCCTTGCTCGTTTCTAAGAACCCTCTCGCAGAAACACCTGCTCGCCATCGACGAACGCCGCATCGACACGGCCACGAACCTGCCAGCCCGCAAACGGGCTGTTGCTGCACCTCGAATGGAATTGTGAGGGAGCAATTTCCCAGCTCACATCCGGATCGAACACGATCACGTCACCGCGTGCGCCAGTCTCGAGCGTTCCACGATCCAGCCCCAGCACCCGTGCCGGCCCTACCGTCAACAGCGACAACAACTGCGACCAGTCCAGCGTTTCGGAGTCTATCAGCGCCCGGATGCTCAAAGGCAGTAGGGTTTCAAGGCCGACAATCCCGAACGGTGCCTCATCGATCTCAAGGTCTTTGTCCTCGTCGGTAACTGGTCTGTGATCCGAGCAAATCGCACTGATCGTCCCGTCGGCCAAACCCGCGACAAGCGCCTCGACATGTTCTCGACTCCGCAGTGGAGGATCGACCTTGCAATTCGTGTCGAATGTCTGCATTTCAGCGTCTGTCAATACAAGATGATGCGGAGTCACAGACGCTGTCACATCAACACCGCGGCCACGAGCCCGCCGGACCAGCTCAACGCTGGCAGCCGTTGAGATTGTCATCAGGTGCAGACTGCCGCCTGTCATTTCTGCCAGTGCCACATCCCGAGCCACGAGGATTTCTTCCGCGGCAGCCGGCATACCGCTCAGCCCCAACAAGGTCGAATACAGTCCCTCGTGCATCACACCACCGGCCACCAGCTCAGGCACCTGGGGGTGATCAAAAATCCGCACCCCGAACATCCGGGCGTACTCAAGCCCTCGCCTCATGATCTCCGCGTTGCCCACGGCGCTCTTGCCGTCACTGAGCGCCACGGCGCCTCCTTCGACAAGTTGACCGATCTCAGCCAATTCCTCACCCGCCCGGCTCTTGGTGATCGCTCCCAACGGAAAGACGTGACACTGCCCGACGCGAGATGCTTGTTGCCTGATGAACTCAACCGCTGCACGACTGTCAACAACCGGCTGTGATTCCGGCAGACAGGCCACGCTGGTCACTCCACCTGCCACGGCTGCCGCCGTCCCACTGGCAACGGTCTCGTCGCTTTCCCACCCCGGTTCCTGCAGCATCGCCTGGCAATCAACAAGACCGGGGCAGACAATTTTGCCGGCCGCCTCCAGCACCAGCCTCGACTCCCCGGCCGGCGGTGCCTCCCCCGAAACCAGACCGTTGACCAACCACACGTCGCCGATCTCGTCGCGACCGGACGCCGGATCAATGACTCGACCTCCTCGAATGAGTACCGGATGAATCATTCTTCACCCCCGGCCAACTGGCTCTGCCTCAGCAGATACAGACACGCCATACGTACAGCGAGACCGTTGGTGACCTGGTCAAGAATGACCGAGTGCGGCCCGTCGGCCACGTCGGGCGTCAATTCGACGCCCCGGTTGATCGGCCCCGGCGCGAGGATCATCACATCTGCCTTGGACGCGGCCAGCCGATCAGCGTTCATCCCGTAAAAATGCGTATATTCACGGATCGACGGGAAGAACGCACCGCGCTGCCGCTCGAACTGAATTCTCAACAGATTGATGCAATCCGTTTCCGCCAGCACATCATCCAGGCGATGTGCCACTTCGACGCCGAGCTCCTCGATGTGTGGCGGGATCAGGGTGGCAGGTCCGCAGACAATCACCCGAGCCCCCAGCGTCTTGAGCCCCCAGATATTCGAGCGGGCCACGCGGCTGTGGAGAATGTCTCCCACAAGGGTCACGGTCAGCCCTTCTAAAGAACCCCGCCGTTCTCTGATCGTATACAGGTCGAGCAACGCCTGCGTCGGGTGCTCGTGCGTCCCGTCCCCGGCATTCAGCACCCCGGCATCCACGCGTTGTGCCAACTGGTGCGGAGCACCAGGCGACTTGTGGCGGACAACCACCAATGACGCCCCCATGGCCTCGATGTTCCTCGCCGTATCAATGAATGTCTCACCCTTTGTGAGACTGCTTCCGGACGACGTGAAGTCAATCGTGTCAGCACTCAGTCGCTTCGCAGCCAGAGAAAAACTGGTTCGCGTACGCGTGGACGGCTCGAAAAACAGGTTCGCGACAACGGTACCCGACAGCCAATCGAGTTTCGCGTTGACCTCCAGCGCGTTCGCCTTGAATGCCGCGGCCTGGTCCAGGATCGCGGTAATCTCCGATGCCGACAAATCCTCTAAGCCCAGAAGATGCTTGCGGGTCCACGCGGGCTCAGCCGGGGCCGTCCCGTCGTCGGGGATCGTACTCATCGGGGCCCTTCAAGGACTCGGGGCACCGCTCGCTTTGCGTCCTGGTTGGCACCAGCGGCGGACTCGGCCTGCATACTAGCAATGCCGCCACCCTCGTCAACTCTCTCACCCGACTCACTCCCGGCCCCTGACAGTCGGCTCGCCGACTCCGGCCGAATGCCCGGCAGATGCCCTGACATCCCCGGCACACCCACGGGGCGTCGAGACAACACCGAGTCTCGAGCATCCCGGCTCGCCCGGCCTCTAAACGTCGCCAGGCCCGCCACAACGCCCTCGACGGTCCCATCCCCATCTGCCACCACGACTCCCGGAGTCAGGATGGTCTCGCGTCCGCGAACGCGCACGTTACCGCACCTGGGAGTACCCCTGACACACAATCTCGTCCCGTGACGAATGGACAGGACGGAATGGGCTACATCCACATCCACGTCACCCTCGTACCATGTCAGCAGGTGCCTGCTTCGTCGCAGCGTCACCCGATCCAAACGCATGTGGAGTCGCCCGCGAAGGCTGCCATTCGATGTCTCGGTTTCTGCCACACGACCGCTCGATGCACTCCAACGCAGCAGTTCACGGCCTCCGACCTGCAACACGTCCCGACACACCAGCTCAACCTCCGGCGCGTCGACCTTGATCGTCGAATCGACGCCGCAGGTCACCCCACGATCCCACTCGATCATCACGCCACCGTGGCCCCTCGGATCGGACACTGCCATCGCGACGCCCGTCGACGACGCCCGCCTGGGCTCCGCCGCGCCATCTTCACCTCGGCTGACAAACTGGCAGTCAACAAGCCTGATCCAGGAGCACCTTGCAGTGATCCACGTGGAGGACGGCGCCCCGCAAAAGACCACGTTGCGCAATTCGACGCGAGGAGCCTGCAGGACGAGCTCCGATCCTCGCCCAATGGAAACCGTCCGTCCGCCGCCGTCCACGACGACGGCGACATCATCCCCCAAATGCACGTCTCCCCCAGACCACGGGCCTGTGGGAACCCACGCCCCATCTTCCGGCCTCCTGTGCCATCCGGCTTGTGAAGCCCCAGGATCACTGTCACTGTTGTCCCCGGCTGCAATGTGCTTCTGGTCAGTCCTGGCGACCCGCGGGACATTCGTACCGGCCTGCAAGCCCATCGGCAATGACTGGCCGCCGAGCCCCCACCAGGCTGTGGCCGCCAGTCCCAGGACCGTCGCCGTACCGATCCCCGCCAGCGAGAGCTTGCCAAACCGACCTGCCGCTCGCTCCCTCACCACCAGCGCCGGAGCGGCCGATTCCCACCTTCGCAGAAACCTCTTTGTCGCTGAGGTTCCACGAGTCGGTCGTGCAGACGAGAGAACCTCTGAGGCCGCCACCTGCCGTTGGGACGTCTCAAATGAGCACAATCCCTGAATACACTCCGCCAGCCATACAGGCGTGTCCGGTGCCCATTCCCTGACATCAGGGATGTGCTGCGACTGGTGCGCATTGAGCTTCATCACGGGGTCAGCCAACGGAAATGCCGGGCGACCAGCCAGCATCTGGAACAGCAGGCACCCCAACGAATACAGGTCCGACTCGGGCGTCGCACTCCCTCCGTCACGGACTCGCTCGGGCGCCACTCCCTCGTATGAGTCTCCCGACCTGTTGGCATTTGTCAGCAGGCGTGACTCCAGAGCGGACTGCACGCCTGCATCGACAGCAACGATCTCGCCGCTCGGCAACACCTTCACGTTTCCCGGCGCCAGTTCGCCATGAACAAGCCCATTGGTGTGCCATTTCGTCAACCCCTCGACAAGGCCGACCGCCATCTCGCTGACGGCTGCCACCGGAAATCGCCCACGTCGGATCAAGAGGTTTTTGACCGATGGCCCCTGAGCGAGCGGGCTCAGCAGAACGATCTCGTGTGGCAATTCGTGAACGCCCCGCGGCGCCACAATCCTGTCGGTGTGACTCGCGCTGGCAGCGGAGACGAGCGATTCGAGTCGTTCGAGAACCGCCGCACGCATATCACTTGGCACGACCAGACGCTTCAGCACGAGGCGTCGCCGCCGCTCTGCCAACTCATCCGCCACACACGTCTCCGACCACTCCCCGCCCCCCAGGGACTCACGCACGACGCATCCGGCCACCTTCAGACGCGACGGGTCGTCGGACTCCAGAACTCTCGCCTGGTAGCTGGTCACAACCCCCGCTTGAAGCAGAGCGTCAATCCAGACGCTGTCAAATGCAGGAAGGTCGCGCACAAGCCGCCGCACCCGCCACTGACAGCCCTTCAGATCCGCCGGACTGCACAGGCGACACGAGAACAACAGGTCTTGCAGGGGAGCAGAAAGTGGTTCCAACCGATCAGCTCTCGCGTCTCAACCCCATTTAGTTTGCGGCGGCACCCGCCACATCTCGCCATCGCTTTCTCACGGCGAAGCGGCGGGTTATCCCAGAACTCTGCATGGGCAGCAAGACCGACTGACGGGACCAACTTTCCCCGCAAGGCTGATGCTGTTTTTCAAAATGCGGGCTTTTCGCAATGCGTGGAAACTGCAACAATACCCGCGGAAATCAAACGGCGATGGCGGATCCAGGTCACATGACCGAGTACTCCAGCGAAGTCCAGTTGCAGTCGCTGCTGCAGACCGTCGCAGTGGGGCAGCTCACACTGCAGGTTCGGCACCGGTTGGCGCCGACCGACGAATTCGGCTCCGCTGTGGCCCTGATGCGCAACCGCAGCCACGGTTGTGCCTTGGTGTGTCTGGGGGGAGAACTCCTCGGGATTGTCACCGAACGCGACGTGTTGCATGCTCTCCACATGGGCGTGGATCCCCACGCTCCGGTCTCCGACATCATGACAGCCCAGCCCACAACGGTCACGAGCCAGGATTGCCTGTTTGACGCCATCGCCCTGATGGATCAGGGTGGTTACCGACGACTCCCGGTCTTGGGCGACACGGGATCACCCGTCGGTGTCATCGACGTCAAAACCGTCACCGGTTTTCTCGTCGAACACTACGCCGAGGCGATCCACAACCAAGCTTCCCTGGCCGAACTGACGGCACGGCATCGCGAAGGAGCCTGATCCGCCACGCGTTCTTGACTGACTCCACACTGACCTCACCCGGCCGCCCCGCCCCACCCTCTCCGTTTCGCATGCTGCGAAACCACAGATGGTCCTGCCTGACAGGGGCTCCGACTTCCCACCCGACCCGGTCTGCTGAAACCCCGACCACACCACTCATTTTCATTCACGCGCTGCCAGGACTCGCCCCGCGCGACCGCACTGGCACACCCAGGAGCTCGATTCTGATGGCCACGACTGACGTTGCACCCGCCACTCCCAAGCCGACCGAAGAGCGAGATACGATTGTCATTCGCTTTTGCGGCGACAGTGGTGACGGCATGCAGCTCGCCGGGTCACAAATGACAAATGTCTCTGCCGTCTTTGGCAACGATGTCAGCACCCTGCCGGATTTCCCAGCCGAAATCCGTGCGCCAGCCGGCTCACTCGCCGGAGTCAGCGGTTTTCAGCTGCACTTCTCCAGCAATGACATCTTCACGCCTGGGGATGAGGTCGACACGCTGGTGGCGATGAATCCCGCCGCGCTCAAGACGAACATCGCTGACCTGAAGCGAGGCGGAACCCTCATCGTCAATCAGGACGCCTTCGAAAAGGGTGACTTGAAGAAGGCCGGCTACGAGCATAACCCGCTGGATGACGAGGTCCTGCTGGCCCCGTTTGACGTGCACAAGGTCGAGATGACCCGTCTCACCCGCGACGCGGTCGATGGCCTCGGGCTCTCACCACGCGAAGCCGACCGCTGCAAGAACTTCTTCGCACTCGGACTCGTCTACTGGCTCTACGACCGTGACGCAACGCCTACGCGTGACTGGGTTGAGGACAAGTTTTCCAAAAAGCCTGAGATCGCCAAGGCCAACCTCCAGGCCCTTCAGGGTGGCCAGAATTACGGTCTGTCGACCGAGTCCTTCCGTGTTGCCTACCGCGTGCCGCCGGCACAGCTCGAACCGGGTAAATACCGCAAGATCACCGGCAACGAAGCTCTCGCCTTTGGACTCTGCACCGCCGCCAAACTCGCTGATCGCCCCCTGTACTACGCGGGGTACCCGATCACTCCCGCCAGCGACATCTTGCACGAACTCTCCAAGCTGAAGCACTTCGGTGTCAGGACATTTCAGGCAGAGGATGAAATCGCCGCCATGTCCGCTGCGGTGGGCGCGGCTTTTGCCGGAGAGTTTTCCGTCACCGCGAGCAGCGGCCCCGGCATCTGCCTCAAGGGCGAAGCCATGGGCCTGGGCGTCATGACCGAATTGCCGATGGTGATTGTGGACGTCCAACGGGGCGGCCCCAGCACCGGCCTGCCCACCAAAACCGAACAGAGTGACCTGATGCTCGCCATGTTCGGGCGTAACGGTGAGAGCCCCATACCGATCGTTGCAGCCGCCACGCCCGGCGACTGCTTCTGGATGGCGCAGGAGGCCATGAGGATTGCCGTTGAATTCATGACGCCCGTCATGCTGCTTTCCGACGGCTACATCGCCAACGGTGCCGAGCCCTGGCGGATCCCCGAGGTTGCTGACCTTACGCCGATCCAAGCCAACCACCCCACTGAACCGAACTCCGAAAACGGGTACCTTCCCTATCTCAGAGACGAGCGACTGGTGAGACCCTGGGCACAACCTGGCACGCCCGGCCTGATGCACCGACTTGGCGGTCTCGAGAAATCCGATGGGACGGGCAATGTCGACTACGACCCCAACAACCACGAGCACATGTCGCACGTGCGTGCCCAAAAAGTCGCCAATGTCGCACAGGCCATCCCGGAACAGGAGGTCTTTGGCGCCCAGGATGGGGATGTCCTCGTATTGAGCTGGGGTGGCACCTACGGCGCCGTTCGACAGGCCGTCAAGAAATTGCACGAAGACGGCCGCCCCGTCGGCCATGCCCACCTGAGGTATCTCAACCCGTTCCCCAGGAACCTGGGAGACATCCTCGGACGTTTCCAGAAGGTCCTGGTTGCAGAACTCAACCTTGGGCAACTTGTCCAGCTGATTCGCAACCAGTACCTGGTCGACGCCATTGGCCACAACAAGATCCAGGGCAAGCCCTTCCGGGTCAGTGAGTTGATGGAGGCGATAGATAACCAGTTGTCGGCATAGCTCCGCCCCGGGCGATGCCCCCAAGTAATGACACGCCGGTCCCGTCCGGCCTTCACCCAACAACGAGCAATACGGCGATGAGCACAGAACTGCCCGTCCTGACAGCCAAGGACTTTGCCAGCGACCAGGAATTGCGCTGGTGCCCGCGATGTGGCGACTATTCAATCCTTGCCCAGTTCAAAAAGGTCCTCCCGACCCTGGGCATCCCGCAGGAAAACTTCGTCGTCGTTTCGGGCATCGGTTGCTCCAGCCGCTTCCCGTACTACGTCGACACCTACGGTTTTCACAGCATCCACGGACGGGCGCCGGCGATTGCCAGCGGCATCAAGGGTGTCCGCCCCGATCTCCAGACATGGGTGATCACCGGCGACGGCGATGGACTCTCGATTGGCGGCAACCACTTGATGCACGCCATCCGTCGCAACATGAACCTCAAGATCATCCTCTTCAACAACCAGATCTACGGGCTCACCAAGGGCCAGTATTCGCCAACCAGCCCATTGGGGAAGCGCACCAAGAGCACTCCGCTGGGATCGATCGACAATCCACTTAGCCCGCTGTCCGTGGCCATTGGATCGGAAGCGACATTTGTCGCCCGGTCGGTTGATGTCGACATCAAGCACCTCACCTCCATTCTGACACGCGCCGCCCACCACGAAGGGACCGCCTTCATCGAGGTTTACCAGGACTGCAACGTGTTCAACTCGGGCGCCTTCTACTACGCCTCCAAGAAGGGCGTCAAAGAAGACAACGTCGTCTATCTCGAACACGGAAAACCTCTCATCTTCGGAGCCAACAGGGACAAGGGAATTCGCGTCAACGAGGGCAACCGCCCCGAGGTGGTGGATCTCGCCAACGTTTCCGAGGACGACCTGTTGTTCCACGACGAGCGGGCCGATGAACCGAGCCTGGCCTTTCTGCTCGCCCGAATGCGACACCCCGAATTCCCCGAGCCGGTTGGGGTCTTCCGCAGCGTCGACAGGCCGGTGTATGATCTGGCTCTCGATGACCAGGTCAACGAGGCGATCGAGCAGCAGGGGCCCGGAGACCTCGAAGCCCTGTTCAACAGCGGAGACACCTGGACCGTCCAGTAGCACACATTCCCCATCCCCCCTGCCGCGGAGACCCGGCATGCTCTGCCCAGCTTGCGGTTGTGACAACATCGAGGGGATGGACAATTGTGACACCTGTGGACAGCCACTGGTGGCATTTTCCCCTTCCGGCGGCGTCATCGAACGGTCCATCACGCGACACGCGATCGGTGTGCTCTGCCCACCTGCCCCCCTGACCATCGCACCCACCGCTCCTATCGCCGAGGCGATTGAGACGCTCTCAGAGCAGCACGTCGGATGTCTACTGGTGGTCGACGACGACGGAGACCTCGTCGGGATATTCACCGAGCGTGACGTGCTCAACAGGTACAGCTCCGATCGCACACGTCACAACGCACCAGTCGGTGAGTTCATGACCACGTCGCCGACCACCGTCAGCCAGGACGACTCGATCGGCTATGCCCTGCACGCCATGGATCTCGGCGGCTATCGCCACCTCCCGATTGTTGACCAACACGATCAGCCCACCGGGGTGATTTCGATCCGCGACATCCTGAAGTTCCTCTGCGTCAGGTTCGGGGATTTGAGAGCCACGTAATCCCACGCGCCCACACTGTATCTTCGTCCACCATTCTCCTCGGCCGCCACGGACGGTGACCGGAATGTCTCACTCACACACCCTGTTGATCGCCGATCTTCGATCCGAATGGGCGCGGTCCATCGCAGACGAACTTGGCCCACTTCACCGGGTCTTTCCACGATGGCTGGCCGGGGATATCACGGAAGCCCTCACCACCTGCCGTGACGCTCCGCCGGAGATGGTACTTGTCCTGCAAGAAACGCCGGACCAGTATGCTGTCCAGGACATTCATCGCCTCCTCGCATGCTGGCCACTGACTCGATTTGTCGTCTGTCATGGCCCGTGGTGCCTGGGAGACGGGAGAAACCGCGACCGATGGCCGCTGGCCATGCGCGTACCGTTCACCGACCTCGCCTCACGCCTCGACCAGGAAGAGCTGGTCCTGTCCGCTTCAGCAGCATCCTTGCCTTGGACCGCGAGTCGCGATGAGATGGCACGGCAGGAGATGATTCACTATCACCCCCCCCCGGACCACTCGTTCACGTTTCACATCCTCTCACCCGACCCTGCGTGGATCCTCACGCTAGAATCCCAGCTTCAGACACTGTGCGGCCAATCCACGCATGAAGCCCCAGCCGACCTGCTGGTGGTCGACATTGACCCTTGGCTCCCCTCAAGCCCGCACCAACTTGAGACGTGGCACCTGCACTGGGTACCGCGTGCTTCTGTCCTGTTGACCAGCACACCTCACGCGATCCCCGCAGCGGAACTGGCTGACGCAACAACCGCCTGTGCTGCCACCGGGACGAGCACAATTCGTCTCCACGGCAAGCTGGAGGCTGCTGCGAGGCCCAGCGTGATCACCGTGCCACTCCACGCGCCGAGGATCAAGAAGTCGGCCTGACTCTGCGTTCAAACGACGCCGCTCCTCAAGAACTGCTGCCTGACGATGACGAGGCACGCAGCGACCGAAAATCGAGATTGGTGGTCGGGTCATGCCCCTGGAGGCTCAGGTGGCCGGGATCAAGCCGCAGGCCACGACGCGGATTCGCATTCGGCTTGCGATCATCCACCCAGTCGGTCACTTGAATCCCGTTGACCCACACAGCCATTCGCGGCCCGGTGGCCACCAGCGTCAGGTGACACCATTCCCGATCACGGGACATGACACACCTCGCCGTATTACGGCGGAAAATCGCACCCGTGCCCGCGTTGGAGGGCGTCAGCCCATCCCCGTCGGCCATCCCGTTGTGGATCTGCACTTCGTACCCGTTGGAGGGATGCTCTGCGGTCCCTCGTTCAGCGCGGAAGAAGATACCGCTGTTGAGGTTCTCACCATTCGTCTTCGCCTCAGCCTGGAGGACAAAGTCACCAAACGTGCGTTCGGTCTCCAGGAACCCCGCACCGTTCTCGACGTGGATCGCGCCCTTCCGCACCGAGAACCTGCTCTTACCTCCCGGCACCTCGCGCCATCCAGCCAGGTCCTTGCCATTGAACAACGGGGCCAATCCCAGAGGACGGATCCGGATTCGGCGAAACGCAACCGCCCCACCATTCATTTGCAGTCCCACACGTCCGTCAACCAGGGGGCGCGACGTCGCGTCTTCGTATTTCACGACGACTTGTCCGTCGATCCGAGCAGTCAGACGTTTGCCCAACAGTTTGACATGATACCTGTGCCACGCCCCCTCAACCGCCACCACCTGGCTGGCCACTTGCCGTGCCACGAGCCCACCGGTCTTAAACGCCTTGTGCGAATCACACACGTTGAGTTCATAGCAGTCCGTCGACGGGTCCTGCGGGTTGACCTGGGTCCGCAAGAACAGTCCGCTGTTGCCCCCTGACGCCAGCTTGATCTCGCACGACAACTCGTAGTCAGCAAACGGCACGGTGGTCAGCAGCAGCCCGGGCTCGTCTCCGGAACAGTGAATCGCCCCATCCCGCACCTCCCAGTTGGCACCACTGTTGGCTGCCCACCCGAAAAGCGTGTGACCGTCGAACAGTTGAAGCCACCCCGCCTGCAGTTCCTCTTGACTCAATGCCTGCTCGGGCACTGTCGCCAGTTGTACCGCGTTGCCCAGGTCGCGCAAGGTCGAATCGATAGGTTGATCATCACCCTTCGCGGCTGCGCCCGGAGCTTCCGGTTCCGATCCGGCCGTCGTCCGGTTGCCGGCTGGTACCACGTCCCGTTCGGACACCGTCGACGACTCGGGATTCTCACCACAGCCCACGAACAGGGCCACCGACAAGAACAGCCACGGCAGTCTCATACCATTCCCTTTCGCATTCGGCTGGTGCGTTCGCGATGTTCAGCAGGGGTAGGTGCAACGCACACCTGTCAGCTCTGTCCATCAGGCGCGACCCGGCCCATGCTCCATCGCAGAAACTCCTCGACAAATGGATCAAGGCCACCGTCGAGCACCGGTTGTGGATTCCCCACTTTCAGCCCCGTCCGCGTGTCCTTGACGTATTGTTCCGGATGCAGAACGTAGTTCCGGACGGTCTGGCCACCGAATCCAATTTTGGACTTTTCGCCCCGCTTGGCGGCCAATTCCGCTTCCCTTTTTTCCACTTCTATCTGGTGCAGTTTGGCCGCAAGCATCTTGCGGGCCTGTGCGCGGTTCTTGTGCTGGCTCCGCTGGCTCTGGCACTGCACCACCACTCCACTGGGCAGGTGCGTCAGCCGGATCGCAGAGTCCGTCTTGTTGACGTGCTGGCCTCCGGCTCCACTCGCACGGTACGTGTCTTCCCGAACATCGGTTTCGAAATTAATTTCGATCTCCAGATCCTCTTCAACCTCGGGTGTCACGTCGACAGCGGCAAAAGACGTATGGCGACGCCCTGCAGCATCGAAAGGGCTGATCCGGATCAGCCGGTGATTGCCGATTTCTCCCCGCAAGTAGCCGTAGGCATATCCCCCCCGGATCGCAACCGTCGCGCTGCGGATCCCGGCCTCATCCGCTTCGGAGTACTCGAGCATTTCCGTGGAAAAGCCCCGTTGCTCAGCCCACCTCGCATACATCCGCAAGAGCATTCCAGCCCAATCCGAGGAATCTGTCCCACCTTCCCCCGCTTGGATTTGTACAAAGGCCCCGGACCGGTCAAACGGATCTGACATCATGGCTCGCAGCTCGAGCTGTTCCAACTGAGGACCGATGACCTTCACGGTTGCTTCCACCTCGGCATCCGTTTCACCGGTCTCGTCTTCGTCGGCCAATTCGACCATGGCCTCGAGATCGTCTCCCGCGGCGACAAGTTCCTCGAGGGGCTTTAACGTGCTGCCAAGCGCTTTCAGCGCGTCGACCTGCGCCTGGGCGGTGTCCTGGTTGTCCCAGAATCCCGGCGCGGCCATCTTGGCGTTAATGGCATCCCGTTGTGCCAGCAATTCCTCGAGGTCAAAGGGAGTCCCGGAGCTGGACAATCCGCTCGATCACGCCTTCGCAGGCGGTCCGCAGTTCATGTTCCATGGATCTGGCTCCGGGCCTCACGCCGACGTGTCGGCATCCTCAGCAAAGAGCGAATTATAGGAGACCAGCCGACCGGCTGGCCAGTCGGATCAGGTCTCGTCCAACCGTGACCCGTATTGCTCCTCATAGTAGTCTCGGTACGCGCCACTCCTGACTCGGCTCACCCAATCTCCATTGTCGAGGTACCACCGCACGGTCGATTCGAGCCCTTCTTCGAAGGACACGCGGGGGTTCCATCCCAGCTCGGATTCCGCGCGGCTGCAGTCAATCGCGTAGCGCTGATCATGGCCGGGTCGATCGGGGACAAAGCGAATCAGGGATTCTGGCCGGTCCAGCAGAGCGAGCAAACGACGCGTCAACCCGATGTTCGACATTTCCGCGTGTCCGCCAAGGTTGTAGACCTCACCGGGGGTCCCTCGCTCCAGAACAGTGGCAATCCCACGGCAGTGGTCATCCACATGAATCCAGTCCCGCACGTTTTCTCCGTCCCCATAGACCGGCAATGCCTGTTCTTCCAACGCATTGCTGATGAACAACGGGATCAGTTTCTCCGGAAACTGGTACGGGCCGTAGTTGTTTGAGCATCGCGTGATCAGTCCCGGAAACCCATGCGTCTGGACCGCTGCTCTGACGAGCAGATCCGCTGCTGCTTTGGACGCCGAGTAGGGACTATTGGGTGCCAGCGGAGTCGATTCGGTGAAAGCACCGGTCGGACCGAGGCTCCCATACACCTCATCGGTCGACACTTGTACAAAGCGAGACACGCCCGCCGCCCGAGACGCATCGATCAGCACCTGCGTCCCGAGAATATTAGTGTGTAGAAAAGGCGTGGAATCGAGAATACTGCGATCCACGTGACTCTCGGCCGCAAAATTGACAACGGCTTCGATATCTCCGGACGCGAGAATCTTGTCGACGACTGTACGGTCACCAATGTCGCCCACGACCAATTCCAGGCGATCCGAGTCGTCCCAGCCTGCGAGATTTTCCGGATTTCCAGCGTACGTCAACTTGTCGAGATTGACGATCGACCCATCCGGGTTGTCGATCAGCCACTGCTGGATGAAGTTCGACCCAATGAAGCCGCAGCCACCGGTAACCAGCAACCGTGCCATTACATCAATCCACGATTTCCCCGGGGATCCTGGCCAGCGACACGAAACGGTCGGCGTCCTTCAGGCTGATCAGCCGGACGCCCTGGGTATTGCGACCGATGGGCCGGATGTCGCCCGCGCGGACTCTCTGCAACATCCCCATGGCAGTGATCATCAGAATCTCGTCTGAATCGCTGACAGCTGCGACGTCGATCACCGGTCCATTCCGCTCGGTGGTACGAATGTCGATCAGTCCCTTGCCGCCCCGCCTCTGCCTTCGGTAGTGTCCGCTCGCGGACTCGACGTCTTCCAGCCCGCCGTCTTCTTCGGCTGTCTCGTCTCCGGCCTCATCGGCAACACTGCCACCATGTCCCAGTAGCGTTCTTTTGCCATACCCGTTTTCACACACCGTCAACAGGCTCAGTTCCGGCTCGGCTACCACCATGCCAACAACCACATCGTCATCGGCGAGATTGATGCCACGCACGCCTCGTGTCGCTCGCCCCATGCTCCTCGCATCGGCTTCGCTGAAGCGAATCGACATCCCGTGTCGCGTGGCAATGAGCACATCCTGTCCCGGCTCAACCATGCGGACGTCAACGAGTTCATCAGCCTCATCGAGCTTGATCGCGATGATCCCGCCCTGTTTCGGGCGACTGTAGGCCGACAGGGGTGTTTTCTTCACGATGCCCTGACGCGTCACGATCACCAGGGATCGCTCATCGTCGAATTCTCGCACGGCCAAGCAGTTGGAGACCTGCTCGTCGTCGCCGAGAGCCAGCAGGTTGACCAGTGCCCGGCCCCGGGCCGCCCGTCTCGCCTGCGGCAAGTCATAGACCTTCCGCCAGTGCACCTTTCCGCTGTCGGTGAAAAACAGCAACCACGAGTGTGTGCTTGAGGCGAAGACGTGCGCCACCGGATCCTCTTCGCCGCTCTTCGCTCCGGTCACCCCTTTGCCGCCACGTCCCTGCGCCCGATAACGCGCAAGCGGTGTCCGCTTGATGTACGACTGCGCTGACAGTGTGACCACCATCGGCTCCTCGGTGATCAGGTCCTCCCGATTGACCTGACCGATTTCCTCAGACGAAATCTCCGTTCGCCGCGGGCTGCCGTACTTCTCCTGGATCTCCACCATGTCTGCCCGCACGACCTCGCGCAGGTTCGCCTCATCGGAGAGCAATCTGAGGTATTCGGCGATGTCCGCCAGCAGGCCGTGGTACTCGTCCCGCAGCTGCTCGCGTTCGAGATTGGCCAGTGAACCGAGCTGCATCGACACGATGGCCTCTGCCTGCTTCGCTGACAGCGTGTACGACTCCGCCTCCTCCCGCTCATCACAAAAGGCTCTATACCCCTCGTCTCCCAGCGCCCTCGACACGAGTTCGGCTGGCACTTGCATGTCCTGCAGTGCATCACGGGCAGCGGCACGACTGTCGGACTCGCGGATGGTCTGGATGACCTGGTCGATATCGATCTGGGCAATCAGCAAACCCTCGACCGTGTGCTTCCGCTTCCGGGCTTCGGCCAACAGGAATTCCGTGCGACGTCGGATCACATCAACACGATGCCGCAGGAACTCTTCAAGCAGCCTCTTGACCGACAACACCTGTGGTCGCCCGCCAACAAGCGCCAACAAGATCAGGCTGACAGTTGACTGCAGGGGCGAAAACTGGAACAGCTGTGCGAGGACGACATCCGGGTCGGCATCCCGCTTCAAAACGATGTGGAGTTTCACCTGCCAGGACGGGACGTTCCTGTCGGTCAAGTCAACAATCCGTGAAATCCCCTCGATGCGTTCGTCTCGAACCAGGACCTCGAGTTTTTCACGAATGCGATCCCGGGTCTCCAGGTATGGGATCTCCGACACCACGATCACGTCGTTCTTCTTTTCGGTAATGAACTCCGTCTTGGCTCTCAATACGACCGTCGACCGCCCGGTCAGGTACCCCTGCCTGATGCCCAATTCACCGCAGATCACACCCCCGGTCGGAAAATCGGGCCCGGGCATCACCTCGATCAGTTCGTCGATGGACACGTCCGGGTCGTCAATCAGGCGAATCACTGCCTGGCACACTTCGTCAAGATTGTGTGGAGGAATGCTCGTCGCCATTCCTACCGCAATCCCGTTGGACCCGTTGACCAGCAGGTTGGGAAAGCGGCTCGGAAGCACCACGGGTTCCGAGTTGCGTTGATCGTACGTGGGAACAAAGTCGACGGTGTCTCGATCGATGTCCGAGAGCATTTCGCTGGCCACCGCCGACAACCTGGCCTCGGTGTACCGCATAGCGGCAGGAGGCAATCCCGCGAGCGAGCCAAAGTTGCCCTGCTTGTCGATCAACACGTCTCGCATGATCCAGTTCTGGCCCATGCGAACCAACGTCGGATAGATCGAGCCGTCACCGTGGGGGTGATAGTTGCCGCTAGTATCGCCGGAGATCTTGGCACACTTCACCCGTGAGGAATTCGGGCCGAGCCGAAGATCATTCATCGCGACCAAGATGCGACGCTGAGACGGCTTCAGCCCGTCCCGCGCATCTGGAAGGGCCCGGCTGATGATCACGCTCATCGCATACGTCAGGTAGCTGTCACGCATCTCGTCCTGGATGTCGAGTGGCGTCACCTGCTCACCCGGCTCCAGCACGGACCCACTGTCGGGTTCGGTCGGGGTCTCGCCCGCGAACTCCTCACTCTCAGCCACGATGCCTCTCCCGTTCCTTCGTCGGATTCAGGCGGTCCCGACCGGCGCTCCCGGGCGCCAGCCGCACCGGCCACGCACCCGCGACACTCCCTGTTTGGTGGGGTCTGCCAGGTTGGCCTGCACGTGATATGTGCCGCAGCGACAAGTCCATTCGTCCGCTCATTCGGCACATTTTACCCGACCCATCGCATCGCCACAACGCATGCTGCTCGCTCAACGCGAGGCTCTTCAGGCGTTGCCACAGCTGCCCCTCCCGTCCCACAATGGAACCGACGGGTCAATCTTGGATTGGCCATAATCTCCGCGCCCCGCACACTTCCAGCAGCGTGAACCACACGCCCCCCAAGAGCTCCGACACCGCAAAGCAGGACGCTGAATCCCAGGCGGCGTCCCGGACGCTCAGTCGCCAGTCACGGCATCCTCAGCTAAACCTACCAGGCTACGACTTCGACGCATGCCTGGGAGACGGTGCGTTTGGTTCTGTCTGGTTGGCTCACGAAGAGAACACCGGGCGGCAGGTAGCGATCAAGATCTACAGTCACCATGGCCGGCTCGACTGGTCCCTCCTGTCCCGTGAAGTCGAAAAACTGGCTGCGCTCGACAGTTCCCGTCACATCGTCGGTCTGCTGGCCGTCGGATGGGATAGCGACCCGCCCTACTACATCATGGAATACCTCGAACAAGGTTCCCTGGCCGGACACCTGAAACAGGGGCCTCTCCCGGTCGCTGAAGCGGCCCGCATCGCACGCGGAGTCCTGCAGGGCCTCGTCCATGCACATGGCCGCGGTATCCTGCACTGCGACCTGAAACCGGCCAATGTCCTGCTCGATGATGACCTCTCGCCAAGGCTGTGTGACTTTGGCCAATCCCGCCTGTCTCACGAGCAGGATCCGGCGCTGGGCACCCTTTATTACATGGCCCCCGAGCAGGCCGACCTCGGCGGTCTCCCCGATGTCCGCTGGGATGTTTACGCCCTTGGCGCACTCCTGTATCACCTCCTCATCGGCTCGCCACCCTACAAGACCGAAGCCAGTGAGCGAGCCATCGGCCAGGCCGAGACTTTGGGCGAGCGCTTGGCCGCATACCGGCGACATGTCTCCACAGCGCGGCGAACGCCTGACACGCGTCGACAGCCTCACATCGACCGTCGCCTGGCCGACATCGTACACCGCTGCCTGGCCCATGACCCCAGCCAGCGGTTCCCCAGCGCCCAATCCGTTCTAGACGCCTTCGACTCACGGGATCGTCACCGATCCCGTCGGCCCCTGATTGCACTCGGTGGACTCCTGCCCCTGCTGCTCCTGGCGGCCATGTTCCTGTTCGGCATCTCGGCCACCAACGACGCCGTTGACACCGCACAGGAGAACGTGCTCACACGAGCTCTGGAAAGCGACCTCGTCTCAGCCCGCATCATGGCGCGAGGTGTGGAGCGAGAACTCGAATCATGGCAATCGGAACTCACCGCGGTCGCCAGCAACCCCCGTCTCGTCGATCTCCTCGTATCGACCCAACAGCGCCAATGGCAACGCCGGGACTCGCTCAACACGTTCCTCGAGGGCGCCCGGCTGCGAGCCAACCGGTCCCGGCAGCGTTCCGGTCGCCGTCCGGACGCCAGTTGGTTTCTCGTCGACTCCCAGGGGACCCAACGATGGCGAGGGCCCAGGAACGAAGACACGCTCGACAGGAACTGGGCCCACCGCGATTATTTCCATGGCCGGGGACGGGAATTTGAAGCCAACGCTCTTCCCGCAGACCTCACGCACATCACTGCCCCCCACCTCTCTCTGGCGTTTCAAAGCCGGGCCACCGGACACGCCATCGTGGCTCTATCCTGTCCCATCACGAATGAACAGGGTGAGATCCTGGCGATCCTCGCAGGGACCCGCGAACTCGGGGCTGTTCTCTCGGCCCCATACGCCGAATACAAGCCTAGGCTCGGGCCCGATTCCGGCAACGGAGTCAGTCGCACGATCGCCATCCTCGATGCCAGGGATGGGCGGATTCTGGATCACCCCTGGCTGTCAGAACATGTCGACGGCGCTCCGGTCATCTCGTTGACACCGGCACTCTCCACTCGTCTCACCGACTCCCACGCCGCCAATCACAGACTGGGTCATCGTTTCACCGACTACAACGATCCCGTCGGCGCTCACTCCGCCGCCTTTGAGGGCAGCTGGTTGGCGGCCGCTACGCCAGTTGGCACTCGCGGTTGGTTCGCGCTTGTCCAGGAACGGCGAACCGAGGCCCTGCAGCCGATCACTGCCATGCAACACAATGTTGTCCGCACATGGCAAGCGGCACTCTCCGTCTGTGCCCTTCTTCTCACCGCCATCTGGGCCATCGTCCTCCGCAGCATCGGGGGCCGGACCGGGGAAATGCATGCGCCCCCGTCGCTTTCCGACAACACACTCAGGAAGACCACACCGCCTGTTGCTGACGCAGTGCTTTCCGGCGACAGCACACCTCGCCGATCGCTTCCCCCGGAGCCACACGATGCTTGAACTGACCATTGCTGGTCCGTCCGGGGAGTTTCGGATCATCACGCCGTTGCCGCCGGGCGAGACAGTTGCGATCGGCCGCGGTCTCGAGTGTGACCTGTCGGTGGACTGGGAGCCACACCTCTCGTCCCACCACTTGACGCTCACTACGGACAGCCAGGAACGCGTTGCGCTGGAATCCGCCCGCGACGCACACAATCCGATCTTTCTTGGCGGAAATGAAATCACAACCGCCGTCTTGGGTGATGGCGATTTCTTCGTCGTCGGCGAGACGACCTTTCACCTGGCGCAGATCACACCAGGTTCATCACCGTCGGACCGCCCTGACACGATTGAGACCATCCGGTTCGAGCCGGGTCAGCTGCAACAGGTGCCTTTCCGCGACCCCGCCAAGCGGCTCGAGGTTCTCACCCGCCTCCCCGAGTTGATCACTGACGCGCGCACCGACGAGATACTCTATGAGAGACTTCTCTCGCTGCTACTGGCCGGAATCCCCCATGCCGACGCCGTGGCCATTGTCGACTGCTCCGCCGCAGACAGCGCTGGCCCACACGGGAACAGCCCATCCGTCCTTCATTGGGATCGCCGCCGTGAAACCGCGGGTCCGGTGCGTCCGAGTCGCCGGCTGGTCCGTGAAGCGATTGATGACGCGTCGGCCAGCATTCTCCACACCTGGGACGCTGACGCTGACGCCAACCCGTACACCGTGGTCAACGAATTCAACTGGGCCTATTGCACTCCCGTCCTCGGAGTGCCAGGTGAGCGGCGTGCCCTGTATGTCGCGGGACGAATGCAGGCTGACACACCTCGCGGCGGCCGCCCCACTCTCGAGAGTGACGTCAGGTACACCGAGCTCATTGCGGAGATTGTCGGTTCACTTCGGCGGGTGAATCGACTCGAACGACAACGCTCAAGTTTCCGACAGTTCTTCGCACCGCCGGTCCTGGCTGCACTCGGCGAAGACCCGGACACCGCATTACTGGAGCCCCGTGAGTGTGACGTGACTGTCATGTTCTGCGACCTGCGGGACTTTTCGAAACACGCAGAGACATCCTCCGACGACCTGATCGCACTGCTCGATCGCGTCAGTCGTGTCATGGGCGTTGTGACGACACAGATCCACAAGTTCGGTGGCGTTACCGGAGACTTCCAGGGCGACGCTGCCCTTGGTTTCTGGGGATGGCCTTTCCCGGCCAACTCGGCCACCGAAGACGCTTGCCTTGCAGCACTCGGGATTCGCGCCGAACTCGCCCGCGCTGCCAGCGATGCGGATCACCCGTTGTCAGATTTCTCTCTGGGCATCGGTCTCGCGCACGGACGTGCGGTCGCTGGCAAAATCGGAACGTCCGACCAGGTCAAGGTCACGGTCTTTGGCCCCGTGGTCAACCTGGCTAGTCGCCTCGAGAGTCTCACTCGACAACTTCGTGTGCCCATCCTTCTGGACGAGGCCACGGCACGCCGTGCCCGCGAGCGTCTGAATTCGTCACAGGCACGCCTGCGGAGACTCGCCAGGGTCCAACCCTACGGACTCGACACACCGCACACCGTCAGCGAGCTACTTCCGCCACAGGCTGATTGGCCCGAGCTGACCGACGAACACATCACCAGGTTCGAACAGGGGGTTGATCGCTTCATCGGAGGCCAGTGGGACGAAGCCTACAAATGCCTCCACGCGATGCCCGCCACCGATCGAGCACAGGATTTCCTCATGATGCTGATCACGCAGCACAATCGGATCGCCCCCTCTGACTGGGATGGCATTGTCACGCTGCCAAGCAAGTGATTCTCCGGCGCCCCCCGCCACCGATAGCAAATCTTGGCCGGTGGCTTTCACACATCGGATACCGGGCGGTAGAATAGCTGCCTGACGATCCGCCGCTCGGCAAGATTCCATGCGTCATTACACCTGCGATCTCTGTGGAGACCCCGTGCTCGACGACCACTACGTGGTCAAGCTTGAGGTGTTCACGGCCTTCGACCCCGACGAGCTTCGCGAGGCCGACTTGAACAATGACCACCTCGCCCTCGTGTCCGAGGAGGTCGCAGCGATTGAGAGCGGTCAGATTGAAGCACCGCGAGAGGCAGGCTCACAGAGGCTCCGCTTCGATCTCTGTGAAGCGTGTCGCACCCGGTTTCTCGACGATCCGCTCGGCCGCGACGCCTTGGGGCGCGTCAACTACAGTGAGAACTAGCTAACTCGTTGCCACCCGATGTGACCCTCGAATCACATCGCGTCGGGCATTCCCAAACGTCGCATGGGGAGCCGCTGGCACGGGTGCCGTTTCCATCCGCAGCAGTAACAGCGTGCGGTCATCCAGGGTTTCACCGGAATCGTGCGCCTCACACGAATCCCACACCCGCGCCAACACGTGCTCCAATGATTCCGTCGGATCAACCTCGCCGAGTGCAGCAATCACTCCTTCACTTCTGAACATCTCACGATCATGGTTCATCGTTTCGATTACACCATCCGAAAACAGGACGATGACGTCGTCTCCGCGGAGTGACAATTCACTGGAGCCGTACTCGGCATCCGAGCTAATACCCAATGGCATGCCGTGCGACACAAGTGCATCGCGATCCTTTCCGCGAACGAGTAAGGGGGGAGGGTGTCCGGCGTTCGTGTACTGCATCACGTTCCGATTGGCGTCCAGCACTCCGACAAGGCAGCTCATGAATTGATGACCCTCCGTCACGCGACACAATGCCCGATTGATCCGCGCCACCACCTCCTCGGAGGACACACGAGAGCAATCCGGCCCGTCCAGCACCACACTCATCGCGCTACGAACCGCCGTCATCACAAACGCCGCCTGCACGCTATGACCGCATGCATCCCCTACGGCAACAAGAGTCCGCCCCTGATCCAAAGGCAACAACTCGCAAAGATCCCCCCCCACTTCGTATTTGCTGCAGCAGCGTCCGACAGCCTGGAATCCACTCCCGGGAGGCAGGACGCCGATTTGATCTCCCGAATGCGATTCCGACAGCCCCTGCAATTCTGTGACAAGGCGATCATGACTCGTCTGGGCCACCTGCAGACTTAGACGTCCCAACAATGATCCGAGTTGCCCCGCCACGGCACTCAGCATCGAGAGTTCTGCCTTGCCCCAACTCACCGAATCGCGGGAACCGGCCCAGAGTGTCCCGATCGGACCATCGGTGCCTTCAACAGCCGCACATGCTGCTTGTTCAATTCCAGCCGGCCACCACTGGCCGGTCGCAGACCCCTCGCCAAGTGCCAACAGAGGACCATCGACAAGCGCACTCATGTCATTAGGAGCAGTTGCCAGGCGCCGCGTGCCACCGTTTTTCAGTTCAACGGGTGACCCGTTGAGTGACCTGGCTTTCTCGCATAGCACATCGCGTTCGTCGGAAAGGACGTTCAGACTCACCCAGTCTGCTGCCAAAAGCCTGACCGCACCATCCAACAACGAAGGAACCATCTCCGGTCGATCGCCGGCACAAGCCACGGCCCGCCCCAGGTCAACCAGCGTAGTCAGCTCATTCTGCCGGCGTATGGAGTCTTCCCAATTCCGTGCCGCCTGGGACAACAATTCGACGAGGATCTGGGTCGACAACTCAGCAGTGCGTCGTGTCGATGTGTCGAGAGTTGACGGGAGCACCAATTTGACGGAGCCCACAGTTTGACGGCCGGCCTGTACAACCGGCCCGCGCGCACTCCCGCATTCACCTGGCCCCTGGTGGGGATCAAAGTGCACAGCCCATCCTGTCGCCAAGCTGAACTCGTGGCACATCACCGCTAACCATTCGTGGCAGCCCGCGAATTGGTCGGCGGCGGTTCGTTCCGCCGCATTCATCATCTTTCTCCCCCAAGGACCATCCGTCCCTCCGAATTTCACGGCGGTCCTTCAGCCGGCCGAAAGACCGGGCTCTCAGCCTCGCTATCGGCAACCGGGTGTGCAGTACCCCAGCGAGCCACCCGTCGTTCGGGTTGTCCGGGTTGTGACGCCCTTCGCCTCAGCGCGTGTCAACCTGCGGTAAGCTCTTCCTCGGATCCACGGTGAAATCTCGCAACCACCGCACAGCCACACGCATCGCTCCACACGTTGACGGAGGTGCGACACATGTCGAGCATACGGTCCACCGCGAGAATCACCCCTTGAGCCTCAAGTGGCAGGCCGACCGCCTGCAGGACGATAGCCATCATGACCAAACCAGCATGCGGGATGCCTGCGGCTCCCACACTGGCCAGGAGGGCGGTCACCGCCACCAGGATTTGCTGGTGGAGCCCCAGTTCAACTCCCGGAGTCGCCTGTGCAATGAAGAGCACAGCCACAGCCTCGTACAGCGCAGTCCCGTCCATGTTGATCGTGGCCCCCAATGGCAGCACGAAGGCCCCAACTCGCCGTGGCAGCCCGGCCCGCTCCGCCACAGAAGACATCGTCAACGGTAACGTGCCGTTTGAGGAGGCGGTCGAGAAGGCCGTCAAAAGAGCTGGAGACAGGGACTTTGCATACTCCCACGGCGAACGGCCCGCCACGAATCGTACAACCAGTGGCAGCACAACAAGAGCGTGAATGGCCAATGCCAATGCCACCGTCAACATGTACCAGCCGAGCGTTCCAAACACCTCGGCTCCCTGCGAGACGGTTGCCGACAACATGAAGGCCGCGACTCCCAGTGGCGCGAGCCGTATCACGGCAGTGGTCATCCGCATCATCACGGAGAATGCGCCCTCGACAAATCTCGAAACAGTGGCCCCGGCACGCACCACCTCAGACTCCGGTTCCCCTCGCTGGATTCCTCCCAGAAAGACTCCGAACAGAATGCTGAATGAAATGATCGACAGAAAATCGCCACCCGCAACAGATGCCAGCGGATTCGTCGGGATCAGCTTCTCAATCAGTGACTCGAAGATTCCGGCCAGGGACTGCCCTTCGCCCCCAACCACTTCGGCGGCCGCTCCGGGCAATTCTGCTCCGACACCGGGAGCCACAACATTAACCAACACAATTCCGGTCGTAATCGCCAGCACGCTGGTGACCAGGTAATAAACAAGAGTTGTCCCCAAGAGCCCCCCCATACGGCCGCGCGCCCCGAGCCCGGACACGGCGGTGATCAAGGACGTCGCGATCAGCGGAACGGTCACCATCTTCAACAAACGAAGAAACACCCCACCGAGCCACCGTGACACCCGCTCCGCGACCCGCCCCAGGCTCGATTCGTATCGCTCAAACCCAGGGACCAGCCACGCGTCAGATTCCTTGAGCTTCGTCACCTCTCCCAGGGCTATCCTCGAGATCATGGGAATCTCCAGGCCGCTCCGGTCACGGTAAAACCGTGAGTACACCGCCTGCACGCCGGTCTTTTCGCTGCGGAACCGCACACGGCGGCCCAGGACTTCACCACCCTGCAACCTTGCCAGGCGCTCGTCTTCACCGCCGGGCGCCACGATCAGCACCGGCGAGGGATCATCATCCGTGGTGCCTGCCACCAGCTCCTCGAGCTGTCCCGCACCATTCGTGCCTCGGCGAAACGTCGCATCGGGCAATGCCGTTGCTCCCGGATTGAGCAGTAGGCCGAGCACCGCCCCGGCCAGCGTTGCCACGAGGATCTGGTAGTGAAGCGGCCAGCGCATCGAGCCCCTCTCCCGAGACTCTCACCTGCGACTCAACGTCGAGCCGCATCGTGAGCGAGGTTCAGCCAATCTCCTCCCGTCGCACTGCTTGCCACGCACTGCTGGATGAAGAACATACCGTCCACACCGTCGTAGACGTTGGGATACACCGTATCCCGGGTCTCGAAAGACTCACCGGAAGCTCTCTCCACGATCGCATCAAATGCCGAACGGTAGACGTTGCCAAACGCCTCAAAAAAAGCTTCCGGATGACCAGACGGCAAACGGCAGGCAGCGGCCCCTGATTCATTCATAAACGGAGCATTGGGGTCGCGGGTGTACAACTGGTGCGGTTGTCCATTGTGCCGGACCATCATCTTGTTTGGCTCCTCCTGCGACCATGCCAGTGAGCCCTTCGTCCCGTCAATTTCGATCGTGAGGTCGTTTTCACGCCCATGTGAGATCTGGCTGGCCGTCACTGTCCCGAGAGCACCATTCTGAAACCGGATCACGGCGTGCCCATAGTCGTCCAGCTGTCGCCCTTCTTCAAAGATCCGCAGGTTGGCGCTGACCGAATCGGGCAGCAATCCCGTCATGTAGCGAGCGAGGTTGAACGCATGGGTGCCAATATCACCGAAAGCACCGGCGGCGCCGGACTGCGCGGGATCAGTTCTCCACGCCGACTGTTTCTGACCATCCAACTCGATTCGACTCCGCAGCCACCCCTGGAGGTATTGGGAACGGATCGCCTGGATTTCCCCCAACTCGCCGGACGCGATCATCTCGCGGGCCTGCCTCACCAGAGGATATCCGGTGTAGTTGTGAGTGACTGCAAACACGGCTCCTGACGATTCGACCACCGCCTGCAATGCCTCGGCCTGATCCATGTCAAATGTCATCGGTTTGTCACAGATGACGTTGATGCCCGCCTCAAGGGCCGCCTTGGCGATGGGAAAGTGCGTGTGGTTCGGAGTCGCGATGCTGATAAAGTCGACCCCGTCGTCCCGGGCCGATTCCGACTCGACCAGGTCGCCATACGACCCGTACGCACGGTCTGCTGCGATGTCGTAGGCAGGGGCGGAGGCCTTTGCACGATCAGGATCCGAAGAGAGGGCACCGGCAACGAGTTCCGCGCGGTTGTCCAGGATCGCCGCCGTGGCATGCACCCGCCCAATAAAGGCCCCCTGCCCACCACCGATGAGCCCCATTTTCAGTTTCCGGCCCAAAGCCCCGTTGGTCGTCTCCATCTGGATCCACTCCTGCTCGCCTGGCTCGCCGCAGCAACCATATGCCGCCGGTCCCGGTGGCCCAAAGACTACAACTCGCCCCAACCATTTACAACGGCCCTCCCCACTCCCGTTCGCCAGCTGATCTGGCTCGACCTGGACAAACCGGGTAGACTCCCGCGTGCGACTGGAGCTGCCATATCGCAATGTGTTCCGTCCCTTCGAGGAGAGTTCCCCATGCACAGTCCCTTTCCGAATCCCCTCGGCCGCCGGCTGGCCTGGGTTGTCGCCGGAGTGGCGATCGGAGCCGGTCTCTCCTGGTCGCTCCAGGGGCAGACGGCCCGCGCATTTACCAGCGATCGCAATGACAAGTTCGCCGTCACGACAGCCCTGACCGGCCCGACGACGGAGGCCGTGTTTGTACTTGATTTCCTGACCGGACAGGTTCGCGGTTTCGCACTCGACCGCAACGCCAGCCAGTTCATGTGGGTCTACACGCGATCGGTCGCTCAGGACTTCGGCGTTGACCCCAACAAGCCGGCCCGGTATTCGATCGTCAGTGGGCTTGCACAACGCCCCGGTCGTGGCGGCGCTGCGTTTGCCCCGTCCTACATTTACGTCGCCGAGCTCTCCACCGGCCGAGTGCAGGCCTATGCGATCCCCTACCGGACACAGCGAGGCAGCACTCCCACGCAGCTGATTCCCGTGCCGAACCTGCAGTTTGCCTTTGCTGAACCGAGAGAAACGGAGTGATCAGCTGGCTTCAGGCAGGCTGGAAACTCGCTCCGCCAAAACAGCGCGGGTCTTGCCGTCTACTTTCGCCACGACGATCACACCGGGACGGCTTCCGGTCAGCTTGAGCTTTTTCCGAAGTGCTGATGCGTCAACCGGCACATGCCGGCACTTGATTTCCACGGGCCCAAAGTCCAGGTCGCGGGCCGCCTCGCGCACAAGCGGGATCCGGTACGCCGTGACGGACAACACGCGAAAACTCTGCGCCAGGCTGGTCGTCGCAGGCCGGTCAGAGGACACGTATTCCTCCCTCTCGTCCAACCGCCATCCGTCCACGCGGTCCGCCAGGACGTCCACCAGGCCGGCGCGGACCACTGATGGATCCGGATCCACGACAAATGCGCCCACTGGCGCCATGCGGAACAACACCGCCAGCGGGTGCCCCGCCAGCGTCTCTCCCGTCGGAAGACTCGTCGCCCGAAACAACTGCGGTTGTCCAGGCGGCGGTGGACCGGCCAACTCGCCAAACCAGATCACGGCCTGCTTGCATTCTCGCCCGACGCTGACCAATTCGACCTCACAGCCAGCGAACTTTCCCAGGAAATTCGCAGCGGGACTCAGCTTCACTGCACCACCGGCTGCTGTCCTCATCAGCGATTCGAGAAAAGCACGTCCTGGCTCCGCATCTTCGATCCGATGAGACCGACGAGCGCCGCCAGGGCGCTGGTCCGGGTCGATGTGCACCAGCCCGCCCATCCGCCCAAGACGCTCGACGTCAGCCACCACCACCTCGACACGCCCCGCCACGCCGTAGGCTTCGCAGTTCCATCGGCAACACAAGGCCTTCGAGGCATCACGGTCAACCGCTACGACATCAGCATCCGTGCCCAGTGCGAGTGCATCACCACCGATGCCTGAACAGAGGTCCCAGCAACGACCGTCAAATCGCGTCGCCTTGTGCAAGGCGACCAGTTCACCGCTGGCCTGTTCGAGCCCCACGCGACCGAACCACATCTCATCTGCACGTGAGAATCGGCCCTTCGCACGCAGCCTGGCATCCCTGAGTGACAGAGCCGCTCGCACCACGTCAGCGTCATAGGTTCGACGCAGCCGCTCCTGCAGTCCCAATTCCGACCCCGTGGCTGACCCGAGTGCCTCGAACAGGTCCGGACTCTCTCTCAAGCGCAGCCACTGCTCAAAGGATGCCACCGCAACGCTCCTGCCTCAATTCTTCAGCCTTACTACAACACCAGGCCTTGATCACCCACACACGGCGCCGCCGCAGGCTCGTTGAAAAGGGGTCCCTGGAGAATTAGATTGGAATTCTACTGGGACCGTCGGTAACTGGCGACCGCCGGTACTCGCTCACTCCTTTCTCCTCCCACCGCTACGCTGTTCCCAGGCCGGTCCCCGAGCCCGGCCATGTCTCACCATGCACATACCTGATGGCCTTCTTGACACCTCCGTGTGCCTCACCACCGGTGCCGTTTCTGCCATCGCGGTGGGCGTCAGCGTCCATCGGCTCAAGACGTCGCTTGCAGATCGCACCGTCCCGCTGACGGGGATGGTCGCGGCACTCGTCTTCGCCGGGCAGATGGTCAATTTTCCCGTCGCCGCCGGCACCTCCGGCCATCTGATCGGCGGTGTCCTGGCCGCGAGACTGCTGGGCCCCTGGGCCGGCTGCCTGGCCATCACGCTTGTGCTGATCGTCCAGAAATTCCTGTTCAACGACGGGGGGCTGCTCGCCCTGGGCCCCAACATCTTTCACATGGCCGTCGTCGGCGCCCTGGGGGGTCACGTCGTTCTGGCAACCATCAGGCGTGTCATGGGAGACAGTCCCCCGTGGCAGGTGGCAGGCGCCGTATTGGCCAGTTGGCTGACCGTGATGACCGCAGCCCTGCTGTGCACCATCGAGCTCAGCTTTTCGCACGCCGACACACCAGGCTTCCGTCCTGGCCGCCTGCTTTCGCTGATGGTCTTCTTCCACGCCCTGATTGGCATCGGCGAGAGCCTGATCACCGGAGGCATCATTCGATTCGTGGGACAACGGCGTCCCGAACTGCTCCAGTTCTCCGTCCCCGCCTCCGAAGACACAACCGACCGACAACGGAACCGCGTGTCCTGGGTGGTCGGGCTCGCCATCGCGCTGCTGGTGGCCATGATCCTGTCCCCCTTCGCATCACCGCATCCCGACGGACTGGAGGCGGCGCTCCAGCAGACCTCCCTCGACACCAGCGACGAAGGATCGTACTCCGTCTTCACCGGATACGACATGATTCTCGGCGACACTGGATTTGAACGATGGAGCACGCTTGTCTCTGGTGGCGTCGGCACACTGATCGTGTTTGCCATTGCCCTTCTGCTCGCCCGCTCCGTGGTCCCCAGGACGAGGACCGCACATGAGTAATGGGGCCGCCAGGACCGCCCGTTGCAGGACGGGAACCGCGATCGCACAACTCGCGGCTACACTGCTCGTCGTCATGGCCGCCTGCGCCATCCGCGCCGACAACTGGCCCGCCGCCGGGTCACTGGCAGCAATCACACTGGCCGCCCTGGCGAGCGCTGACGTCTCCTATGCGAACCTCCTCAGGCGTTTGGCGCTCTTTCTTCCCACCATGAGCCTCGTTGCCCTCTCAATCCCGCTCTCACAGGGTTTCACCCTCGCCTGGTTCGAAGTGGCTGCGACAATTGTGTTGCGTGGCAGCATCTCCTTCCTGGCCGGTCTCTGGCTCATCCAGGTGCTTCCGGTCCCCAGGCTGTTGGCCACCCTGTCGCTGTTGCGGGTCCCCGGCGTGATTGTCGCGATGCTGGCCATGATGCACCGCTACCTATTTGTCCTGTGGGAGGAGTCGTCGCGTCTCAGGACCGCGCGACGTGCCCGGCAGCTGGGCGCTGGTGGTCGACTCGAGACCTGGTTCTCCGGTGTTGCCTTGATTGGCACATTGCTGATTCGCTCGCTCGACCGAAGCCACCGCATCCACCAAGCCATGCTCTCTCGCGGATGGGACGGCACAGTGCGAGACTGGTCCCCCACAACAGACGACTCGCGTTGACGCGTCCGTTTCCCGCATCTGGCCTGCCCTCGTGTCGTCCCCCCCACACACCCGCCCAGAAGACGTCCCCACCGGCGTTGAGATCGGCCTTGAGTCTCTCTCCTTCGGTTATCCCGGTGGCCCCAATGTCCTGTCCGACATTTCAGCCACGATCGAGGCCGGAGAAAGGGTCGGATTGCTGGGTCCCAGCGGTGCCGGCAAGTCCACTTTCCTGTTGCACCTCAACGGGCTACTGCCGGAACCGCCCGTCACCAGCGAGACAGAGGCACAGGTCCGGATTAATCGCCAACCGTTGACAGTGTCATTGGCATCCACAGCGCGACAACTGGTCGGGCTGCTGTTCCAGAACCCCGACGACCAGTTGTTTCATGCGACGGTGGGTCGAGACGTTGCGTTCGGCCCCTTGCACCTGGGGCTCGACTCCGCAGAGATAGAAGCGAGAGTCACCGAGTCACTGGCGCAGGTTGGGCTCGAGGACTTTGCAGACCGCGACACCGGCCGCCTGTCGCTCGGAGAGCGGAAGCGTGCTTGCCTCGCGGGGCTGCTCGCGTGCCGGCCAGGCTGCCTGGCCCTGGATGAGCCGTTTGCCAATCTCGACCCGCGGGGCCGACAGACATTGCTCGAGATCCTCAAGGCCTTCGACGGCACGTTGATCCTCGCCACCCACGACCTCGACATCATCTCCCGGCTCACCGATCGCGTCCTCGTACTCGATGATGGCATGCTGTGTGCGGATGGAGAGACGGCCCAGATCCTGGGAAACGACGATCTGCTGAAACGGCACGGGCTTCTCACCTAGCCGACAACCGTGCCGGGACGCGGCACGGACAACTGTTGCAATCGGACTCGACTTCGCTGCACCCGCAGTCGATTCAACAAAAAAACTCTCCTCACCTTCGCCAATCGTGACCTACAATTCCGCTGCGTGGTGGAATGTGCGGTCCGACACGAGTGACCTTCCTCACGCAGCCCTCCTCCACCGGCCTGGTTCCGGCCGGCCAGTGGCTTCCGATGGACATGCCCAACCGGGCTCGCCCCCATCTTTCGCGAGAGTTTCCGCTCATGCTCAGGCGTCGTCGACAGGCGTTCACCCTGATCGAGTTGCTGGTCATGATCGCCATCATCGCGATCCTGGTCGCGCTGCTGCTCCCCGCCGTCCAGCAGGCACGCGGTCGAGCACGGTCCATGCAGTGCCGTAGCCAGCTCAAACAACTGGGGCTGGCGCTGCACAACTACCATGCTTCCCACGGCCTGTTTCCGCCGAGTTTCGTGCGACAGGCCGATGGGGCGCCTCCGGCACCCACCCCGGGAGGAGGCCTCCAGTATCGCAGTCACTGGACCGGCTACCACCTGCTGCTGCCTTATATGGACCAGCGGCCTCTCTGGGAGCAATACAACTTTGACAAGACCTGGCTCTCCAGTCTCACCGACCCCGATGACCACTCGATGTGGCCTCTCAACCAGTCGGCGATCCCGCTGTTGATCTGCCCGTCGGTCACACGGCTTGGCACAGCGATCGGTGGCGACTCGGGCGGTACCGGTTCTACGGCACATTGGATGGCGGGTTCCCCGACGGACTATTCATTCAACCACGGTGCAGACCGGATCAGCGCCCTGCCAAACACCGGGGCAGCCAACTGTCCCCGTGGTCTCCTTCATTTCTGGGCACAGTGGCCGGCACGCAGCCGAGGTCCCTTCGGCTACAACAGCCGCTGTCGCGTCGCCGATGTACGCGATGGCACGTCTCAGACTCTCTTCATCGGCGAAAAAGCTGGCAGCCGCCTCACCTTCAAAGGTCCATCCGGTCAGACGCCGGCCCTGCCGGTCGAGTACCCCTGGGCAATGGCCGCCGTCTCATATTATGCACCAACGGGCGGAATCGGAGTCCCCAACTCCTGCTGGGTCGTCGGTCCCTACGCCGTCACCGCCGACGTGCGGCTGCCAGATTGTCCCGACGACAACGGAAACGTTGGCACTCCATTTTCGTTGAATCCGACCCCGCTCCAGCTCGGAGCCTCGCCAGACGAACGCCCCCTGTATTCCTTCCAGTCCGCACACGTCTCGGGTGCGCACTTCCTGCTCGGCGATGGAGGCGTGCGATTCCTCAACGAGTCGATCAACCAGGCCGTTTTCGAAGCGCTCTCCACCATCGAAGGCAAGGAAGTCACCGGCGGGGGATTCTAAATGGCACACCGGCTGCGACGGACGACGATTTCCTTCGTCCTGGCCATTCTGGCCGGATGCGGCGAAGCCCCGGCCCCACCGGAGATCGTCATCGCGTCAGGCCATCTCCAGCTCTCTGATCCCGAGGCCGCCCTGGAGGCTCTGTCCGGCGTGGACGGCCACTCGACGGCTCACTATCTCAGTGGCGTCGCTCTCATGCAGCTCGATCGTCTCGACGCCGCCCGGTCCGAATTGCAGGCAGCGCGAGAACTCGAGGATTCCCCCGCCATCCAAGCTTGCCAGCTCAAGCTCCGGCTCTTCGCCCGTGACTTGCGGGCGGCCGACGAGTTGATCGCACTCGAGCTGAACCACCCGTCCAACCCGGCCGTCAGCCTGGCGTGCGTTTACGCCTACGAGGCCCTCGCCGTCAACCTCGCTGCCAACGAGCGCCACGAAGCGGCGGCCGCTCACAGAAGACGCGCCGGCGCATCACTCAAGAACTCACTGGCGCTCTCCGATCGCATCCCCGAATTTCACGCCGAACTCCTCGACTTTGCCGCCGAGTACCAGCAGGCCAACGCGGCCGTCCGTCTCGTTGCCCGCATCCGACGTACACATCCCGAACACCTGCCTTTGCAACGACGCGAGATCCTCCTTTTGCAACGGGCCGGCAACTCCAAGGCGGCCATCGTGCGAAGCCGCAAACTGCACCTCAGGGCTCCCGACAATCGTGATTTGGCCACGCTCTACGCCAGTACGCTCGCAGATGCAACATCCTCGATCGGCCACGACGCCACGTTCCAACAGATGAGACGGCGTTTCCCGGGGCATGTACCGCTGATCGCCTGTCATGCCCGTTACCTGGCGAGCAACTACAAGCTCACCTCGGCCTGCCAGGTGCTGGCAACTGCACTCTCCTCAAGGGCACTGGCGAGGGAGAACTCCTCGGTTCGTTGGCCCTTGATCCAGGCCGCCATCGCATTGCCGCTTCAGGCCGGCTCCCCCGGACTCGCCACGCAACAGCTCAACCGATATCGCGCCGAGGTTCCCGACGAGATGCTCGTGACCTACTACGAGGCCCAGTTGCTGCACCTGAAACGCGACTACGTGGCGGCTCGCGAGAAGATGACCGAGGTACTCCGCGAACAGCTGGCTCGCACTCACCGGAGAGACCCTTTGGTCACAGACGCCGTGCGATGGCTCCAGAGAATCCGAGAAGCCGAACGACAAGGCTCGCAATCGGCCCGGCGACAGGGCGACCAGGCTGCGAGCTGAGATGAGGGGCTGTACAATGCGGCTCGTCGTGTCCGCCGCCGCTTTTCCCCCACTGCCCCAGGCTGTCTCGCATGCCCCTCCGCATTCTCATCGCTGAGCTCAAACAGGAAACGTCGTCTTTCAATCCCGAGTTGACCCGCTACGAAGATTTCCATCAGCAACAAGGAGCCGCGCTGATCGAAGCCCGCCGCGGGACCGACACCGAATTGGCAGGCGCCCTGGATGTCTTTGCCGAAGCCGATGCCGTGGAGGTTGTTGCGGGACTGGCCGCCTGGGCCGTTTCGGGAGGCCCGATCCACGACGCAGGCCTCGATCGACTGATCGATGAATTCACAGCCGCGATCGCACGACACACAGACGTCGACGGCGTTTACTTCTGCCTGCACGGTGCTATGGCGGGCGAAACCGAGGGCGACCCCGAGGGACGGGTGCTGGCCCGAGCCCGCGAAGTGCTCGGCGACGACATGCCCGTCGTCGTCTCGCTCGATCTCCACGGCATCTTCACAGAGCGGATGCAGCAGAACGCCCCAATTTTTGTCCCGTTCCACACCTATCCGCACACCGATCAGTATTCCACCGGACGCCGTGCCGCCGTCGCCCTGCTGGATCTCGTCTCACACCGCACCGCGCCCACCACCTGCCGCATCCCCCTGCCGATGCTGGTGCGAGGCGATGAGCTGTTGACCGCGACTGGCCTGTTTGGGCAGGCGATCGACATGTGTCGCGACTTTGAAGCTTCGCCAGACGGGATTGCGGCCGGCGTCCTGATTGGCAACCCCTTTACCGATGTTCCGGGCCTGAGATCCTGGGTGGAAGTCACCACGAACAATGACCTGGCACTGGCCGAGGAGACCGCATCACGCATCGCCCGATTCATGTGGGGCTGCCGTGAGTCGCTGAAGGCCGAACTGGTCAGCCTGGAACAGGCCATCGCAACGGCCAACGACACCGACGGGCTCTCGGTCTTCTCCGACGCAGCGGATGCCACCGCCAGTGGCGCTTCCGGCGACAGCAACAAGATCCTGGAAGGCATCCTCGGACAGGCTCCCGATGTGTCCACGACATTTCAGGGGACGGCACTGCTGAGTGTTGTAGACGCGGCCGCCGCTCGCGCCGCCTGCGAAGCCGGTCCCGGTGCGACCATCGGGGTGACTCTCGGTGGAACCCGTGACCCGGGGCGATTCACCCCCCTCCCGGTCACCGCCACCGTCATCAGCACCCACGATGGCCATTTCACCTATGAATCCGGACAGCCAGAGGTAGCTGGCGCCACCGCCGTCCTCCGGATCGACTCGCCGGGTGGTCACGTCGACGCGTTGGTCACAGAACGGAGCATCTACGTCGTTGGGCGAGCTGTCTTCACCGCCCACGGCCTCGACCCGGTCGACTACGACATGGTGGTCGCCAAGAGCCCCAATGGTTTCCGGACTCATTACGAGGCCATCTCCTCGGCTATCCTGCCGGTCGATGTGTCCGGTTCCACCAGTGCCAACCTCCTCTCCCTGCCGTTTTCACTCTGTCCGCGCCCTGTCTTCCCCCTCGATGATGACGTGCCGGACCCGGCATTCCCTGCCTGAGTCCTTCACGTCCCGTCCGTCACTCAAGGCCTGACCAAGACGTGTCCCCCCCTGCCCCCGAGTCTGATGCCACTGCGGCGCCACACGACCGGCTGCCGTCGACATTTGTTGACTATCTCCGCTCCTTCGGGCCCGGTCTCGTCGTCGTCTTGACCTGGTTGGGTGCTGGCGACATCGTGGAGATTGGCAAGGCGGGTGCCGATTACGGGTATTCCCTGATGTGGGTGCTCGTTCTCGCGATCGTCATGCGATGGGTCATGGTTTCGGTCATCGCTCGCTACCAGCTGTGCAATCCCCGCGGCGAGCATCTCCTGGACGGACTCTGTCGTCTCCATCGAGGCTACGCACCATTGTTGCTCTGTGCCGCCGTCCTGATGGGACATCTCTACGGCGGTTACATGACGCGGGGCATCGGTGAGGCGTGCCGCAATGCCACCGGCTGGGGCGAGGTCTGGATGTGGGCACTCGGCTGGAATGGCCTCGCCCTGGTTCTCGTGTTCCAGCCCACCTTCCGTCGTGTCGAGGTCGTCTTCAAAATCCTGCTGGTCCTGCTGTCACTCGCATTCCTGGGCACGGCCTTCACGGTCAGGCCCAGTCCCTCGGGAGTGATCACCGGCCTGATCTCCTGGGACATGCCCGAGCAGGCCGGACGTTATGGACCGATGCTCGTGGCGATGGGAATGATCGGTGCGGTCGGCGGCTCTCTGATGAACCTGGTTTACCCCTACTTCCTGGCCAGCAAGGGATGGCGAGGGCCGGCATTTCGGAAGGTGCAATTCTATGACTTCCTGCTCGCCATGGCCGTGATGCTGATTCTCGACCTCTCGATCTGGACGCTCGGTGCCGAGACTCTCCATGCCGAAGGCGGGACCGTCGAGAACATGGGAGACCTGCCGTGGCTACTGGGCACGCTGCTGGGCCGGGCCGGCGAGTGGATCTTTTATGCCGGGATCTTTGCCGCGGTCTACACGTCTCTGATTGGGCATGCCCTCGGACTCGGCATGCTCGCCAGCCATTGCGGCCTGCGGATGGCAGACAGCCGGGCTGATCTCGCTCAGACGGACTTCCGCAGCACCCGGATTTACCGGGGCGTGGCGGCCTGGTGTCTCGTGTCGCCGCTCATCTGGACGCTGCCCGGGATGCCCGACTTCATCGCACTCACCCTGGTCGTCAACGCCCTCCAGGTCATCCTCCTGCCACTCGTGGCCGGAGGACTCTGGCTGATCAGCTCTCGCGACGACTTCATCGGCCGTACGTATCGCAACCGTTGGTGGGAGCATGCGGTCCTGTCGGTGCTGATGGGGCTCGCTCTCTACGGCGCAGCCGGCGCCTGCGTTTCGACCTGGGACACCGTCCGGGACTGGCAGCGAGCAGCACCGTCCGAGGCACAATTGGCAGCCGCCAGCACCCTGGCCGACGACCTGCATGCCAACGTCACGACCGACGAACAGGGACATGTGCTCGCCGTCACTCTGTCGCGGGTCGACCTCGACGCCCAGCACTTTGACGCCCTGCGATCCTTCGATCGCCTGGCTGAACTCGATCTCCAGAACACCAACACGACGGACAAGGACCTGCGGCACCTGCAGGGGTTGCGCCGCCTGCGTCAATTGGCGTTGCCGGCCAACATCACCGCACCCGCCCTGGCACGGCTCAAACGACACCTGCCCCACTGCGACATCCGAATTGGTGAAGCAGGCGGCCTCTAGCCCAGCGGACTACTCGTGCCGGAGTGCCTCGATCGGATCCAACTCCGCGGCCTGTTTGGCCGGATAGACGCCAAAGAGGATGCCGACGCCCACCGAAATGGCAAAGGACACCACGACAGACCAGTTTTCCACCCGTGGTTCAATGTTCTGGATCTGCGTCGGCAACCCCGACCACAGGTTCGGCGCCCATGACTCCAGTTGACTCATGATCAGCCAGACACCCGGGTAGCACAAGAAACCAGCAGCGACACCCAACAAACCTCCGATTCCTGTCAGCACCGTCGCCTCGCTGAGGAACTGGCTCTTGATATCGCTCTGAGTCGCACCGAGGGCGCGGCGAATGCCGATCTCGCGAGTCCTCTCGGTCACCGTCGCCAACATGATATTCATGATGCCAATCCCACCGACCAGCAGCGATATGCCCGCAATGACGACACTCAGAATGTTGAACATCATCCGTGTCGTCTCGGCCTGCTTGAGCAACTCCATCGGCACGGTGACTGAATAGTCGGGGTTGTCCTTATCGTGCAGCTCGGCCAGCAGCACCCGGATCAGGTCCGCGGTTTCGGGGACTCGCTCGACGCTCTTGACCGTCACGGTCACCTGGTTGATCTCAATCAGCTCACTCTGGAATGACTCCATCGAGATCGGAACCTGGTCTCCAATCCTTGCCCGAAATGTGCTCAGCGGAATGTAGACATCCTTGTTGTAACTGCGACCCGTGAGGCTCCCCCCGATGGCAGCAGCGTCCTGCTTTGTCGCTGTCACACCAACCACGCGGTAGAAGTCCTGGTCAATCCGAACCGTCTTGCCGATCGGGTTTTCGTACGGAAACAGCTCGCGTGCCGTTCCCTGTGCCAACACGGCCACGTTGCTCCGGGCATTGGAATCGCCCAGCTCAAGAAAACGACCTCGGTCCATCTCGAGGTTGTTGATATCCATGTAGTCCTTGGTGATACCGAGCAATTGTGTTTCGGAGGTGCGATCAAAAAACCGCACCTCCATGTCAATTTCTCGCATCGGCACAGCACGCTCGATCGTGCTGATCACCATGGGCGACGAAGGGCCAGCCACGCGGGCCGTGATCCGCTCATAATCCAGCCGCGTCAGGCCATAGATCTTGACGCGGCCCGTGTCGACGGCAAAGGCGGCCGGCTTCTTCGACCGGACGATGATGTTGGTCGCACCATATTCCTTGATCAGTTGCTGAGCCTGGTAGCTGACCCCCTCACCCAGGGCCACCAACCAGATCACAGCCGTCACGCCAATCAACACGCCAACGGCGGCCAGCACGCTGCGGAGGAAATGCAGCCTGAGACTCTTCAGTGCCATCCGGAGGGAACGCAGCAGGCTCAGCACGCCTTATTGGCCCCCGCCCGACTTCTTGCCACCGCCGCCACTTCCGCTTCGGCTTCGTTGACGTTTGGCTGCGGCTGCCGCCTCGGCGGCCGTCACGAATCCGTCCTTGTCTGAATCGATGTATTGAAAAAAGTTGGCCACCGGAGTCCCACTGACTTCGTCCTTGGAGATCTTGCCATCCTTGTTCTTATCGTACTTGGCCATACGCCCGAGGCCGCCGCCACCCGACGACTTGCTCTTGGACTGCCCTTTCTTGGACTTGCCGTCCTTGGTCACTACCTGGGCCTTCTTCGAGGCAGCTTCAGACTTCTCGACATCCTCCTGGGCCGCCTCTTCCTCGCTCTTTTTGATGAGCTCCTTGGCCTCTGCAACGACGTCGCGAGGGTTGAGTGCAACTTCGGCGCCCTCTTCGATACCGCTCTGCACGCCGATGAACTTGGCATCGCTGAGCACGCGACTGTCACCCTTCTGGCTCTTGGCCACCTTCAACGGCTTCCTGGTGTAACTGCCATCCTTGTTGGCCACCCAGGCGAAGAACTGATCGCCGACCTGGACAATCGACTCAACGGGTAGCTTCAAAAGGTCCTGTCGTTGTTCAACGTGGATCACGACCTCGGCGGACATGCCCGGAACCATGCCATCGGGGATGTTGTCGACCCGAACGATCGTGGCGTATTCCTTGACCTTGGCCTGGTACCAGCTGGAGGGTTCAGGCTGGTTGGCGATCTCGATCACGGTCCCCTCAAGCGGTTGGTCAAATCCCTGGATGGTCATCACGGCCCTGTCACCTTCTCCCACCTGCTTGACCTTCGACTCGTGCACGTTGACTTTCACCTGCATCTTGCTGAAGTCCGGCAGCTTGATCAGCGTCTGGTGCTCTCGGACCGAAGCCCCTTCCTCGATCTGAACCTCGCCGCGTCCCCAGCGGCCCCTCTCGTTGCCATAAACGACCATGCCGGCCTGCGGAGCCAGGATCACACAATTCTCAAACTGCTTGTTGATCCGTTCCAGTGTCCTTTGTTCCAGGTCGAGTGCACTCTGTTTTTGCTTGACCCCCTGCGTGGCGGTTTTCACGTTACTCGTCAGGTCTTCCAGCTGCTTAGCCTTGGTGAACTTGACCAGGACGTTGCGTTTGGTCTGGGACTGCTGCAATTCCAGTTCCGTCCGCTTGACGGCAAACTCATCGGCTTCCAACTGCAGCTTGGTCACGAACCCTTTGCGGTACATTTTCTGCGTGTAATTGAACTGGTTCTGCGCACCACGCAGATTCTCCTCAGCGATCGTCACCTCGGCATCGAGCCCCTGCAGTTCCTGGACATAGGTCCCCTGCTCGTATTCGGTCACCGCGATCTTGGCCACCGCCAGGTCCTTCTCGGCCTGGATCAGTGCGGTCTCGGCATTGCCGACGGTGATACGTTGCTTGTCCAGCGCGTCCTTGATCTTTGAGTCGTCGAGCTTGACCAACTGGTCTCCGACCTCGACATCGGTAGGATCGATCTTGGCCGCACCCTTTTCAATAATCCGCGTTCCGTCCGCAACGATCTCGAGAATCTGGGATCCCCCGGCCACCTGGCACTTCAGCAGCACCGGCTTCGCACTCTCGACTTCCCCGTCCTCAGTCACGGTGACCTGCAACGTCCCCTTCGTCACCGCCACCGTCATTTTGGCATCAGCAGCATTGACGTCACCGGCTGCTCCCAAATCCAGGTTCTCGGCCAGCAACCATCCGCCGCCACCAAGTCCGGCGAGCACGACGACAAACAGGACAAATCCCATTCCGCCGCCTCCCGAAGAACGCCTGGGAAGCGAAGTCTGTTGCTCTGGATTCTCAAGCGTGGTCGCCATGTTCAGATCCCTGGGTTGGAGCGAGTTCACTTGTGGTTCAGCATTTCGTAGATTTTATCCTGTCGAAGCGTGCCTCAGTACCCCATTTAGGCAATTCACGGGAGAGACGCTCCATTAAAACACGCGACAGCGGCGTGCGGACCGCTAAATCCGTGAAAAACCAAATTCACCCACCAGCAACTGGCGACTGCCACACATGCTGTCGCATCCGCGGATGGCACGCTCAGCGGATCTTTGGAGCGTGAAACCGGACCGTTTCGCCCGGCTCGTCGATCCGAAGCAGAGGCAGCTCACGCGTCACACCATCCACCGCCGAGCTCTTCGCTCGCGGCACCTGGACTGGTGTCCGACGCGGATACGCCAAAACTTCGGGTACCTCCGCCTCACCACTCCCTTGATGCATTCCGTCGACCCGCTCGATCGCGGCAGGCGCCACGGGACGCTCATTTCGGATCTTCTGTGGAGCACCTGCGGGCAGGCTGCGAAAGGGTGCCGCATCGAGAAAGGCTGGAACCTGCTCCTCACTCGCCTGAAACTCGTCCGTCTCGCGTTGACGAATCATGGCTCGTGTGAGTTTACGCCGCCGATCCGCCGCCCTCAACGATTCCACCTTCTCCGCCATATCATCCAAGAACGCCGGCCGACGAAACAGGTTGGAGGGTCTCAGCATTCCAGGCAGTGCGATGTTGTCCAGCCATCTCCTGTTGTCAGGCCCCACAACTTCGGTCACCTCTCCCGCTTCGAGTTCCTCCAGCTGGTCTTCTGGCACCAGCCTCGCTTCTTCGACTCCCTCACGAGCCTGCTCCAGCCAAGCTTCGGGCACCGCTGGGGGCAATGCCGTGTGAGCCTTCCGGGCCTCCTCGAGCGCCTTGTCGAGTGGTTCGTCAATCCACAGACCGTTCTCGTCCAGTCGCATGACGCCCAAGTCACGCATCAGAGACATCCGCCCCGCATAGTAAGCCAGCCAGACGCTCATGAAGTTGTTTTGAGACTCTCTCAACGCAGCCAGCGCCGACAGCAGATCCTGGGTAGCCGTCGGACTCAATTGGTTCGGTTGTCCAGGGGCGGGCGGCTTGGTGAGCATCTGTCGAGTCTGATCCACGCGTCGGATGGCTATTTTCACGGCGCGGCGCTGGATCTCAAGATTCTGTTCTCGCTGTGCCAGACTTCTCAGCGACAAGCGGAACGACTGGTAGAGGCCATCCTCGTACCGGATCATGCCGCGGCGAGACTGATCGTAGTTGATCAATTGCTGACGGAAATTGTTGCGTTCCAGGAGTCGCGTCAGCGGAGCATCAAATTGAAGCCCCGCCCGCAGGCTCCCCTTGGGGCCGCTCAATTCCCACGGGTTCGTCTGGTCACCTTTCATATCTCCGCTGAACACGATACTCAGATCAGATTCGAGCGCGTTGGCATTGAATTCCACCAGCCGCCAGCCATCTACGAGGGAAGCACGGGCGTTCATCCAGTCCAGGCGGTGTGCCCTCGCGATCTCAAGAGCATCCTCTGGCGACACCGTCACCCGCTGGTCCAGGGTGATACCCTCGAGTCGCGAACCCGCTTGCACCAACGCCAATTCTCCCACCGTGCCGGCCAGCCTGGCATTGACCGCAATCAGATCGTCGACAACAGCTTGCCTCACCGTAGCGTCCGCATTCTGGCCGAGCCGCATGATGACCGACTGCAACAACAGGGCTGTCTTGGCGTGATCAGCCTGTAGTTTCTTGAGATCATCAGTCAGCGTCTTGCGATCAGCTGCGAACGTCCCCTTCTCGGCATCGTTCATTGCCGCCTCGCGAGCCGGCGCGACGGTTTCGAGTCGTGCGAGATCCTCGACGACGAGAGCCACCAATCCCTGCACGTCCTCGTGCAGCATCCTGGCCCGCCCCGCAGTCCGTTTCAGCTGTTCGTCATTGGGCTTCGAGACTCGACCAAATGCGCTCACCAGTTCCGCCACAGACGTCTCGACGGCGGTCACGCGAGGATCAATGAACTGAAAGGGTTTGATGATGGAGTCGTCGAGCACTACATCGAGAGTGGCCGGCAACCCGAAGTTGTTCATCACGAATCCTTCGACGGTCGACTTAAATCCGTTGGTGCTCTGCAACATGTTGGCCCGGCCGGTCTCGATGCTCTGTTCGAAACTCAGAACCTGGTCGACCCCAATCTGGTCGGCTTCCTGCAACGCCTGCAGCAGGGCGAGTGTCCGTTGCTGCAGTGCGAGGTTGTCCTGGGCGTTTCGGAGCTGCTGCAAAGATTGCAGCAAACCAATGTAACCACCGACATTGCCGGCACCACCGCCGGCGACGCCTGCCACAGCCCCGCCTCCGCCGGCGCCTCCGCCACCGATGCCACCCTGGCCGAAAAAGCCACCGCCAAAGCCACTGGCAGACCCCACACCACCAAATCCGCCTGAACCCTGACCGGAGAACCCGGTCAAACCAGTGCCGCCGAAGAAGCCACCACTCCGTCGCGGACCCCGCGTGTCCCCTCGGCTCCCGATCGCCAGACCCGTGTAAAAGCCCTTTCGGTAGCGTTGAAACGCCCTCAGGTTGGCCAGCAGGGTGCGTTCAGCCCGGGTCAATTGTTCGAGCCCGACCACCCGGCCACCATTTCGGAGCAGTGGCTGCACGATGCTGAAACTCAACAAGGACGAGGCAGTGTCCGTATTCGCTCCCGCAAATTGCCAGGTAAACGTGTTGGCAAAGTCGACTACCACCTGGCCTGCTGTGGCCAGTCGACGACGCATTTGCATATTGGATCCATTGCTCAGGAGGTTGCTTTCACCACCTGCATTTTGGTTGCCACGATGCGTGTAGCTGGTGTCGTTGCCACCAAAAAACTGAACGTCAAATCGGAATCGCTCCGTGCTGACGTCAAGAGCAGACAGGTAGAGCGTCTCGATAGTGGCTTGGTAGTCCGGCGAATGGACCATCGCCAGTCGGACTGCTCCTTCGAGATCGAGGTGAACCCGCCCCTTTTCGTCGACCGTCATGTAATCTTTGAGTCGCTCTCGCCATTCGGGGTTTTCCGTCACCCTGGCCTGCCCATTGGCCCCCCAGTTGTCGTAGCCCTGCATCCCTGCAACCGACTGCATCAGTTCATTGGAGCGAGGATCGTCTGGCGGCATCGGCGGGCGCACCGGGTCGATGTCGCTGGCAAACCGGCTCCGGGAATCGACCTTCACGTCAAAATCCGGTACGGCCCAACGAGGATCGTCCGATTTCTCGGCAATCAACGCGGCCGCTTCCTGGTCGGCCTGCTTGTAATAAAATGCTCGCTGACAGCCGGCTCCCAAGACAACTACAGCTGCCAGTGTGAGTAGGGTCCGACCTGCCACGGTCACGTTCTGCGATTGCCTGAGCATCCCTGCCTCGTCCCTAAGACTCGCTGGACACATCCTTGTCGCGAGCTGACGCATCCCCACACCGCCAGCGGTAAGGAAGCTTTACCCACCTCCCTTATCGTTGGGGTCGACGTTTGGTGACGGCCAACTTGAGGCAGATCGCCACAAGTGCATTTGTATCACCAGTTTAACGAAGCTGGGCCAGCGGCAGTCTTTTCAGCCCCTGTCCCGTCCTCACCCGTGACGGGCCGGAGTTCGCCCACCAAGGACTTGTGCTGACATCCGAATCGGGTCTAGCCCCCTGGCGTAAAACGTCGGGCGGCCGTCATTTCTTTCAGATCACACTTGCCGTCCTTGTTTGTGTCGATCCGATCGAATCGATTTTTGAGAAACTCAGGCGCCTCGGATCTGGACAGCGCGCCGTCGCCATCCTTGTCATGCTGTTTCAGGACCGTCTCTATGACGCCTCCGTCACTGTTGTCTTCAGTCGTCGCTGCTGGTGACGTGGGAGGCCGACTGGGACGTTCCTGTGGCTTTTTCACGTCGATCTGTGGTGGCTTCACGCCATGTCTCTCCAGCAGGGTGATCAGCGCCTTCGCATTGTCCGCTTCGGCAAACGGGTTGTCATCCTGCGGCTGTCGATTGCCATTCCCCCCCATCATCCCACCGAATCCTCCAAACCCACCACCGCCACCGCGCCGTCGCGGCAAACCAACCTTATCAAGCGACGCCTGTTGCTCTTCGTCGAGGACTTCCTGGATGGTCTCCAGGGTTTCCTTGGCCACCTCGTCGGACATTTTCTCCTCGCCACCGACCGCCACGAGGACAGCTCCAATCGCCTTGACCTGCTCGTCATTCAGCTTCACGCTGACGCCCGCCGTTAACAATTCCAGTTTTCTCACGAGACTGGTGAGGCTGCGCCGCGAGGAGCCACCACGCCGGCGTCCGCCGCCCCCCATGCCGGGGCCACCACCCATCATGCCTCCCATGCCAGGGCCACCACCCATCATGCCCCCCATGCCCCCCATGCCGGGGCCACCACCCATCATCCCGCCACCCTCACCCCCCTGCGCATCGCCGGGTGGTTCGCTGTCTTCGATGTCGATCGCTCCGTCCTCAAAGCCGGCAACTGCAAACTGCATCTGTTGCCCGGTGATCTGGACGCCCCCGTAGAAAGCCCCCCAGCCGAGCAAGACTCCAAACAGACCAGCCGCCATGAAGCCGACCTTCAAACGCGGATTGCGTTGAGCCTGAAACACGCTGACCATCAGCAGCAAAACTGCCAAACCCATGACCACGAACAGGACCACAAGCCCCCAGAGCGATTCGTTGCCCATGACATTTCTCCCAAGACCGACGCCATGCGTCACAAAATGGACCCGAGCCCCTGTCCCCCACGCCCGGCACACACAAGCCTAGTCGCCGGTCACCCTCGGTGTAAACAGGATGACGCCACCTTGGCTTAGTCGCCGTGACGGCGCGAGGAGCGGCCTCTTTCCCACGCGTCCAATTGCGATGCAATCCACACTCGCTCCGCCTCCTCCATTGCGACGCCACCAAAACGCTCACTGCAGTACCCGGCCGAGACGCGTGCGGCCAACTCCCCGAGCTGGACTCCGTCCGGCACATCCTCCGCCTCCCGCTGCTGCACACTTGCGGCGAATTCGAGAGCGGTCTGTGTCGGACGCCGCACCTGACCTTGTGCTGCCAGCAATCCACAAAACCGTTCGTACAGCAACACGTGCACACCACTGCCGCCCGATCTCACCTGGCGGGCCAAGCGGCCGGGCCTCCAACCGGCCCGCCAGCGAGCCACGCCCCATGCACACGCCGCCATCAACAGAACAGGGACCGTCATCAGCAGCAAGGCGGGCCAGTCCTCACCGACCCCTCGCCCGCTGGCCAGCCCCGTCGCCGCCGACAGCGCGTCATTGAAGACTTCGCCTGCCACCGCCATGGCATCTTCAAGACGACTCTTGAGGGGATCGTAAAAGAGGGTCTGCTGCTGAGCCAATGACAACTCCACCACGTACCGCCGCCACCCCCGCTCGACCACATCGCCGGCATCTCGCAATAAGCCACGGTCACGCTGCATTCCTCGCAACATCTCACCCCGCGTGGCAGGGGTGGGATCGAGCGTGACCCACCTCCCCCCGATCCACGCCTCAACCCAGGCGTGCGCGTGTCGTTGCTGCACCATGAACTGCCCCGTCAACTGGTTCAATGTCCCTCCCTGAAATCCGCTGACCAGCCGCGAAGGGACCCCCGTGGCCCTGAGCATCAACGCCAGCGCCGACGCGAAATACTCGCAGTGCCCCCGTTGCCGATCGAACAGAAAGTCCTCAACCGGATCCACCCCCGCCGGGATCTCTGCGGCTTCAAGCGAATACCGGAAACGATCCGAGGCAAGGTGAGCCAGCAGCAACTCCGCCCGTCGACGGTCGGCCACGGGCCCCGATCCGGCCACGCTGGCGGTCAGGCCTCGCGCCCGCCTCACCAGTCGATCCAGGCCGACCGACGGCAAGCCCAGGTATTCAGCACGGTGTGCCTGGTTCATGACGGCAGGCACACGGGACTGGCCGACCGTCGCCGGAACCATGTTCGGTGAGAACAGGCTGTACCTGGTCACTCGACGGTGATCACGGTTTCTGGTCCCCAGGATCACGCCAGTGGCCGGATGGAATGTCGCGTACCTGTCAACACTGTCAATGACACAGCCTTCCACCGGATGCATGCCAAACAGGACCCGAGAGCCCATTGTCTCCAGCTGAATATCCTGCCGCCACCCCTCCTGGTGGCTCGGTGTCCCCGACAGGTGGTCGAACCGGGCATTCGGAAGCCCTCGTTCCCATTTTCCTCCCGAATACGCGACCATCACGGTTCCGCGGAACATTGGTTCTCGATCGCCCCAGTTCCTGGCCACTTCGTTCACGGATTGCCGCTCTCCGGTTGCCCGGTCCACCACCTCGACAGACATCACGTGATCGGTGCTTTCGAGAATCTCTCGGATCTCTCCCAACTCGACCGTTTCGGTGAACCCGGTCAATGGACGCAGCGGGCTGTTGTCGGCGTCGTCGAGATCGCCGGGGTCAAAGAGCCACAGCCGGGGAATCAGCATAAAAAACAGGCTGGCGATACACAGGGCCCCCACTCCCGCGGCTGAGACCCCAGCGACAAATCGCAGGTTGACCCACTGCTCATTCGCATCGAGTTGCCAACCCACACCGGCCGCCGTCGGCCGCAACCAGGCGGGCCCGGGAGGAACCGGGATCGTTGAGGGTACCGACGCAAATCGCCCCTGTACCTGGAACAGCGAAAACACTGACAGCGTCCAGGTCGCGCCGAGCATGTACACAACGACGAGGAAACTAAACAGAGCTTCACGCTCCGGCTCGACAAGGACCGCGCCGACGGAGACCTGCAAGACGCTCAGGGCCATCATCCACCAGTAGTGGCGATCGGCCTTCCGGGACAACAGGACGACCCAGCCGAGGTAGACCAGCAGGTGGGCAGCTCCGGTCAACCTGGCATCGACCGCCCCCCCGAAAAACTCTGTGGCAGCCATCATGATGCCAACTGCCGCGGCCGCATTCAGCCCCCAGCCCGGTGTACGCCAACGTCCGTGCCGGTCCATCACCCACCACGACACCAGGATCAACGGCACTCCCAACACGTGCGGGAACCAGCTCGTTTCCCCGACGGCCAGCAACAGCGTCGCGAACGCAAACAGTCCGTGGACACTGGCCAGGAACATGTCGCGCAATCGCATCACGACTCCTCGACCCAGAACCACTCCGGCAGACACTTCGGATCGGCGACCACGACGGTACGACCGGCGAGAACATCCTCACCGGACCTGCTATCCATGCCAGTCTGGCAGCGAGTCGTCACCACGACTCCCCGGGCTCGCCGCGACTGGGTGATCTCCCCGGCCCCATGCGAGAACGGCCTTTGTCCCGCCCGGGCAGTCGCCAGCAGATCCAGCACCTCCCACACCCCACGCGTCCCGGCGTCCACCACGACTTCCGTCTCGGCCGCCCCAACAATTCGAAGCCTGACACTGGCCTCTCCGGCCTGACGGATCGTCTCCACACACAGTGTCGCGGCGATACTCACAGCCAGCTCCACCCGTTGAAGATCCGTCTCAGCAGGACGGCCCGGTTGCCACAGGTCTAACACGAGGTCGAGGTCCGGTTGGCGATGCTGCTCGAACTCTCGCACCATCAAATCGCCACGACGCGCCGTCGTTCGCCAGTGAATCGATCGGATGCTGTCGCCGGATCGAAATTCTCTGAGTCCTTGCAGCTGGTCGTCGGCCCCACCCCGGCCTCGCGCACGCATCGCCACTTCGGCAGCCGCCCCGACACGATCCTCCCACCACCAAGAGGCCACTCGTCCGAGACGCGGATAGACCCGGATCTCCTGGGGACGGTGAAACACCAAGCCACGCTCCACCAGTCCCAGTGGGAAACGCGTCGACAGCTCGATCGGCCCCAGCTGGTATCGACCACGTCGTCCTGGCCTGATTCGGTAGTAACCGCTCCGGCTGTCACCGCCCGGCACACGAGCAAACAGAACCCGAGCCTCGAGCCGTTCGCCGTCGTTTTCCACCTGGTCGCTGGCTAGCGCCAACCAACACGGCAAAAAACGCTTGCGGTTTTCCACCTGCAGTTCCACCGACACCACCTCGCCGGCCATGGCTCGCAGCGGGGCAACACGGCGGACGTCGCACCTCCACAGCAGTGTGCCACTCGCCCAGGCGTTGAGCAGCCAGGGTCCGATCATGAGTGCCACCACCAGCATGAGCAGGTTGTCACCCCCCAGGAAGCTGCCCATCAGGAGAGCCGCCATCAGGCCCAGGTACAGCAGACCTTCGCGAGGCGCCCGACGGACGGGATGGCCACCACGCCCCACGATCACCGGAATGCCGCGACGCATCCCTCGTCCCAGGACCTCCCGCATCCCCACGACCAGCAGGACCACGATGGTGACCCACACGAGGATCCTCACGGTGTCTCGTGAAGATTCCGCGGCAGCTGCCAGCAGACCATCTTGCACCAACGCCAGCCCCACGGCACACACCAAGGCCAGCACACCATTCAGAGAGATGCCGGCACGGGCCTCGCCGGTACGCCCCGTTGCCCGCCTGCCACGGGCTCGCCCGGTCCGGCGCCCCTTGCTGTGCGGCACCTGCTGCCTGAACCCGGCACTCAACGGCCAGGCCCGGGCGACGGCGAGCCGGACTTGGGCGCCTCGGCCCCGCCGACACCACGCGCATTGCGAAATCGACCACTGACTCCCGCAGGTGGCGTCCGTCTCGAGGGCCGCAGCGGCGATCTCTTGCCCGCCCCTCCGACAGCAGGAGTCGTCGCGTTGCTGTCACCAGCCGGCAGAGGCTCTGGCTCCCGTGTGACCGATAAGCCGGTACCCAGCCCCTTGGTGTACCCGATGTAGGCCAGGAAGTCGTTGAGTCGTATCACCCGAACACCATGGTCGTATGCCTCCTCACGCATGGCCGTCAAGTGTCCGATCAGCTGGGTCGTGTAGGTGCGTTGGCTGTCGGTTTTGGCGGTCCCCGGTTCAGAAATCGCCCCTACCACCAGGTACTTGACCCGCAGATCGACAGCGCCGCCGACCCGCTGCCCCGTATCATTGACGTACACGCTGATCTTCGCCCCGCTCTCGGCCACATACCTCCGGAGACTCTCGATGTCGCTCCGCCCATCGTCATTCAGATCGACAGCACCCACCAGGGCAAACTCCTCGGTGTGCCCCACCGACCAGATCGGGGAAAAGATCAGATCGCCTGCAAGCAAAGGGTCGCGTCTGCTGCGTTGAATCGCCCGGGCCTGGGCGCGATGAGGTCCGGTCACACGTGTGATCTCCACCACTCCTTTCAACCCCTTGCGACTGCCTCCCGCTTGCTCGGCACCACGGTCAAAGACGCTGAAACGGATCCCCGGACGCAGCTTGTCGGCTGACCCCAGGTCGACCCAGACCAGCGTGCCAGCGTCATCGACCAGGGTGATCTTGCCATCCGAGGTCTCAAATCGATGCGCCTCGCGGCCCTGGAGCATCCGGTTGAGCCGCCGGACAGTTGACTTGTGAAGGGCAAACCGCTGAGCGAGTTTCCTGCCCTGCTCATCCAACGCCTGTTCCAAGTCAGCGATTTGATCTCGCTGCTCAGCCGTCACGCCACGGAGATTGTCGATCTCGCGTTCCTTGCTCGCCAGGACCTCCTCCCGTTCGCGGACGGTGCTCTGAAGAGACCGTTCGGCGGTCACCCTCGCCTCCCGTTCGGGCTTCAACATGGCTTTCCAGACCCCCTCGAGGGCCCGGTAGTTGGCGAGAACGGTCGACTTCGATTCAACCAGCGCATCCCGCTCTCTCATCAAGTTGTCGCGTTCGCGTGCCAGCGACGCTAGTGCCTCGCGAGCGGAAATCGGCTGACTGCTCGGTTCACGTCCAAGCAGTCGCGTGATGTCGCCATGGGCCGCGCCGACAACGGTCGAGGCGTCTCGATCATCGAATTGCCCGACAGACGCGTTGGCGTACCCGAGGACATCCTTGAGCACCTGGATCCGGTCATCCAGGTCCCGGACCTGTGCCACCAGCTTTTCCCGCTCGACCTCTGCACGGGCCGCGACACCTCGCTGCTCTTCCGCCTCGCGGTGAAACACAAACCCGCCAGCCAGCAGCACAAGCGTCGTGATCGTCAGCACGATCGCCGCAAAATGAAGTGCGGTGGGGCCACGTTGCTGTCGGGACATCCGTAGCGTCCTCCTCCAGCCTCTCACTTTGTCAAACACCCGACGCAGTGGTGGCGGATGCTGGCCATCGGAGCCGGACGGACTGTTCTTGGCGCGGCCCTCCGCCGGGGATCCGCCAACCCACCTCATTCTAATTCGGCAACAAGCACTGTCAACGCGTGTTTCGTTCCGCCTGTTCGGCCACGCCCGGCACGGTCTACTTCAGCCGATGTCGTCCCTGGGCCACCCGTTCCCGATTGACACGCTCGAGTGCGGCGGGCCATTTTCTGAGCAGCCTTGTCAACTGTGACGACGTACATCCCAGTTGCTGCGCGGCCACCGAGGGCTCCCAGGACGCCTGCATCAGATGGTCCATCGCCTCTGCCAGCAGAGCCGGCAGGTCCTCGTGGCTGCCGCTGACCACCACTCGACCTGCCTGGCAGCGAGACTGCCAGGTCAACGATGGATCACTAACCTGCGATGAACGTTGTTCGACAGCCAGTGCCAAACGCAGGCGTCGTACGGCCAACGAGAAATTGTCGCGTCGCAGCCGCCGCTCGCTCGCTTCGACTTCGACGCCGGTCGGCACGTGAGTGAGCACAACGCCGGTTTCCACCTTGTTTCGCCGTTGGCCCCCGGGGCCGCCGCGCCGAACGGCATGGCTCCGGCACTCGGAGAGCAACTCGTTGACCGGCATCGCGGCGGGATGCACCACCGTCCCCCTCCTCGCACGATTTGCCTGCCGTCACAAGCCTCACAGGCTGCACAAGCGGCCCTGGTGGACGGTCAACCCGACCCTCTCATCCGGATCCCACGGCCAGGATTCTCGCCACGCTGGCCAGCCACAGACCGCACCTCACCGCCATCGTCGGCTGCGTAAGCCATAATTGCACACGCCGGCCTCTTTCGACACCCCCCGGCCCGTGCAGGCCGGTGAACGAGCCGCTTGCAGGAGACACCGCCATGCCCCGTGACACACAAATTGGACTCGCACTCGCGATACTGCTGATCGGCGTGGTTGGTGCGTTGATGCTCAAGCGGGACAACGACAGCGTCCAGCACGCCGACGAGGCGGTGTCTCCGATCCAGGACAGTCGCTCTCATCCCGAACGCCCCCCCCAATCAGACGGCGCTCCGCGGCGAGCGCGTTCGCGGACAACCGATCCCGGAGCCGACCCCCAGATCACCGACCAGCCCGATCCCTCGGTACCGGCACCGAGGACACGCCGCATCACCTCAGCGATCCGCCCCACCTTCCGCTCCCAGATATCCACTGCTGATCGCATCGCGTCGCAGTCGTCAGACCTGCCGACCACTCCGGTCCTCCCCTTGCCTTCACTCAATCCGCCGCCCCCCACGGCGACCTCTGCCCCGACTCGCCCAGCACTCCCAACGGCCGCCTCAGCCCGGCCGACCGACCCCACTCATCGTCTTCGAGGTTCCCTGCCTGCCCATCCTGCGTCGCCCAGCAGCCTCCCGTCGGCTTTCGACACACCGGCTCGCCCCACTCCGACGGCTTCGAAAGAGGTCCCCCCACCTGCTGGACGGCAGCCCGGCAATCCCGAGAGCGACGAAGACCGCGACCGGGCCCCCACTCCCGTGCGTTTTCGACCGGCCCGTCATCCGTTCCGACGACCTTCCGGCGTCCAGCGAGGCTGACAGACCTGGGCACTCGACTCTTTCAGTCGCTGACACACCCGACCTATACTGCCCAGGTAACAACCACCTCCCTCCCCTTCGCACATCCCGGGTCACGCGTGCCCGAGGCACTGAGGCAGGAATCCACCGTTGAGCCAGGCGACTCATCCGGGCGACGCACCTTCTGATCCTGTGGCGACCACAGCCCGGTCTCCATGGATCATCAACGCTGCGTGGGACCTGCTGCTGTTCATCGCGACCCCGGTGCTGATCATCCCTGCACTGTGGCTCTCCCGGCAGAGATTCTCACCGGATGCCATCTACGCGTTCGTCACCGCGTTCGGTGCGACCGGTCATCACCTGCCGGGCCTGCTGAGAGCCTACGGAGACCGCGGGCTGTTTCGACGATTCCGCGTTCGGTTCACGTTGGTACCGGCGCTGCTGCTGGCCATCTCCATCCCATTGCTCTTCACCGAACTCCGCCAGGGCATGATGGTGATCCTCGTCATCTGGGGCTTCTGGCACGGCATGATGCAGGTATATGGGTTCGCCCGCATTTACGACGCCAAGCTGGGGAGCCATGACCCGCGGACCGTCCGGCTCGACTGGCTGCTGTGCCTCGCCTGGTTCGGTGTCGGCCTGATCAACTCCGACGGGCGGGTCTACCAGTTCCTCGAGGTCTTCGACCAGGCTGGCGGATTCACCATTCCTGCGGCTGCCGTCAGCGGTCTCCGCAACATGTGGAACCTGATGACGGCCCTGGTCACCATCGCCTACTTCCGCCACCTCATGGGCGGTCTCTCCAGCGACAACCCACCCAACTACCTCAAGCTCCTCACTATGGCCATCAGCTTTGGCTACTGGTGGTATGCGATGGTTGAGGTCGACAGCATCCTCTACGGCATCGCATTGTTCGAGATCTTCCACGACGTGCAATACCTGGCAATCGTCTGGGTTTTCAATCGGAAACGCGTCGACGCTGACCCCGGCGTGGGCAGTTTTTCCCGATTCCTGTTCCGTCGCGGCGGGTCCATGGTCGGCCTGTACCTCGGTCTCGTCGTCGGCTACGGCGCCATCAGCAACCTGCAGGCGCAGGTGACCATTGCCTCGATCCAAAACGTCCTGGTCGCCCTTGTGTGGACATCCACCCTGTTGCATTTTTACTTCGACGGCTTCATCTGGAAGGTCCGCGAACACGGCACTCGTGCTGGCCTGGGGATCAACGACAAGACGACCACGCCAGCCCCGCCACCGCTTGGCGACGGTCTCCGCCACGCGGCCAAGTGGACCCCGTTTCTGCTCGGCGTCACCATCCTTGCCGTCGCACAGTGGTGGGAAGCCGGAGTCTACGCGGCGCCGGAAGAGCGCCAGCGGCGCGAGATGTTGCGCTATGAGCACTTCGTCCGGCTCCTGCCTCGCTACGACCACGCGCACCTCACGCTCGGCACCCGGCACTATGCAGCGGGTGATCTGGATGCGGCTCGCAAGTCGTTTGACCGCGCCCTGGCTCTTTCCCACGATCGCAACGCCCAGGCTCACTACAACCGTGGCCTGATCGACGCCGCCGGCAAGAACCACGACGCCGCCATCGGCCACTACAACCGGTCACTCGAACTGGATCCTCACTCCGACCAGGCTCACCACGTCCACTTCGCGCTCGGAGCCGCACACCAATCGCAAGGGAACCCGTCGCCTGCGAACTCTCACTACCGCCAAGCGCTCAGGCTCCAGCCGGATTTCGCGGTAGCCCATCTCGGACTCGGTGGCCTGCTCCGAGAGACCGGCGACGTGGCGACAGCCCGCGAACACCTGACACGTGCCGTCGTGTTGCTCACAGATTCGGCCGAAGACCGGCGTCACCTGGCCGCTGCCCGGCAACAACTCGAAGAGCTGGACCGGGACCTGGACCGGGATGCCGGACGCTGAGACCGGTTATCAGGGATGGGGATGGTGCCGGAACAACCGGGCACGGGCCCTGTCGATGTCCGTGGGTGCCGCCCGATCCTCGACCAGCACCTCGGCGTAAATCCGCAACAGATCCTCGTTGCTTGTCACCCCCGTCTCAATGGCACGCTCGAGCTCGGCACGGATCTCGGACAACGTCACGTCGCCCAGGTCTCGACAGGCACCGTGCCGGCGGCGATCCTGGCCCGGCTGCTGGCGACAGAGCCCTAGCTGCTGGGCCTTCAGGAACCGGTAACCGTCACGCCGTGGGTAGAGTCCGGTCATCACATCCGCGTAATTCCGGCCTTCCCGCAAATACATCTCGGCGGGAGTCGCCAGGCCTCCACCGGAGATTTCCAGTCCCCCCAGCAACAGGCTCGGAATGGCCAGCACCCAGACAACGCGCAGCGGCCCCTTCATCACAGCCCCTCCTGGACCTGGCGGTCACTGACCTTCCAGATGAAACTGTCAAAGTAGTAGTGGACCATGGCGACCGCATCGACCATCGCCGTCGCAAACAACTCGTACAGCGCCCGCTCGCTGAACCGCCCCACGCCCAGTTCGGGAATGGCATCGTAGACCCGTCCCAAGTCGACCACTCCAAACCCAAACGTCTCCAGCGGCCGTGGTTGCCCGACCACCAGTTGGAACACCAGGGCATAGACCAGGCTGATGCCTACAAACCGCCACAGCCCTCGCCGCCCGGCAAGTGTCAGCCCGAGCCATCTTCCCGTTGGGCCGCCCGACTGACCACCTCCCCCCTTTCGATCCAGGTACAGCTTCACGATCACCATGTACTGCAGACCGTGCATCAGCCGGTGTGCAATACCAAACACGAGGATGGAATCGGTGTGCCATGCGGTCGTGTACCACAATCCGTAGCTGGCGACGAGAAAGACGAGCTTCATCGGGTTGACCCCGTGACCGTGTGTCAGGCAGCCACGCAGGTGCCAGCTGTACCCGGCCAGCACAAGCGCGGTTACGGTCCAGCTGCCCCCCTGCAGCCACCGGATCGACTCCACATCGACCGCCAGACGCCACTGGAACAGCTCGCGAACCCAATACTGGACGAACAACGGTGCCGTCAGAAACAGGTTGCCGTAGAGCGTCCAGTTCACTGCGAGATCCCATCGGGCTGATGTCCGCGCTCCGGCCCCCGCCTTGAAGTCGAAGATCCTGGCAAAGCCGTGTTGCTGCATGATGCTGTGCTGGTGATCCCACATGGTCACCACCAGCAGCAGGGTCGCCGGTGCGAATTCATGGCCGAGCAACGCGACCGAGACAATCACAACCGGCCCCGCCAGCAGTCGCGTTTTCCATCGCTGCCAGTCTTCAGACAGGCCATACGTCCGCACCCAAGTGGCACAGTGATGCGGGATCGTGACCCACAGGTTGACGCTCGCCAACGCTACGTATGGCAACCAGTGATGGCAGCCCGCCGCTGCCAGCACCGCCACAGCTGGCAATAACACGAAAAACGCCACATCAGGGATCGGGCCCACGATCCACCCGGTCTGCCAGCCCGGACGTCGCCGTTTCTCACTGACCACCGCCCCAGTCATCGGGAGCCCCCTTTTCCCAGGAGCACTCGTCGCACGCGAGCCAATCCCACTGCACGATCGCGACGCGCATCGTAAAACCGATAACCCAGTTCCTCGAGACGCACGCCGAGACTCTGCTCAATCCCCTTGGCCGCAAACTGACGGTTGATCAGAAACTCGTCGTCCAGCGACGAGACCAGTTCTACCAGGGACCACCCAATCGCCCGCACGTCCCCAGCCTGTTGATTCAGAATCGCATCACCACCAACCAGCCTCACCGCCTCGTCATCACTGAGCAGCCAAAGCCGGCCCAGAGGAGTATCACCGTCACCCGGCACCGACAACCGAGAACCATCCAGGCCATACCATTCCGCCAGCCAGGCCACCGTCCAATCGATCGACTCGGCAACATGACACAGGTTACACGCATTGGGATGGTTCGACTCGATCATCCCCGGATGGGTTGGTGAGAAGATGGTGTGCGTCCTGACGACGTCCTGCAGCCCCTCATTGATCCGCGGCATGTGACAGTTCAGGCATCCGTCTCCGCGGCTCCCCGATACATGGTGAGTGTGACGCTGACGCACATCCGGATCCTTGTAGTCTCCATGACAGCGCAAGCAGACCGCCTCATCCTGGGCCTGTGTGCGAGTCCACTGTTTCCCGATCGCCTTGTGAGGGTCGTGGCAATCGATGCACAGCAGCCTCGTGTAGCATCCACCACGCGTGGCGTCGGTGTACTCGATGGAATTCCAGGTGCCCATGCCGGCCGCAAATTCCGAGCGGCTGCCCGCGTGACATCGAGCGCAGGCCCAGTTGAGATTCGTGTGATTGCGACCACCTTCAATCACCTCGACGCGAGTCTCTGCGAGGAGGTGATCACTCGCTGGTGCAAACCGGGGCAGCTCCTTGGGATTTTCGGCGTGCCGACGGCTTCCAAGGTGGCAGGCCTCACAGCTGATCCCAAGCGACACGCCATAATCCCGTGCATCCATCGCGGACAAGGACCGCCCCAGTTGCTGCAGTTCGCCCTCGTCAATCGTTGACGCCGACTTCGCATCCGCATCAAAGAAACCGGGCCGCTGTTCCCTGATGTAGGACGCCAGGTTCCAATGAAGCTGCCAGGGAGCGTGGCGCGACAGCCTCAGCGGCTCGCGCGTGAACATATCGCCAAGTGGGAAAGTCGTGTGACACCCATTGCAGCCCTGCGCGTAAGGGGCAAACCGCTTCAACTCACCGGCACCGACGAATGGGTCCTCCCGATCGAGCTCCGGAACTTCGCGATGCACATGAACAACCGGCACCCATTTCCTGGCATCCAGCCAGTACCCGAATGGGAGCACATGATCGGTCTTGTAGAAGTCGTGGCCCGGCCGTTCTGGGCCTTTCACCAGCCGACCGACGTAATACTGGTAGAACCGCGACCCGATTGTCTGTGTGATCCGGTATGTCCGCCGGACATCGTCGCGTTCCAGTTGCATCCACCACCGCATGTCAGGGGGGGCTGTCTCGGCCCCGACACGCGTCGCAAAAAATGTCGCACGTCCGCCCTGCTGCCGCACCACTGCCTCGCCGGAAAAATCGCCCAACACGGTCTCGCGGGTCGCCACCGTGTTCATGAGCCGGTGAGCATGGCCACTCCAGGAGGCGTGGTTCTTCGGATGACAGGTCTTGCAACGAGCCGGGCCCGCGTAGTCGCCGGGGTGGATGTTGTTCGGCACACCCCGGGTTGTTGACACGGCCACCTCGGCCACCTCGGCGGGTGCCTCGGGCCACCATCCAACGAGCCGCCCCTGACCTATCGCCCTGGCCACTTGAGGCGTCCCGCCTGGCCGCATTCCCGTCTGCGCCGGGCTCGATGCGGGATCACGCTCGTCACCATCCCGCAGTCCCCACCATCCCAGCACGGCAGCCGCCGCCAACACCGCCACCACGATGCTCGCCCGAGGAGCGGTCCCGAGAGTCCGGTTCGAGTTCCCTGGCCGGCGGGCTGACATGTCGCGGCTCCTGGCGATCTACTTATCGCCTGGCACAGTCCTGGACGTGACCGGTGCTGCCTTGACCCATGTCGAACGGACCCGCTCCAACGGTCCCTTTCGCTCGGGACGCGTCATGTAAAACCGGTAACCGGTCGACTGCAAGGACCGCCCCACTAACTTCTCGAGCCCCCGGCGTGCAAACTGCCGGTTGACCAGGAAATCGTCGTCGAGGGCCTCGACAAGATCCTCCAGGGCCCACATCGCCTTTGAACGAAACAGCGCGTCGGCCCCCACCAACCGCACCGCCTCGCGGTGGTGCTTGAGCCAACCAAGCGCCACCGGCTGCTCGCGTTTTTCATAGCTGAAAGCGAGGCTCTTCTCGTTGTACTCCGCACCGTACCAGTCACCCAGGTGCTTGACCGTCCAGTCGATCGGCTTGTCGGTGTGACACAGATTGCAGGCATTGGGTTCATTGGATTCGATCATGTCCCGGTTCGTCGGGCTGTAGATCATGTGCGTCCGAACGATGTCCTGAAGGCCTTCGTTGAGCCTGGGCATATGGCAATTCATGCAACGGCTTCCGGAACTGCCGACCTGGTGGTGCGTGTGTGCCTTGAGCAATCCGTCGTCGGCCAACCGCTTGTGGCACTGCAGGCACGACGCATCGTCCTTGGCGGGCGTCCGAGACCACACCTTGCCGATGGGCTGATGTGGTTCATGGCAATGTACGCACGTCGCTTCCTGGAAGCACGCACTGCTGAGCGCGTCGGTGAATTCGATCGAATTCCAGGTCGACATGCCAGCAGCAAACTCCGGCCGTTTCCCCGTGTGACAACGCGCACATGCGGCATTCAGAGTTCGAGGCTGGCGCCCGAAGTCAATATCTTCCTTCTTCTCCTCGTCAGCATATTCCACGAACAGGTGCCGGCTGTTCGGGAAGAAAGGCGGCTTCTTCATGCGCCCTTCCGCGTGTTCCTTGACTCCGAGATGACATGCCCCGCAGCTGATGCCCATCGTCACACCATGCTCTGACGCCTTCCACTCGCTGATTTTCGCCATGATCTCGGCCATCTCCCGCTGACCCAGGTCAAAGGATCTCTTGCCCTGCGGCCACAATTCCGGGTGAGACTCGGCCAGAAACCCCGGCATCGAAAAGTGCAGGCTGTGGGGCGAATACCGCCCCATCCGTGGGAAGGCCCTCAGCATCAGGTCCCCGAGTGCAAACGTGCTGTGGCAGTTCGAGCAATGGCGGTGGTAACTGAAGAAATCCTTTCCGTCCTCGGGTTCAGCCGGCACATCGAATGGATCATCCCTCAGGTTATCGGCCACTTCCTCTGACACGTGAACAACCGGGACCCATTCCTTCTCGTCAATCCAGTATCCAAACGGCAACACGAAGCGTGCCGCGTACATGGCGTGTCCCTCCGGCTCGGGTCCGCTGTCGAGATGGCCCACGTAGTACTGGAAAAAACGAGACCCGATGGTCTCCTCGACTCGGTAGACACGCTGCGTGCCATCGCGGGTGAGGGTCATCCTGTGGCCGTTTTCATCCTGGTCAAACGTCGCCTCTCCGCCGCGATAACGGATCGAGGCGCTCCCCGAAAAGTCACCGACAACCGATTCTGCGGACGCCAGCAGGTTCATCTTGCGATGAGGGTGTTCAAACCACGCGTCGTAGTTCTTCTTGTGGCAGCGTCGGCACGTCTCGGGATCGGCGTAGTCGGCCCTGCTGAGATTCGAGTGAGGGCCGGTGGGTTGCCAGGTGTCAAACACATCGTCGGAAAACTCATCAAACCACAACGTCAAGCGCCCGACTTTTTCGCGACGAGGATCACTGGCTCGCTGTTCACGCAGGTACTCGTTGCGCCACCTCATGAAGGCAACCGACAGAACCACCACGCAGGCCAACCCGAGCAGAGTGGCTGCGAGCGGCCAGCTGATCCGACCCAGGCGTGAGCTGTCGCCTGTCGACGCGTGCCGCGTGCCTCGCTCCATGCTCACCCCTCCTGTGGACCGTGCGACTCCTGGCCCACCGCACCAACGGGAACACGCCCCAGCAATCCGCGTCGCCGGAGAAACTCGCTGAGAATCTCGGCCACCTTCCGATGCCCAAAGTCGTTCCAGTGATTGTCCTCGTTGCCCGCCACCAGGTATTTCGTCTGGATCTCCCTGTCGACAAACGCCTGGTCCAGATCAAGAAACTCGATCCGCTCCTCCAGCCCTGACAGCCGCTCCCGGAATTTCTTGTCGATTTCCAGGAGCCCCTCAAATGTTGGATCGGCAAACGTGCCGAATTTCATCACGACCAGTCGACATTTGCGAGATCGACATTCTTTTTCGATTTCCTCCATCAACCGCACGACCAGTGCCAGTCGATCCGCCTCGCTTTCGAGTCCTGTCTTGGGCGCTGATGGCAACGGCACCGGAACATTGCCCAGAGTCAGGTCCAGGTCGAGAAACACGGGCTTGGACAGGCCGTACGTGTCAGACAATTTCACCTCCTTGGGATCATTCAGGAGATAAAATGCGAGGACCACGACGTCAGGCTCGTAATCAAACCCCTCATCCATCAGGTACAGATACTGCTGGTCGGTGCCCCAGCCGGAGACCCCCGTATTGATCACCTCCCAGGGCCCCTGGGGCGGATTGTCGACGAAGTCGCGTTCGAGCACCTCGGTGAACAGGTCCTGGTCGGCGACGCCGTAGCCCCAGGCAAACGAGTCCCCCAGCACCAGAACTCTCCCGGTCCCCTTCGGCTTGGCGACAGGATGTTCCCGATCACGGAGGCCGCGACTGTTGATCGTCAGTGGCAGTCCACGCGTCTTGGCCTTCCAGCCCGGCACGTTTCGCCATCCCCATCGTCGATGATAGACGTAAAAGTGGCCGGTGTGCTCGTGCCCCGGCTCCTTCACATACACGGGCAACCATCGAGAAAACCGTTCGCGAATCACCTGTACCCTTAACACCAGAATCGCCGCCACGCTCAGCAACAGGCTGACCACGACAAACACCTGCCACAGGCGAAACGCCCTGCGGACCCGCGGGCTGGGATTCGACACTGGGTGCACCCCGGAATGAGGACGGCGAAATCAATCCCCACTATCCCCCACCTCCCCCGCCACAGACAAGTCCTCACCAACCAGGAAGTGAACCCCAACGGTGGTTGTCTAGACCGAAACCGCCCGGATAAAATTGACCGATGGGGACACAACGCGCCGTGCGCCGGTTCCTTACCCTCTCCCCTCCCGCAGCGTGGCCCATGCCCACTTCCCGCCGCCGACTGACAACGATCGTCTGCGGTGCCGTTGCGGGCCTGCTGCTGATCGCCGGCGTGATCGCCTGGCAAAACCGCTCTTCGATCGCGCTCCATTACGGCCAACAGGCCTTGGTGGACCTGGAATTCCACGAGGCAGACGAATGGGCGCGGGACCTGCTCGCCCAGCGACCCGACTGGCCCGATGCGATCCTGCTGTCCGCACGCGCCGCCGCCGGCTGTCGCGACACCTCGCGAGCCCTCGAACTTTACACCCGGTATCCCGACACCCGCGCACCAGATGCGCTGTCGGCTCGCGTCGAAGCTGGAGACCTGCTCATGGAGAGGCTCCACAAGATGTCGGCCGCCGAGGCAGAATACCGGCGTGTGCTGAAGCATGACCCGACTCATCGCATCGCCAACGATCGCATCGCCTACCTGCTCTCGGCCGCGTCACGTCGGTGGGAGGCCATCTCGCCCCGGATCACCATCTGCCGCCAGGACTCGTTCAACCCACTGCATCTGAAAATCCTGGCCGTCGGCGAGGGAAGCATCGTCGAGCCCCGCATCGTCGAGCGATTTCACTCCGGAGACCCCGACGACCCGGCCCCACTGATCTCAATGGCCTGGCTGGCTTTGGGAGACCAAGACCTCGCATACGCCGAGGACCTCCTGCAGGATTCGGTCGACCTCGCACCCGATCTCGCCGAGGCGCAGGCCCTGCTCGCCAGCGTGCTCCTGCGGGCCGGAAACAACCGCGGTTTCCTCGAGTGGTACACCCAACTCCCTGAGTCCTCTCGCCAGCACCCGGGAGTCTGGAGCGCCATGGGCCGGTTTGCCGCGGCACGTCACCAGCCCGAGATGGCTGCCCGCTGCTTCTGGGAAGCAGTCCGGCGTGACCCGAACCACCACCATGCGAACTACCAGCTGGGACAGATCCTGACGCAGCTCGGTCGCGAACCCGACGCCGAGCCATTCCTGAAACGATCCCGCAAAATCAACCGCTACACCACACGTGTGCCCACCGCCTGGGCATCCGAGCGGCTCACCGAGCTGCGGGAGGTTGCGGAATTGGCTGAAGACCTGGGTTTGATCTGGGAGGCCTACGGCTGGTCGCTCTGGGCGCAGCAGAAAGGAATCGAGGAAGAGACGGCGCAACCATGGGCCACGGACATGGTCTCCCGGCTCGCGCCACGGCTTGATCAACTGAAGCCGGTCCGCACGATCGCCTCTGCCAACCCCGCCACGCAGATTGACCTCGGTTTCCTGCCGCTCCCGGACTGGGACGCGTCCTCGAGCAGCCTGGCCGCTCGCACGGTCGCCACCGATGTCCGTGTCTCGTTTGAAGACCAGGCCGCCTCGACCGGACTGACGTTTTCCTACAACAACGGTGGCGACCCCTCGCACGACGGGCCGGGTCACATGTTCGAGATGACCGGTGGCGGAGCCGCTGCGGTCGACTTTGACCAGGATGGCTGGCCGGATCTCTTTTTGCCCCAGGGGGGAGTCTTTGACGAGCGTGGCAAGCAGACGCGGCAAATCGACCGGCTCTTCCGCAATTCCGGACACGGTTTTGAGGACGTCACCGTCCAGGCGGGGCTCCACAGCAACGGGTTTGGACAGGGCGCGACCGTCGGCGACGTCAACGGCGACGGCTTTCCGGACATCCTGGTGGCCAACATTGGCGGCAACCGGCTCTGGATCAACAACGGAGACGGCACATTCAGTGACCACAGTCTGATCGCAGGCATTTCCGGCAAGCGATGGACCACCAGCTGTCTGCTCGTGGATCTCAATGGCGACGGCCTCCCGGACCTTTACGAGGCCAACTTCCTGTCCGGAGATGATGTCTACACCCGGGAATGCAACAAGATCGGCTCGCCGCACCAGGCCGAGACACTCTCCAAGGAGTCTCGTGGGCAGTCGAGAACGATGCGGGCAGGAATCTGCACCCCGCTCGATTTTCCCGCCTCGCAGGACCAGCTGTTTCTCAACACCGGCGACGGCCAATTTCGAAACGTCACCTCGCGGTGCGGCATCCAGGTCCCTCACGGCAACGGGCTCGGCATCGTGGCCGCCGATTTTTCGGGCACCGGGACGCTCAGCCTGTTCCTGGCCAACGACTCGGTGCCCAACTTCTACTTTGTCCACGAAGGCGTCGATGACACCGGGGTACCCCGATTTCAGGAACGGGCTCTTCCGCTGGGGATCGCCGTGAACCAGGCCGGACGGGCCGAAGCCTGCATGGGCGTTGCCACCGGAGACGCCGACGGCGACGGTCGCCTGGATCTCTACGTCACCAATTTCCTTAACCAGTCCAACACGCTCTACCGGAAACTTCCGCAGCGGGAGTTCTTCGCCGACATCACGCAACGCAGCGGGCTGCACGAAAACAGCATGGGGCTACTCGGCTGGGGGACACAATTCGTCGACGCCGACCTCGACGGACAGCTCGACCTCGTCGTCACCAACGGACACGTTGAGGACTTTCCCGACAAGCAGACGCTGTACGAGATGCCCGCCCAGTACTTGCACAACACTGGTGGCGGGCGCTTCGTCCAGTTGCCCCCCAGCCAGGTTGGCGCGTTCTTTGACAAGCATGTCCTGGGGCGTGGCATGGCACGGCTCGACTGGAATCGCGACGGACTCAACGACGTTGTCATTTCTCACATGGACGCTCCGGTCGCCCTGCTGACTTGCACCACGCCGCAACCAGGCCACCATGTCGCGATCCGTTTGCGAGCGACCCAGTCGGCCCGAGACGCCATCGGCACCCGGCTCACCCTCACCGTCGGAGACAAGACCCTCTACCGACAGCAGACGGCTGGCGATGGCTACATGGCCAGCAACCATCGACAGGTGATTTTTGGCACAGGCGAGGCCACGCGTGTTGGCCCGCTGACCGTTCACTGGCCCTCGGGACGCGTTGACACATTCCCCAGCCTGCCGGTCGATGGCGAATTGATGCTGATCGAGGGTCGGACTCCTTCTCGGATCCCGCGGTGACCCATCGATTTCACTGGATCTGGCCGACATTGATCGTGGCCGCCTGGTGCGGCCCTGTCCTCGTGGGAGCACGCGCCTCGAGCCCCCACATCGACACGCACGAGCTGCCCCTGAGGACGTGGTTCGCCCGTGCGATACATAATGGCCGGGTCCCCGAATGGAATGAACTCGATGGCACCGGGTCGCCGAGTGTCGCACGGGCCGAGATTGCACCGTACTACCTGCCGCACCAGGTGGCCTACCGCCTGCTGCGTCCGGCGACAGCGTGGACCTGGTTGTGGTTCGTGCACACGATGGCTGCCGCCCTGTTTGCTCGACTCTGTGCCACCGGCTTCGGACTCCGTCAATGGCCAGCCACGCTCGCTGGCATCGTCTACGCCGGCCAGGGATTCTTCATCTCACAAGCCGACCGCAGCTGGGCCACCACCACCGCCTGCTGGCTGCCATTGGCCATCTGGGCCACCTGGCGATGGCTCGAACAGGGCGGGTCACGCCGAGCCCTCTGGCTCTCGGGAATTCTCGCTTTGCAACTCACCGCCGGCCACTTTCAGGTCGCCGCGATGACACACCTGTGCCTGCTCGCCCTCGCTATCTGCCACTCCCTGACGAGACCAGCCGCCGCGCGCGGCCCTCTCTCGCAACGGCTGAGCCGGTTTGCCGGACTCGGCCTCGCCTTCTTCTGCGCCCTCGCACTCGCCGCGGCCCAATGGGTTCCCGCGGCAGAATTGGCCATGAAGGGAGACCAGCGGGGGCGTGACGGTGCATTCGTGTCTTCTCATTCGGCGCCTCCGTGGCAGTTGGCGACCGGCCATCTCGCGCCGTTCCTGCTCCACCACGATCCCCTTTGGCTCGCCTCGGCCTGGTCCCCGTGGCAAGCGTCTCCTCGAGAAACGATGGGATACGTCGGGATCCTGGCCCTGGGCCTCTCCTGCCTCGGTGCCGCCGCCGTGAAACACGATCGCCTCGTGCGTGTGTGGACGGGGCTTCTCGTGATCTCCGTCCTCCTCTCGTTGGGACACCATGTCCCGGGGTACGCTACCTGGAGCCAGTGCCCTCCCTTGGACTGGTTCCCGGCACCGGGCCGTTGGAACCTCGTGGCCGGGCTCTTCCTCGCGATCCTGGCCGGCAAGGGGCTCGAACGCCTCAACGCCCCACGTCTCGGGCACTGGTGCCAGATCTTCAGCCTGGCCGCCATGGCCACCCTGGCCCTGGCGAGTTGGCGTGCCATCAGCGCCGCCGCAGAAACGGATGCGTTCTTTGACAGCCCGCCCGAGTCTCTACACGGAGCCCTGATCGATGCCGGTTATTCACCCGCGGCCCTGATGACCGCGGCACTGACGCCCGCGACCTCGATGGCGTCACTGCTCCTGGCCGGGCTGGCCGTGCCGATCGGCATCCTGGCCCTGGTCGGTGTCATCGGGATGACACTACGGCCGCTCCGATGGTGTGCCTCGCACCCGCATGCCATCGCGATCCTCGTCTCGGTCGAACTGGGACTCAGCGGATTCTTCTTGAGGCCGTTTCATTTCACGTGGACGGACTACGAACCACGATCCGAAAGCCGCCTGTTGAAGATTCTCGCTCGTTCGGCGACTGGAGCGCGGACCACTCGGGTTTCGACGCCCCTCGGCCGTTTGCCGATGGCAGTTGGCGTCCCCTGTTTCGGCAGCACCACGATCCCCGACATCGACTTCCACTGGCTCTCGCACCAGGCCGGCAACGCTCCAAGCCTTCATGGCTGGCCGGATGACTGGTGGCCCCTGCCCCCAGTCCACCGGCATGACACCCTCGGCGTCCTGCTCGGCCACATGCCCTCGCGGCACACGGCCGAGGATCTTGCCCTGATGTCCTGGACCGACACAAGAACCCTGGTTGCAGAATCCCAGGCGCCAACGCCGACCGCCTCGCAGGCGATCCGTTCACAGGGTGACGTCGAGGATCCCGTTGTCGCAGGGTGGCGACATGGCCCCCGGGCCGGTCGACTGCCCGGGGCGGGACAGTTTTCCGTCTGGCAACTCGACGGGCAGCACATCTCTTCGCGGGCTTGGGTCATCCCGTTGGACCCCCTTCAGGAACCTGGAACCGACCCCACCTTGGAGCGACACCCACCCCCGACCCGCCGCCAGATGGGCACAGTGCCGAGACCTGCGACGCTGCTCGAAGATGAGGGCGAACAGGTCCAGGTCGTTGCATCGTGCGATGGCCCATCCCTCGTCCTCCTGGCCGACCAGTTTTACCCCGGATGGACCGCCTCCATCACAAGACCCGGAGTCGCACCGCGGCCTGTCCACGTCGAGAGAGCCTGGGATCGGTTCCGGCTTGTGCGGTTGCCGGACTCGGGCAACTGGACTGTCTCGTTTCGTTTCAATTCCAAGTCTCATCACGTCGGAAGGCTGATCTCGTTGTACGCCCTCGCCGCTTGGCTCGTGCTGGCGGCATACTGCCGGGTTACACGCCGCCGGCTATCGTCTCGGCTTTCCGGCTTGGACACGGCTGACTTACAATCCGCGACGTCGCCGCACCATGCGGCGCCCACGGCCCCCGGCACTCCGTCGTAGAACTCCTGCGTGCTCCGCGTTTACTTTTGCACCAACGCATCCGCCTCGCCCACCCATGCCCTATTCCTCACACAGCTGGCCACCACGTCCTCGGGATTTCACGGCGACGCTCGTCAGCTGCTTTGTGTTCCTGTCCACAAGCGGATGCGGGGACGGCACGACACCAGGCGGGCCCCAGCACGGGAGCGTCCCCGGTGCTGCTGTGGCGGACGCCACCCGCAACTGCGGTCCCGGTGAATGGACGGGTCCGGCGGCAGACGCTACCGGCTTCTTTTCCGACATCACCGACCAGGTGGGGCTCGACTTCGAGCGGGCGATTGGACCGCTCGGGACGTACTTTCTGCCCGAAATCAACGGGTCGGGCGGGGCGATGTTCGATTACGACAATGACGGCGACATGGACATCTACCTGGTCAACAGCGGCCGCTCACCTCGCGCCCTGGGAGAACTCCCATCTTCCTTGAGGACCGAAAACCGGCTTTTTCGCCAGGAGAGCGACGGGTCATTTGTCGATGTGACCGCCGAGTCCGGATTGGGGGACACCAGCTATGGCATCAGTTGTGCCGTCGGCGATATCGACAACGACGGCGACCTCGACGTACTCGTCACCAACTACGGTCGCGACCGCCTATTTCTCAACCTCGGTCCCAACGAGAAGGGAGTGGTTCGCTTCCGTGACGCGACAGAGGCAGTTGGAATCACGAGTGACGGCTGGGCCAACTCGGCGGCTTTTTGCGACTACGACCGAGACGGCTTCCTCGATTTGTTTATCACCCAGTACGGCTCGGAAGCGTTTGACGCACACAAGCGGGCGTGCGACTACGGCGGAGGACACGTCGGCTACTGTTCCCCGCTGGAGTTTAATCCCTCGACCGATGTGCTGTTTCACAACGACGGCCCCGGGCCAGACGGCCTGGTTCGATTCAGCGACGTAACCACGCGGGCCGGTATCGACTCGGACCGTGCCAAGGGTACGGGATTCTGTGTTGTCCCCGCCGATTTCAACCAGGATGGCTGGGCCGATTTTTACGTCGCCAATGACATGTACCCGAATCGACTCTGGATCAACCAGCAGGACGGCACTTTCAAGGATCTCGGTCTCCAGACCGGATCGGCCTACAATTTCCTCGGTCGTGGCGAGGCCAGCATGGGACTCGCCATGGGAGACGTCGATTCCGACGGCGACTGGGACCTGCTCTCGACCCACTTCACCGACGAAACCAACACGCTCTACATCAATGACCGTGGCCAGTTCCGGGACGCCACCGAGCAGTGGCAACTGGGGCTGCCCAGTAGGCGCCACACCGGCTGGGGAGTGGCCTTTGTCGATCTGGATCACGATGGCTATCTCGACATCCCCCTCGTCAACGGCCTCGCACTCCCGTGTCAGTGGCGCAACAGCGACGCGGACCGCCAGGGTGACGTGATCGACCTCGACGCGCTTGCGCAGTCGGGCCAGGCCACCGTCGCAGACCCCGCGGCCTACTGGAGCGAATACACCGACCGCAACCAGGTGTACTTCAATTCCGGAACCGGTCACTTCACCGAACGGACTGCCGACGGAGGAGACTTTTGTCGCGTTCCCAACTCTGGCCGAGCGCTTGTCTATGGCGACGTCGACAATGACGGCGACGTCGACCTGCTGGTCACCACCACTGGTGGCCGCGCCCGCTTGTATCGCAACGAGATCGACAAGTCGGGCCACTGGCTCCGGCTTGTCGTAACCGACCCCGCGACACGCCGGGACGCCTACGGGGCAGAACTGGTCATCGTCTGTGGCGACCAGAAACACCACCGGATCCTCAACCCCGCCAGCAGTTTTCTGGCCAGCCACGATCCTCGTGTCCACGTCGGGCTTGCGGCACAGGCGTACGACCGGATCGAGGTCCGCTGGCCAAACGGTTCCCGGGACTGGGAGATCTTCCCGGGTGGTTCCGCCGATCGCCAGGTGCGACTCGAACGAGGATCCGGAACCCCATCCCGACAAAAACCTGGGCCGCGAGTCAGAAAAGCGGAATAAACGTTCTCGCACTGACATCCATGACACGGACCTCCCAACACTCGATAATGATGGCACCCGCCCATGGCGTTGCGCACACCGAGTGCGAGAATTGCCCGCCGAGCTTGTCGTTGCAACACTGATTGCGTGCGCTCATACTAGCTGCGTTCACCCCACACACCCGTCCAACTTCCAACATGCAAGGACTGATCATGAACACCCGTTTCGGAAGCCGTTTGGCGACCTGGCTGACCGTCGCTGGCCTGTCGCTGTTCGTCTCGCTCACCGGTTGCGGTGACCCCGGTACAGATGACGTGGCCGAGAAAGGCAAGGCCGACGCCGATCTCAAGGCCCGCGAGGATCTCAGCACAATCAAGGACGCTGGCGAGAAGGCTGCCGCTCAAGCCTTCAAAAAGGCTGGCGCGAACGTCTATCTCAACAATGGCACGGTCACGGACATCGGCTTCCAACAGGGCGGCTGCACCGACGCACTCGCAGCTCAGCTGAGCAAGACTCCCAACGTCGAGCGTCTGACGCTGATGGGTTGCTCGGGTGTCACCGACGCCAGCGTCGCTGCTATTGCTGGACTCAAAAACCTCAAAATGGCGATGCTCAACGGAACCGGCATCACCGCGGCCGGCGCCAAGAAGATCCAGGCAGCTGTCGGCAAGGGCGGCATGGTCATGCACCCATCGACGCAGGGCAACATGATGAAAATGATGGGCGGCGGCGGAGGAGGTGCTCCCGGTGGCGGCCCTGGCGGGATTCCCGGAGGTGGTGGCATTCCCGGTGGTGGACGCCCCGGCGGCCAATAGCCCACATCAGCCCACCGATTGGCCTTATCTGACACATCGCGGCCCGGTCGTCCCCTGCTGGGATGCCCGGGCCGTTGGTGTCTCCGTGGCTAACGGGCAGAGCGAGGTGGCGTCAGTGCGGCTGGCTGCGGACTTGCCGCGGGGGCCTGCTTGATCACCAAAACCTGGTCCCCCCGTGTTCGCCCCAGCGACTGTTGCTGCCCGCCAGGCCAGCGGATCTTCACGCTTGACACCTCGTCGGAAGTCCCCAACCCGAACCTCACCCCGGGGCCGTTGGACGAGGCATAGCTCGTGCCACTCTTGACCTGGCGGGTCTGAGTCGGCAAACCTCGCACCGTGATGGTCACCACCGCACCGGCGGCATCCCGCGGTGTCCCGGCTCGCGTGCCGATCAGGCGGACCCCGAGCCAGTGACGATCTCCCCGACCGCTCCGATTCTCCAACACCGCCACCGGCTCATTCGTGTGGCACACCACCAGGTCGACATCGCCGTCGAGGTCCAGGTCACCGCGGGCGACACCACGCCCCATGTGTGGAGTCGCCAGGTAGTCACCGGCGGCCGGAGCCACGTTGGTAAATCGTCGCCCCTGGCTGTTCTCAAACAGTAGCGGCAATTGCCGGACGGGCGCTTCGCTCGGATGACGGATCACGTGGCCATTGCTGACAAACACGTCTTCATCTCCGTCGAGATCATAGTCCAGGAACGACGTCCCCCAGCCGACAAACAGGCCGCCGACAGTCGTCAGTCCCGCGATGTGACTGACATGCCGAAACATGCCGCGACCGTCATTGCGATACAACGCAATACTCTCTCGCTCGTAATTGGTCACCCACAGATCCAGGCGACCATCCAGGTTGTAGTCCCCCAGGTCCACTCCCATGCTGCCCTCCGGCACCCCTGTCTCGCTGACAGCAGCCCCGCTCTGCATCGCCACCTCCTGCAGGTGGCCTTGCCCATCGTTGCGGTACAGGAAGTTGGGAACCGTGTCGTTGCAAACATAGATGTCGAGATCGCCGTCAAGATCGATGTCGCACATCATCACGCCCAACCCCTTGCCCATGGCCCCCTCCTGGACCAGGCCACTGGCAACCGACGCATCGCGAAACGTGCCATCGCCGTTGGACAGGTACAGCGAATCGGGCAATGGCTGGAACTGCCGCGGCGGACAGATATCCTGTTTCCCGGTCTCCTTTGACGGGCAGTATGGGTTGTTTTCGAAGCTCCAGTTCACGTAATGGGCGATGTAGAGATCGAGGTGCCCGTCGCCGTTGAGATCCCCCCAGGCCGCCGATGAACTCCAGCGATCATCGGTCAGACCGCTGCCAGGTGTCGCCTGCTCAAAGGTGCCGTCGCCCATGTTCTTCCACAACACCACACTGCCGTACCCCGTCACCAAAACATCGGAGAATCCATCGGCGTCGTAATCGCCGACCGCAGCGCCGTGGGAATACCAACGGCTTTCCGCCGCGGTGCCAGACTGGGAAGCCGCATCCAGGAAGTCCCAGTCTCCTCGATTGAAAAAGACGCCAATACGACGGCCGGAGATTGTGTCATCCGAGCCGAATCGTCCTCCACCGGGAAGAACCAGATCGAGCTGACCATTGCGATCGAGATCGATCAATCCCACACCACCTCCCAGCGATTCAACGATCGAGTAGTACCCGGCTTCCTGGCCATTGCGGTAGGTGAAGTCCACTCCCGACTCACTCGCCCGGTCGACGAAAGAAGCGACTGTTGACACTGGGTCTGTGAAACCACGTGCACGGCCACCGCCAGGTGCGATGGTGCCCCCGGGCCCCTGCCCCGTAACACCGTGCGACGTGCCCACGCCCCCCCCCTGACCTCCTCCTCCAGCGTCACCGGCAGGAGGACCGTCGGAAGGACATCCGACAGCCGCGATCAACAGCAGGCTCAGCAGGACACCTGCTCCCCCCTGCGGATTCCGCCCCAGCACGCTATTCACTCCTTGTCCGACTGGGCCTTGGCACTCGTCTCGTTCGGTTTCTCCCCCTCGGTGGACCTGGATGATGGGACCGATGGTTCAGAAGAACTCGCGGCCGCTGCGCCCGTTTCCGTTTTGCGGCGTCTCCTCTTGCGATTCGGAGACAGGATCTTGCGCTTACGGTTTCGCTCGGCAATCACCCGATCCGCCTCCTCACGCTCTCTTGGCGTCATCAGGTCCAACGTCGCTTCCATCTGCAAATCCGGAGTGACGAATTCGGCAACATAGACGTCGGATTTGGGATGTGCCGTCCGCCATTCTTCCAGGGTCTTCTTTTCGAAGGCGTGGTCTGACAACCCGGGAATTGACTTCGCGTCCTGTCGGAATGCGTTTTCCTTGTCAAAGCTCAGCTTCATGCCTCCCCCGTCGGCCATACCCATCAGCCACAACCCGATCGTCTTCCGCTTCGAACCACTCGACAGGGTCAAGACGCGAACCAGCCCGGCATCTCCGTCATTGGTGATCGTCACGAGTTTTCCTCCCAGCTGGTCGTTGACGACCGCGCCACTTTCCCCCTTCGGGGTGAAACTCCCCAGCAGTGTCACCAACGGATATGCGCGGTGCTTGCCATTGACGCTCACTCCGATCACCGGTGCCGCGGCAGCAAACTTGACGCCATCCAGGTCGCGGATCTCCGGCTTGTTGATGCCAGGGGACAAGAACGGGCTCTCGTAGCCCAGATCCATGTTGACATTGACTTCCTGGTCAAACCCCGGGCGTTCCAGTGCCAGCGGGGTCGTGAGATCGTCGGGTGTGGCCACATAGATCCCCCCCACGATGAGCACCGTGGCAAACACCACAACCATCACCTTGCTCGTGGTACTCGCCGGCTGACCGGGCGTCAGGCTGCTCTTCAGGCTCGGTGTATCCGTACCACTTGGCTGGGACACATCTGCTGTGACCGTCTCATCAACCGCACCTTCCCCTGGCTCCTGCGGTCCTTCGTCCCTCAACTCGTCGCCTGGATCTGCCACCGCCTCGCCGCCCGATTCGTCTTGCATGGTCTTGCCCCGTAATCACTCACTGTGTGTTGTTTGGCTGCCCGGATTCCGAGTGGTTCCCCGATGCGGTATCGCCGCGCCTCTTCCCGACCCGGTCCCGATGCAACTTCGCTCTCTCCGACTTCCCGGCCCTCTCATAGTAATCGGCCAGCAGCCGGTGTGTCGGGACATGTTCGGGGTCAATGTCGAGAACCGAAAGCAGCCACCCTAGTCCATGCTCTGGATTGTCGTACTTCATCAAGTGGTTGCCGATCTTGTATCGCAGGTCCGCGTTGCGAGGTTCCGACCGGATGATGTCGGTCCACACCTGCACACGTCCCATGGCCTGCTGTGCATCAGCGACAAACTGGAAGTGGTGCGAGGCCTCGCTGAGCGTCAATGAGGCCTCGGCCCGCTGGCCGGCCCAGGACAGCGCCTGCCCGAGAGTCAAGGCCTCCGACGGCGGCCAGGGAATGGCATCGCGTTGTTGGCGTCCCACCTTTTGCAGCGACAACGCGAGGCTGTAGCGAGCCTCGGTATCACTGGGACGACGACGGCAGGCGGGTCGCAGCCAACGGAGTGCCTCGGCCGGACGGCCCGCCGTCTCCTCCAGTTGCCCCAGCGCCAGTTGGGCATCGAAAAAGTCAGCCTCGGTGGCCAACACCTTCTGGAACATCTGTCGCGCGGGCTCAATCTGGCCCTGCCCGTGGTAGCACTGCCCGAGCCCGGTCAGGACCTCGGGATGACCGGGGTCTTCGGATCGGCAGATTTCAAACTGCGCAATCGCCTCATCATACTGGTTGGTCTTCTTGAGCACCTGGGCGAGCCGCAGGCGAACGTCGGTTCGCTCGCCGGACAACTCGACGGCCTTGCGATACTCACCGACCGCCTTACCAGGATTTGACCGGTTCTCGAAAAACAACCCGCGAAACATGTAGCACTGCGAGTCCTCGGGATAGGCGGCCTGCCACTCGTCGAGCAGAGGCTGAGCCAGTCCAAACTGGTAACTCAGGAAGTAGCCATTGACCAGGGCCTCGCACACCTCCGGCCCTTCGTCGCCATAATCACCTCCACGGCTGAGGAACTTGTAGAGTTCCGGTGCACTCGCGGTCAGTTGCCCGGCCTGGGCCGCTCCCATCAGCTGTTCCAGCCGAATCAGCTCACCCGGCCAGCCAAACCCCTCGGCCAGGTCGAGATGTTCGACGACCTTGTTGAATTGGCCGAGTCGGCGGAATCCACGGGCCAGGAGATAGTTCACCTCCGGGTGCTGCGGATCTCGCTGGTGGGCCGTCGACAACAGCGCCACCGCTCGCTCGCTCTCCCGTTGTCGCAGCAGGCCACGGGCCTCGTGCAACGTCCACGTCACGGAGATCGGCTTCCAGAATGCGACACCCACCAGCGCCACGACGACACCGAGGATCAACGCAGTACGGACGACACGTTGCCACACCTTAGGATTCTCCCGTCGGCTTCCATCACCCCATTACGTGTTTTGGCGCCCAGCTGTGGGATCGCCGCACTCTCACCTGCGACGACCACACCCCGGCCCTCGCCCCAAGACGACACATCCAGGGTATCGCGGGGTCGCCACTGTGGCCGTCTGAATTGTGGAGCGTCGACGGAACAATTGAAGCATCCCCTCAGCACCCAAGAAAGCAGTCTGCACAGTCAATAACAGTTTTTTTTTGAAAAACGAGCTTCCACATTGACTTATCCGTTAGATTTGTGTTCACTGACCCCGATAGCCTTTGTGAAAATAGATGGAAAATACCGCTGCAAACCGTGCTAGACTCGTTCTGAGCTGCACCTCTTCATCTCATCTCGCATTCGCTTTTCACACACGTCACTTGGACATCTGCATTCATTACTTGGAAAAATTTCCCAAGTGTTCGGTCGGCTTGGCTGGCCGTGGCGTGTACTGATATTTCTGGCATCTTTCGAAGTCATATGTGACACGGACAAGTAAGGAGCGAAAGCATGGCTGATCGTCGTCGACGAAAACGAGCTTTCACGCTGATCGAGTTGCTCGTGGTGATTGCCATCATTGCGATCCTGATCGCATTACTGCTGCCCGCTGTACAGCAGGCACGAGAAGCCGCTCGCCGCGCACAGTGCAAGAACAATCTCAAGCAGCTCGGTGTCGCGATGCACAACTATCACGACACCTACGGCATGTTCCCTCCGTCCATCTGGGCGATCCACTGGGGACAGGGCCACACCTGGTGGGCTCAGGAAAAGGGCTCACACTTGGTGCACCTCCTGCCCTTCATCGACCAGGCCCCCCTCTACAGCCGGATCGATTTTCGCAATCGTCGCGCCGACTGGTGGTGGTTGCCCAAGATTGACGACCAACCCCGTTGGGGGAAGAAATTCCGCTCCTATGTGATTCCGACCTATCTCTGCCCGTCTGACGGTTCGCCGAAGATGAGCAACAGTGGCGACCGTGCCCGGACCAATTACATGGGCAGCATGGGCAACCAGCGGATGAACTCACTGGGTGGCTGGTGCCGCTCCTATCCCGGCAACAACTTCCTGACCGGTCGCGCCGGACACGGAAACGTCGCCAACGCGAACTTCACCTCCGGCGTCTTCTCCCGACACAACTGGGCGGCAAGGGTTGGTGCCATCACTGCTGCAGACGGCTCGTCCCAGACGATCCTGATGGGAGAGGCACTGCCTCAATGTGGCGACCACGCCCGCAACGGCTGGTACCACTGGAATGCTCCCTGGATGGCCACGACCGCACCGATCAACTTCCCGATCAAGTGCGTCTACGAGCCGGGCTGGAACCAGGTACCCGCCGGCTGTAACCACTGGCGGAATTGGCAGACGAGCCAGGGCTTCAAGAGCAAGCACGAAAACGGCGCGCACTTCCTGTTCGTCGATGGACGTGTGAAGATGCTCAACGATTCGATCAACTACCGGACCTACCAGCGGCTCGGTGATCGAAACGACAAGGGCATTCCCTGGTACATCCAGGGTAATCCCAACAACCCGGATCCGATTGAGGATCCCGCGCAGGGTGGTGTTCCTGGAGTCGTCACCGACTACTAGGATTGCGTGCCCTCGACCTGTGAATTCGAATGGCGGCCCCGTCCATTGCGGCGGGGTCGCCTTTTTTGGTAAATAGGCAGGGGTCACAGCATGTGCGCCCCGCACACAGACTGAGGCCAGCCCGATGACCGCAGACGCCGAACATAAATTCCGGGAATAGTCTGAAACTTCTCACACTCAACATTTTGAACGGCGTTGAAACCGCTTTACGCATCCCTTCGCTCTGTTTCTAGGATTCTCGCATCATGCGTCACTTCGCTCTCAGTACCACCACACTGGCCACTCTTGTCACACTGACCACTCTGGGCTGCGGGGGCCCTAATCCGAGTGCCGAATGTATCCCTGTCTCCCTGACAGTCACCTACAAGGGTCAACCGGTCGAGGGCGCCCAGGTCACGTTCGCAGCCGCCGGCGAAGGGGCTCGAACCTGCCAGGGCACTACCGACGCTCAGGGCAAAGCCGTGATTGGCACCTTCTCGACCGACGACGGTGCACTTGCAGGTGCCTACAAAGTCACCGTTTCCAAGGCGACTGAGAAAGGCGCGCTTGCCGGCATGGCAGACCCCAGCCTCGCCTCCCAGGACAACACCACCGGAGACCCGACCAAGGGCGAAACCCCTGCCATAGGATCAGCCGACCCGACCAAGAGCTACCTGAGCCAGATGCAGGGCCAGGGAGGTTTCAAAGACGCAGAGAGTTCGCTGCCGGCCAAGTATGCCAGCATTGACAGCTCCGGGCTCCAGTACACTGTCCAGGCTCCCGGTCCCAACGACTTCACCGTCGACCTCAAGGATTGAAGGGACTTGCCGATGGCAACAGGTGCCGTCGCGCACGGCACCGCCCACGCATCCACGGGCTCCGCCAGGACACCTCTCGCGTCCGGGCGGAGCTTTTTTTTAGAATCCGTTTCAGCGTAACTCTCTCGTAATCCACACAACGCACTTCGGCATGACTGACGATCACGCCCCCGCGACGACGGCCAATTCCCGGCGAACTCCTCGCACCCTGCTGATCGGCTTTGGCATCACCGCACTCGTCATAGTGGTCGGCTGGAAATGGATGTCGATCGACGCCACGCCGAAATCACCTCCCTCCGGCCCCTCCACCGCACGTACTCCGGTGACCACCGAAACGGTCAAGGCCCTCTGCTCACAGTGCCACGTCTTTCCCGAACCGACGATCCTGCCGAAATCTGAATGGGCCAACCGCATCGGCCAGATGGCCAAGTTCCGGGGATATGGCAACAAAGTCCGGGGTATCGTCAATACACAGGAGGTGATCAAGTGGTACGAACAACGTGCTCCCGCAGAGCTCGACCGGCCTCCGCTCGACGACAGGGTCAGCCACTCTCCGCTGCAATTCCAGGTCCACAAGCTGGGCTGGGAATCCCAGACCGATGACCCCCTCGTCATTTCCAACGTCCAGGTCGCTCAACTCGTTGGCAACCAACCAGGAAACCTCGCCCCCCAGGTCATTGCTTGCGACATGGCCAACGGGCTCATCCTCCTGTCGGTTCCGTCAGACAACGGGCCTCCTCGCCTCCGCAAAATCGCACAAATTGGTCACCCGGCACGTTGCCAGGTCGTCGATCTTGACCGAGACGGACTGCGTGACCTGCTCGTTGCCGACCTTGGTTCCTTTGGAGCCATTGACCACGACCTGGGCAAGGTCACCTGGTTGCGCCAGTCGCCTGCCGCCACGTTCACTCCCACAGATCTCGCCGTCGGCTTGAGTCGCATCGCCGACGCCCGAGCTGCCGACTTTGATGCCGACGGAGACTTCGACCTCCTCGTCGGGGAATTTGGCTGGAGGACCACCGGCCGTCTGCTGCTCCTGGAACACACCGGACGCCCAGGCCCGCCCCAGGCCGCCAGCTATCGCGTCAAGCAGCTTGACCAGAGACATGGCACCATCCACTGCCCCGCTTTCGACCTCAACAACGACGGGCACCTCGATGCGCTGCCGCTGTTTGCCCAGGAACACGAGTCGGTCGTCGCCTTCCTTGGAGACGGAAAGTTGGGGTTCAGTTCCACCACACTGTTCCAGGCCCCGCACCCCTGCTGGGGGTCGTCTGGCATTCAGTGGATTGATCTCGACCAGGACGGCGACCTGGACGCACTGGTCACCAATGGTGACACAATGGATGACACGCTTCTGAAACCCGACCACGGTATCCGTTGGCTCGAAAACACCGCGGACCTGCACTTTACTCCGCATCACATCGCACGCCTGTACGGAGTTCATCGTGCCGAAGCGGCGGACATCGATAACGATGGCGACCTGGACATCATCGCCTGTGGATTCGTTGGTGAACTCAAGGGGATCCCACGGAATGAACTACTCAAGACCCTCCAGGTCCCCTCGTTGATCTGGCTCGAGCAGACCGCACCAGCACACTTCGAGTCTCGTACGCTTGAGGCACACCTCTGCGACCACCCCACCCTCGCACTCGGCGACATCGATGGCGACGGCGACATCGACATTGTTGTCGGCAACAACACCCGGTCCCCGTCGTCGGACCCGGTCCACATCTGGATCAACACCACCGGCACAGCACCGTGACACGTCCGCGTCTCATCCCGTCCGTCATCGCCACCGTGGTCCTCCTCACCGTCGGAGCCACCGTCGTGGTAATCACGCGACCGACTCCAGATGCGCTCTTCGAGGAGGGATTGCAGGCGGTGGCCCGGGGAGACGTCCAGCAAACCCTGGCATTGATCGAGACGCTGCAGAGACACCGCGGGTACGAGTCGCATGTTGCCCTGCTGCGTGGGGCGTACCAACTCAGGCGAGGCAACCCGGTCGCCGCCATGCGTTCGTTCGAAGTCGTCGACCCCACGGGTCCGCTCAGGCAGCCTGCCCTGTCCTACACCGGCGAGTGTCTTTTCAGCCTCGAACAACTCCCGCTGGCCGCTGCCCAATTCCAGGAACTGCTCAAAGACAATCCACGCTCCGCCAACGCACATCGGTGGCTCGGCCAGATCTTCTACAACCTGGGCGCCTTCGACACCGCCGTCGCTCATCTGCAAAAGCTCATTGAACTCGAACCCGACAACTACCTCGCCCACGCTCTGATTGGGCACATGGCGTTCGACTTTGAGGACTTCCAGGTAGCTGTCGAGAACTACCGCAAGGCGATTGGGATCGGACCTCCGGACGGGACACCGGAAAACGTGCAACAGGAGATCCTGCGCAATCTCGGCCGTGCACTGATTGGACAGAACAATTACCCCGAGGCACTTAAGATCCTGGGCACCGCAGACCCATCGCATGCACAGGTGCTCGCACTCAAAGCTGACTGTCATCGGGGACTGGGCAACGACGAACAGGCACGACAGCTCCTCGACAAAGCCCTCGAGGCTGATCCACTCCAACGCGTCGCCATCCTCCTGCAAGTCGATCTCGCCATCGACAAGCAACAGACACAAGCGGTAATCGCCCCCTTACAGAAGCTGCTCACCAGTGATCCGCACGACACCGCCTGCCGCTATCAACTGGCCCAGGCCTGGCAGCGGCTGGGGCAGCCCGAAAAGTACAAACGGGAAATGGAACGCCACAAACACTCGCAGGCGCTCAAGCAGGAATTGACCGAAAAGAACCTCGAGGCGAACCGCTCACCGGACAATGCCGATGTCCGGGATCGGCTGGCGGAACTCTGCACAGAACTGGGTAAACCCGAACTCGCGACGATGTGGCGGCAGGCCGCCGCTGCGTGTCGAAGGCTCCCACAACCTGAAAACCAATCGCCACCTTGAATTCCAGCCTGCGATTGCTCCTAATCGACGAGTTCCCGACCCCGGATCTGCCAGCCACAAAGGTCTGTGTCCATGTTGCTTGATGACTCACCTGAAAATCCACAGGCCGATACCGAGCCGGCTCCGGAAGCTGACACACCTGAGGAGGCGACCGCTGCAACCGAAGTCGCCAGTTCTGACAATTCACCCCCGGCTCTTTCGGAAAAGCTGAAAACGACCGCTCTGTTCCTGGCGCTGAGTCTCGCTGCAGCTGGGCTTGGCTGGACAGTCCACGGTGACTTCATGGATCGGGCGGTCCCCCTGCCCTCCTCGGGTATGCCCGGCGAAGGCCAGGCGGACACCCCCATCTCCCTGTATGGCCTCGAGCATGTCATGGCGATCCTGGGGGTGCCCCCCAGGCAATCCTCCTTCAACCGGCTTGAGGAGGCCTCAGGGAATGGTATGAACCCGTATGCGTCGCTTCCCGGCCCGAACCAAGCACGCAGATCACCCGAAGCCGATGACATTCAACGCGACTTCACCACGCGCCGACATCGCGTGTCAGTCTACCTCCTCATCCTCGGCATTCCGCTCGGAGCCGCGATTGGTCTTGCCGAGAGTCTCAGGCGGAAATCCGCCAAGTTGATCGTGGGCGGACTTCTCGTCGGTGCCATCCTGGGTGGGGCGGCTGGCTTCCTCGCCGGGAGTCTACACGTGACGACTGACCGGGCCATACAGGAGGTAGAACTCGATACCGAACTGAAGTTGATGGCGCCACAGTTTGTGGCGTGGAGCGTCCTCGGCCTGGGACTCATCGTGTGGCCGCTGAGCTTGACACCCAACGTTCGGACCGCGCTGCAGCTTTCCAGCACGGTGATCGCAGGCAGCCTGTTCCTCAGCCTTGTCTACATCCTCGGCGCTCAACAGATCTACTACGACGATCGTCTCGCCCATTCGATCCCAAGCCACGCACACAGCTTTCTTTTCTGGTTTCTCTTCGGCAGCGGCATTCTCAGCGTGGTCATCGGACACTCCCGTGCCAACAATCCACTGCCACCAGAGGCACCGACCACCTAACCGCCGACAGGATCGAGCGGTTTCGAGTGCTGCCTGAGAACCTCGGGGGTTTCCTCGCCTTCAGTGATTCTCAGGTGCTGGCCAACCGGAATCTGCTTCAACGTCTGCACCTCGCCCGACGGCCAGGTGATCGTCAACTGGTCCACGCGTTCCGCGTCGCCCAGCCCCACGTGGACCATCGCAGGCGACTGCGACAGAAAGTTGACGACTGGATAAAGAGCCCTCCGAATCACTCGCCCTTGCACTTCACACGCGATCTTCGCCCCTATGCCCAGGCTATTGCTCCTGGTGCCACGCAGGCTGATCTGCAGAGAACGAGTCGGCGGGAATCGATTCCTGTAGATAACAAGCGGACCGCCACCAGCCTGGCGAATGAACAGCTCGGGCATCCCGTCACCGGTGATGTCCCACGACACCGCGCTGCGACCGTCGCCAGGGTTGTCAGCACCACTGGTGTGCGAGATGTTGTGAAACCCGCCCTGGCGATCGTTCAAGAACACGCCATTGCGCTCGTAGGCACTCAGATTTTCTCCGCTGGCGGAGAAGTTCCACGGATTGGAGACCCAGAACTCGCCGTTTTCGGTATCGAGATCCCTCAGACACGGCACCTGAGCACTGCTGTTGAATGGCTGTGACACGACAGCCAGCCAGACGCAGCGTCATCCGTCCGGCCGCTCCGGCGTCACGCTCTGAAAGCCGACCGGTGCATAGAGGTCAAGCCAGCCGTCGTTGTCGAGATCCACGAATCCCGGCCCATAGGCCCACCCCACATCGGCCACGCCGGTGGACTGGCCGATCCGTTCGAACTTCCCTTTACCCAGGCTCCGGTACAGTTCATTTCCCGCCACAAAATCCCGCATCTGGCGATCGACATCGTCTGAGTACACGCCCGGCTTCAGGTTGTCGACGATGCGTTCCCCGGCCTTCGAGTACATGTTGGCCACGTAGATGTCGAGCCGGCCGTCGTTATCGATGTCACCGGCTGTGATACCCATCGAAAAGCCACCGTAAATATCTGGCAAATCCGCCTCGCGAAACGTGCCGTCCTGCTGGTTGATCAGGTAGTCGTTTTTACCCGTCTCGCACGATGTCATCAGGTCTGGCCATCCATCCTCATTGGCATCAAACCAGACAGCCGCAAAGGTCGGGCCACCGCGTCCTCGGGCACCACTCTTCTCCGCCACCTCTTCAAATTGCCAGTCGCCCAGGTTCTTCCACAACTGGTGGTAATTCCCCTTGGCCTGCCCGATCCAGGGCTGCCCTTCCGGAGACCCTTCGGAGAGCCCAACGACATACAGGTCGAGGTGTCCATCTCGGTTGTAGTCGGCCACCGAGTACTGCGACGCGTCCTGCGGCAGTTTCAGCGACGTGTCTCGCCCCACAGCCAGCACTTCGAATCTTTCGCCCCCCACGTTGCGATACAGACGAGCGCCCAGCAACAGATCTGGAAATCCATCTCCATCAAAATCGGCGAAAACCGCACCCAGCGGCGGCGGTTCGCCGGGCGCCGAAAGTGGCGGCAATCCTGAGGCGAGCGTCACGTCCTCGAATCGCCCATCATCCAGCCCCCTGTAGAGTGCCAGGCCGCCAAGGTCCGTAATCAAGACATCGACGCGGGCGTCCTGATTGTAGTCCACCAGGTACGTACCGCCCGTCAGGAATGGCAGGTTTGTCTTGTCCGCCCGCTTCCAGTTGTCGTGCAGACGAGACACATCGATGCCGGTCTCCGCCTGCATTTCTTCCAGCAAGTGCCGAGTGGCGCGGCTGACACGAGCCTGGTATGACTCGCACGATGCCAGCCATCCGCGGCGATCCGGCTGGTCTTCCACCAACGACGTCAACCGGCAGCGGAATCGCACCTCGCGTTCCGAGATCTCCCCCTCGGGCAACCGCCCGGTCAGGATCAGCTTCACGGTGCCCTTCCACGGCCCCTCAAAGTCCCCATGCGTCACCGGACGCATCAACATCACCTTGAGCTTGGCCTTGTCCAGGGTCACGAGTTCCCGGCGCCAGGACATCAGTTGTTCGACAAATGCTTCCCCGTCCAGCTCCGTCGTCTCGTCACGCCGGCCGTTCCAGGTTTGCACCTCGGCCACGCCCAACTTCGCCTGCTGCCCCGTCCCGTCTTCAAACACCCGCGCGGTAAAGCCTGGTGCCAGGTACGAGGCCAGGGCCTCTCGGTCAGAGTCTGCCAGGGCCTGTGACAGCTGAGGCAGCGTCAGGTCGCCGAACACGAAGCCGCCGAGATGCTCGGCATCCTGGAGGTACTTGGCCTCCTCGTCTGACAGCGCCAGTGTCTGATTGTCGACGCCACTGGCACGCCCCCCACCCACCGGGTCCACGTTCACTGCGGGATCGGACCGGCCGAGCCCACTGACCACCGCAGCCACCCCGCCTGCCAGCCCGAGCACCATCAGAATGCCCACGGCTGGGAGCGGCAATCGCCGCCGCAGATCGTCCTGTCCACTTGTCGTCATGCCCGTTCCTGGTCCCCGGCGTGCTGTGTCAGAGACCGCCCGGATGCGTTGCGGGGCCCCGATCTCCTTCATCATACGTCGCGTGCGCATCAGCCACCAAGTCGAATCGGCACGCAAATGCCATCGCTTGAATCCCCTCGCCATGTCCCATAAAACGGGGGTTTCGCCCGACAAGGCCGCCCTCACAGAATGAGACCGGCGACGGCGAGCGACGGATTGCGAACCATCGGGAGACAGCGGTGAGCCTGGCCGATCACCTGCAAGACCGGTTTCGAGGTGACATCCGCTTTCGCGGTTCGGAATACCTCAAGGCCGAGGTCGTCAACGTCACCGCCGTCACGCCCCGGTCTCTGACCGTCAACGTCGATGACGAGGAGACGTTTGAGGCAGAGTTGCTTCACGAGGACGACGAGTTTCGGCTCTGCTGCAGCTGTTCGCGGAAAGACGACAAGAGCGCCACGTGCCGTCACCTCTGGGCGGCGATCCTCGTCGTCGACCGCGATGGCTACCTGGCCGGTAGCCCGACAGCGGACTACATCCCTCCTTTCACCGGGGATACAGCCACGACATCCAGTCTCGGTCCCGCCCTGGTCGACGAAATGGCCGAGGACGACGAGGATTTCGCCGAGTACATCGGCCGGCATGCTGGGCGACGCACCTGGGAGACCAGGTTGGGAGAGCTCGACGAGTCGCTCCAGCAAGAGCTACCCGGGCAGGACTCCGAACGCGAGATCATCTACGAAATTGACCTCGCGCAAAGCCGTTCGGAAGGCCGCCTGGTGGTACAGACCTCGCAGAGACAACGCCGCGCCAACGGACAATGGGGGAAATGGAAGCCGTTGAGGATTCGAGATGGGCAGGTGCAAGGGATTGCCGAACCTGAAGACCGCGAAATCCTCACCTTGCTCTCGGGAGGAACACCGGTCGAACCCAATGGAGGCGGCCGGGCCACACCTGCCGGGCCCTCGGCCTTCCGCTACCGTGTCCCCGACGCGCTGGCCACGCTTGTTGCACCACGTCTGTGCGCCACCAGGCGGCTCGTCTTCCACGATCCGGACGGCCCGGACGAGCTACGCCTCGAGTGGGACGATGGCCCCGCATGGGACTTCCGCGTCGGAGTCGAGCACGACGAGGACGCGTCACTGTGGCGTGTTGCCGGGTTGTTTCAACGGGCCGAGGAGGAGATTTCGCTGGATCGCGCACGACTGGTGATCGCCGGAGGCCTGTTTCTCACCGGCACTCACGTTCACACGCATACCGGCCCGGCTGCCGCCGCGTGGAGTCGACTGCTGGACGGTGACCTGCCATTCGTCGTTCCCGACGGCGACCAGGAGTCCCTGGTAGCTCGCCTACTCGATCTGCCCGAGCTGCCGGATCTTGACCTGCCCGAGTCCCTGGCACTCAAAACGATCGACGTCACTCCCGAACCTGTCCTCCTGCTCTCGGTCCCGCGGGGCCGCAGGTGGCACCGGGAACGATTATCGGCACACCTCCACTTCGACTATGCCGGCACGCACCTGGCAGCGCACAGCACGCGATCCGCGGTCGTGCTCGGAAAACAGAGATGTTGTGCACGTCGGCACCTACAACGCGAGGCCGCCGCATGGGATGAACTCGAAGCATGCGGATTTGAGCGGATCGACGAGCATCGACGAGGCCTCCGCGCCCTGGAAGTCCCGCTCTCCGACCTCACACCTGCCGTGCGCCAGCTGGCTGAAGCCGGATGGCAGGTCCAGTCTGACGGCATGCCCATCCGACAGGCCGGCGAACTCCAGATGTCGGTTCGCTCACGGATCGACTGGTTTGAACTCCACGGCGAACTCGAATTCTCCGGACAACGCGTCCGTTTTCCCGAACTCCTCGCCGCACTATCACGAGGGGAATCAGCCATCCGCCTCGAGGACGGCTCCCTCGGGATCCTGCCCGAGGAATGGACCAGTCAGTACGCACTGATTGGACAACTCGGCGTCGTCGAGGACGAACACGTCCGTTTCGCACCGGCCCAGGTGGCATTGCTGGACGCACTGCTCGCCAGTCGTCCGGAAGTCGATGTCGATGATCGATTTGACGAAATCCGTACAAAGCTCGATGGGTTTGAGGGCATCCGCGAAGCGGACGAGCCAGACACGTTCGAAGGGTCCTTGCGAACATACCAGCGGGAAGGCCTCGGCTGGCTTCAGTTCCTCGCGGAATTCCAATTCGGCGGATGCCTCGCCGACGACATGGGGCTGGGTAAGACCGTACAGGTTCTCGCCATGCTCTCTCAACGGCCAGACTCGGCTTCCAACAACGGACACACAGACCACGCCCCCTCGCTCGTCGTCGTCCCCAAGTCACTGATGTTCAACTGGAAAGAAGAATGCGAGCGATTCTGCCCGGGGCTCCGCGTCCTCGAGTACTCAGGACTCGATCGCGCTGCACTCCGTGACGCCTTTCACGAGCATGACGTCATCCTGACCACGTATGGCACACTGCGACGCGATATCCTCGAAATCAAGGACACGCGATTCGATTACGTCATTCTCGACGAAGCCCAGACAATCAAGAACGCCGGTTCACAGGTGGCCAAGGCCTCGAGACTCCTGGATGCCAATCATCGGCTGGCACTATCAGGCACTCCCATCGAAAACCACATGGGTGATCTCTGGTCCATCTTTGAATTTCTCAACCCCGGCATGCTGGGCCGCAGCTCGCTGTTCCGCCGGTTCAC